>VYLE01000058.1_pt1 | contig 102519 bp, 100 predicted proteins | sample 5114391 | NCBI WGS metagenome assembly VYLE01 (sample SAMN12291771, study PRJNA351875) | freshwater metagenome | isolation source: freshwater lake | place: USA: Michigan, Kent Lake | collected 2013-08-15 | reverse complement strand
GCCGCTTCGGCCACGCCCATCCGCATGGAGGGCGCGGCCTCCACCTGCGCCTGAAAGGCCGCGAGGCGCGGGTCGGTCCGGCGCGGGGCGCCCGGACCGGCCGCGCCTTCGGCGGCCAGAACCATGAGCACCACCTCGGCCAATGCCGCCTGCAGGCGCAACCGCCGATGCGGGCCGGGGTCGCGCAATTCGCGCCGCAGCCGATCCATCCCGGGGCCAAAGCCGGGCGGAACCGTACAGAGAAAGGCCCGTCCCAGCCGGGGCGCGACCTCGGCCTCGGCCACCAGAAGATCGGACCAGAGCGGGACGGGCAGCGTCAGCACATCGCCCACCGCGCCCGCGCCCAGTCGGAAGGAATGCACCACCTGTGGCGGCAGGTTCACCGCGACGTGCGGATGCAGGACAAGCGTCTCGCCATCCACGGTCATGGAACCCTCGCCTTCGGCCAGATGCACAATCTGATGCAATTGGCGGTGCCGATGCGGCGCGATGGCCCAGCCGTGACGCGCGGCCCGATCGCGCAGCGCCTCGACATGCAGCAGGTCCGGGAAATCCGCCTCTTCGCCGTAGAGACCGAAGGTGGGAATCGTGTCGCCGGGTCGCTTCATGGCCGAAAAGTCCAACTATTGGGCGGGCCCGTCCATTCTATGCAACCGGATACCATTATAATCAATAACAATAACGGGAGGACGGGGATGCGCACGCAGGTCGCCATCATCGGCGCGGGCCCTTCGGGCCTGCTGCTGTCACAACTGTTGAACCGCGCCGGGATCGCGACCGTGGTGCTGGAACGGCAAAGCCGCGACCATGTGCTGTCGCGCATCCGGGCGGGTGTTCTGGAATGGGGCACGACCGAGCTTCTGCGCGCCGCCGGGGTGGGCGAACGCATGGACCGCGAGGGCAAGCCCCATGATCACATCCATTTCGGCGTCAATGGTCAGTTGTTCAGGGTCGACTGCCACGGCCTGACCGGCCGCCGCCTGATGGTCTATGGCCAGACGGAGGTGACGACCGACCTTTATGCCGCGCAGGATGCCATCGGGGGCACGATCATCCATGGGGCCGAGGATGTGGCGCTGCATGACGTCACCTCGGACCGGCCCCGCGTCACATGGGTGAAGGACGGCGAGAGGCATGACCTGAGCTGCGATTTCATCGCAGGATGCGACGGGTTCCACGGCGTCAGCCGCCCCACGATCCCCGCCGAGCGCCGCCGCGAATTCGAGAAGGTCTACCCGTTCGGCTGGCTGGGCATCCTGTCGCGCACGCCGCCCGTACCGCAGCATATGGTCTATGTGGCCAGCGAAAGCGGCTTCGCCCTGTGTTCCATGCGCAACGCGATGTTGTCACGCCACTACGTGCAAGTGCCGCTGACCGACCGGGTCGAGGACTGGAGCGATGAGCGTTTCTGGGACGCATTGACCGAGCGGTTGCCGGAAGAGGTGCGCGCGGGCCTTGTCACCGGCCCGTCGATCGAGAAATCCATCGCGCCGCTGAGATCCTTCGTGTCTGAACCGATGCGCTGGGGGCGGCTGTTCCTGTGCGGCGATGCCGCCCATATCGTGCCGCCGACGGGGGCGAAGGGGCTGAACCTTGCCGTGGGGGATGTCTTCTACCTGCAGGAGGCACTGGTCGAGCATTACGCGACGGGCAGCATGGCGGGGATCGAGGGCTATTCCACCCGCGCGCTTGACCGCGTTTGGAAAGCGATGCGCTTTTCCTGGCAGTTGACGATGATGATGCACCGCTTTCCGCAGGACACGCCCTATGATCGGCGGATGCAGGATGCCGAACTGTCCATGCTGCTGGACAGCGCCGCCGCGCAGAAGGCTTGGGCAGAAACCTATCTCGGCCTACCCTACTAGTCGAAACCGGAGCCTGCCGCCACGATGATCGCCCTGCCCCGCCCCTTCGGCCCCCTGCATGCCCGGATTGACGGGCCTGAAGACGGTCTGCCCGTGGTATTTGCCAATTCGCTGGGCACCGATCTGCGGCTTTGGGATCGGGTAATCCCGCTGCTTCCTCCCCATTTGCGCCTGATCCGATATGACAAGCGCGGGCATGGCCTGTCGGCCACGGGCGGGGGCGAGAGGCTGGAAGAACACGTCGAAGACGCCATCGCCATCTTGGAAACCTTTGCCCGGGGCCCCGCCATCTTTGTGGGCCTGTCCATCGGCGGGCTGATTGCGCAGGCTGTCGCTCTGCGACGCCCCGATCTTGTGCGCGCGCTGGTGCTGTCGAACACCGCCGCACGTCTTGGCACGCCGGAAGGCTGGTCTGCGCGTATCGCGGCGATTGAGGCGGGTGGCCTCGGCTCTGTCGCCGATGCGGTGATGGAGCGGTGGTTCGCCCCCGCCTTCCGCGCCACGCCGGACTGCGCGCTCTGGCGCGCGATGCTGATCCGAACCTCACCCGACGGCTATGTTGCCGCCTGCCGCGCCCTTGCCGCTGCGGACCTGACAGCCGCCTCGGCGGCGTTGCGCTTGCCCACGCTCGTGATCGCGGGCAGCGAGGACGGCGCGAGTCCCCCCGCCGTTGTCCGCGCGACGGCCGACCTCATCCCCGGCGCGGTCTTCCACGAAATCCTCGGCGCGGGCCATCTGCCCTGCGTCGAAACCCCCGCCGCTTGGACCGCCCTCGTGGCCCCTTTCCTGACGGAGAGAGCATGACCGACATCACCGAACAGGGCCGCGCCACCCGCCGCAGGGTTCTGGGCGATGCCCATGTCGACCGCGCCACTGCCGCCGCTTCCCCTTTGGACGCGCCCTTTCAGGCGCTAATCACGGATGCGGCTTGGGGCCATGTCTGGGCGCGCGACACGATCCCACTGCGCGAACGCTCGCTGATCACCATCGCGCTGCTGGCGGCGTTGGGAAATGACGGCGAGCTTGTCTTGCACCTGCGCGCCACCCGAAACACCGGCGCGACCGAGGCCGATGTCATGGAGGCGCTGCTTCACGTCGCCATCTATGCAGGCATCCCCCGCGCCAATCATGCGATCCGCATCGCCAAGGACACCTTCGCCGCCATGGCACAGGAGGAAGAGTCGTGACACAAGCCGAGTTCTATCAGCGCGACCGCACCCTTCATCCGCCCGCTTTCGACCCGGGCTACAAGACATCCGTCACAAGGTCGCCGCGCCTGCCGCTTCTGACGCTGCAACAGACCGCATCCGAGATCACCGGGCCGACTTTTGGCTATGGCGACATCGGTGCGCTGGACAACGATCTGACGCGCAATTTCGATCATGGCGGGATGCCCGTGGGGGAACGGATGATCCTGCATGGGCGGGTGCTGGATGAAAACGCCCGCCCCGTTCCGGGCACCTTGGTTGAGATATGGCAGGCCAATGCCTCGGGCCGCTATCGGCACAAGAAGGATGCCTATCTGGGGGCGTTGGACCCCAATTTTGGGGGCTGTGGGCGCACATTGACCGATGCCGAGGGGCGGTACGCCTTTCGCACCATCAAGCCCGGGCCCTATCCTTGGTTGAACTTCGTCAATTCATGGCGGCCCCGGCATATCCATGTCTCGGTCTTCGGTACCTCGTTCAGCCAGCGCCTGATCACGCAGCTTTACTTCGAAGGCGACCCGCTGATCGCGCAATGCCCCATCGTACGGACGATCCCGGACGCGGACGCCGTGGATCGGCTGATCGCCGTACTGGACATGAATGCTTCGGTCCCGATGGATTGCCTTGCTTACCGCTTTGACATCGTGCTGCGTGGGCGGCGATCGACCTTGTTCGAAAACCGGTTGGAGGGGAACTGATGCCGCGGCCACTGGATTACCTGCGCGAGACGGCCTCGCAGACGGCGGGGCCCTATGTCCATATCGGCCTCGCCCCCGGCGCGGCGGGGTTCAGGACCTTTGACCGGGAACTGGGTCAGGTCATCGCCCCCGAAAGCACTGCGGGCGAACGCATCCGCATCGACGGGCAGGTGATCGACGGGACCGGCGGGCCGGTGAAGGATGTGCTGATCGAGGTCTGGCAGGCCGATGCGGCGGGCATCTACCCCCATCCCGAAGACCCGCGCGCCGCCGAGGCCGCCCCGGGCTTTCGCGGCTGGGGCCGGGTCATCCCGGATTTCGACACGGGGCTTTGGAGCATCGACACGATCAAGCCCGGCGCGGTGCCGGGGCGGGCGGGGCGGACGCAGGCGCCGCATCTGAACCTGTGGCTGGTGGCGCGCGGCATCAACATCGGGCTGAACACCCGCGTCTATTTCCCCGAGGATGCCGCCGCCCACGCCACCGATCCGGTGCTGGCCTCGGTCGAATCCCCGGCCCGGCGCCAGACGCTGATTGCCACGGCCACCGGCCCCGGCACCTATCGGTTCGACATCCGCCTTCAGGGCGACGGCGAAACCGTCTTCATCGATATCTGAACATGACACCGTGCATCATTTGCGTCGCCATCACCGGATCGGTACCCCGCAAAGCGGACAACCCCGCCGTGCCCATCACCGTCACCGAACAGATCGAGTCCACGCATGAGGCGTTCGAGGCGGGCGCCAGCATCGTCCACGCCCATGTGCGCAACGAGGACGAGACGCCCTCTTCCGACCCTGAGAGGTTCGCCGCCCTGAAGGAAGGGGTGGAGAAACACTGCCCCGGCATGATCGTGCAACTGTCCACCGGGGGCCGGTCCGGCGCAGGGCGCGCGCGCGGCGGCATGCTTCCGCTGCGGCCCGACATGGCCAGTCTTTCCGTGGGCTCCAACAACTTCCCCACCCGCGTCTACGAGAATCCGCCCGATCTGGTGGACTGGCTTGCGGCCGAAATGATCGTCCATGACGTGAAGCCGGAGGTGGAGGCCTTCGATCTGTCCCATATCCTCAAGGCGCATCAGATGTGGCAGGCGGGCCAGATCGCCGCGCGGCCCTATGTGCAATTCGTGATGGGCGTGAAGAATGCGATGCCCGCCGACCGCGAGGTCTTCGACTTCTACATCCGCACCGTTCATCGCCTGTTTGGTGCGGAAGCGCCATGGTGCGCGGCGGGGATCGGGGCGAACCAGATCGTGCTGAACGACTGGGCCGTGGCCGCAGGCGGGCATGCCCGCACGGGGCTGGAGGACAATGTCCGCCTCGACCGTGAGACACTTGCCCCATCCAATGCGGCGCTGGTGCGTCGCTTGGTGGCGATCTGCGACAGGCATGAACGTCCCGTAGCGACATGGGCCGAGGCGCGTGCCATTCTGGGCCTTCGTCCCGGCCCCTTCTGACCGACACAGGTTCTCCGATGCCCGCCGCCCCCGCCGATTCCGCCCTTTATTCGCGCCTGTTCGGTGATGATGAAACCGCGCGCCTCTTCACGGACAGCGCCGAGGTGCGGGCGTTGCTTTTGGTCGAAGGTGCGCTGGCACGGGTGCAAGGAGAGATCGGTCTGATCCCGGCCGAGGCCGCCGCCTTTATCGCCCGCGCCGCGCAGGAGGTGCAGATCGACCCTGCCGCGCTGGCCGCCGAGACGGCGCGGAATGGCGTGCCGGTCCCCGCCCTGCTGGCCGCCTTCCGCAAGGCGGCCGAGGCGCCGGGGCCGATGGCCCATCTGCATTGGGGGGCGACCAGCCAAGACATCATGGATACGGCCCTCGCCCTGCGTCTGCGCCCCGTGCTTGCGCTGTGGGAGGCGCGGATCGATGCGCTGCTCGCACGCCTTGGCGCGCTGGCGGATGAGACGGCGACCCTGCCCGTCAACGGGCGCACCTATGGGCAGGCCGCCACCCCAACCAGCTTTGGTGCCGTCGTGGCCGCATGGGGATGGCCCCTTCTGGGCTGGCGCGACGATCTGCCCGCCTTGCGGGAGGCTGTGCTGCAGGTGTCGCTTTCCGGCGCGGCGGGGACCTTGTCGGCGATGGGAGAGCATGGCCCTGCCCTGCGCGCCGCGCTGGCGAAGGCCTTGGGCCTTGCCGATCCGGGGCATGGCTGGCACGCTGATCGGAGCGGTCCCGCCCGGCTGGCGGCCTTCGCGGCTGGGCTGGCGGGCAGCCTTGGGAAACTGGGCGAGGACGTGCTTCTTCTGGCGCAATCGGGCATCGACGAGGTCACCCTGCGCAGCGAAGGCGGCACCTCTTCCACCATGCCGCAGAAGCAGAACCCTGTCGGCCCTTCGGCGCTGGTCGCGCTGGCGCGGCACACGATCGGCCTGGCCTCTCTGGTGCAGGGCGCGGCGCTGCATCGCCAGCAGCGCGACGGGGCGGCGTGGTTTTCGGAATGGTTGTCCCTGCCCCAGCTCTGCATCGCGACGGGGCGGATGCTGACGCTGGCCCTGCAGATCGCCGAAGACATCATGCCCGATGCGGCCGCGATGGCACGCAACATGGAGGAGGGCGCGGGCCTGATCCATGCCGAGGCGCTGACCTTCGCTCTGGCCCGCCACATGCCGCGCCCCGAAGCGCAGGCCAGTGTCGCCGCCCTCTGCCGTGAGGCGATGGAGTCCGGCACGCCGCTTCCCGATCTTGCCGCCGCGCGATTTCCGCAAATGAACATCGCGCAGTCCCTCGCCGCCCATCCGATGGGTGAGGCCCCGGCCGAAGCCCGCGCCTTCGCCCTGCGGGCGCGAGGGCCGGTGATGTAACGATCCCCTCCCCCCTGTCGGCATCCGCCCGGCCGCATCACGGAACGGCCAGTGAAAGGGAATAAAGCAAATGCCCCCGGCAAGGGGTTGCCTTGCCGGAGGCGGTGCAGGTCTGTGGCCATCCTTTGCAGATCGTAGGACCTGCGGAGGATGGGCCCTGTTAGAGCAGAACGTCTTCCACCACGAAGTCCGCCAGCGTGAGGGAGGTCACGCCCTCCAGTAGGGCGATGAACTCCATCTCTAGGGCAACCCCATTGCCATCGGCATCATACCAGAGACGACCAGTGTCGGTTTCAAAGAGGAAGGTTGCCTCATCCGTTTCGGCCTGCGGGTCCTCACCAGTGACGAGGCGAACCCCGGTCGCTTCGGTGAAGCCCCAATTGACGCCGATCTTCAGCTTGTCGGAGCCGCTGGTGAAATCGGTGATGATGTCACCCTCATTGGCCACACGCGGAGAGCTGAAGACGAAATGGTCCGCACCCTCGCCACCGGTCAGCAGGTCGTCCCCGCCTCCGCCAATGAGCGTGTCGTCACCGCCTCGTCCGTTCAGGATGTCATCGCTGGACCCGCCTTGCAGGTTCTCCCCCGCTGCGGAGCCAAGCAGTTCGTCATCCAAGTTGGTGCCGACAAACACCTCGATGTTGCGCACAGTCAGGTTCAGGGCAGCGCCATCGTTGCGCGACTGGTCTTCAAGGTCCAGCACCGCTGACATGAAGCGCCCGAAGGTGAGCGTATCGGTTCCCGCGCCGCCATCGAAGAGGTCCGTTCCAGCGGCGTCGTTGCGGAAGAACTGATCGGATCCAGCACCGCCGAACAGCCGGTCGCTGCCTTCCCCGTCGACCAGAGTATCGTTGCCACTTCCGCCGGACAGGGTGTCATTACCTTGCCCCCCCGAAAGGACGTCGTTAAACCGCCCGCCGGTGACCGAGTCGTTTCCGGACCCTCCCGAATAGATGAGCCGCTCGAATCCTGTGACTGTAGTGGTCGCATCGATCCGCTGAACGCCGGTCGCCCCGATGTCCAGCGTCACGTCGGTGGTGGCGTCAGAGATGTTCAGGACCAGAGTATCCCGTCCCTGGCCGCCGATCCCCCTGGCACCCAGCCCCATGGTGACCTGATCATTGCCAGCGCCGCCATCCAGCAGATCGCCGATATCCGTGCCGAAGAAGGTGCGCCCGCCTTCAAGCGAGTCGTCCCCGTCCCCACCGCGCAGCGTATCGGTGCCTAGGCCTGCGACCAGACTGTCGTTGCCTGCGAGACCTTCCAGACTGTCATTGCCGCTCCCGCCCGACAGTGTGTCGGCAAGCGCGCCCCCTTCGAGGATGTCATTCCCGGTTCCTGTGGACAGGTTCAGGCGTTCGAACCCGGTCACCTCGATCCGGCCTTCCAGCAGGCTTTGGGTGCTGGCCAGTCGGAAGACGATGTTTTCGGTCTCGTCCCTCAGATCGAGAGAGAGTGTATCGACCCCGGCACCGCCGTCGGCCTGAACCGTCCCGATGGAGCCGCGCTCTACCAAGACAACGTCGTTGCCAGTGCCCATGTCGATCACGTCATTGCTGGCCGTGCCGAAGCCGCGGTCGCCGACACCAGCGAAATCGTTCCCGGCGCCGCCGAAAAGACGGTTCGTGCCGGCGAAGTCCACAAGGACATCATCGCCGTCGCCGCCCATCAGGGTGTCATTGCCTGCACCGCCATCCAGACGATCATCCCCGCCCCGGCCATCGAGACTGTCGTTGCCGTCATCGCCGTTCAGCGTGTCGCGGAGGGTCTGCGTCCCGATAAGGATGTCGTTGCCGGCACCGCCAGAGACCGAGATCTGGTCCAGATCGCCGACATTCCGGATCCGGTCGTTTCCACTGCCGAAGATGATCTCCAGCATCTCGATATTGCGCAGTTCCGTCCCGCCGGTCACGGTGCCATTCGTGCCGGTCATGCGCAGGGTCAGGTTGCCGGACTCGCCAAAGAAATCGAGCCGCGCGATATCGACACCGGCGCCACCGTCCAGCAGATCGGGCGCCCCGGCACCCTGCACCGAGAGTGAGTCGTTGCCGATCCCGCCGAACAGGGAATCGCGTCCCAACCCGCCGGAGATCGTATCGTTGCCGCCACCGCCGGTCAGACTGTCATTGCCGCTGCCCATGAAGATCCGGTCATTGCCATCGCGCGTCGTCACCACCAGATCAGCGGCGCTGCTGCTTGCGATGAAATACTGCTCAAAGCCGCGGATCGTGGTGGTTTCGGCAAGGCGGACGGTGGTGTTCGGCGCTCTGGCCACAAAGTTGGCCCCCAGACCGGTCAGGATCAGGGTGTCGAACCCGTCCCCGCCGCGCAATGTGTCCTGACCATTGGCATAGCGTGTCTCGACGACGTCATTGCCGGCCCCGCCGTCGACCGAATCGTTGCCCGCCTCGTCCAGAAGGTAATCGCCGCCTTCCCCGCCACGCAGGGTATCCCCACCGACGCCGCCAAAGATCGAGTCGGCATCGGCACCGCCCGTGATAACGTCGTTCCCGTCGCCCCCATAGAGTAGCGAGGCCCCCTCGTCGCCGTTGATGACATCATTGCCGATGTCGCCGAAAATGACGTCGAAGCCCATGCCGCCGCTGAGGGTATCGTTGCCCGTCCCGCCGTTGAGCGTGTCGGACCCGCCGGCACCGTTCAACTGATCGTCACCGTCGTTGCCGCGCAGGTTGTCGGCGAACATGCCACCGGTGACACTGTCTGCGCCTGATGTGCCAACGATCTCGAACCGGTCGACGCCCTGCACCCGGATGTTTCCAGTCAGCGTCTGCTGGGTGATCCAGTCCCGGATCGTCAGGTTCAATGCGGTGCTGCGCTGGCTGTAGTCCGCCAACAGCAGATCAAGCCCCGAGCCGCCGTTGACGACATCCCCATCAAGATCGGCGAAATTCGTCCCCATCGTGAAGACGTCGCTGCCCGACCCGCCGAAGATGGCGTCGCCCCCGGCGCCGCCGTTGATCCGATCGCTGCCCGATCCGCCATCGATACGGTCATTGCCCGCATCACCCGAGAGGCTGTCCCCCTGCTGGCCACCGATCAAGGTGTCGTTTCCGTCTCCGCCCAAGAGAGTGTCGGGCCCGAAGCTTCCGGAGGCGCGATCATTGCCGCCCCGAAGCGTGGCGACGTCTCCGTCCACCGTACCATTGAATACGTTATCGTTGTCATCGCCCTGAAAAACCGTCATCACTCGTACTCCCAGACACACAGGTGGCGGCACCCTATCAAGGCGCGCCGATCTGACCAAGCACCTATTCAGGCCCACAGCGGCCTTTTGCCGTTGCTGGCAGCGCCACAGTGTGCGGGGGGCGTTTATCCCGGGAATAACGCGGGATGCCACCTTGGGGCCGGAGCACGGCACGCGGCGCCGAGGACGATAGGGACGCAGTCAAGACCGATTGGACTGTGCAAGACGAGGATGCGACCAGTCTGAAGAACCCCGAGAACAGCCGCGGCTCAGACCGCGCCTCTTGGATCATGACCAGAAACGATTCTTGGTGAGTTCGACGAAGGAACGCACCGTTTCGAGGCTCTCTTCTTCCTTGTGGCGCATATCCTCCAGTAGCAGGTGGCGAGTGGTGCGAGCGTGGTCGAGTTCTGCAGGGTGTGTTCCGTATGCGATGCCGAATCTTCCGTTCGGGTGCTGGGAGGACCACTCTTTACGAGACGTAAACATCCCCGGGACAACGACACTGGTGCAACCGCAGATGGCGGCGAACTGCGAATACATCGTCGCCTCATCGAGGGTCAGGCCTCGTTCTGGTATCATAGACAGAACATGACGGTTGCGATGCATGCGATGGCGGAGAGGAAGACTTAGGGGCATCGGTCAGAGCGCGAAGCAACGCGCCGCCGGTCTCTCAGGCGCCCGAACATGATTTCAGCCCTGTTGCGGCGTTTGAAACGGCGCTTGTCGTGCTTGACGGGCTTGCCGCGAGGCTTCCGGCCCGGGATGCAGGGCTTTATCCCGTTGTCTTTCGACACTTCCCAGAACCAATCGGCGTCATTGCCCGGGTCAGCGCGTAACCAATCCGCCTTCGGCAGGCTGCCCAGCAGCGCTGCCGCACCCGTGCAATCGCCAACCGGGCCTGTGGTCATAAGGAAGCGGATCGGGCGCCCATTCGCATAGGAAACCGCAGGCAGCTTGGCAATCATACCGATCTTGGTTCGGCCGAACAGAAGCCCGCTCTGGTCGCCGGATTTCCCTTTTTGTCCGAAGGCTGGTCGCCGTGCGGCGCGCCTTCAGGTAAGTCGCGTCGATCATCACCGCCTTCGGAACGGCGGCCGCGGCAGCGAGCGCATCCATCTTACGGGCAAAGACCCCCATGTCGCTCCACTGCTTACACCGGATGAAGAGTGTCTCGGGCGGACCATACTCCCCTGACGCATCGCGCCACCTCAAGCTATTGCAACTGATGAAGATTGTCCCGGTCAACACCCGCCCGTCATCGACCCCCGGCTACCATGGTTTCTGGGAATGCAGGGCAGGAGCCACGCCATCTACGCGTCCGTAAGCCAGAAAAGGGTGGTCATCCGTCAGTCTTGTTGCGGAGCCTGGATCATGCCCAAGGCACGAGATCAATGGGTCCCGACCATAAACAAATCAATGGGCTATGGCGGACAGTGAGGGATTCGAACCCTCGAGACGGTTCCCCGCCTACACACTTTCCAGGCGTGCGCCTTCGACCACTCGGCCAACTGTCCGTGGCGCACTCCTTAAGGCCTGCGCGCGGGGGGCGCAAGGGGGCGGAAGGGCCCCCGCAACGTGGCCCTTCACTCCGTCAGAGAAAGGGTGACGCGGCGGTTCTGGCGGCCCTTCTTCTCGATCTTCCCGATCGTCACGCGGCCGATCTCACCCGTACGCGACACATGCGTACCACCGCAGGGCTGCAGGTCTACCTGCGTGGTCCCGGTCCCGATCCGCACCAGCCGGACCCTGCCCTGCCCCATCGGCGGCATCACCGACATGGTCTTCACCAGCCCCGGATTGGCGGCCAACTCCTCATCCGTGATCCAGCTTTCCGTCACCGAAAGATCAAGCCCGATCAACGCGTTCAGCCGATCCTCGAGCATCTGCACATCCTCGGGCGGGTCGGGCATGTCGAAGTCTAGCCGTCCCCGCTCTGCCCCGATCTGCCCCCCCGTTACAGGCAGGGGGATCACCACCGACAAAAGGTGCAGCGCCGTGTGCACGCGCATGTGCCGGTGGCGGCGGTCCCAGTCGAGGCTCTGGATGACCCGTGCCCCGATCGGGGGCATGGCCGAGGGTTCCGCAGGAACCAGTGCCACCTGCCCGCCTTCGGCCTTCACCGCCGTGGCAACCGAGAGCCGCCCACCCTCCCAGACCAGACGGCCGGAATCGCCGGGCTGCCCGCCGCCGGTGGCATAGAACACGGTGCGGTCGCAGAGGATGCCGCCTTCGGCCGTATGGCCGGTCACCTGCGCCTCGGCCTCGCGCAGATAGGCGTCGTCGCGGAACAGCAATGTGGTCATGGGGAGTCCTGCCTTTCGGTCGGATCGCGGGTCTCGGGCGAGCGATTCTTGCCCGGAGCGGCGCGGGCGCTGGTCGGGCCAGTCTGCTGCGCCGGTTTGGCGACAGGAGCGGGATCGGTCGCAATTTCGGCCGCGAAGAAGGCCGCCGCATCGGCCACCGCCTCGGCCTTCCGCGCGCCCGGCATGTCTATCCCTGCATCGGCAAAGCGCTGCACGATCATGTGGTTGATTTCGCTGCGAACCTGCAGCGAGAAATTCACGTCGCGCAGGATGATCCGCATCTCGAAATTCAGGCAATCCGCGCCGAAGCCCATGAAGGCGATCACCGGCGGCGGGTTCAGGATGGCGAGCGGCTGCGCCTCGGCGATCTCGCGCAGGACGCGCTCTACCTGCCTTGTGTCGCAGCCCGGCACGACCGCAACCGGCACGACCAGACGCCCGGTCAGGTTGAACCGCGTCCAGTTCGTCACCCTTTGCGTCACAAGATCGGCATTGGGGACGATGACGTCAGAGCGGTCGAAGGTCTGAATGCGGGTGGAGCGGACAGAGATCGTCTTGACCGTGCCCTGCACATTGCCGACCTCGATCCAGTCGCCCTCGCTCACCGGGCGCTCGATCAGCAGGATGATGCCCGAGACGAAGTTCGACACGATGTTCTGCAGGCCAAAACCGATACCGACCGACAGCGCACCAGCGACGATGGCCAGACCCGACAGGTCGATCCCGGCGGAATTGATGGCGATCAGCGCGGCGAGGAACACGCCCAGATAGCCCGTCCCCGAGACGACGGCATTCTGTCCCCCCTGATCAAGCGATGTGCGCGGCAGGATCGTGCCCTTCAGCGCCCCCTGGAGCAGCCGCGTCACCGCATAGCCCGCGCCGAAGATGATGGCGAAGATCAGAAAATCGGTTGGCGACACCCGCGTCGCCCCGATCTGGAAGCCCTGCAAGAAGCGCTGCCAGAGTTCAGTGATCTCGGCCCAGCGGGCGCCCCAGATCACCGCAAAGAGGGGCAGCGAGGCGACCGACATCGCAAAGCCGATCAGGACCGGGACCAGCCCTTCCTGATCTGCCGCATCCGACCGGGTCACGAGGCCGTAGAGATCGGCGACCAGCCGCTGCAGCACGAAAAGCACCGCGACGAGGCCGAGCGAGAGAACCGACGGATAGACCAGCGCCGTCGCCGCCGCCAAATAGCCCACCGCGCCCAGCGCAACGCCCGCCACGCTTGTCAGCATGACACCGCGCGCCAGAAGGCCCAGAACGCGCAGCCCGTAGGACAGGCCTTCTTCACCTTGCTGCACGCTGCGCACGTGACGGCGCAGCAACTGCCCCATCCGGAAGATCAGGACTGCCGTTGTCGCAAGGACCGGAAAGGCCAGCACGGCGTTGGCTGTGTCACTGCCGCCCACCTCGACCACAAGAAGGTGGCGGACGGCCTCAACCGCCAGCACGAGACCGATGCTGCGGGCAAGGAAGCGGCCCTCGGCGCGCCGTTCGGCGACCAAGAGGGTGGATACCTCGTCCCCCTCTTCCAGCGGGAACACTGCATGACCCAGCCAGTTTGACGCCACCAGCGCGAAGACGACAGCGGGAAGCACCTCGGCCAGCGCCGTGCCGACCGGTCCGACAAGGCCCGTCGCCTCGACGGCGCGGGCCAGCGCTATCGCGCCAAGGACCGGCAGCACGACCTGTACCATCGACAAGAGCAGGGCCACCACGCGCCGCCCCCGCGCCGTGCGCGGACGCGGCAGGCGCGCCTGCGACATCATCGCCACACGTCGTGTCTGGGTGATCAGACCAAGGCCCAGCACCGCCAGCAACAGGATCAAGGGCAGGTTGTCGAACAGCGCCTGCCGCCCGTCGCCGCGCGTCCAGCGCGTGGTGGTTTCAGTCCAGAGCCGGACCGTGACATCCCCCAAGGCCACAACCGCCTCGGGCCAGTTGGCCGGGTTCACGGGCGACGGCCAAAGTTGCAGAAGCTGGCTTGCCTGCCGTTCGCGCAGGGTGCGGTCCACCTCGCCGATCAGGCCATCGGCGCGGCGGAAGGCCTCTTCCGCCGTTAGGCCCGGGGCCTGCAGTTGGACGAGTTGATCGGCCAGTTGCTGACGGCGCAACGCGACCTCCTGCGCCTCCGTCTCCCCCTGAGGCGGGGCGGGGCCAAGTGCTGCGATCTGTTCGCGCACGGTGGCGATGCGGGCGGCATTGGTGTTCTGCGCGGCAAGGAACTTGGCCCGCTCCGTCACCAATTGGTTGCGCAGAAGCTCCAGCCCCCGCGTTTCCGTCTCCGGATTGGACAGAAGATTTTCCGCCCGTTCGGCGAGCAACTCCCATGCCCCATAATCGGGTCCGCTGGCCTTGCCCGCGCCTTTTGACACGACCACCGACGTCCCCGCAGGGGCGGCGGGCCTTGGGGCTACGGCGACGCCGGGTTGGGGCTGCGGCTCTGGCGTCGCACTGGGACTTGCCGTGCCACCGCCCGCCTGCTGCGCCATGACCGAACCGGGAGAAACGCCCAGCGCCAGAAACACGACCAGCAGCAGCGCGGATCGCAGGGCCCTCAGGCCCCCGTGCCCTGTCATGCGTCCTCGAAGACGGTGGGGATGGCGCGCGGTGCGCGGTCCAGCCATTCGGGCACCGGCAATCCCTTTTCCTTCAGGAAGGTCGGGTTGTAGAGCTTGGACTGATAGCGGTTGCCGTAATCGCACAGGATCGTCACGATCGTGTGCCCGGGCCCCATATCCTTGGCCATGCGGATGGCCCCGGCGATGTTGATGCCGGACGATCCGCCAAGGCAGATGCCTTCTTCCATCAACATGTCGAAGACGAGGGGCAGCGCCTCGGCATCCGGGATGCGATAGCTGTAATCGGGGCGGAACCCTTCAAGGTTCGCCGTGATGCGCCCCTGCCCGATGCCTTCGGTGATAGAGGTGCCGGGCGCGTCCAGCTTGCCTTCGGTGTAGAAGGAATGCAGCGCCGCCCCCTCGGGATCGGCCAGACCGATCTTCACCCCCTTGGGATGCAGCGCCATGCCAACGCCCGCAAGCGTGCCGCCCGACCCCACGGCGCAGATGAAGCCGTCGACCTTGCCACCCGTCTGTTCCCAGATTTCCGGCCCCGTCGTCTCGATATGGGCCTGACGGTTGGCGACATTGTCAAACTGGTTGGCCCAGACGGCACCATTGGGTTCAGTGCGCGCCAGCGCCTCGGCCAGACGGCCGGAATAGCGCACGTAGTTGTTGGGGTTGCGATAGGGCGCGGCCGGGACCTGCACCAGCTCCGCCCCCGCCAGACGCAGCATGTCCTTCTTTTCCTGACTTTGCGTCTCGGGGATCACGATGACCGTGCGGAAGCCCATGGAGGCGCCCACCAGTGCCAGACCGATGCCGGTGTTGCCCGCCGTCCCCTCGACGATCGTGCCGCCGGGTTTCAGTGCCCCCCGCGCCACGGCATCGCGGATGATGTAGAGCGCGGCGCGATCCTTCACCGATTGGCCGGGGTTGAGGAATTCGCACTTGCCAAGGATCGTGCAGCCCGTGATCTCGCTGGCATGCTTCAGCTTGATCAGGGGCGTGTTGCCGATCGTGTCGGCCAGATCGCTGTGAATCCGCATCGGTGCGTTCCTTTTTCCGCTCTGCCCAACGTGTAGGCGCGGGCGGTGGAAATCTCAAGCCATGCAGGCAGGACCGGCGGTTTCACCCATAGCGGACCCGAGGTCCGGTCAAGTTCGGGTCCGGCGGATGGGGGCGGCAGGCCAAGGGGCCTGCCCAACGGGGGCGATCCGGTGGCCCGTTCAGTCGCAGATGACGGCGCGGCGATCCGGTCTGAAGACGCAGTCCGTCCCGTCATCGTTCGGCGGAGACGCGGCACCGATATCCGCGACGCCGAGATCCAGCACGAGACCCGGCGCGCCCGGCGGTGCCGAGGCGGTGGGCTGCAGGACAATCTCGGCGATCCCGTCCAGCATATCTGGCTGGGACTGCGGTTCAGACGTGATCGTGATCATGACATCTGGCAGGCTGTCTTCGACGGGGCCGTGCGAGGTATAGTCGATTGGCCACTCTGAACCACTATCTGTAGTGGTGTCGGTGCTGTCATCGGTGACGTCTCCCGTGTCGCCTTCGGTGCTTTCGCCTGTGTCGCCTTCGGTGCCGTCCTGCGGAAGGAACACGCCGATATCCGTCACAAGGTTGGTATCGATTTCGTCTGTGACACCGCCAACGGTGCCGTCCATCACGTGCCGGTCATCAATCGGGGTGTCGCCGGTATCCGTGTCCTCTGTGCCGCTTTCTGCAGTATCGTCGGTGCCGGTATCGGCTGTGTCTTCGGTGCCAGTGCCATCGGCGGTATCATCTTCATAGACGATCTCGCCTTCAAAATCGTCGGACCATTCACCGTCCGGAAAGCCAGTCACGGTGAAGGACGCATCTTCTTCAGACGCGCTGTCCTCCGTGTTGGTGTCAGTCTCACCCGTCTCTTCTTGGCCAGTCTCTTCTGGGCCAGTCTCGCCTACGTCCGTGGCACCTGCGTCGGCGTCGCCTGCATCGCCCGCGTCGGTATCACCTGTATCGCTGGTGTCGCTGCCATCCGAGCGCGGCCCGTCGGTCCCGTCTTGCGGGCCATCCTCTGCGCCCGTATCGCTGCCAGTATCGCTTTCGGAAATCGCGGAGATATCCGCGTCGGGGACATCCATTCCGCCTGCAACCGTCTGGCCTGCCATAACGGCCAAAGCCAAGGCGGCAGCGCCACCCATAAGAACCTTCATCACTCGCACCCGTTCAAACACAACCAAAGGCCCGGAAAGCATAAGCTTTTTCCGGGCCTTTGTAAACAACCGCCGGCGTGGCGCTGCGCGCGCTGCTGGGTCCGTGGTCAGTCGGCCTTGGCCACCAACAGACCGTCGGCCTTCAGCCCGGCATAGCTTTCGTCCAGCGATTTCTTCGCGCGTTCAATAAGTTGGTCGATCTCGGCCGGGGTGATGACCAGCGGCGGGGCGATGATCATCCGATCGCCAACATGGCGCATGATCAGGTTGTTGGCAAAGCACCGCTCGCGCGTCCGCAGGCCCACCGTGCCGGCCTCGGACGCGAATTTGGCGCGCTTGGCCTTGTCCGGTGTCAGGGCGATGGAGCCCATCAGGCCGACAAGCTTTGCCTCGCCCACCAGCGGGTGGTCGGTCAGCGCGTCCCAGCGTTCCTTGAGGTAGGGATGGGCCACGTCGCGGACATGTTCCACGATCCCCTCTTCCTGAATGATGCGCAGGTTTTCCAGCGCGACCGCCGCTGCGACGGGGTGACCGGAATAGGTATAGCCGTGGAAGAATTCGCCGCCTTCGGCCACGACCGCCGCGACGTCGTCGCAGACGATGGAGCCGCCGATGGGCTGATAGCCAGAGGACAGGCCCTTTGCGATGGTCATGATATGCGGCTTGATCCCGAAGGTTTGCGAGCCGAACCAATTGCCCGTGCGACCGAAGCCCGTGATCACCTCATCCGCGATCAGAAGGATGCCGTATTTGTCGCAAATCCTTTGAATTTCAGGCCAGTAGGTCGCGGGCGGAACGATCACGCCGCCTGCGCCTTGGATCGGTTCACCGATGAAGGCCGCGACGTTTTCGACGCCGAGTTCGAGGATCTTGTCTTCAAGCTGCTTGGCCCGTTCGATGCCGAAATCGGCTTCGGTCATCGCGCCGCCCTCGCCCCACCAATAGGGCTGATCGATATGGACGATACCGTCGATCTTGCCGCCATGGGCATGGATCGGGGTCATGCCGCCAAGGCTGCCGCCGCCCATAGTAGAGCCGTGATAGCCGTTCTTGCGAGCGATGATGATGCGCTTGTCGGGCTGGCCTTTGACCTGCCAATAGCGGCGGACAAGGCGGATGTTGGTGTCGTTCGCCTCGGACCCAGAGCCTGCGAAGAAGACGTGGTTCAGATCGCCGGGGGCCAGTTCCGCCAGTTTCGCGGCCAGAGCGATGGCGGGGACATGGGTCGTCTGGAAGAAGGTGTTGTAATAGGCCAGTTCTTCCATCTGGCGCGCCGCAACCTCGGCCAGTTCCTTGCGGCCATAGCCGATATTGACGCACCACAGGCCCGCCATGCCGTCGATGATCTGATTGCCTTCGCTGTCGGTCAGCCAGACGCCCTTGCCGCGCGTGATCACCCGCGCGCCCTTGGCGGCGAGACCGTTCGAATCCGTGAACGGGTGCATGTGATGCGCCGCGTCCAGCGCCTGAAGCTCTGCCGTGGGCAGGTGGTTGGTGATCATGTTCATGGAAACGGCCCTCGCGGAATCATCGCCCGCCCGGATGGCAGGTTCGGGTGTCAGCATAGGGTCAAACAGACCGCCCTTCAAGGAATTTGATCAAATTATGGAGGCAGTCCTGCGAGGCGCAAGAATGCGCTTGGATTTCAGGGATTTGGCCAGAATCGTCTGTGCCCTGTTCTGTGCCGCCTTCTGTGCCGCAAACTGTGGGCACGCAGCGAACGGTCGCAACGGCTTGGCGCGGTTAGACGCCGCCTTCGGCCTGTGCTTGACGGATCTGGTCGATGCCTTGCTGGATGTCATTTTCGATGGCGCGCGCCAGCCCCGCCCTGTCGCCCGCCCGCATGGCGGCGAGCGCCTCTTCATGCCGGTCGGGCAGTGCGGCGGCACCATAGCGCGCGCAAACCACCCGCAGCGAGGGGCCGAAGCGCAGCCAGAGGCCCCGCGCGATGTCGACGAGGATCGGGGCCTCGGACGCCTCATAGAGCGCGAAGTGGAAGGCGTGGTTGGCCTCAAGGTAATCCGACACCAGGCCTGCGCGGATGGCGCGGTCAACTTGGTCGTCGATCGTTTCCAGCCGGTCGATCAGCGCCGGCGTCAGATAGGCTCCGGCGAGGTCGGCCAGCTTTGGCTCCACCGTCAGGCGGACGAAGGCCAGTTGGTCAAGGAGGGCGGGAGTGAGTTGTGGCACTGCCACGCGGCGGTTCCCTTGCGGCAGCAGCGCGCCTTCGGCGGTCAGGCGGCGGATCGCCTCGCGCACCGGGGTCATGCCTGCGTCGAGATCGCGGATCAGACCTTGGATCGTGACGGGCTGGCCGGGTTGCAGATGGCCGAACAGGATCATGTCGCGAAGCCGCGCATAGGTCACTTCATGCGAGGGGATCTTGCGCGTCTGATCGTCCATCGGTCCTGCCGCCCCCTCTGCCCTGCCCTAGGGCGACAGGTAACGCGCCCGCACGGATTTGATCAAGTTGCAAAGCGACCGATCGCGCCCCGGTTGCCCCGTCATTTTCCTTGCCGAAATTCCGGTCAGCGGATCAGATGCGGAAGGACGGGGAAAGACACCGCCAGAGGGACCGCAGCGCCGCAGCAGAACGGGCGCGCGCCCCGGCCGCCGCCCCGTGCCAGTCGCAGTCGCAAGGAGGAGAAGCGATGAAGACGATCAAGGGCCCCGCGCTGTTTCTGGCGCAATTCGCGGGCGATGCCGCGCCGTTCAATTCGTGGAAGTCGATCACCCGCTGGGCCGCCGATTGCGGCTATGTGGGCGTGCAGGTGCCAAGCTGGGACGGGCGGCTGTTCGATCTGGAAAAGGCCGCAGCGTCAAAAGATTACTGCGACACGTTCAAGGGCGAGGCCGCCGAGGCGGGCATCGAGGTGACCGAGCTTTCGACCCATCTGCAGGGGCAGTTGGTTGCCGTTCACCCAGCCTATGACGCGGCCTTTGACGGCTTTGCGGCCCCTGCGGTGCGCGGCAACCCTAAGGCGCGGGCGGAGTGGGCGACCGATCAGGTGAAGAAGGCCCTGACCGCCAGCCGCAACCTTGGCCTGTCGGCGCATGCGACGTTCTCGGGTGCCTTGGCATGGCCCTATGTCTATCCGTGGCCGCAGCGTCCGGCGGGCCTGATCGAAGAGGCCTTCGACGAATTGGCCCGCCGCTGGTTGCCGATCCTGAACCATGCCGAAGAGATGGGGGTCGATGTCTGCTATGAGATCCACCCCGGCGAAGACCTGCATGACGGGGTGTCCTACGAGATGTTCCTTGACCGGGTGAAGGGGCATGCGCGGGCCTGCATGCTGTATGACCCGTCGCATTATGTGCTGCAACATCTTGATTATCTTGAACATATCGACATCTACCACGACCGCATCCGGATGTTCCACGTCAAGGATGCCGAGTTGAACCCGACGGGTCGGCAGGGGGTCTATGGCGGCTATCAATCTTGGGCGAACCGCGCGGGTCGCTTCCGCAGCCCCGGCGACGGGCAGGCAGATTTCGTGGGGATCTTCTCGAAGCTGACGCAATACGGCTTTGACGGCTGGGCGGTGGTGGAATGGGAATGCTGTCTGAAGCACCCCGAGGACGGGGCGCGGGAAGGGGCAGAGTTCGTGAGAAACCACATCATCCGGGTGACGGAAAAGGCCTTTGACGACTTCGCGGATGCGGGAACGGATCGGGCGGCGAACCGGCGGATGCTGGGACTGGAATAAGGGGGACCATTATGGCCATCACAGGAACACATGTGGCGCGGGCACCGCGCATCCGGCTGGGCATGGTGGGGGGCGGGCGCGATGCTTTCATCGGCGCGGTCCACCGCATCGCAGCACGGATAGATGATCAATATGAACTGGTTGCGGGGTGTTTCTCGTCCAATGCTGAAAAGAGCATGGCGTCGGGGGCGGACCTTGGGGTGGACGAGAGGCGAACCTATGCCAGCTTTGCCGAGATGGCGGCGCGCGAGGCGCGGCGGAAGGACGGGATCGAGGCGGTGGCCATCGTCACGCCGAACCACATGCATGCCCCGGTGGCGATGCAGTTCTTGCGGCGGGGCATCCATGTGATCTGCGACAAGCCGCTGACCGCCACCCTGCCCGAGGCCAAGCGTCTGGCCAAGGCGGCGGAGGCGTCGGGCGTGGTCTTTGCGTTGACGCATAACTACACGGGCTATCCGATGATCCGGCAGGCGGCGGCGATGGTGCGCAACGGCGATCTGGGGGATATCCGGGTCGTGCAGGTGGAATATGCGCAGGATTGGCTGGCGGAACCCATTGAAAATTCTGGGCAAAAGCAGGCCGACTGGCGGACGGACCCGGCGCGCACCGGGGCGGGTGGATCGACGGGGGATATCGGGACCCATGCCTTCAACCTTGCGGGCTTTGTGACGGGGTTGGAGTTGGAGAGCCTTGCCGCCGATTTGCAGAGCTTTGTTCCCGGGCGGCGGGTGGATGACAACGGGCATGTCATGCTGCGCTACAAGGGGGGGGCGCGGGGGATGCTGTGGTGTTCGCAGGTCGCCTCGGGTTGCGAAAATGGTTTGCGGCTCAGGGTTTACGGGACGAAGGCCGGGATTGAATGGGCGCAGGAAGACCCGAATTACCTGTGGGTCGGCCCGCTTAATCAGCCGAAATTCCGCATCACGCGGGGCGGGGCCGGATCGGGACCGGAGGCGGGGCGCGTGACACGCGTGCCACCGGGGCATCCGGAGGGGTATTTGGAAGGTTTTGCAAACATTTACGCCGAAGCCGCCCGTGCCATCCTTGCCCGCCGGGAGGGCAGCGCGCTGGACCCGGCTGTCACCTTCCCCGGCCTGAAGGAAGGGCTGGAGGGCGTGGCCTTTGTCGATGCCTGCGTGCGGTCGTCCAAGCGCAACGGGGCTTGGGTGTCGCTGGCGCTGTGAAGGCCTTAATGCGGTGCAAGATCAAGGGCTTGGTCGAAAACGGCCGTGCCCTGTTCTGTGCCGCCTTTTGTGCAGCAAACTGTGGGCACAGAGCGGGCGGTGATGAAGGCCGGCGTTAAGGTTAACGCGACCCCGCCGTGGTGGCGCACCTCCCGTCGCCAATGGCACGCGGCAGGGTGTCGGACTGCCCCGGAGCAAGGTCCGGGGCGCGGGGTCAGCACGGGGGCGACCGCGGATCACGAGGGGAACCCGTCCCGGGCTTGATCCGGGACCCCCGCCTTCAAAGGCAGGGGGGCGGAACGCGGGAGGCCCCGGATCAGGTCTTGGGCGCGCGGGGTCTGTTTCAGGGACCTGCGGCAGCCTCGGCGCGCAGGCGGGGGCGTTCGCGTTGCAGCCAGAGCGCGGTCAGCAGCATCGGGCCGTTGGTCAATTCGCCAGAGGCGGCCAAGTCCATCATCCGGTCAAATGCGATCAGGTGGCCCCGGATATCCTCGGCCTCTTCCGCCGCGCCGAAGATGCCCGCCACGCCATCGGGCAGGTCGGTCAGCGCCACGTAGGAATAGAGATATTCGCTGACCGCGCCGGGGCTGGGATAGTAGCCCGCCACAGGCAGAAGGGGACCGAGCATGAGACCCGCCTCTTCCAACGCCTCGCGTTTTGCGGCCTCTTCCGGCGTTTCGCCGGGGTCGATGCGGCCTGCGATGGCCTCGAGTTGCCACGCGGCCTGATCGCCACGGGCCAGCGCGCCGACGCGGAACTGTTCGATCAGGAGGACGCGGTCGCGGACCGGATCATAGGGCAGCACCGTCACCGCATCGGCCATGACGAAGACGGCGCGGTCCTGCGGCGCCCCCATTGTGCCGTCGAACTGCCGCCAGCCCAGACGCCATTCCTCGACCGCGAAGAAATGGGCATAGGGGGTGCGGACCCGGTCCACCGCCACCTCGGCTGCCCCGCCGGGCCAGCGCAGGTTGGCGGGCTGCGGCGCTGCAGCGCGGATGCGAGAGGCCCCGCGCGTCAGCATCGGGGCGTAGCGGGCGGCGACCGCCTCGGCGGGCACCTGCCCCATCAGCGCCATGAAATCCGCGGCCGTAGCCACGGCGGCCGCGCCGTAGCGCGCGACCCAGTCGGCGAGGCTCCACGCCGCGCCGGGCTGCCAGCGGCCCGGTTGCGGCAGGTAGACCCGTGCCGTGACCGGGCCTTCGGCCGTATCGACCAGACGTTCCACCGTGTCATAGCGGAAGCCGCCTTCGTAGAAGTCGAGCCGCGCCGCATCCTCTGTGGTTGCATCGTCAAGGATCAGGCCTTGGGCCTTGGCCCCGGGCACGGGCTGGATCAGGGGGAAAGCCCCGCCTTCGGCCCAGAAGACCGCATGGTCACGCAGGGTGGCGGGGCGCGTGGGTGCCGTGCGGCCCAGAACCCGCGCCAGAAGGGACGGGTGGCACAGCGTGCCGTAGAAGAAGAAACGCACCGATCCGCCCCCTTAGCGCCAACGACGTCCGGCCGATTCGGTCACCATTCCGGCGACGATGCCGCCGAGGATGATGGCGACCAGCGTCGGCGCGTTCAGGATCATGGAGCCGAAATCGGCGAATTCGTTGAAGATGTCGAGGAAAGCTTCCATCGGCCCGCCATAGAGCCCGCGCATCGCGACCTCTAGCATCGTTCCCACGGCAAAGGCCAAAAGCGCGCTGATGGTGATGATCGTGGCCGTCCTAAGGCCCGTCGCCGCCGCCTCGACCATGCTGGCCCGGGGCGCGGCCCCCGACACGAACCAGCCGCCCAGCGCCCCGATGGCGATGGAGACGGAATAGAGCCGCCCGATCCGCTGCGCCTCGGGCAGAAACCCCTCTAACACGATGCACACAACCCAGGCTGCGAAGGCGAAACTCAGCGCGGCAACCAGTTTGGCGGCGGTGGGCATCGGCGGGTCCCTATTGCGGACGGGTGAGCGGCGGACGGGTGATCGTGATCTGCGTCACATCGCAGTTTCCGCCCTCGAATGCCCCCGCGCAAGAGGTGAGGTAGAAGTTCCACATGCGCCGGAAGCGATCATCGAAGCCCATCTTCGCCACCTCGTCCCAGCGGGTGTTGAAGGTGTCGTGCCAGCGCCGCAGGGTCTGGCTGTAGCTGTCACCAAATTCGACCGAATGCTTCACCCGGAGGCCAGCCCGTTCCACCTCGGCCCGCAGGGCGGCGGGAGAGGGCAGCATGCCGCCGGGGAAGATGTATTTCTGGATGAAGTCCACGCCCTTGCGGTAGACCTCCCAGCGGCGGTCGGCGATGGTGATGATCTGCAGCGTCGCGTTGCGCCCGGGCTTCAGCCTTTCGCGCAGCGAGTCGAAATAGACGGGCCAGTAGCGTTCGCCCACGGCTTCGAACATTTCGATGGAGGCGATGCCGTCGTAAAGGCCGCGCTCGTCGCGGTAATCCTGCAACTTGATCTCTACCCGGTCGGAGAGGCCCGCGCGAGCCATCCGTTCCACCGCATAGTCGTACTGCGCGCGGCTGATGGTGAGGCCGGTGACCTTGAGCCCCCGCTCCTTGGCGGCGTATTCGGCGAAGCCACCCCAGCCGCAGCCAATCTCCAGCACATGGTCGCCGGGGCCTGCGCCCATCTGATCGACCATGGATTTGTATTTCTCGGTCTGCGCGGCCTCGAGGCTTTCCTGCCCGGTGTGGAAGATGGCGCTGGAATAGGTCATCGTTTCGTCCAGCCAGAGGCGGTAGAAATCGTTCCCCAGATCGTAGTGGTAGGAGATGTTCTTCTTCGCCTGCCCCTTGCTGTTCGATTGCAGCCAAAAGCGCATGCGTTCAAAGAGGCGCAGCAGGCCCATGCCGGGGAAGCCGTCATTGATCCGGTCATTTTCGGGCAGTTGCACGAGGTCCATCAGCGCCTGAAGGTCGGGGCTGGACCACCAGCCTTCGAGATAGGCGTCGCAGAAGCCCAGATCGCCTTCGCGCACCAGACGGGCGAAGACATCGGCATTATGGACCACGACCTCGCCCACCGGGCCGGGCTTGGGCGCATCGACGCGGAATCGCCGACCGTCGGGCAAGACGAAATCCAGCCGCCCCCGTCCCATGCCCTGCAAGACCTGATAGGCCGAGGCAAAATAGCGTGGCAGGCCGGATTGGCCCTTGATGCTGGTCAGTACGTCCATGAACTCCCCACGTTTCTTCTTTTTTGCGCGCCACAGTCCCAGATACGAAGGCCGCACTCAAGGGTTTCATGCGCTTTTCATTCGGTTGCGCAGAGGGTTTGACGCGGCTTCCCGCCCCGGTTGCGCGATTTCCCTTGCGTCACCCGCCCTCGTCGCCCCGCGCCGCATAGGCGGCAAGCGCCCGCGCCCGCCCTTCGGCCAGATCAACGATCGGGCGCGGATAGGGGCGCGCGGGATCAAGCTGCCATGACCGGGGGACGGCGTTGAAGAAGGCCAGCGCCTCGGGGCCGGGGTTGCGGCTGAGTTCGGCGAGGAAGCGGCGGCGGTAGAGGCCTTTGGGATCGAACTTCTCCACCTGCGTGGCGGGGTTGAAGATGCGGAAATAGGGGGCGGCGTCGGGGCCGGAGCCTGCCGCCCATTGCCAGCCCATGGCATTGGCCGCCGGGTCCCAGTCGATCAGGCAGTCGGCGAACCAGTCGAGGCCTGCTTTCCAATGCGTCATCAGATGTTTGGTCAGGTAGGAGGCGACGATCATCCGGCCCCGGTTGTGCATGGTGCCGGTCACGTAGAGTTCGCGCATCGCGGCATCGACGAAGGGTTCGCCCGTCATGCCGCGCTGCCATGCGGTGAGCTGCGGGCCGTCGCTGGCCCAAGGGAAGCTGTCCCAGTCCGGCTTCCAGTTGGCGGTGGCGATCTGGGGGGTGTGGTGGAGGAGGTGGTAAGAAAACTCGCGCCAGACCAGTTCCTTGAGGAAGGTTTCGGCCCCCGCGCTGCCTTGTTCGAAGGCGGCAAGGCCTGCGTGCCAGACGCGGCGGATGCCGATCTCGCCATAGGTGAGGTTTTCGGACAGGCGCGAGGTGCCGGGTTCGGCGGGCAGATCGCGCGCCTCGGCGTAAGCGTCCACAGGGCCTGCGAGGAAGGTTTGGAGGCGGGTCAGCGCCGCCGCCTCGCCCACCTGCACATGGGCGGCGACGATGGCCGCGCCGCGCCGCATCGCGGCCCCCATGCGCCAGTCTTCCAGCCGGTCGGAGGTGGGCCAGTGGTCCGGCACGGGCAGACGGGCGGGGGCGGGATCGGGGGTGGCGACGGGGGTCGCGCGGACCGTGCGCCAATAGGGGGTGTAGACCCGATAGAAACCGCCCTGCCCCGTCTGCACCGTCCACGGTTCGTGCATCAGATGGCCCGCGAAGCTTTCGGCGCGGATACCCTGCGCCTTTAGGGCCGCCTTCACCGCGCTGTCGCGGGCCTTGGCCGCCGGATCGTAGAGGCGCGACCACAGGACGCCCGTCGCGCCAGTTTCTGCAATCAGCGCCTGAAGCATCGCCAAGGCGGGGCCGCGCCGCAGGATCAGCCGCGCCCCCATGGCCTGCAGCCGGGCTGCGAAGGCCTCCACCCCAAGACCGAGCCGCCATTTCGGGGCCGCGCCGAGGCTTTCGGTTTCGGGATCGAGGAGGAAGACGGGGATCACGGGCTGGCCGCTTGCCAGCGCGGCCGAAAGCATCGGCAGGTCATCCAGCCGCAGGTCGCGGCGGAACCACAGGATCAGGGGGGGTGTCATGCGCGCAGTCTTTATTGTTCATAAAGGAATACGCGCCGCCCGCCCCGCCGGATCACCCGCCTCTGAACGAAACGGGGGTCAGAGAACCGCGTCCAGCGCGGCGATGAGGCGGGTCACGTCATCGGCCCCGGTGTAATGCACGGCGCTCATGCGAAGGACGCCCTTTTCAAGGTCTACCCCCATCGCGGTGAGGGGGCGGACGGCATAGAAATCCCCTGCCCAGCAGGCGATCCCATGGCGGCCCAATTCCTCGGACACGGGTTCGGCGGCGCGGCCCAGATCGACGGCGACGGTGGGCGCGCGGCGGGCGGGGTCGCGGGGGCCGATTAGGCGGACATCGTTGCGCGCGGCGAGGTAGTCCAGAAGCGGCGCGATGACGGCCACCTCTTGCGCCCGCATCAGATCATGCACGCCCCGGTTCCGCGCCGCCGCCTCGCCGCCGATCCCGTGCCGCGCGGCCAGTGCGTCGATGTAATCGGCCATGCCCGCGCAGGCCGCGATCTGGGCATGGTCCGGGCCTGCCGGGGTGAAGCGTTTGTAGAGCGTGGCATTGTTGAAGAAATGCGCCTGACCGGGCAGGTCCATCCCGAAGCCTTCGCGGATGACCATGATGCCCTGATGGGGGCCATAGGTTTTATAGGCAGAGAAAAGATAGACATCGCAGCCCAAGGCGGGGATGTCGGGAAAGCCGTGGGGGGCGTAGCTGACGCCGTCCACCACCGTGCGCGCGCCCGCAGCCCGCGCCAGATCGCAGATCGCGGTCACATCGTTGATCTCGGCCACCACGTTGGAACAATGGGGGAAGCAGACGAGCCGCACCTTGCCATCCGACAAAAGCGCGGAAAGAGCGGCCAGCGACAGTGACCCGGTCTCGGGGTCGAGCCTCCATTCCCGCACTTCGACGCCCTCATCGGCCAGCCGCCGCCAGACGCCGGAATTCGCCTCGTGGTCCTGATCCGTCACCACGATGGCCTGCCCCGTGCCGGAAAGCCATTTCCGAACCGCCTGCGCCAGAACATAGGTGTTGGCGCTGGTCGAAGGGCCGAAGGAAACCTCGGTCCGGTCCACGCCCATCATCGCGGCAAGGCGGGTGCGCGCCTCGTCCATCTCGGCCCCGCCCGCCTGCGCGCCGGGATAGGGGGCATAGGGCTGCACCTTGCGGTCGGTGTAGAAGCGGTGCAGCCGGTCCACCACCTGCGCACAGGGGTAGGAGCCGCCCGCATTTTCGAAGAAGGCATGGGTCGACAGAACCGGCGAGGCGAAGGCCGGAAACTGCGAGCGGACGAAATCGAGATCAAGCGCGGTCATCAGGGGCTTCCCTTCAAGGTTCGGTGTCCACTGGACCGGGGGCCGCGCGCGCCGCACGGGCGGGCAAGGTCCCGGTCCGTGGCAGGTCTTCCAGCCAGCCTGCGGCATGTCTCTTCCGCAGGCAGAGGGGCGCGTAGGCCCTTCAGGGACAGGCGTAGCAATCCCCCTGCGCCGCCTCAAGCCCCGAAATGGTGCCCCTGCCCTCTTCATCTGTTTGAAAATATCCGCAGGGGGTGAATTGGCGCGCAGCGCCAAGAGGGGGCGCGCGCGCCCCCTGCACCGGCGGTCACGGGGTGCCTCAGCGGCGGACGTCCACCACGACCCGGCCCTTCACCGCCCCTTTCAGGATGGCGCGGCCGAGGTCGGGCAGATCACCGAGGCCGCATTCCTCCACCATCGCCTCCAGCTTGGCCATGGGCAGTTCGGCGGCGATGCGGTTCCATGCCGTCACCCGCTTGGCGTAGGGCACCATGACGGAATTGATCCCCAGAAGGTTCACCCCGCGCAGGATGAAGGGGGTGACCTTCGCAGGCAGGTCTGCGCCGCCCGCAAGGCCGACGGAGGCCACGGAGCAATCCGATTTCATCTGGCCCAGCACGCGGGCGAGCATCGCGCCGCCGACATTGTCGATGCAGCCCGCCCAGAGCTCGGATTCGAGCGGCTTCTTCACCGTCTCGGCCAAGTCCTCGCGCGGGACGATGCGGGTGGCGCCGAGGCCGCGCAGATAGGGTTCCGTCTCGGGGCGGCCCGTCACGGCGGCCACAGCATAGCCGCGTTCTGCCAGAAGGGCCACGGCGACCGATCCGACGCCGCCTGCGGCGCCGGTGACCAGCACCTCGCCCAGATCGGGGGTCAGGCCATGCGACTCGAGCGCCATGACGGAAAGCATGGCGGTGAAGCCCGCGGTCCCCACGGCCATCGCCTGCCGTGTGGTCAGACCGTCGGGCAGCGGGACCAGCCAGTCGGCCTTGACCCGCGCCTTTTCGGCAAAGCCGCCCCACCAGCTTTCGCCCACGCGCCAGCCCGTCAGTACCACCCGGTCGCCGGGGCGGTAGCGGGGGTCGTCCGATGCCTCGACCACCCCCGCGAAATCAATGCCCGGCACATGCGGCCAGGCGCGCACCATGCCGCCCCCCGATCCGAGGCAGAGCCCGTCCTTGTAGTTCAGTGTGGACCATTCCACCGCGACGGTCACGTCGCCTGCGGGCAGACGCCCATCCTCCAGCCTCTGGACGCCCGCAGAGGTTGCCCCTGCCTCGTCTTTTTCCACCACCAGCGCCCTGAACATCCCGCTCTCCCTCCTGCAATCCGGGGAAACCCCCGCCCGGCCCCGCACCAATGCCTATTCCTTGGGCAGAACGCGCCAAGTTTATCGGCAAACTTGCCCGTCCCCCCTTGCCGTCACGTCGATCAATTCCAATCTCGATAACGGCTTGAGGCCATCCACAGCCTGAAATAGCGTCACAACTCCATCCGGCCGCAAGGGGAAAAGCGCCGGAGACAGAACAGAGAGGAACCCGAATGAGCCTGACCCGACGCCTGCTTGCCACCGCCGCAACTCTTGTCATCGTGACTGGGGCCGCCCGTGCCGCCGATCCTGAAATGGTCGTCTTCGACTGGGCAGGTTGGGAAATGGATGGGGTGCTGACCGAATATGTCGCGAAGCACGGCCAGAAGCCGACCTATTCCTTCTTCGCCGATGATGACGAAGCCTTCCAGAAGGTCTCGTCCGGCTTCAAGTCCGACGTGACCCATCCCTGCGTCGCCAGCCTGCCGCGCTATCGCGAGGCCGATCTGATCGAGCCGTGGGACACCTCGAAGATCCCGGAATTCGCCAATCTCAACCCCGCGTTCCTGGAATCCTCCTACGTGACGGATGATGGCGGCGTGTGGTTCATCCCGACCGACTACGCCCATACCGCCATCGCCTATAACACGACCGAGGTTCCGGCCGAGGACGTGGCGTCGCTGCAGGTCTTCACCAATCCGAAATATGCCGGCCGCATCTCGCTGCCCGACAATTCGGACGATGTCTGGGCGCTGGCCTTCCTTGCCACCGGCCTGACCAGCTGGGACAATGTGACGGACGAGCAGTTCCAGGCCGCCGCCGACTGGCTGCGCTCTGTCCATCCGAATGTCCGCGCCTATTGGGCGGACCCTGCGGAACTGTCGCAGTTGATGGCGACGGGCGAGGTGCTGGTGTCCTGGTCGTGGAACGATGGCGTGGCGCTCTTGCAGGATGAGGGCTTCCCGGTCGGGTTCCAACGGTCCCCGGCGGAAGGGGCCTCCACCTGGTATTGCGGCTATGTGAACATGAAGGATGCGCCCGGATCGGAAGACAAGGCCTATGACTTCATCAACTCCATGCTGGCGCATGGGTCGGCGCAGACCTTCCTGGACGAGCTGGGCTATGCCCATGCCAATAACGCCGGCATGGCGAACATCTCGGCTGACGCGCAGAAGGCCGCCTTCATCGACCCGGTGACGACGCCCCTGCTGGCGCAGACCCCGGTGACGGCGGAAGCGCGCGAGCGGAAGATCCAAGAGTTCGAGAACATCAAGGCCGGGTTCTGATCCCGACCGCGATCATGGCAAGGGCGCCCCTCGGGGCGCCCTTTTCCATTGCGGCGCTTGCAGCCGCCCCGCGCCCTCCCTATATTCGCCCTGTCCGGGGCAACTCGGACTATGGCGATAAACGCACCTGAAATAGACGGCTCGGACCCGGGGGCGGTACCCGGCGGCTCCACCAAAGCACCCGGTCATTGCGGGGGTAAGGGGCCGAAATAGGATCGACGAACGTTCAAAGAGGCCAGCTTTCGCTCGGTGAGGTACCACCGTTATCGGTCCAAGATCACAGTTGCCAATGACAACCGTGCTCCGGTGGCGCTGGCTGCGTAAGCGGCTCGCAATACCAAATCTAAGTCCTTGCGCTTAGCCGCGTAAGGCGGGGTTCGCAGGTACCTGGCAACAGAAACCTGCACCTTTCCCTTCCGGCGCGCGAAGAATTTTCGTACGAAAATTCTTCGGATGCGAAAAATCTTCGGACGAAGATTTTTCGTCCCCTCAGCCCCGCAGTACCGCGCCGGGATTGAGGATGCCCAAGGGATCGAGCGCGGTCTTCACCGCCCGCATGGCCGCCAGTTTGGCGGGATCGCCATAGCGTTCCAGATCGCCGACCTTCAGCCGCCCGACACCATGTTCGGCGCTGACCGATCCGCCCATGGCATGGACAAGGTCATGCACGCAGGACTTGATCGCGTCGCGCTGCGCCTCGTGGTCGCGCCGCGTGCGGCCCGGCGCGGGGAAGACGTTGTAATGCAGGTTGCCATCGCCCAGATGGCCGAAGCAATTGATACGGAACTCACCCAATTGCGCCAGCGCGACATCCGCCTGCGGGATGAACGCGGGCACCGCCGACAAAGGCAGCGAGATGTCATGCGACGACACGGCCCCGATCCGGCGGTTGGCCTCGGGGATGGTCTCGCGGATGCGCCAGAGCGCCGCCCGCTGCGCCTCGGAGGCGGCGATGACGCCGTCCTGCACCAACCCCGCGTCCTCAGCCTCGGCGTAAAGGCTGGCCATCGCCGCCTCGGCCTCGAAGACCGACGGCAGGCCGAGGTCCAGAAGCACGCACCAGTCCGGCGCGACGGGGAAGGGGCAGGTCACTTCGGGCATCGTTTCCTTGAGGAAGTCGAAACCCATCTTCCCGATCAGTTCGAAGGCCGAGACCATCCCCGGTAGGCGGGACTGGGCCAGCGTCAGAAGGCGCAGCGCCGCCGCCGGATCTGGCACGATGAGGAGTGCCGTCACCTCCACGGCCGGGCGCGGCACCATGCGCAGGGCGGCGGCCGTGATGATGCCGAGCGTGCCTTCCGAGCCGATCAGCAGATGCCGCAGGTCATAGCCCGTGTTGTCCTTTCGGAGGCGCTTGAGCCCTGCCAGAACCGACCCGTCGGCCAGCACCGCCTCTATCCCCAGACAGAGGTCGCGGGCATTGCCATGGCGCAGCACGCCGATCCCGCCCGCATTGGTGGCAAGGCAACCGCCGATCCGCGCCGATCCTTCGCTGGCCAGCGAGAGGGGGAACAGGCGCCCCGCCGCTTCGGCCGCCGACTGCACGCCCTGCAGCGTCATGCCGGCCTCGACGATCAGCACGTTCTCCTCCGGCCAGATGCCCCGCAGCGCATCCATCCGTTCTAGCGACAGGATCACCGGTGCAGGGCCTGCGGGCAAGATTTGCCCGCCCACCAGCCCGGTCCCGCCGCCCCAAGGGACGATGCCCACGCGCGCCTCGGCGCAGGCCGTCACGATGGTCTGCACCTCGGCCGTGCTGCGCGGCAGGGCCAGTAGGCCCCCCTGCCCCGTCCAGCGCCCGCGCGGTTCTTCCAGATAGCGCGCGTCGGGGATGCGCAGGGTGCCTTCCGGCAGGCGCGCAGCAAGCGTTTCTGCAAAGGCGGCATCGGCGGGGTTCAGCATGCGGGCACTCCTTCGCGCCCTACCTAGCCCGCGCGCCGGGGCGCGAAAAGCCCTGAGCCGTGACGACCTGCGCGGTTAGGGTCTGCGCGGTTAGGGAATGTATTCCGGCTCCAGCACCATGATCGTGGGGCTGCCCGGCAGGTCCTGCAGCGAAAGCTCCAGATCGGGGCCGCCCACCTCGACCACCTGAAACTGACCTTCCATCTCGTCAAGGAAGGTCACGAGGGACGCGCCGGAGAACCAATGCATCGGAATAACGACCGAGGCGCGCAGGCGGCTGACGACACCGGCCATGGCCTCGGTCGACATGGTATAGCCGCCATCGACGGGGACCATGACCACGTCCAGCCGCCCGATGGAGGCGTATTGCGCATCATCGGGGATCTGGTGGAGGTGGCCGAGATGGCCGATGCAGAGGCCGCCCGCCTCGAAGACGAAGATCGAATTGCCATGCGCACGGGCCCCTTCGCCGAAGGGGCCGCGCGTGTCGGTGGTGACGTTGCGGATCAGCATCGAGCCGAGGTCCAGTTCGTGGAAGGCGGGTTGGCCATCTTGCGGCCAGCCGGGCAGGACATGCGGGATGCGCGGATCGGGGTTCGAGGTCCAATGCGTGGAATGGGCGTTGTTCATCGTCACCACATCCGGCACGACGTCGGGGTTGCCGATGAATCCGGTGTAATCCGTGACGGCGAGGGTGCCGCCTTCGGCCTCGATCGCGAAGCTGGCGTGGTCGATATAGCGGATGCGGACATGGGCGCGGTCGATGGGCGCGCCGATGGAGGCGCGCCAGAGCTTTTCGACAGGGGTGTTCTGGGCGAGGGCGAAGCAGTTCGACGGAATGCGGTCCTGCGCCGTGGCTGGGTTGGCGAGGGCGGCCAGAAGGAGGATTGCCCCGGCGGTCAGGGCGGCGCGCGTCGCCCCAGTTTGCGGCACAGAGGTGAGCACAGAGTGCGGCATGGTGGCGTCCTCCCCGATCCGATGGGCCAGAAGATGCGGCAGCGTGACATGGAGACAGCCCCCTGCGCCTTCACGCTTTCGTCAGAACCGGGGTGGAGACGGGGTCAGCCCACATCCGTCCGACCGCGCCGGTCGGTCCTAAGCGCCGCATAAAGCACGTGATTTCGCCAGCGGCCCGCAATCTGGAGGTAGCTTTGCGCCACGCCTTCATATTTGAAGCCGCATTTTTCCAGAACGCCGCGCGATGCCGCGTTTTCGGGCAGGCAGGCGGCTTCGACGCGGCTGAGGTCCAGTCCGGTAAAGGCGTGATGCACCACTGCCAGAATCGCCTCGCGCATGTAGCCGCGGCGGGAGAACCGCTCGCCGATCCAATAGCCGAGCGTGCCGGACTGCGACGGCCCGCGGCGGATGTTGTCGAGCGTGATGGCCCCGATGAGCGCTTGATCCTCGCGCCGGATGAGCAGCAGGGGCAGCGCCGTCCCCTGCCCTTCGGCCCGTGCCGCCCAGTAGACGCGGTTGGTGAAGGCGCGGCGGGTGAGGTGGTCACCGGCCCAGATCGGCTCCCACGGGGTTAGAAAGAGGGCACTTTCAGCCCGCAACTCGGCCCATGCCTTCCAGTCGCCATGCTGGGGCAGGCGCAGCGTCAGCCGCTCGGTCTCGATCCGAACCTTGCGGCGGAAGGTCAGCATCACGCGGCGAGCCTTGCCTTGACCGCCTCCAGATCGGGGGCCTCATCCACCGGGCCGTAAAGCGCCATCGCGGCCTTTGCGCCGACCAGACCTTCGGCATAGGTGCGCACATCCGCGACCGAGACGGCGTCGATCTTGGCGACCGTCTCTTCGACACCGGGCACGCGGCCCCAGATGGCCAAAAGGCGCGCGTTGCGTTCAGCGCGGCTGGAGGGGCTTTCCAGACCCATCAACAAACCGGCCTTGAGTTGCGCGCGGGCGCGGTTCACCTCGGCCTCGGACATGTCGTCGGCGGCGCGTTTGAGTTCGTCCATGGTGAGGCCGATCAGATCGCCGATCTCTTCCTCGGAGGTGCCAGCATAGACGGTGATCTGGCCCGTATCCTCATAGGCCCCGGATTGGGCGAAGATGGAATAGCACAGGCCGCGTTCTTCGCGGATCTTCTGGAAGAGGCGCGAGGACATGCCGCCGCCCATGGCGGTGGCGTAGACCTGCGCGGCATAGACATCGGGGGCGCGGTAGCCGGGGCCTTCGAAGGCCAGCGCGACATGGACCTGTTCCAGATCCTTCACCTCGCGCCGTTCGCCACCTGCGAAGCGGGCGGGTTGCAGGCGGGCGTCGCCGACGGGTTTGAGATGGCCGAAGGTTGCCTCGGCCTGTGCCACGATGGCGTCATGGTCCACGCCCCCGGCGGCGGCGAGGATCATCTGGTCGGGGCCGTAATGTTCGCCCACGAAGGTGCGGAGGTCTTGCTGACCAAAGGCGGAGACACGTTCGGCGGGGCCGAGGATGGTGCGACCGAAGGGTTGGTCGGGGTAGCTGACTTCCTGAAGCCAGTCGAAGATGATGTCATCGGGCGTGTCGAGCGCCTGCCCGATTTCCTGCAGGATCACATGGCGTTCGGTTTCGATCTCTTTCGGGTCGAAGACCGGATTCAGCACGATATCGGAGATCACGTCCAGCGCGAGGCCCACATCCGGCGACAGGATGCGGGCGTAATAGGCCGTCATCTCGCGGCTGGTATAGGCGTTGATATAGCCACCCACATCCTCGATCTCTTCGGCGATGCGGAGCGCGCTGCGTTTTTCGGTGCCCTTGAAGGCCATATGTTCAAGGAAATGCGCGATGCCGTTCTGTTCGGCGCGTTCGTGCCGCCCGCCCGCCGTGACCCAGATGCCCGCCGAGGCCGACAGGAGGCCCGGCATATCCTCCGTCACGATGCGGAAGCCGTTGGAAAGCGTGGTGATCTTCAGGCTCAACCGCCGATCCTTTCACGTATCAGGGTTTGCAATGCGGCCAGATCATTGGCCACGCGCGTCACGCGTTCGGGACGCGAGAAGAGGTCCGCCATGCGCGGGGGCAGCGCGGGCCGCGTGCCCATCGCGCCTTCGACGGCATCGGGGAATTTCGCCGGGTGGGCGGTGGCAAGGGTGATCATCGGGGTGGTGCCCAGATGATCTTCGGCCACTTTCACGCCCACGGCGGAATGGGGGCAGAGCACCTCGCCCGTGCGTGCGAAGGCGGTGCGGATGGTGGCGGTGGTTTCGTCTTCCGAGCAGCGGCCCGAGGCGAAGGTGGCGCGCAGCATCTGGAGCGCGCCTTGGGAGATATGGAAGCCGCCTGCCTTGAGTTCCGCCATCAGCTGCGTGACGGCAGCGCCGTCGCGGCCATAGGCATCGAACAAGGCGCGTTCGAAATTCGACGACACCTGAATGTCCATCGACGGGCTGATCGAAGGTTTCACCCCATCCGTGACATAGGCGCCCGAGCGCATGGCGCGGTCGAGGATGTCGTTCTGGTTGGTGGCGATGACCAGCTTTTCGATCGGCAGACCCATTTTGCGGGCGATGTAGCCTGCGAAGATGTCGCCGAAATTGCCGGTGGGGACGGTGAAGCTGACCGCGCGGTGGGGCGCGCCGAGGCTGACGGCGGAGGAGAAGTAGTAGACGACCTGCGCCAGAACCCGCGCCCAGTTGATGGAATTGACGCCCGCCAGCCGCACGCCATCGCGGAAGGCGAAGTCGTTGAACATGTCCTTCACGCGGGCCTGACAATCATCGAAATCGCCATCCATGGCGAGGGCGTGGACATTGGCCTCGGTGGGCGTCGTCATCTGGCGGCGCTGCACTTCCGACACGCGGCCATGGGGATAGAGGATGAAGAGATCGACATTGGCGAGGCCGCGAAACGCCTCCATCGCCGCCGAGCCAGTATCGCCGGAGGTGGCGCCGACGATGGTGATGCGGTCCCCGGTCTTGGCCAGCGCCGCCTGCATCATCTGCCCGATGAGCTGCATGGCGAAGTCTTTGAAGGCCAGCGTGGGCCCGTGGAACAGTTCCAGCAGGAAATGGTTGGGGGCGAGTTGCACGAGGGGCGCGCGGGCATCATGGCCGAAGCCTGCATAGGCCTTGGCGATCAGGCCGCGGAATTCGTCATCGGTGAAGGTCGCACCAAGGAAGGGGCGCATCACGCGGAAGGCGATGTCTTCGTAGGAGAGGCCGGCCAGAGCGGCAATCTCGGCCTGTGTCATCTGCGGCACGGCTTCGGGGACGTAAAGCCCGCCGTCACGGGCGAGGCCTGTCATCATCGCCTCGCCGAAGGTCAGAACCGGGGCCGCACCGCGGGTGGAGATATAGTTCATCGTCATGCCTTCAAACCGTCCGCTGCCTGATACGCCACAGAAGATACGCTGTCATCCCCAGCCAGACGGCGGCGAGCGAAAACCACGTGATGGCGTAGTTCATATGGTCATTGGGAATACCGGAGGAATCGACGGGCATCGGTTCGATCTCGCCACCGGTTGGCTTGCGCGCGACAATAAATGTCGCCTCTGTGTCAAGGGCAGCGGCCATGGCCGCCACATCGCGGGCGAACCACAGGCCCGTGGTGGCATCGGGGGTGGGCGTGAACCCGTCCACCTCATCCGGCCAGTGGAGATTGCCTTCGACCGTGGCCGCGCCAGACAGGCGCGGGGCGCCGCGCGCGTCCTGCGGGACAAAGCCGCGATCGACCAGCACGCGGCGGCCATCCGTCGTTTCGAACACCTCCACCACCCGGACGCCGGGGCCGATCTGTTTGCGGCTGACCAGAACGTCAAGCTGTTCGCCGGTGAAGCGGCCTGTCGCGGTGACGGGGAGATAGCGGTCGGCCTGCGAGTCCGGCGTGGCGGGCAGGGACACGGGCGCGTCGGTGATGCGGGCGTCGATATCGGCCAGCACGGCCTCTTTCCACGCGAGGCGGTTCAACTGCCAGACGCCGAGCGAGATCAGGATCGCCCCGCCCAGAAGGCCGATCAGAAGGGGGATGATCATGCGGCGAGTCATGGCTGGCTCCGGTCAAAAGGAAAGGCGCGCACCCGGTGGGTCCGCGCCTTCCCGCAAGGGGTGGGGGGCGGGGCGCCGCCCCCCGGTTTCGATCCAACGTCGGGGATCAGCGGCCCCAGACGTAGATCGAAGCGAAGAGGAACAGCCAGACCACGTCGACGAAGTGCCAGTACCAAGCGGCGGCTTCGAACCCGACATGCTTTTCGGGGGTGAAGTGGCCCTTCATCGCGCGGATCAGGCAGACGGCGAGGAAGATCGTGCCGATGACGACGTGGAAGCCGTGGAAGCCCGTCGCCATGAAGAAGTTCGCGCCGTAGATGTTGCCCGCGAAGCCGAAGGCGGCGTGGCTGTATTCATAGGCTTGGAAGCCCGTGAAGATCACGCCGAGCGCGATGGCGAGGATAAGGCCGTTGATCAGGTCCTTGCGGTTGTTCTCATGCACCAGCGCGTGATGCGCCCATGTGGCGGCGGCGCCCGAGCAGAGCAGGATCAGCGTGTTGATCAGCGGCAGGTGCCACGGGTCGAAGGTTTCGATGCCCGCGGGCGGCCAGACGCCATCGACGGCGGGGCTGAGCGGCCCCATCGGATACATCGCGTGCTTGAAGAAGGACCAGAACCAGGCCGCGAAGAACATGACTTCGGACATGATGAACATGATGAAGCCGTAGCGCAGGCCGAGGCGGACGACGGGGGTATGGTCGCCAACTTGGCTTTCCTTCACCACATCGGCCCACCAGCCGAACATCACGTAGAGCACGCCGACGAAGCCGATCAGACCCAGCCACGGCCCCTGACCATGCATCCACAGCACCGCGCCGAAGAGCATGAGGAAGGCCGACACCGCCGCCATGAACGGCCAGATGGACGGCGGAAGGATGTGATAATCGTGGTTCTTGGCGTGTGCCATTCCAGTTCCCTCGCGTTTTTTATCAGTTTACCGCGCCAACCGCAGGGGCGGCAAGCGCCGCCTGCTCTTCGGGCAGGGGTGTTTCGTAGAAGGTGTAGGAGAGCGTGATCTCCTTCACGAATGCGCCTTCCGGGTCCTTCACCATTTCGGGGTCGACGAAGAAGGAGACGGGCATCTGGACCCGTTCGCCGGGTTGCAGAACCTGTTCGGTGAAGCAGAAGCAGGCGATCTTGTCGAAATAGCCCCCCGCCGCCTCGGGCGCGACATTGAAGCTGGCCGTACCGGCGACGGCGCGGTCGGTCGGGTTGTAAGCCTCGTAGAAGGCAAGGGCATTCTCGCCGATCCGCACGGTCATCTCGCGCTGGACGGGGCGGAATTCCCACGGCATGCCGCGTTCGATGGAGGCGTCGAATTTCACCACGACGGTCTGGTCGAGGATGGTGTCGGGCGCGGCGGAGGCCACGCCGGGCGTGCCGCCGAAGCCGGTGACGCGGCAGAACCAATCGTAGAAGGGGACCGCCGCGAAGGAGAGCGAGGCCATCGTGGCCACCACGCCCACAAGGTAAAGCGCCGTGCGGTTCTGACCGTTCATTGCCCCTCCTCCACCGCCAGTTCCGGGCGGACCGAATGATCGAAAGCCTGCATCGGATCGCCGCGCGTGACCTTCACCACCGTCAGGGCGAAGACCAGCACGATGAAGAGCGCAAGCGTGACTGCAATACCGACATTGCGCCCGAAGCGCCGTCTGTGAATCTCATGCTCGGGCGGGAAGGCCATCACCAGCCCCCCATGCCATAGGGCCGCAGCGCCGCTTCGGCGAGGAAGGCCCCGAAATGCAGGAAGAGGTAGGAGAGCGAGAAGCGGAAGACCGACTTCTCGACCGCATAGCCATCTGCCTCGGCCATCGCCTCATCGCGGCGCCAGATGCGCCATGCGCCCAAGAGGAACCAGCCGTTCAGCGCGACGGAGGTGGCCAGATAGATCGGCCCGCCGATGGAGGTGAAGCCCGCACCCAAAGCGACCGGGATCAGCAGGAGGGTGTAGACGAGGATATGCGTCCGCGTCGCCTTGCGCCCGTGGGTCACGGTCAGCATCGGCACGCCGGCATTGGAATAGTCATCCTTCATGAACAGCGCGAGCGCCCAGAAATGCGGCGGCGTCCACATGAAGATCAGCGCGAACATCAGAAGGCTTTCGATCGAGATGCTGCCCGTGGCGCAGGCCCAGCCGATCATGGGCGGGAAGGCCCCCGCCGCGCCGCCAATCACGATGTTCTGCGGCGTCGACCGTTTCAGCCACATCGAATAGACGACGGCGTAGAAGAAGATGGTGAAGGCCAGAAGCCCCGCCGCAAGCCAGTTGGCGGCCAGTCCCAGCATGACCACCGCGATGCCCGACAGCGCCAGACCGACGGCCAGCGCCTCGCCCGCCTGAACCTTGCCCGACGGGACGGGGCGGCTCTTTGTGCGCCGCATCACTGCGTCGATATCGGCGTCCCACCACATGTTCAGCGCGCCCGAGGCCCCTGCCCCCAGCGCGATGAAGAGAATGGAGGCAAAGGCGATGACCGGATGGACCGAGACCGGGGCCACCAGCAGCCCCACCAGCGCGGTGAAGACCACGAGCGACATGACGCGCGGCTTCAGCAGCTGCACGTAATCGCCGAAGCCCGCCTCACCCGGCTGTTCGTAGGCGCGGATATCGCTCATGCCTGATCCATCCTTCCGGTGGGGGAACGGCCCCGGCAGTTCGGGGCCGCGCCTGCCTTGCGGTCTGCCGCGATCAGTTCGAGGCCAGCGTGACCGGCTGCGCCAGATCGGACGCAGACAGCATCACATCGCCCGCCTCGGCCTTGGCGACCCATGCGGCGTAGACCTCTTCCGACACGACCTTCACAGTGATCGGCATATAGGCGTGGTCCTTGCCGCAAAGTTCGGAGCACTGACCGAAATAGATGCCTTCACGTTCGGCCGAGAACCACAGCTGCGCCAGACGGCCCGGGACGGCATCCTGCATGACGCCGAAGGCGGGGATCTTCCACGAATGGATCACGTCGGCGGCGGTGACGTTCATCACGACTGTCTTGCCCACGGGCACGACCACGGCGGTGTCGGTGGCCAGCAGATACTGGCTGTCCTCATAGCCGAATTCGGCCAGCTGGTCGCGCTGCAGCATGAAGCTGTCGAACGCGATCGGTGCGGCTTCGGGGTCTTCGGTCACGCCGTTGTCGGTGTATTCGTAGGACCAGTACCACTGCGCGCCCGTCACCTTAATGGTGATGTCGGCGGTCGGAATTTCCTGCTGCTTGAACAGCACGGGAAGCGAGAAGGCCCCGATGAAGACGAGGATCACGATCGGGATCACCGTCCATGCCACTTCGATCGGCGTGTGATGGGTGAAGGTCGCGGGCGTCTTGTTGGCCTTGGTGTTGTAGCGGATCACCACCCAGATCAGCAGGCCGGTCACGAAGATCGTGATCACCGTGATGATGATCAGGATCATGTGGTCCAGCCCCTGCAGATCGCGGGCAAGTTCCGTCGCCGCAGGCTGGAAGCCCATCTCCTTTGGCAAGGGCTGCCCCACCACCTCAAGCCCCTGCGCGAAGGCCGCGCCGGACAAAAGCGAGCCGAGGCCGGTTGCGGCCACTGCTTTGAAAATGGTCGAATGACGCATGGTCTTTTCCCGTTCGAGTGCGCGGCCTGTCGCCGCTGCTTCTTTGCCCGCCTGCCGCCCGCAACAAGCGGACAAACGAGAATCCCGTTGTTTCCCGACCGCTTGAAACCATATTAGGGGCTGCGCGGCAAGCCAAACCGTTGCGGCAAAAGCGCGCCGTTTGACTCAGATCAAGGACAACACCATGACCGATGCCCCCTTCCGCCCCTTTGAGACGGCGCTGGACGAAGGGGCCGCCCTTGCCCTGCTGCGCGCGGCGACGGCCGGGGCCGAGGATGGCGAGCTGTTCCTTGAACGCAAGCGGTCCGAGGCGATTGTTCTGGATGACGGGCGGATCAAGACGGCCTCTTACGATGCGTCCGAAGGGTTCGGCCTGCGGGCGGTGAAGGGCGAGGTCGCGGCCTATGCCCATTCGACCGAAATCTCGGAACGCGCGCTGCGCCGCGCGGTGGATACGGCGCGGCTGGCCGTGGGGGCCGGTGGCGGTACCTTGGCCGATGCGCCGCAGGGGACGAATGTGCGGCTTTACGGCGATGCCGATCCGATGGCGGATGCCACCTTCCCGGTGAAGATCGACATGCTAAAGGAGATCGACGCCTATGCCCGCGCCCTGGACCCGCGCGTGGTGCAGGTGTCGGCCACCCTGTCGGCGGGCCTGCAGGAGGTGGAGATCCTGCGCCCCGAGGGCCTGCGTCTGGCCGATGTGCGCCCGATGGCGCGGCTGAACGTGTCGGTGATCGTGGAACAGGGCGGGCGGCGTGAACAGGGGGGCATGGGCAGCGGCGGGCGTTTCGGTCTGGCCGCGCTGATGGAGCCCGCGCGCTGGAAGCCGATGGTGCAAGAGGCGCTGCGGATCGCGGTGGTGAACCTTGACGCTGTGCCTGCCCCGGCGGGGATGATGGATGTGGTGCTTGGCCCCGGCTGGCCCGGCATCCTGCTGCATGAGGCGATTGGCCACGGGCTGGAGGGCGACTTTAACCGCAAGCAGACCTCGGCCTTTGCCGGGCTGATGGGGCAGCGGATCGCGGCCCCGGGGGTGACGGTGCTGGATGACGGCACGCTGCCGGATCGGCGCGGGTCGATCACGATCGATGATGAGGGGACGCCCTCGGGGAAGAATGTGCTGATCGAGGATGGTATCCTTGTGGGCTATATGCAGGATCGGCAGAACGCGCGGCTGATGGGGGTGGCGCCCACGGGCAACGGGCGGCGCGAGAGTTTCGCCCATATCCCGATGCCGCGCATGACCAACACGTATATGCTGGCGGGTCAGGAAGACCCTGCGGTGATCCTTGCCGGGCTGAAGGACGGGATCTATGCCGTGGGCTTTGGCGGCGGGCAGGTGGACATCACCAATGGCAAGTTCGTGTTCAGTTGCACCGAGGCCTACCGCGTGCAGAACGGCAAGGTGGGCGCGCCGGTCAAGGGCGCGACGCTGATCGGGGACGGGGCGACGGCGTTGAAGCAGATCCGCGCCATCGGCAATGACCTTGCGCTGGACCCCGGCATCGGGAATTGCGGCAAGGCGGGGCAATGGGTCCCGGTCGGGGTGGGGCAACCCACGCTGCTGATCGGCGGGCTGACGGTGGGCGGCGCGGCGGCCTGACGTTGCGGCGGGGTGAACCCCGCCCTCCGGGCATTTCGGAACAAGGTTCGGGATGTCTGCCCGTGGACGGGGGGCTGTCTGCCCCCCGAACCCCCCGAGGATATTTGAAGACAGAAGATGTGAGGGGAAAGTCCGTGTTCCTCTTCTGTCTTCAAATATCCTGCGGGGGGTGAATGCGCCGCAGGCGCAGAGGGGGGCGCAAAGCCCCCCTGCCCGGCCCGACACCCTGCGCCTCAGCGGGTAAATTTGCCCTTGAGTGCATCGGCAAAGGCATTGCCGCCACCGCCGCCCTTCGGAGCGTCGCCCTTTGGTCCGGCCGACATCGGCCCGCGCGGGGGCTGGCTCTTTGGCGGTGCGGCGCGGCGGTCCTGCGCGGCCTCGCGCGCCTCGCCCGACTGGGATTTCATCGTAAGGCCGATGCGTTTGCGGGCGGCATCCACCTCCACCACCCGGACCTTCACCACATCGCCCGCCTTGACCACCTCATGCGGGTCTTTGACAAAGCGGTCGGCGAGTTGGCTGACATGGACGAGCCCGTCCTGATGGACGCCGATATCGACGAAGGCGCCGAAGGCCGCCACGTTGGTGACCGTGCCTTCCAGCAGCATGCCGGGTTTGAGATCGGAGATTTCGTTCACGCCTTCGGTGAAGGTGGCCGTCTTGAACGACGGGCGCGGGTCGCGGCCGGGCTTTTCCAGTTCGGACAGGATGTCCTTCACCGTGGGCAGACCGAAGCGGTCATCGACGAAGCGCTTGGGATCGACCGATTTCAGCGCCGCCGCATCGCCCATCAGCGCCCGGATGTCGCGCCCGCAGGCCGCCACGATGCGGCGGGCCAGATCATAGGCTTCGGGGTGGACGGAAGAGGCGTCGAGCGGTTCGGCCCCGTCGGGGATGCGCAGGAATCCCGCCGCCTGTTCAAAGGCCTTGGGGCCAAGGCGCGCGACCTTGAGCAGGTCGCGGCGCGTGCGGAAAGGGCCGTTTGCATCGCGATGGGTGACGATGGCCTCGGCCAGCGACGGGCCCAAGCCCGAAACGCGGGCCAGTAGGGGCGCGGAGGCGGTGTTGAGGTCGACGCCCACGGCGTTCACGGCATCTTCCACCACCGCCTCGAGCGATTTGCCCAGACGGTGCTGATCGACGTCATGCTGATACTGACCGACGCCGATGGATTTGGGTTCGATCTTGACCAGTTCCGCCAGCGGGTCCTGCAGACGGCGGGCGATGGAGACCGCGCCGCGCAGGCTGACGTCCAGCCCCGGGAATTCCTTCGCGGCGAGTTCGGAGGCGGAATAGACCGAGGCGCCTGCCTCGCTGACGATGACCTTCACGGGTTTCTCGCTCCCCGGCAGGACGGCGAGGAGGTCGGCGACCATCTTTTCCGTCTCGCGGCTGGCGGTGCCATTGCCGATGGCGATGAGCTGCACCTTGTGTTTGGACATCAGCTGCGCCAGCGCCACTTGCGCGCCGCGCAGGTCGTTCTTGGGCTGGAACGGATAAACCGTGTCGGTGGCAAGCACCTTGCCCGTGGCATCCACCACCGCGACCTTCACGCCGGTGCGGATGCCGGGATCAAGGCCCATCGTGGCCTTGCCCCCTGCCGGGGCGGCCAAGAGCAGGTCTTTCAGGTTGCGGGCGAAGACGCGGATCGCCTCTTCCTCGGCCCGATCACGCATCTCGGACATGAGGTCGAGGGTGAGGGAGGTGCGGATCTTCACCCGCCAGGCCCAAGCTGCCGCCTCGCGCAGCCAGATGTCCCCTGCCCCGCGCGTGCTGGCCTGAAGGACGGCGGCAGAGGCGCGTTCGGCAGGGCTTTCGCCCTTGGGCGCGTCGGCGTCAATCTCAAGGTCGATGGCGAGGATGCCTTCGTTGCGGCCCCTGAGCATGGCCAGAACGCGGTGCGAGGGGGCGGTGGCCCAGACCTCGGAATGGGCGAAATAGTCCGAGAATTTGGCGCCTTCGTTTTCCTTCCCTTCCACCACCTTGGCGGTGAGTTTGGCCACTTGCTTCATATGGCTGCGCAGGCGGCCCAAGAGATCGGCGTTTTCGGCAAGGCTTTCGGCAAGGATGTCGCGCGCACCTTCGAGGGCGGATTTGGTGTCCGGCACGGCCTCGGTGATGTAGGTTTCGGCCAGTTTGGCGGGGTCAGCCGCGCGGTCGGCGAGGATGGCGTCCATAAGCGGGCCAAGGCCGTTTTCGCGCGCGATCATCGCGCGGGTGCGGCGTTTGGGTTTGTAGGGAAGGTAGATGTCTTCCAGTTCCGCCTTGGTCGTGGCCTTGAGGATGGCGGCCTGCAGCCCATCCGTCATCTTCCCCTGTTCGGTGATCGAGGACAGGATCGCGGCGCGGCGCGCCTCCATCTCGCGCAGGTAAGCCAGACGGTCGGCCAGCGTGCGCAGTTGCGTGTCGTCCAGCCCGCCCGTCACCTCTTTGCGGTAGCGCGCGACGAAGGGCACGGTCGCGCCTTCGTCCAAGAGGCCGATGGCGGCGGCCACCTGCGCGGGCTGCGCGCCGATTTCGGCGGCGATGATCTGGGGAATGCGGCGGGCGGTGTCGAGGGTCATGGAGTTCCTGTGGCAGGGGTCTTCCGGGGGGCCGGAGCGGACCGAGTCATCGGGGCCGAGACCATAGCCGCCCCTGCTGTCGCCTCCAACCCCGGCGGGGGCGGCATCGGCGGGCGCGCGCGCCTTAGGTCGGGGGCGGCAGGATGAGGAGGGCGCGGAAATCGTTCACATTGGTCAGGGTCGGACCCGTGACCACCTGATCGCCCAGCGCAGCGAAGAAGCTGTGGGCGTCGTTGCGGGCGAGGGACTGTGCGGCATCCAAGCCCTGCGCTGCGGCGCGGGGGAGCGTGTCGGGGGCGATGACGGCCCCCGCCACCTCGGCAGCGCCATCGACGCCGTCGGTGTCGCAGGCCAGCGCATGGATGCCTTCTGTGCCATTCAGGGCAAGGGCGAGGGCAAGGCAGAACTCCGCATTCGGGCCGCCGATCCCGTCGCCGCGGCGGGTGACGGTCAGCTCACCCCCTGACAGGAGGAGGAGGGGCGCATCGCCCGGGCGCATCGCGGCGCGGATCGCCATCGCCTCGGCGGCCTGTGCGGCGGCCACTTCACGTGCCTCGCCTTCCAGCGCGTCACCGAGGATGCGGACTGTGATCCCGGCGGCCCGCGCCATCGTGGCGGCCGCCTCCAGCGACTGGGCGGGGGCGGCGATGACGCGGTTCTCGACCGTCGAGAGGCGCGGATCGCCGGGGGGCACCACGCCCGACCCTTGCGCCAAGGCCGCCGTGACCGAGGGCGGCACGGGGACGGACCAGCGATCCAGCACTGCCCGTGCGTCTGCCAAGGTGGAGGCATCGCCCACGGTCGGCCCCGATCCGATGAAGGCCGGATCATCCCCCGGCACGTCGGAAATCATGAGCGCGAGCATCCGCGCCGGATGGGCCGCTGCTGCAAGTTGCCCACCCTTCACCCGGCTGAGATGTTTGCGCAGCGTGTTCATCCGGTCGATCGGCGCGCCGGAGGCAAGGAGGGCTGCGTTAACCGCGCGCTTTTCCTCCAGCGTGACCCCTGCCACGGGGGCCACCAGCAGGGCCGAGGCCCCGCCGGAAATCAGGGCGAGGACGAAGTCGCCTTCCCCCAGACCCGCCACAAGGTCGAGCATCCGGGCCGTTGCCTGCGCGCCTGCGGCGTCGGGGACGGGATGGGCGGCCTCGACAATCTCGACCCCCTTGCAGGGGCGGGCATAGCCGTAGCGGGTGATGACCAGCCCCTCGCAGGGGCCCCAGACGGATTCCACCGCCTCGGCCATGCGCGCGCTGGCCTTGCCCGCGCCGATGACGACGACGCGGCCCGGCGGTTTGGGCGGCAGATGGGCGGGCATCATGCGCATCGGATCGGCCACTTCGACCGCCCGGTCAAAGAGACCCCGCAGCAGACCTGCTGCGCCTGTATCGTCGATTGCCATCCCTACCCCCGCTTTACGTAAATTACGTAATTTTATCTTTCCAGCAGCCGCGCCAGAGCGGCGGCCCGCAGCCGTGCCATGGCCACCGCCTGTTCGGGCGTGACCGCACGGAACCCCACCGCCGCATGTGGCCTGAGTTGGGCGAAGGCGTCCAGTTCGGATGCGACAAGAGTGGCGATCTTGGGATAGCCCCCGGTCGTCTGGTGATCGGCCAGAAGGACGGCGGGGACGCCGTCACCCGCGACTTGGATCGACCCGCGCAGCACCGGTTCGGACGGGATGGCCAGCGCCGATTGCGGGGCAAGCGAGGGGCCGCGCAGGCGCACCCCCATCCGGTCATAGGCATCGGTCAGGCGGAAAGTCGTGCCGAGAAGAAGGTCGATCCGGTCGGGGCCGAAGAAACGGTCCTGCGGGCCGATGACCACCGCCACCTCGCCGCGCGGGCGGGCCCAGACCGGGCAAGGGATGGGCCGTTCCGGCAGGAGGCGCGGGTTTTCGACCACCAACCGCCGCCCGGCGGTGACTGCGCCACCGCCCAGACCGGAGAGCGCATGGGTGGCGCGGCTGCCCAGCCAGTCGGGCGCGATCAGCCGCCCGGCAAAGGCCATGCCGCACCATGACCCCCAAGGGCCGCGCCGGACCGACAGACGGTCGCCTTCGCGCAGGGTGACCACCTGCCATGATCCGTGGCGGGTCGTCCCGAGTTCGGCCACGAAACCACCCCCGGCAAGGGCCAGTGAGAGCGACCCTTCCTCCACCTCGACCGTCAGGCCGCCGAGCGACACCTCTACCGCCGCCGCCCCCGGCGGATTGCCCAAGCTGTGGTTGGCCAGCGCCAGCGCCGCGCGGTCCATCGCGCCCGAAGCGGGCACGCCAAAGCGCAGGAAGCCCGGACGCCCGCCGTCTTGGACGGAGCAGAGCGGCCCGGCCTCCACCACCCGCAGCACGGCGCGGGTCATGTGGGTTGCTCCAGTTCAGCGGCGGAGACGCGGCGGAAGCGGACGGGGTCGCCGACGTCGAAGAGGAAGGGGCGGGCCTCCTGCCCCGTCAGGATGCGGGTGGGGGAGCGCCCGATGACCCACCAGCCTGTCGGCATGGTGAGGGTCGTCACAAGGCATTGCCCACCCGCGATGATCACGCTGCCTGCCGGGACGGCGCGCACCGGCGCGGATTTGCGCGGCAGGCGGATCGGTTCGGGGACGCCGGAGAGATAGGCATAGCCCGGGGCGAAGCCGTACATCGCCACGCGGTAGGCCCCGGCCAGATGCGCCGCAATGACCGCTTCCGGCGCGATCCCCGCCTGATCGGCCACCGCCGCAAGATCGGGGGCAAAGGGCGGGTCGTAGCAGACCAGAACCTCGCGCTCTGCCCCTGTGACGGGGTGATCCGTCACGGCGGCGAGGTGGGTCGTTACGGCTGCTGTCACGGCGGCGTGGTCCGTCCGCACGGGATCGAAGATCACCAGCAGGTTCACCATGGCGGGGACGAGTTCCACCTGCCCCGGCACGGGCCTGTCCTGCAAGGCGCGATCCAGTGCCCAGACCTGCGCCTGAACCGCAGACCCAACGGAATCGCCAAGTTCCACCAGAACGGCGCGGTCGGCGACGGGGACGCAGCGGGGAAAGGCCGTCATACCGTCACGAAGGGCCTTACGGTGATGCCCGCCCCTTCCAGCGCCGCCCGGACAGCCTGCGCCATGGCCACCGCATCGGGGGTGTCGCCATGCACGCAGATCGACCCGGCCTGAAGCGCGATCTCGCCGCCGCCCAGAACGGGCATCAGGCCCGTGCGGGCAAAGCGCAGCATGCGGGCCGCCGCCACATCGGCATCATGCAGCACCGCCCCGGGCTGACCGCGGGGGACGAGACGGCCATCGGCCTGATAGGCGCGGTCGGCAAAGACCTCGGCCACCACGGGAAGGCCGGCCTTGCGGGCCTGCACCTCCAGCTCTGTGCCCGAAATGGCCAGCAGAGCCAGCCGCCCGGGCTGTGCCGCCACTGCCGCTGCGATGGCTGCCGCCACCTCGGCCCGGTCGGCGGCCAGATTGGCCAGTGCCCCATGCGCCTTGACATAGCGGACGGGGACGTCCGCCAGCGCCGCCACGCCCGAAAGCGCGCCGATCTGCGCCGCCACCATCCGGGTGATCGCATCAGGCGTCATCGGGATGACGCGCCGACCGAAGCCTTCACGATCCTCAAAGCCGGGATGCGCGCCCACCATGACGCCCCGCGCCGCAGCCGCACGCAGAGTGGCATGCATCACCTCGGGGTCGCCTGCATGGCCGCCGCAGGCGATGTTGGCGCTGGTGACCACGTCCAGCATGGCGGCATCGTCGCCCATGGACCATGGCCCGAATCCCTCGCCCAGATCGGCATTCAGATCGATCTCGCGCAATGCCCCTGCCCCATCCGATTCGCCCCCGCTTTGGGCCTGATCCTGCCTGCGCCCTGCGGAATGCGAAACCCTTGCCCGCGGCCATGCCGCGATCAATGTGCAGGGGCGGCGATTATCCCCCTTGCGCAGGGTTTTGGCCTTCGCTAAATCCGGCCCACCTGCGAGCGTGGCCCGTTCGTCTATCGGTTAGGACACCAGGTTTTCAACCTGGGAAGAGGGGTTCGACTCCCCTACGGGCTGCCACTTTCCCGGACATCGCGACAGCCGCCTTGCGCGCCGCCAAGCGTGGGCCTGAGGACGGCTCAGTCGATGCAGGTCGACGTGCCGTCGCCTTCCAGATCGAAGCGCATCTCGAAGCGATAGAGCGACACGGCCCGCCGTTCGAAGGTCAGCGCCGGGATCAGATCGAAGTCCGGGGTAAAGGGCACCTCCACCTCGGTGACGATCATCGACGCCCCCACTGCCATCATGGGCAGGGATTGGGCATCGAAGCCCGGCCCCGCCATGGCCATGGGCTTTGCCTGACAGGGCGAATAGCTCCAATCCACGGCGATATAGGGCGGGTCACCCGGGGCGTCGCCCGGGCGCATGGTGACCTGCGTGAAGCGGACCTTGGCATCCTGATCGGGGTCGAGGATGAATTCTGCCGTGGTTTCCAGCCCGTCGAGGAAGCGGCGTTCCAGCGTCAGGCCCCGCTGACGGGTGATCAGGTCGTTGACCGTGTAGGTCATCCGATCCACCAGCGCGTGATAGCTGTAGGTCTGCCACCAATAGTAGAAGGCCAAAAGCAGCATGTTGATGACCATAACGGAGGTCAGCATTTCGACGGTGATGGAACCGGCCCGGTCCCGCCCAAAGCGCCGCAGCCGACGCATCATCGACTTTGCGCGCATCCTGCCGTCACTCCGTCGGTTCGATGACGAGGGCGGTGCGCGCAAACAGGTCGAACGCGTCGGTCATGACCGGGGTGATGGTGTCCACCACCATACATGCCCGCACGACGATCAGGGCGTTCTGTTCGCCGGTGTCGTAGGTGTCATTGGCGCGGGCCGTCATATCCTCGATCGACCGACGGGCACAGGGGGCGCGCTGCCCCGGCATGGCAAAGGTCTGCTGGTTCACCTCGGTGAATTCCAGCGCGAGGGAGTCGCGGCAGTCAGAGATCGTGGGCATCCGGTCGCAGACCCTGTCTTCGAGGCTGATCCTTGTCGGATCGACGATGGTGCCCAGCCGGACGTCGCGCATGGTGACGTCCAGCGCCTGCTGCAGCAGCGTGTTGCGGGCCATGAGAAAGGTCAGTTCCAGCGTCACCAGAAACATCAGCAAGACGACGGGAAAGGCGATGACGAATTCGATGGTGGCGGTGGCCTGCTCGGCCCGGAAAAATCTGGAAAGGCGCTGGCGCATGGTCAATCCGTCAGCTGCAGGCGCGAGATGTGCTGCGCGATGTCCGAGAAGGCCTGCTGCAGATTGGCCTGCGTGGCGGAGTAGAAGAAGCCGGGTCCGCGCGCGCAACTTTCGAGCGTCGGAGAGGAGGTGGTTTCCGTCACGAAAAGCAGGGAATAGACGAAGACGTTGCGGTCGCGCGCAAGGGTGCAGGCCTGCGTGAGTTGGTCATTCTTGGTGGTCGCAGAGACCCCCATCGCGGGCGGCAGATATTCGGCCATGGCGGCCAGATAGGCAGTGTTGCGGGCGGCGTTGTTGGCGTTGCGCTGCGCGATGGTCGTACCCGTCGCCTGATTGACGGAGCGCGCATGGAATTGCCAGGCGACATAGCTGACCTTCATGCGGCGCCAGACTTCCTGATAAGTCATGTTCCGGGCCGGCGCGCCCGTGTTGGTGGCGTTCTGCCACGGCACAGCCTGCCAGATACCCGGTGCGGTGCCCGGGGGCGGTGTTCCCGGCGCGGGGACATGCGGCACCCAATACTGATCGGTTCCGGGCCGCAGCGGGTTGTGCCACGAGATATTGCCGTCATTTCCGATCCAGAAGGGGGATGTCCCACTTTCATAGAGGGGGTTCATGCGCGGCTCGTCCACATTGGTGCCGTCCGACATCAGAACGATCACCTTGATCGTCGTCGGATCGTCGAAGGCGCGCGGATGATCCACCGTGCTTGGCGGCATGCGGTTGTTCTGGCGCAACGCGGCATAGACCGCCTGCATCTGGGGGTCGAGAAAGGCCAGCGCCCAGCGCATCCCGAGATTGATCGATGTGTTGGCAGTTGCGCGCAGGTCGGTGATGCGGGACTGAAGTGCGGCGATGCGCTGCTGTGGCGTGCCAAGGGCGGCGGTGCCGTATTCCGGGGGAAAGACCGCGTTGTTGGTGGCAGGCGATGGCGCATTCAGGTGGAAGCTGCACAGGTTTTCCTGCAGCCGTGCCACCGCGGTGGTCGCTTTGGTGGGCGCGGTATAGGCATTCGTCCGGGTCGTGCTGCCCACCATGTCGAGGAAGGGCATGGCAAGGATCGGGGTCGTGGGGGAGATGCCGGTCGTGGCAAAGCTGTCCGACGGCAGATCAAGGCAGCGCATCTGCGTCACATCAGGCCCGATCCGGGTGGTGTTCTGCATCATGTTGACCGGGGCGTTGATGACGTTGAACCGCGCGGCGAGATCGGCCCCCAGATTGACGTTTGAATTGTAGGGCAGCAGCGTGATCTTGATCTTGCCGGCCGTATCCTCGGCAAGGATCCGGTCGACGAAAAGATTTGCCGCCGCCTTCAGGTTATCGATGGGAACGGTGCCATCCGGGCCGGTCGTGAGAAGTGACGCCGACACGTCCAGCGCCAGAACGATTTCAAGGTTGCTGAGCGTCTCTTGCGCGGTCGATCCGACGCCGATGTCGAAGGTCACGGGGTCTTGCAGGAAGAAGCTTTCCACCTCGATCTCGGCCGTTGCGGTGACGGATTTCGTCTGCCCGGTCGTGGCCTGAAAATCGGTGATCGCCCCTTCGAAGCCGTGCTTGGCGAGGCAGTCGTCGAACACCGTGCGCGGCGCAAGCGTCTGGCGCTGGGCGGCGGCGTTCAGAACGCAGATGTCGAGGACGGATTGCGAAATGGAGCGGCTGTGTTCCACCCGGACCGTGTTCACGGCCAAGGCGCCCATCAGGATGACCGTCCCGGTGATGATCAGCGTGAAGGGCAGCAAGCCCCCACGTTCAGACCGAAAAAACGTCATGCAGACCACTCACACCACAGGAACCACTTACCGGTAAGGAATCTGACATGCTCTGCTGTTCAGGGCAACCCCGTCGTGGTGAGGGCCTGCAGGCGGCCTGCCCTTGCCCGCCATCGGGCCGGGGTGAGGGTGCCGCCATTCCTGCCGCTGCGGATGCGCGACGGCTTGCAGCTTTGGCCATCTTGCCTATCCTGCGGCCCAGACCTTCCTTTAGCGTGGTGTTTCATGGCGTCCCTGTCTTCTGTCGCGGCCCTTCTTCTGTCGCTGTCGCTTCCCGGTCTTGCCCTTGCGGCCCCCTGTTCCGATACGGGCGGGCAATATGAAAGCTGGAAACCCCTGATGGCTGCCGAGGCCGAGGCGGCGGGTGTGGGCCGCCGGGGGATCGAGGCGCTGATGGCCACCAGCTATTCCAAGGCCACCATCGGCGCGGATCGCAATCAGAAGAGCTTTCGCTACAGCCTTGAGAAATTCCTTGAGGTCCGGGGGGCGGATGCCATCGTGAACCTTGGCCGCAAGCGCAAGGCGCAGAACCCAGAGTTCTATGCCGCGCTGGAACAGCAATATGGGGTGCCTGCGGGCGTTCTGATCGCGATTCACGGGATGGAGACGGGCTTTGGCAATTTCATGGGCGATACCAATGTCGTCTCGGCCATTGCCACGCTGGCCTATGACTGCCGCCGGTCGGATTTCTTTACCCCGCATCTGATCGCGGCGCTGAAACTGGTGGATATGGGCACGATCTCGCCCGCCACGGTGGGCGCGAAACATGGCGAGTTGGGGCATACCCAATTCCTGCCCGGCAACGCGTTGACCTATGGCGTGGACGGCAATGGCGACGGGCGCGTGGACCTGACGGATATTGTCGATGCCATGGCCTCGACCGCGCATTTCCTGCGGCAGAAGGGTTGGCGTCCCGGTGCGGGCTATCAGGAAGGCGAGCCGAATTTCGCGGTGATCGAGGAGTGGAATGCCGCCACCGTCTATCAGCAGGCCATCGCCTTGATGGCGGCGCGGATCGACGGCTGAGCGGCGGCGCGAAGACTGCCTGCATTCAGCCCGGGAGCCCCTGGGAGAACGGCTGTTGTGAGAGCTTCACTTCCAAGCGCCGGGATGAACGTCTTGACGGGGAGATAGTCTACAGCCTCGCCGAGGCCAAGATTGTCATCGAGAGCGGGCGCCGCCATTACACCATCAAGCGCCCGCATGCCGGACCGGAAGTCACGCGGCGAGCGGCGCAACCGTATCGAGATAATGTGCGAGCGTTCAGGCAAAGGCGATGTGCGGCAAGCCGCTGTAAGAGGTGTGCCGAGGTCTTTGTCCTAGCCGGAGCCGTCGCCGTAACTGCCGCGTTCTGGCCATGACACGAGAGCGAGCCTCGCCCTAGGATAGATCGACCGAAACGCTTAGCTGATAGCCAAGGTTGCGGATCGCGTTGATCGGCTGGCCGACCGCCCCGGCGGCCACCAGCTTTTTGCGCAACCGCACGATCTTTACCCCGAGGGTCGCTTTGCTGGTCGCGTCGGCATCTGCCCCCTGCCCCTCGGTCACCAGCCGATTGCCGGGGGCCTGCACGAATGCCTCCAGCAGGGTGGCCTCCCCTGATGTCAGCTTCACGGTGCCGGATGGTCCGCTTAACGTCATCGCCTTGACGTCCAGCACAATGCGGCGCGGCGCTGTTTCTTCGCGGCCAAGACGACGGGCCAGCGCCCAGATCGACGCGGTCAATTCCGGCGCGGAACTGGGCTTGGCCAAATAGATGTCAGCCCCGCTTTCATATCCAGTCTGCCGTTCTTCGGGTGCGCCGCGCGCAGTCAGCATGATAATCCCGACCTTCGGCCAAGCGGCCCGAAGATCACGCGCCAAGGACAGTCCATCCCGCCCCGGCAGGTTGAGATCCAGCACCACCACATCAACCGTTGCCACACTGCAATTGGCCAAGAAACCTTCGGCACTTTCAAAACCCACGACATGATGGCCTTGCTCCGCCAACATATCCACGATCGACTCGCGCAACGCGGTATTGTCTTCGACAAGCGCAATATTCAACATGGCAACCACAGCCGAAACCGCGCCCGGCCCTCCTCAGGTTCGTAACTGATCCCACCACCCAGATTGCGAACCACCCCTTGCACAAGGTAAAGCCCCAATCCAGATCCGATCTGCGACAAGGCACGATCACTGCGGTAGTATTTTTCAAAAACCCGCGCCGGGTCCGGCAATCCGGCCGTGCCCGCCTGGTTTTCAAACCAGATCACCAGCTGACCCATTGCCTCTTGCTGAATGGCCACATGCACCATGGATTTGGGGGGCGAATATTTCAGCGCATTCTCGATCAGGTTGCCAAAGACCACCCGCAACAACACAGGATCGCTGTGCAACGGCGCCTCTGGCGGTGCCGTGAGGTGGATACGCGCCGTACCTGGATTGTCACGGCACAGGTCACGCAGGATGACCGCCGCGTCGCAAGCCTCTTTGGCTATCACTTGTTCTTTCGTATCCATCCGCAAGGACTGGCTGCATCGGTCGATGACCGTGGTCAGATCGCGGATCGCCATTTCGACCCGGTCACGCTGACGCGGCCCAAAGTTGGGGGCCGAGGCTGACATGTTGATCACCGCCATCGCATTCTTGGTTTCATGCGTCAGCATGTCGATGAACCGCACCAGCATCCGGTTCTGCTCTTGCTCGAACCGGCGCCGCTCTTCGCTTTTGACGATTGCCACCTTGGCGCTGACGGCATCGGCCAGCAGGTTTTTTCCGTGCAAATGCAGGATGGAAAACATCAGCATCCCGGTGACAAGGCCATGAATAAGGACACCCCATGCTGAGTAAACCCCAACATCAGCCACCCCAATCAGGGCCAAAATCCATATCGAAAGCGTGGCCGACAAGATGGCATAGATCACCCGCATGGTGATCAGTCCAGGCGAGGCATTCTTGCGCGCAGAAAAGGCATTCACGATCAAGACCACTGGCGTGCAAGCAATCGCTAGGGCATTCAGTTTTAGCGCCGCGTTGCTGTAACCCAAGACATACAGCGCCAAGGCACAGCCCATGATCACCATCAACAGGTCAAGCAACAGTCGGGCGGCAGGCGGTGGGGCGAAGCGCACAAGCACCGCCTTGTGAAACCTGATTGTCAGAAATGACATCACGATCACCAGCCCGCGATGGGCCACATAAATGTGTTCAGCTTGAAACCAAGAAGAAAAGATCGTCATGTAGCCGAAGTGAAAGGCGTTATGGACGGTCCATAGCCCCTGCATGGCCGCAAACCACCCAAATTGCGGCTCTTTGGTCAAGACTGCCATCCGCAAGGCCCAGATCACCAAGACCAGCATCACGGACAAATAGCTGATCTGGCGCAGGTCGATCAGAAGACCCATGCGTTCGGCTTCTGCTCCCACCAAAGCCGTCACAACTACCCCCATCGACCCGGTCGTGGCCACACGCAGCAGATAGACACCGCCATCTTCGACCGGGTTGATCCGAAACCCGCGCAATGACGACGCCCAATGCTCGTCACGCACGGGGCTTCGACCGCCGAGATGTGTCACATGCCACCCGCCAGCCTGTGTGGAGTCGGGTATGTAGAGGCTCAACTCGTCCAAGGTCGTCGGGCGCACGATCAGAACGTGCTCAGCCTTGCCTGGAATGCCCCGCACCTTCAGCCGCAGCCAAACGGCCGAGGAGGTGTAGCCTTCGGTGAACATAAGGCCGGCTGGGCGAAAATCGCCCATGTCGATCTGATCCACGGTCAAGGCCGCCGTCGGGTCTTCTAGAATTTCGACCCGCTCGATGAGTTCCGTCTGCGCGTACCCCAAGGGCGCGCCAATCAGCCAGAGCAGCACCGCCAGCACGAAGCCCGGCCAGAGGCTGGCGTGAAATCCGCTCTTTTGTGGGGATGGGGCGATAAACATGAACGGTGTGCCGCAGGTCCAAGGCAGATCGGACAGTGAAGGCGCAGTCACCGCAGCCACTGACGATTAACGATGACTAACCCCATTGCGGCGACAGATCAAACGACACGTCTGTCCATAGTACAGCCAATGGAATGTGAGTCGCGAAGGTGTCCTCAGTCAGCAAGAGGGTCCGTGCTCTGCCAACTGACCAACAGATACTGAGCTATACGAATTACTACCTATTCCTACAGTTTGCTACAGGATAGTCATCCGTGAAGGGCGCTGCCGGATGATCCAGCATCGATTCTTGCAGGCCACGGAGGCTGAGATGTACTTCTTCCTATCCCTCGAACAGCAGATCATCGATGGATGCATTGTCGACGACGAGATGAACCTTGCCCGCCTTGCTGTGCTTGTGCCCGCGCTGTGCGCGGCGCTGCAACAAGCTGGTCCCATGCGCCCCGCAGCCCAAGATGCGCTTGATCGCGCCCAGTTCGTGATCGACCAGATCATCGCGGAAGAAGAGCAAGACTACAGCTAATGACGTTGCCGCAAACTTCCTTCCAGCGTGAGCGATACTTCCAGTCTGCCTGATCCGACCCCCAACCTTGGACCGTCCGAAGGCAGAGATTTCCGGCTTCGTTCAGGGTAACGGGCTGATGCCGCCCCCCTGATTTCGTCAGCATCATCGGGCCAGCCGGTCGCACTGGCGCGCGTCATCGGTTGATCGCCATTCCGGCCAGGGTCAGCAGCCGGGCAGGATTTTGAACGAACCTTGGCTTTTTGGCGCCTTGACCAGAAAAACGTGACCGTCCGCACGCGGCCCAAAGCTGACATTCAAGTCAGGATAGTCTCCGTCACCCCTTCGCCAATGCAGCATGACATGAAGGGCCAGAAATCGCGACTGCCATGCCTTCTCTTGCTCGCCTTGAGACCGCCGCGACACCCGGCGTGGTTAGCCAAAGACCAAGCCGCCGTCGACGACAAGGTTCTGCCCTGTTATTGCCCTTGCCCATGGCGATGCGAAGAAGAGCACGGCATCGGCAAGGTCTTCGGGCGTCGTGACGCGCCCTAGTGGGGTCTGGGCGGCGACGATGTCAAAGACGGCCTCGGGCGTTGCGCGGCTGGCATCGGTCGTGCGCAGCAGGCCACCGGACACCATGTTGACGTTCACGCCCATCGGCCCCAGTTCCTTGGCCGCCGTGCGGGTCAGGGCAAGCAACGCCCCCTTGGCGGCGGTGTAGTCGTGATAGGGCACGACGGGGTTCTGCAGCAGGTTGGTCCCGATGGTGATCATCCGCCCAAAGCCTTGCGCCTGCCAATGGGTGCGCAGGGCCTGCAGGCAGTTCAACGCGCCGCCCACGGCGGTTTCGGCCTGCGCTGCGATCTCGTCCCAGGTCAGCCGGTCCAGCTGTGACCGTGCCTCGCCGTTGAACGAGAAATCCGCCAGCGCATTGTGCACAAGCACATCTGGTGTGCCGAGGGTGCGGGTGATTTCGGCCACCATCGCGGCGACCTGCGCGGCGTCGGTCACATCCGCGCCAAAAGCTGCCGCCCGGGGGCCGAGTGAGGCTGCCAGCGCGTCTGCCTCGGTCTTGCTGTGGCGGTAATTGATGGCGACCCGCGCCCCCTCGCGGGCGAAGGCCCGGACGATCGCCGCGCCAAGGCCGCGGCCTCCGCCGGTGACGAGGACGGTCAGGTCAGAGAGCGGACGAGTCATCTGGTGGATCCTTCGGAAAACGCGTGGAAATGGTGGGTCGGGCCATGGCCGTGGCCGACGGACAGGGCATCCGCAGTGGCGATGGCGCGGGCCACATAGGCCTTGGCAGCAGTGGCGGCTTGCGCAAGCGGCATGCCTTGGCCGAGGCAGGTTGCAAGGGCGGAGGACAGGGTGCATCCGGTGCCATGTGTGCGTTGCGTCGCGTGGCGGGGTCCTTGCAGCCAGAGCAGGCCTTCTGCCGAGGCCAGAAGATCGGGGCAGGCGCCGCTTGGCAGATGGCCGCCCTTCAGCAGCACGGCCTTTGGACCGAGGGCCAGAAGCGCGCGCGCCTGTTCTTCCATCCCCGATTCCGACACAGCCTCGTCTTGCCCCAGAAGGTCCGCTGCCTCAGGCAGGTTGGGGGTGATGACGCTTGCTTGCGAGAGCGCGTCACGAAGGGCTGCGACGGCCTCGGCCCGAAGCAGACGGTCGCCGCCTTTGGCAACCATGACGGGGTCAAGCACCAAAGGCACGTCGAGGCCATCCAATGCCGCGAAGACGGTTGCGACCATCTCGGATGTGCCCAGCATGCCGATCTTGACGGCATCGATGCGGATGTCGGCGCGCAGGGCCGCGATCTGCTGGGCGACGAAGGCGGGTTCGATCATCTGCACCCCGGTCACGCCGCGGGTGTTCTGCGCCGTCAGGGCGGTGATCGCGGCCATGGCATAGCCGCCATTGGCCGAGATCGCCTTGATGTCGGCCTGAATACCGGCACCGCCCGAAGGATCGGACCCGGCTATGGACAGAATGTTTGGGATCATGACGCGTTCCATTCCGCAAGAAGGGCTGCGGTTGCCGCCTGCGGGTCCGGCGCATGCGTGACGGCCGAGACGACAGCCAGACCGACCGCTCCTGCAGCCCGCAACGCCCGGGCATCCCCGGGACCGATGCCGCCGATGGCATAGGTCGGCAGCCGTGCCGCCGCGACGATCGCCGCCAACCCATCAAGGCCGATGGGTGCGGCGTGGTCGGGCTTTGTCGCGGTGGCGCGGATCGGCCCCGCGCCGATGTAGTCGACCACGGGCGGGATCCGCCGCGCCTGATCCACGGTTTCGATCGACAGGCCCAGCAGCATGCCTGGCGGCAGGCGGCAGCGGATCTTTTCCACGTCGCCATCACTCTGGCCGATATGCAAACCATGCGCCCCCGTTCGAAGGGCGACCTCGATCCGGTCGTTCACGATCAGCCTTGCCCCGAACGCCGCGATGCGGGGCAGAAGCTGCGCCACCAGGGCTGCGATCTCGGCATCTGTCGCGCGCTTGTCGCGGATCTGGATCAGCCCCGCCCCGCCGCGCGCCGCTGCAAGGGCCTGCTCGACAACGGGCAGGGGCGCGTTGGGATCGGTGATGACATAGACGGGTCCGGTCATGCCGCCACCACCCTTGCGCCATGCCGCAGGTCGTCCGGCGTCAGTACATGCAGCGCGTCGAGGAAGGCGGTAAGGAAGCTTCCCGGTCCGGCAGCGTTTTGCGCCGCCCGCTCGCCCGCCAGCCCGTAATAGGCCAGCGCCGCCGCAGTCGCGCCAAGCCGTTCTTGTCCGGCGAGAAAGGCCGCGATCACCCCGTTCAGGGAACATCCCAGCGCGGTCACGCAGGGCATCAGGGCATGTCCGTTCAACACCCGATAGGCCGATGCCCCGTCGGTTACGAAATCGACCGGACCAGACACGGCGACCACGGCCCCCGTCCGGCGGGCCAGGTCGCGCGCCGCAGTTTCGGCAGCGTCTACCGGATCGGCGGCATCGACGCCGCGCCCCTGTCCGCCAAGCCCGGACAGGGCGAGGATCTCGGAGGCATTGCCTCGGATCACGGTCGGGCGCAGCAGCAGAAGGCGGGCACAGACCTCCTGCCGGAAGCGGGTCGCACCGACGCCGACCGGGTCAAGCACCCATGGCCGTCCGGCCGCGTTCATCGTGCGGGCGGCGATTTCCATGGCTTCGGCCCATGCAGGGTCCAATGTCCCGATGTTGATGGTCAGCGTCTGCGCAAGCCCAGCGAATTCGGCCACCTCTTCGCGGGCATGCACCATGGCAGGGGATGCGCCCGCCGAAAGCAGCACATTGGCCATCATGTTCATGGCCACATAATTCGTGATGTTGTGCACCAATGGCGCCGTGGCGCGCATCTGATGAAGGTAGGTGCCGGTTTCAATCATTTTTTCCTCCCACTGACGCGGGAGAACCGGAGCGAATGACTGGCCAGCAAAAGACCGAATACACCCGCCGCGGACTCCCTACGCCAGCATGATCTGGTTCAGGTTCAAAGGGTGCTTCTCAGCCCGGATGCCCGGACGCCCCTGTCGCTTGCGGAAAGTCAGAGTTGGTCGACAAAATGTCAAGACGCCGTGGCCAAATCTCCGCTCTGGTTTCCAAGGCCGTCACTGACCCAGTTTTTCCGGGTGCGTCGCCCGAAAATCGATCTGGTCGTGAGGGGAGGTCGTTGCCATAGCGACGTCACCCAACGTCCGCTTTCCGCCCAGATCGACTGTCGCGCAGGCTCATCGTCGAACGGAACACTGGTTAAGGCTGATGGTCTCTAGGGGGATACAGCGGACGGTTGCGGGACCGGTGACGGTGTTCCCGAAGACGCGCTGTAGCCCAGAAACAAGGACGGCCCGCGCCTCTGGCCGAAATCGAGGGGCGAACAGGGCGATGCAGCCCTTCTGCATCCCTCCTCACGCCGAATGCGGGCTTACTCCTGGCGATAACGCTGGTCGCCGCCGCGCAGGTAAACCAGCGCGACCCTTTTGCGCGCACTACCCGGGGACAACACTCGGCCAGCAGCAGGGTGGGGCTTGTACCCGCGATCCATAAAGGCCCCGGCTGGCCTTCCTCAGCCTGCGGTTCGCGCGCGCTTGGGCGGCGACCGCTGACCCTAGCTCAGGCGCTGCTTCGCCTCTTTGAACGAAATCAGCTTGCCCTGCTGCTCGTCCCAAAGATGCAGGCCGACTGTGCGCAGGCTGTCGCGGATGGTCAGACGCTGAACATCGGCCAGTTCTGCATGGTGACGAATGACCTCGGGCAGGCGGTAGAAGGGAATCCGACTGTAGAGGTGATGCACATGATGGATGCCGATATTCCCTGACAACCAGCCGAGCGGCTGGGGAAGCACATAATGCGTGCTGCCTTCGAGAGCGGCCTTGTGCAAATCCCAGTCTTCACCCTTGGACCAGTGGGTTTGCTCAAACTGATGCTGCACATAGAACAACCAGACACCGATGGTTGCGGCAACAATCAAGGAAGGAAGAAAAATCAAAAGAACCGGCCAGCCCCCTCCGAACCAGACAATGAGGCCCAGAGATAGGCCGATCATCACGTTGGTGCCCATGGCCGATGCCCAGTAACGCCAGCCCTGGTTCGTCAGCCCCAGCGGAAAACGGTTCTGCAGGATGAACAAATAGCTTGGCCCCAGAACGAAAAGGACGAGCGGATGCCGGTACAGCCGGTACATGAAACGACCGAAGCGGCTGCGGGTGCGATACTCCTCAACCGTCAAGGTGGTGACGTCGCCGATGCCACGATGGTCTAGGTTACCGTGATGGGCATGGTGGATGGCATGGGTGCGACGCCAGACGGCATAGGGCGTAAGTGTCAGGACCCCCAGACTACGCCCGATCCAATCCTGTGCTCTGCGGTTGCGCAGAAACGCGCCATGCCCACAATCATGCTGGATGATGAAGATGCGCATCAGTAACACGCCGTTCAGGGCCCCCAGCGCCAGCGCCAACCACGGGCTGACGGAAAGTGCCGCCCATCCCAGCGCCCAAAGCGCAAGAAACGGCACGAGTGTCACGGCAAGCTCGAACAGGCTGCGACTGGTCGAGGGCTCGCGATAACGGGCGAGAACGGAAAGCCACTCACGCGCCGAGCGGTTGGCGGCAGTGTTAGTCAGGTCGGTCATCTCGGCTTATGAACATGGGCCGGAGCACCGGCGCGGTGGCGACGAACGGTTGGCGATGAGCAAGCACCTTCATGCCCGCGTGGCTAACTTGTGATGACAGGTTTTGCAACGGTGTAGAAACGATTGCAGCCCGAATGGATCGACGCGCCGACCCGTTGGTCCCGAAACCGAAGATTGACCGCTGGGTTGATGACGGCTTTCAGAACACTGGCCTCTCCAAGGAACGCTGCAAGTCGAATGACCATTTGCGCAACTTCATCAAGGCCACCTTTGTGGCAGCTGGCCTGCCACCCTTCACGTCCCACCGCTTTCGCACCATGCTCGTCACCATGAGCAACCGGTTCATCGTGACGACGGAGGAACTGAAAGCCGTGTCGATGGACTGCGGCCACGCGTCGGTCTGTACGACCATCGATGACTACGGGCAGGTCTCGCCGCAGCGTCAGGGCGAAGTCCTCAAGGTGCGTTGCATGAGGATCAGGGAAGCGGAGGAGATTTCCTGACCCACCGATTCACGTTGATGGAGGAGCGGACGGCCGCATATGCCTTCACTTTTGGTGGTAAGCCCGTGAGAGCCAAGCAAAAATCAACCGGTCTTGGAAACCATACAAGCCATTGATTTTTATGGTACCGCCTCCCCGGCTCGAACGGGGGACCCCCAGATCCACAATCTGGTGCTCTAACCAACTGAGCTAAGGCGGCACTCGCGGGCCGTTTACCCCCCTGCCCGGGCGATTGCAAGAGGATGATTGCCCCCTTGCGCGCACCCGCACCGCAGGCCGACTTGCCTCGCCCGCCATCCCGCGCTAGGGCAGAGGATGACGGAAACAGGACGCGCAGCCATGGGCATCGACAAGCAAAGCGACATCGCCGCCAACATCCAGATCGGCCCCACCGATCAGGGCATGGTACGGATCTATATCGAGGCGGAGGGCGGCATCGAACTGCCGCTCGACTTCGACCCGGACGAGGCGGAAGAGATCGCCGAGGAACTGCGCGCGGCAGCCGAGGCGGCCCGTACCATCGGCAGCCCCGCGCCGAAGAAGCCCGGCCGCCGCTAAGCTTTACCAGCCTGCGATCATCGCACCGGGATCGCGCACCGCCTGCAGGCGCAGAGCGGCATGGCGGGCGAATTTCTGCAGCATCACCTTGCGCCGCGCCGGGGCGAGCGGCGCCTCGGGCCCCATGCGCAGGATCTCGGCGTCATAGGCATCGGCAAGGATCAGGCCCGTGCCTTCGGGCAGCAGTTCGACCGGAAACTCGGCATCCACGGCCCAGAAGAAGCGGTCGCACCATTCTAGGTAGCCCTGCCATTTCCTGTCCGTCATGTAATCCGCCCGGCCCGACTTGCATTCCACGACCCACAATTCGCCGCGCGGGCCCAAGGCCATCACATCCACCCGCAGGCCGGGGGTCGGCACCAACTCCTCGACCGTCACGAAATCCAACGCGCGCAGGGCGCGACAGACGCCGCGCGCAAGGCGCTGTCCGGGCAGGGCGGGCAAGGTTTCGACAGCCTGATCCATGCGCCAAACATGAACCAATCGTGAACATCCTGCAAGCCCCCGGCGCGCGGCACGGAAGATCAGCCTTGTGCAGATCGGCGCCCGGCCCTATCTGCAGAGGTGGCGGGTGCTGCTCTTCGCGTGCGAGGCTCTTTTCCAGTGGCCGATAAGCAAACGAATGGGGGCTGGCTCTGGCAGGATCCTGGTCCTGCTACCTGGCGCCCACCTGAGACCTCTGGCTCTCGGGAAACCATGCCATCCACGGTCGCTGCGGGCCCGCCACCTATCTCCGCCGCCCTTTGCCATGCTGGTCCAGCGTGACGACGCGCAGGGCGAACTGGACCGAGGCGAAGAGGCCGCCGAAGAACACGGTCATCATCCCCGCCGCCAGCAGACCGTCCCGGCCCGTCAGCACAAGCCTGCCGATCTGTGCGATATCGAGCAGGACGAGCAGAAGCACAAAGCCGATGGCAAGGGCAAAGCCCACCAGAACGCTGTCGATGTAGAGACGGATCAGTTTCGGCATAACGGCCCTCGGGTGATCGGATCACCAGCTAGGGCCGACCTTGGGCACGTAAAGGAAAGCGGCGCGATCTGCCCCTGCGAGGCCTGAGGGACGCCGATGCCTTAGCGGCGGAAGGTCTTGCCGGGCATCGACTTGCGCGCCTCGACCTTCACGCGCACAGGTTCCAGACGCATGGCGCGACCGCCGCGCGGGCCATCGCCATGATCGGCCATGCCCATGATCACATAGGCGAATTGTGCGCCCGCGAAGATGACACCGTTGAAGACGATCAGCATTGCCGCCGCGACAAGGCCCGTCGACGATCCAAGGATCAGGCCGCCAAGACCGCCGATATTCAGCCAGATCAACGCGCCGAGGAAGAGGACCGAGAGCGCGAAGCCCACCGCGATGCTCTGGATGTAAAGACGCACGAGTTTCGGCATGTTGCGACTCCTCTTTGCATGATCAAAGCCTAGCCCCTTGCACCGCCACTTCCAGCCCCAAAATGACGCAGGGGGCCACAAGGCCCCCCGATGCGCGCCTTCCCGCCCGATGCGGCGTCAGAAGGCGGCGGGTTTCGCCTCGCGCGCGAGATGGTCCAGCACGGCATTGACGAATTTCGCTTCCTTGCCTTCGGGGAAGAAGGCCTTGGCGACATCGACATATTCGGTGATCGCCACCTTGGGCGGGGTGTCCATGGCCACGATTTCGCCCCCTGCCGCACGGAACAGGGCGCGCAGCACCGGGTCGATCCGGTCGATCGGCCATTTGGCCACGAGCGCGCGATCGGTCATCTGGTCGATCTTGGCCTGCCAGTTTACTGCCGCATCCACCACCTTGCGGAAATGGGCGGGATCGCCCTCTTCCATCTCGGCATCCTCGAACACCTCGCCGAAGCGATGCGTCTCGAATTCACGGACGACGGATTCCACCGTCTGGCCGCTCGATTCCATCTGGAACAGGGCCTGCACGGCATAAAGCCGCGCAGCCGATCTCATGCGTTTGGCGTCAGGCGCGGTCATGCCCGGAATCCGATCCCCTTGGTCTGGCCCGCCCAGTTGCGCGAAAGCGCGATCAGATGCAAGGCCGCCGCCGCTGCGCCGCCGCCCTTGTCCTGCCCGGCCGGATCGGCGCGCACTTCGGCCTGCGGCTTGTTCTCCACCGTCAGGATGCCGTTGCCGATGCAGGCCCCCTGCAGCCCGAGGAGCGAGATCGCGCGGCTGCTGTCATTGCAGACCGTGTCGTAATGCGTCGTCTCGCCCCGGATCACGCAGCCCAGCGCGACATAGCCGTCATATTTGGCCTGCCGTTCCGCCATGGCGATTGCGGTGGGCACTTCGAGCGCGCCCGGCACCTCGACCAGATCGACCTCGGCCCCGCATTTCGCCGCCGTGGCGCGGGCGCCCGCGATCAGGTTGTCGGCGATGTCGCGGTAATAGGGTGCCACCACGATCAAGAGTTTCACCGGCTTGTCGAAGACCGGCAGCGGCAGGGTGTAGTGACCTTCATTCGCGGCCATGGATCAAACCTCCCGGATCGGGCGCGTGCCCGCGATGGACAGACCATAGGCCTCTAGCCCCACGACCTTGGGCGCGGCGGAATTCGTGACCAGCGTGATCTTGGACAGGCCCAACGCCGACAGGATTTGTGCCCCCAGCCCGTATTGGCGCAGCGTCTGGGGCGAGTGTTCGCCGCCTTCGACCATCTTCATGCCCGTGTCGCGCAGAAGGACGACCACCCCGCGCCCTTCGCCCGCAATGAGCCGCATGGCAGCCGGAAGATCGCCGCCGCCACCGATGCCCAGCACATCTTCCAGCGGGTTCAGCGCGTGGACGCGCACCAGAACAGGCTCTGCCCCGGTCAGATCGCCTTTGGTGAGAACGACATGCTCCGCCCCTTGAGTCTCGTCCGAGAAGACGCGCATCAGCCAGTCGCCGCCATGGGTGGAGGTGACGGCTTTGACGGCCTTTTCGTTCACCAGATTGTCGTGGCGACGGCGATAGGCGATCAGGTCGGAAATCGTGCCGATCTTGAGCCCGTGCTTTTGCGCGAAGGAAATCAGGTCGGGCAGCCGCGCCATGGTGCCGTCATCGTTCATGATCTCGCAGATCACGCCCGACGGGTTCAGCCCCGCCAGACGCGACACATCGACTGCCGCCTCGGTATGGCCTGCGCGGACCAGAACGCCGCCGTCGCGGGCGCGCAGCGGGAAGATGTGCCCCGGCGTGGCGATATCCGCCCCGCCCTTGGTGGGGTCGATGGCGACCGACACGGTCCGCGCCCGGTCCGCAGCCGAGATGCCGGTGGTCACGCCTTCGCGCGCCTCGATCGACAGGGTGAAAGCGGTCTCGTGGCGGCTGGAATTCTTGGGGCTCATCAGCGGCAGGCCGAGGGCATCGATGCGCGCGGCGGGCAGGGCAAGGCAGATCAGCCCGCGCCCATGGGTCGCCATGAAGTTGATGGCCGAGGGCGTGCACATCTGCGCCGGGATGACCAGATCACCTTCATTCTCGCGGTCCTCGTGATCGACGAGGATGAACATCCGCCCGTTGCGGGCATCTTCGATGATCTCTTCGGTGGAAGAGATGGCGTCCGAATAATCGGTCTTCGTCTCGCTCATGCGCAGGGCCCTCGCCGTTCTTGGCCTGCGTCCTAGCGCGCGGCGCGGCCAAAGGCCAGTGCAGAGGCGACGCACAGAGGCTGTGCATCGACACTGACGCGCAGGAGGGGGCGTTTTCTGACGCAGCGAGCGCGACGGAACATGATGCATTTTCCGGGCGCGTAGCGAGGCCGAGGGTGTGACTGCGTTTTCTGCGCCAGAAAACGGCGCGAAATGTGTGTCAGATTTCGCAGTGGCGGTCAGGCGTTCCCGAAAAATCGCTCTGCCGGAAGCCATCCGGCCAGCCGTCCGGCGGCGCACCAGTCGCGTTCCAGCGCCGTGTCGCCGACAAGGATGACCCGATCCCCCGGCACGGTTCCCAATGCCGCGCGCAAGCTTGCCCCTGCTTCGCGCCAGCGACCCAGAAGGTCGGGTGCCGGATGCACGGAATCGAGTAGCGCCCCCCCTGCCCCGACCACCTGCGCCACGGTCAACGGGCGGATCGCCAGCGCCACCCGCCCGCAGTCCTTTAGCGCCGCCAACTTTGCCGCGCGATCCGGCGGCAACAAAGGGGCCGGCGCGACCAGCCGCAACGCGTTGGAAGAGAAGAGGAAGGCCACCACGTCATGCCCCGTCGCCGCCCGCACCGAGGCATAGGTCCGGTAGTCGAGACCCAGTTCCGCCGCCCGCTTCACCCGAAGCCGCACCACCTCAATCGGCAGCGTGGGAAGAAGCCGCGTGCGCGCCGCCGTCCAGCACTGTTTGCGCCAAGAATAGCCCGGGTCCAGCGACGGGCCGCCGTTATGGCCGATGCCCGTCACTGCCCCCATTCCCGCAACCGCGCGACATAGCGGGCCATCGTATCCACTTCGAGGTTCACGCGATCGCCCAGCGCCACCTCGCCCCATGTCGTGGCCTTCTGGGTGTGGGGGATGAAGTTGATGCCGAAATCCACCCCCTCCACCTCGTTCACCGTCAGCGAGGTGCCGTTCAGCGCGACCGATCCCTTGGGCGCGATGAAGCCCGCCAGCGCATGGGGGGCGCGGAAGGTCAAGCGCAGTGAGTCGCCTTCGGGGCGCAGACCCACCACCTCGGCCAGACCGTCGATATGGCCAGACACGATATGGCCGCCCAACTCATCCCCCACCTTCAGCGCGCGTTCGAGGTTGATGCGTTTGCCGGGAACCCAAGTATCGAGATTCGTTTTCGACAGGCTTTCGGCGCTGATCTCCACGTCGAACCAGTTCTTCGGCGCCGTCCCCAAAGCGATCACCGTCAAGCAGACCCCATCGCAGGCGATGGATGCGCCGATGTCGATGCCGCCCACGTCATAGCCGGTGCCGATCCGCGCCCGCAGGTCGCCGCGCCGCTCCGTCTCCAGCACTTCGCCGATATCCGTGACGATCCCGGTGAACATCCCGCCTCTCCTTATCCTTCTCCGCCCAAGACCTAGCCCCGCCCGCCGTCTTCGGCAATGCATCCTGCATCGCCCTAATTCTGCCCTTCTCGACGGTCATGCTGGCCTCTGTTGTCAGTAACGCCTATCTTCCGTCCACCCAACACGGGGCAGCGAAAGGAGGCCCGTCCAGTGGGGCGCCAGATGCGAGTATCCGGCCAAGGCCGCAGTTTCCTTTTCCTTCAGGGCCCGCATGGGCCCTTCTTCCACCGTCTGGGCCAGATGCTCCGGGCGGCGGGGGCCGATGTGCATCGCGTGGGCTTTAACCGGGGGGATCAGGCCTTCTGGCCCGATCATGCCAGCTACATCGCCTTCCGTGAGAAGGTCGATCTCTGGCCCGAGACGCTGGATGCGCTTCTCACCCGCCTCGGGATCACCGACATCGTGCTTTATGGCGACACCCGGCCTGTCCACGCGGCGGCCGTCTCAGCCGCGCGTAGACGCGGCCTGACCCTGCATGTCTTTGAGGAAGGCTATCTGCGCCCCTATTGGGTGACCTATGAACGTGGCGGATCGAACGGCAATTCCCGGCTGATGCGGCTTTCGCTGGATGACATGCGGGCCGCCCTCGCGCGGTCGCCGTCGGATCAGCCGGATGCGCCCACCTCATGGGGCGACATGCGCCAGCATATCTTCTGGGGGGCCTTCTACCATTGGTTCGTCTTCATCGGCGCGCGCGCCTATCCGGGTTATCGCCCGCACCGGTCACTGTCGGTCTGGGACGAGGCGAAGCTGCATCTGCGCCGCCTGATCCTGCAGCCGATCCATCGTTGGGAGCGGATTCTGCGCACCCTCCTGATCCGGCATTCCGGGCATCCGCTGCATCTGGTGCTGCTGCAACTGGAACATGATGCCAGCTTCCGCACCCATTCGCCCTTTCAGTCGATGACCGAATTCCTTGCCGTGGTGATGGAAGGCTTTGCCGCTGGCGCGCCGCAGCATCATCACCTCGTGTTCAAGGCGCATCCGCTGGAGGATGGCCGCGTTCCCCTGCGGGCCGAGATCCGGCGGCTGGCCGCTCTGCACGGCGTTGCGGATCGCGTGCATTACATCCCCGGCGGCAAGCTTGGCCCGCTTTTGAACCTTGCGCGCTCGGCCGTGACGGTGAACTCCACCGCTGGTCAGCAGGCGCTGTGGCGTGGCTTGCCGCTGCGCACCTTCGGGGCGGCCGTCTATGCCAAGCCGGAATTCGTCTCTGACCAGCCGCTGGCCGCCTTCTTTGCCACGCCGACCCGCCCCGACCTGCGCGCCTATCGCGATTATCGGCGTTATCTGCTTGAAACCTCGCAGGTTCCGGGTGGCTTTTACTCGTCGCGGGGCCGCCGCGAACTTCTGCGGCAGGTCACCGACATGATGCTTGCGCCCGACGATCCCTATGATGCGCTCCGCCTTGGAAACGCGGCGCTTCGGCAACAGTTGCACCCTGTGCCGTGACGGACGAAGAAGGTATTTGGCAAATCCGCCCTTCTTCCTGTAGGTTTACCGACAAAACTTGAGGCAAACTCCATCCAAGGAGCCCGAGCAGTGAAAATGTCGGTATCTAACGGGGCCCGCGCCGCGGCCCTCTGCGTTGTTGTGGGCGTTGTCGCAGGCTGTGGCCTGCCTCGCAGCGGCCCGAACAAGAACGAACTCTTCGCGGGGTCCGTGCTGCGAGAAGGCGACGCCTTCGTCGTGTCTGTGGACAGTCGGGTCGCGCAGGCCACGGCGGTGACACCCGCCCTTGGCTTCTCGTCCAGCTTCCTCAGCGCGGGCCGTCTCGGATCGGACACCATCTCTGCAGGTGATGTGCTGTCGGTGACCGTCTACGAAAACGTCAAGGATGACCCGCTGCTCGGCAATACCGGGCAGCGCCTGTCGCAGTTGGCGGAGTTGCAGGTGGACGGCGACGGCTTCATCTTCATTCCCTATGCGGGTCGCATCCGTGCGGCGGGCGCCTCGCCCGAAGAGCTGCGGGCCGAGATTGCCAAGAAACTTGATCCGCAGACGCCGGACCCGCAGGTCATCGTCCAGCGGGTGGCAGGGGACGGGTCCACCGTCACGATCTCGGGCGCGGCAGGGGCGCAGGGCGTCTATCCGATCGAACGTCCGACGCGCACGCTTTCGGCCATGGTGGCCCGTGCCGGCGGCGTGGCGATCGATCCCGAAACCGCCATCGTCCGGGTGACGCGGAACGGGCATACCGGGCAGGTCTGGCTGCTTGACCTTTATGAGAACCCGCGCCTCGACATCGCGCTGCGTCCCGGCGACCATATCGTGATCGAAGAGGATACCCGCGCCTTTGTCGCCATGGGCGCGACCGGGGCGCAGAGCCGCGTGCCGTTCGAGACGCAGAACCTTTCGGCGATCGAGGCGTTGGCCATCGTCGGCGGCCTGAACACGAACCTTGCCGATCCGACCGGCGTCTTTGTCCTGCGGAATGAACCGGCGGAAGTGGCGAATGTCGTCCTTGGTCGCAACGATCTGGTGGGGGCGCAGCGGATGATCTACGTCCTCGACCTGACGCAGCCGACCGGGATGTTCGAAGCCCGCGACTTCGTGATCCGTGACGGTGACACCGTATATGTGACCGAAGCGCCCTATGTGCAGTGGCAGAAGACCATCGGCGCGCTGACCGGCGCGGCGGGGGCTGCCGACTCGCTGGCCAACGCGACCGGGACGAACTGACGCGGCCATGCCGATCCAGACCGACAGCACCGCCGGGGCCATTCCCCGGCGGTTGCGTTTCCTGAATGGCGGCTTCCTGAACCGCGACCTGCGCCGCATCCTTGCTGCGGCAGGGCACGAGGTGCGGCCCGGCCTTCCCCGCCCGGGCGAGGGGGTGGTGGTCTGGGGTCGCTCGCCCACCGCATGGCGGGGCGAGGCGGCGGCAGCCCGCCATGGGGCACCGCTGATCCGGGTGGAGGATGCCTTTCTCCGCTCGCTTCGCCCGGGGCGGCAGGGCGGGCGGGACAACGGGCCGCTCGGCCTGCTGATCGATCCCGTCGGGGTGCATTTCGACGGCGGCGCGCCATCGCTTATCGAGCGGATCATCGCAACGGAGCCCTTGGACGATTCGAACATCCTTGGACGGGCAAAGGACGGAATTGCCCGACTTGTTGCCAGTGATTTGACGAAATACAACAATCACGATCCTGACTGCCCACCCCCTGCCCCGGGCTACGTGCTGTTGATCGACCAGACCCGGGGGGATGCCTCGATCCGCCATTCCGGCGCATCAGAGGCCAGTTTTCAGGCCATGCTTGCGGCCGCGCGGGAAGAGCATCCCGCCGCGCCGATCATGATCAAGGTGCATCCCGAAACCCGCACTGGCCTGCGCCCGGGGCATTTCGACCCTGCTGCGCTGCCCCCGGGCGTGACCCTGTTCAGCGATCCGATCTCTCCTTGGGCGCTGCTGCAGGGTGCGCTGGCCGTCTATACCGTCTCGTCGCAGATGGGGTTCGAGGCGATCCTTGCCGGGCATCGCCCGCGCGTCTTCGGCCAGCCCTTCTATGCCGGATGGGGCCTGACGGTGGATGAACAGCCGATCCCCCGCCGCCGCCGCAACCTGACCCGCGCGCAGCTTTTCGCCGCCGCGATGATCCTTGCGCCGACATGGTACGATCCCTGCCGGGATCGGCTGTGCAGTTTCGAAGAAGCCATCGATCAGCTGGAGGCGGATGTACAGGCATGGCGGGCCGACCGCCACGGCCATGTCGCGGTGAACATGCGCCTGTGGAAGCGTGGGCCATTGCAGCAGGTTTTCGGGCGGGAAAGGCCCGTGATCTTTGCCCGCAGCCCGGAGGCGGCGCAGACCATCGCTGCGCGCAGCGGGCGCCGCCTGATCGGCTGGGGCAGCCAGAGCCCGGATGTGCCCGGCCTGATCCGGATCGAGGATGGCTTCCTGCGGTCGCGCGGGTTGGGGGCGGACCTGATCCCGCCGCTGTCGCTGGTCATGGATGATCGGGGCATCTATTTCGATCCGACCCGCGAAAGCCGTCTGGAGCGGCTGATCCTGTCCCCGCTGCCCCCCGGCGGCGCGGCGCGCGCCGAACGGCTTGTGGCGCGGCTGGTCGCGTTGAACCTGTCGAAGTACAACCTGCAGGCCGCAGCGCTGCCCGACTTGCCTGCGGGCCACCGCATCCTTGTGCCCGGGCAGGTGGAGGATGACGCCTCCATCCGCCTTGGCGCGGGCGAGGTGCGCAGCAACCGCGCCCTGCTGCAGGCCGTCCGCGCCGCGAACCCGGATGCGATCCTGATCTACAAGCCGCATCCCGATGTGGAGGCGGGGCTGCGCCCCGGTACGATCCCGGCCTCTGACCTTGCGGGTCTTGCCGACATGACCCTGCACCATGCCGATCCCGCCGCGCTGATCGCCGCCTGTGACGAGGTCTGGACCATCACCTCCACCCTCGGGTTCGAGGCGCTGTTGCGTGGCAAGCCCGTCACCACGCTGGGCGCGCCCTTTTACGCCGGATGGGGGCTGACGCGCGATCTTGGCCCTGTGCCGCCCCATCGCCTGCGCCGCCCTGACGGCAGCCTGCAGCCGCGCCCGACGCTGGCGGCGTTGGCCCATGCCGCGCTGATCGCCTATCCGCGCTATATCGACCCGGTCACCCGCCGCCCCTGCCCGCCCGAAGTGGCGCTGGACCGTCTGGCCCATGGCCCGATCCCGCATCCCGGGCCAGCCAACCGCCTGCTGGCCAAGCTGCAGGGGGCCTTTGCTGGCCATGCCCATCTCTGGCGGGGCTGATGGCCCGGGTCAGTAGATGTAGCGGATCTGCTCCATCCACATCCGTTCCGTCCGACGCAGCCCCTGTCCGATCTGATCCATCGCCGAAAGGTCCAGCACCCCACGCCGCAGCATCAGCGCGGCATGGCGGGCGAAAAGCTCGGCGATCGTGGCGCGCAGCTTGCGCCCCTTCTCGGTCAGCTTCACCCGCACGGATCGGCGATCCACCTCGGACCGCTGATGGTGCATATAGCCCGCCTCGACCAGCTTCTTCAGGTTGTAGCTGACATTCGACCCCTGATAGAAACCGCGCGTCTTCAGTTCCCCGGCGCTTAATTCATTCTCGCCGATGTTGAAGAGGAGAAGACCCTGCACCGGGTTGACCTCCACGATCCGCAGCCTTTCAAACTCGTCCTTGATCACGTCCAGAAGCAGGCGGTGCAGCCGCTCCACCAGCCCCAGCATTTCCAGATATCCGGCAAGGAAAGCCCGTTCGGACCCGTCCAGCACCGTTTCCTGCACCGTCATCGCAACCTCCGCAACCGTGTCACGGAAGAGAGAATCGCCCGAAAATCCCAATATCCCGTAAAGCGCGGTCAGACCTGCGCCGACAGCCGCGACCGTGCATAGCCGGCAATCTCGCCCAGAAGCGGCGCGATCCGTTCGGGCGGCTGCGCCTGCCCAAAAATCCAGGCCATCAGGTCCTGATCGTTTTCGGCCAGCAAAAGCTCGTAGGTGGCCAGCCGTTCCGGATCCAGCCGCGCCAGATGCGCGTCGGCCCATGGACCGAGGATCAGGTCCATCTCCTTGGTGCCCCGCCGCCAGCTGCGCATCGCCATCCGTTTCAGGCGCGCCTCCGCCGTCTCTGTCATCTGCCGCCTCGATCCAGCTTGAACCCCCAACCCACGCACCCTAAGACAGCACGCGATCCACTTCCACCCCGCACGAGGTTCCCATGGCCTTCCTGTCCGACACGCTTGCCCGGGTGAAACCCTCGCCCACCATCGCCGTCACCAACAAGGCGCGCGAATTGGCAGCGGCGGGGCGCGACATCATCGGCCTTGGCGCGGGCGAGCCCGATTTCGACACGCCGCAGAACATCAAGGACGCGGCCAAGCGCGCGATCGACGCGGGGCGCACGAAATACACCGCCGTGGATGGTATCCCGGAACTGAAGGCGGCCATCTGCACCAAATTCCTGCGCGAGAACGGCCTGACCTACACCCCCGCGCAGGTGACCGTCGGCACGGGCGGCAAGCAGATCCTTTACAACGCGCTGATGGCCACCCTGAACCCGAGTGACGAGGTCATCATTCCGGCCCCCTATTGGGTCAGCTATCCCGACATGGTGATGCTGGCCGGCGGGACGCCCGTGCCCGTCGTGGCGGGGATCGAGACGCAGTTCAAGCTGACCCCCGCCCAGCTTGAGGCGGCGATCACGCCGCGGACGAAGTGGTTCATCTTCAACTCGCCCTCGAACCCCACCGGCGCGGGCTATACGCGGGACGAGCTGAAGGCGCTGACCGATGTGCTGATGCGCCACCCCCATGTCTGGGTGATGTCGGATGACATGTACGAACACCTCGTCTTCGACGATTTCAAATTCTGCACCCCGGCCGAGGTGGAACCCGGCCTTTATGACCGCACGCTCACCTGCAATGGCGTGTCCAAGGCCTATGCGATGACGGGCTGGCGCATCGGCTATGCGGCGGGCCCCGTGGCCCTGATCAAGGCCATGGGCACGATCCAGAGCCAGTCCACCTCCAACCCCTCGTCGGTCGCGCAATATGCGGCGCTTGAGGCGCTGACCGGGCCGCAGGATTTCCTTGCCGAGAACCGCGCGCTTTTCCAGCGTCGCCGCGATCTGGTGGTGTCGATGCTGAACAAGGCGAAAGGCATCACCTGCCCCACCCCGGAAGGCGCCTTCTACGTCTACCCTGACATTTCGGGCTGCATCGGCAAGGCCACCGCCACGGGCAAGATCATCACCAATGACGAGGTCTTTGCCGAGGCGCTGCTGGAGGAAACCGGGGTCGCCGTTGTTTTTGGCGCGGCCTTCGGCCTTTCCCCGAACTTCCGCGTCAGCTACGCTACATCGGACGCGGTGCTGGCTGAGGCCTGCACGCGCATCCAGAACTTCTGTGCGGGTCTTGTCTGAGGGGGGTATGGCGTGACGGGCGATCTGCCGGACTATTATTTCCGCATTCGCGAGAACGGAGCCGTGCTGTTCAAGGTGGATACCGAGAACCGCCAGCGCCGGATCGAGTTGGACGAGATCGCGACGATCAACCTGAAGAACGGCAATGTGAAGGCGCATGGAGATCATGCCCTCACGCCGCAGGAACGCGCGCTGATCAAGGATTGGATCGCCACCCGCAGCGCGGAACTGGCGCGGCGCGACCTCGACGACATCCGCCGTGCGGTCGATCATCTGAACCTGACCGCGCAGTGGGCGCAGACACGCGCGAGCGATGAGGATCTCGATCAGGTGACGGACGCCCTTCTCCTTGCCATGCATGACCTGCGGTCGGTGCTGATCCGGCGCAAGGCGGATCGGCTGGTCAAGGGGGCCAAGGCGGCGGAGTGACGGTGCCCACGTGAGGCACGCTGTTCACCCCGCCAGCGCCCGCCGCCGATAGCCCGCCCAGAAGCGCCACATCAGGCTGGCTGCGGCGCAGGTCAGCCCCACCACCAGCCCCAGCCAGAGCCCCACCGCGCCAAAGCCCAGCGGGAAGGCCAGCACATAACTGCAGGGGATGCCGATGCCCCAATAGCTGACCGCCGCCAACCACATGGGCACCTTGGTGTCCTGCACCCCCCGCAGAAGGCCCAGCGCGATCACCTGCATCGCATCGGCCAATTGGAACAACGCCGCCAGCGCCAGAAGGACAGTGCCGAAGGCCACGATCTCGGCGCTTTCGGGTTTCGCCATGTCGAGGAAGACCGCGATGATCGGCTCGGGCAGCGCAAGGAACAGCACCACCATGGCCACGCCAAAGCCGAAAGACAGCGCGATCCCCACCAGCGCCCCGTCGCGCATGGCGCGCGCGTCACCTGCCCCGTCGGCATGGGCCGTGCGGATCGTCACCGCATTGGACAGGCCCAGATGCACCATGAAGGCCAGCGCCGCCACCTCCATTGCGATGCCATGCGCGGCCAGTTCCACCGTGCCGATCCAGCCCATCATCAGGGCGCTGGCCTGAAACATCCCGCTTTCGGCCAACCCGGTCAGCCCTATGGGCCAGCCCAGCCGGAACACGCGGCCAAAGGCCACCCAATCCGCCCTCCAGAACCGCTGCCAAAGCCGGAAGCGCCGCAATTCGGGCAACCAGCCCGCGTAAAGGCCCAGCGCGACAACGCTTGCCACCTGCACAGCGAGCGTCGCCAGCGCCGCCCCCACCACGCCCAGTTCCGGCGCGCCCCAATTGCCGAAGATGAAGGCCCAGTTTATCGCCACGTTCAGCGCGACCGATCCCAGCGTGACCCAAAGCACCACCTGCGTTCGCCCCAGCGCGGCGAGATAGCTTTTCAGCGCCATCACCATCAGCGCAGGGATCATGCCCAGCCCCGCCACCTGCAGGTAAGCCTGCGACAGCGCCGCCACCTCTGGCTTCTGGCCCAGCGCCAGCAGGATCGGACCCGACCACCAGAACAGGGGATAGCAGGCCAGACCAAAGAGGATCGACAGCCACAGCCCCATGCGGGCATCGCGGCGGACCTGCGTCTCGTCCCCTTCCGCCAGCGCCGCCGCGACCATGGGCATCACGGCCTGCGCGAAACCGGAGCCGAGGATGAAGATCACGAAGAAACTTGACGCGCCCAGAACCGTGGCGGCCAGTTCCGTCACCCCGTACCAGCCCATCATCACCGTATCGGTGACATGTAGCGCCATCTGCGCCAGATGGCTGCCGATGAGGGGCAGGCCCAGCACGAGGGTGGCCCGTGCGTGGCCGGTATGGGACAGGGGCTGCGTCATGGGCCCGGCTTAACCCCGCGTCGCGACAGGAACAAGACGCGACCCTCGCCGCGCTGCGGCGTTGTCTGTGCCGGATTTCATCCGGTAGGATGGGCAGTATTGCCCATCCTACGCCCCGAGCAGCATCCCTATCGCCAGCGCCGCGATCATCGCGCCGCCTGCAATCTCGATCACCGGCAGCAGTTTCCAGACCCGCGCCTCGCCCAAGCCCGCAAGCACTCCTTCGCGTGACCAGACCGCCAGACTCGCGACCCCGATGGTGACGACTGCCACGCCCAGTGCCATGGCGAAGGCCCCGGCCACGCCCGCCGCGCCGATGCCCATCTGGAAGGTCAGGATCAGCAGGAAGAGCGCCCCGGAACAGGGCCGGATCGCCACGCTGCCGATCAAGGCCAGCGTATCGCGCCAGCCGGTCAGACCGGCCACTTCGGCCACGCTCGGCCCATGGGAATGGCCGCAGCCGCAGTCAGGACCGTGGTCATGGTCGTGGTCGTGATGGTGATGGCCGTGATGGTGGAGGCCATGCCCCGCATCCGCCGTCCGGACCCGTGCCTGCCGCAGCGCCCCGCGCAGGCCCCGCCAGACCAGCCAAAGGCCCAGCACCACGATCACCCCCCAGCTTGCCGCCGCCAATGCCCCCTCGGCCAGCCCCACCATCCGCTCCCGCGTCCAGCCCAGCGCCAGCACGCCCGCATAGACCAGCGCCACCGCCACGCCCGCCTGCGCCAGAGAGGCCGCAAGCGCGACTGTCCCCAGACGCAGCAAGGGAACTCGTCGCGCCAGACCATAGCCGCCGATCACGAATTTCCCATGCCCCGGCCCTGCCGCATGCACCACGCCATAACCAAAACATATGACCATGAGCCCAACCCATGCCGCAGGCTGCCCCGCCTGCACCGCGCGCACCGCCCCCGCCAGCGGGGCCTGCAGCGCACGCTGCGCCTCGGCCGCCGCCCGTGCAAGGTCCTCGAAACCGCCCGACAGCCAGAGCAGGCCCAGCAGGACCGCCGCCCCGATCCCGGCCAGCGTCAGGATGCGGCGCATGTCACCCGCACCTCCTGCGCGAAGACGGCGCCCACTTCGGGAAAGCCCATCTCAACATCCACATCCGCGGGCAATTCGGCCAAGGCCGCCTGGGCCAAGGCCGCCTGAAGGGCGCGCTCGGCCTCGGTCAGGTCGGGGGCGATGATTTCGGTCCCGCAGCCTTCGGCCCGCACGGCACGGATCGTGTATTCGGTGTAATAGGTTGGGTCGTAATTCTTCACCACCAGCAGCCCCGCCACCGGAACCGCCAGATCGCGGATATGGGAGGAGATGATCCGCCCCCCCTCATAGCGCGCCACCCCGTCGCGCGGGCCGGACAGGGCCACCGCCTGCGCCCCGGCAAAGGCATAGGTATCCCCCGGAAAGCCCGGTTCCCAATTCATGTCGAACCCCTGCAGCGCTGCGGTTTCCATGGGCGTCAACGCACCATCGCCGTCCGGATCCAGCCCGCGTTCGGTGATCAGGACCAGCGAGAAGAAGGGGTCATAGGTCCATGTCACGCGCAGCGCGGCCGCGCGGCCGTCGGTGCCGCGCAGCACCTCGATCTCGGTCTCCATGAAGATATGCGGATGCGCCGCCGCAGGCCCTGCCAGCGCCACCAGACCCGCCATCGCCCCTGCCAGACGCATGCCCCCTCCGGCCAATGCCCATGGCGCCAGAGTTAGGCCCCCGCCCGCCCCGCCGCAACCACCCTCAGCGGCGAACCGCCGGGTGGGTCGCGGCATCAAGGATATGCCCCGCGCCGTTGATCACCTGACTGGCCCGCCCCACGATCAGCGGATCGGGCAGGCCGATCACGTCCCAGTTCTTTTCGGGATAATCCACCGTCAGCAGGAAATGCCGCATGGCGTTCAGGCGCGCGCGCTTCTTGTCATTGGACTTGACGATGACCCAGGGCGCATCGGCGGTGTCCGTGTAGAAGAACATCGCCTCTTTCGCCTCGGTATAGTCATCCCATTTGTCCAAGGACGCCTTGTCGATGGGCGAGAGTTTCCAACGCTTCAACGGGTCTGTCTCGCGCGCTTCGAAACGCTTGCGCTGCTCTTCCTGCGTGACCGAGAACCAGTATTTGTAAAGCCGGATGCCCGACCGGACGAGCATCCGCTCCAGTTCCGGCACCTGCCGCATGAATTCAAGGTATTCCGAGGGGGAACAGAAGCCCATCACCCGCTCCACCCCCGCGCGGTTGTACCAGCTGCGGTCGTAAAAGACCATTTCCCCCGCCGTCGGCAGATGCGCGATATAGCGCTGGAAGAACCACTGCCCCTTTTCCACATCGCTGGGCTTCGTCAGGGCGCAGACGCGGGCATAGCGCGGGTTCAGATGCTCCATGAAGCGCTTGATCGTACCGCCCTTGCCGGCGGCATCGCGCCCTTCCATCAGGATGACGAATTTTTGGCCCGTCTCCTGCGCCCAGATCTGGACCTTCAAAAGCTCGGCCTGAAGGGCGGCCTTTTCGGTTTCATAGGCCTTTCGACCCAAGGGCCGATGATAGGGGTAGAGACCCGCTTCGAAAGTGGCGCGGATCCGGTCGGAACTGACCGTGGGATAATGCTGCGGCCCCTGCGGATGGTCGTCCTCAGCCTCGGCCCCAACCTCGGCCTCGGGCTGCGGTGCGTCGAGCGGAAGCCCGTCAGCCTTTTCCACCTTGTCCCCGTCCATCACGACCCTCCCTCGAAAGTGATCCCGCACCCCTCCCATAGCGATGCGGTTCGCGCCTTGATCCCAGTCAATAACGGCAAAACTTACACTTTATGTTGCAGGCTGTCCCGGTCTAGCCTGCGGTCGAGGACCCACGACCCCGAAGGACCAACCATGCTCACGCTTTATGGCGTCTACCGCTCGCGGGCGACGCGCCCGCTCTGGCTGCTGCACGAAACTGGCACGCCCTTTACCCATGTTCCCATCATTCAGGCCTATCGGCTGGCCGACCCCAAGGCGTCGGACGCACCGCTGCATTCCGCCTCGCCCGAATTCCTGAAAATCAACCCGCAAGGCCAGATCCCCGCCTTGCAGGATGGTGACCTGATCCTGACTGAAAGTCTTGCCATCTCGCTCTACCTCGCGCGGCGCTATGGCGGTGCGCTGGGGCCTGCGGATGACGCGGAAACCGCGCAGATGGAGCAATGGGCGCTGTTCGCTGCGACCGCCGTGGAAGGCCCGGCGCTGGAAATACTGCAAGCCCCAGCCGGGGCCACGGGCGAAGGCATCGTGAAGGTTGCCGCCGAAAAGCTGCGCCGCCCCCTCGCCCGCCTGAACAGCCACCTTGCAGGACGCGACTGGCTGGTGGGCAACCGCTTTACCGTGGCCGATATCAACACCGCCGAATGCCTGCGCTATGCGCAGGGCAACGCCGCCCTGATCGCCGAATTCCCCGAAGTGGCGCGCTGGCTGAAGGCCGCCCAGTCCCGCCCCGCCTTCCAAAAGATGTGGGCAGGCCGGATGGCGGAACCGGAATAGCAGGACCGCAAGAGGGTAGGATGGGCAACATTGCCCATCCTACGCCCGGTCACTTCACATATTGCCGCCAATTGTGCTGTTCCTTGAAGCCCAGCACCTCGCGGATCTTGCGGTTGGACAGGAGGCTTTCGTTCGGCCCCACCTCGCGCGACAGGGGCACATTGGGGAAGAACCGCTTCAGCAGTTCGGCATTCTCCTGCGGCACGGAATTCGTGTCGTTCACCGCGTTGAAGACCTGATACCCCAACCCGTCCTTCTTCAGGCAGAGATCGACGATCTGCCCCAGATCGCGCGCGTCGATATAGGAAAACGTAATCCGCCGACGCAGGCCCGGATCGTCCTTCAAGGGCGGGAAGACCGTCGCATATTCATGCGGCTCGATCACGTTGCCGATCCGCAGCGCATAGATGTCAAACCCTGACCGGCGCTGGAAGCTGCGCGCCGTGACCTCGTTCACCTTCTTGGACATGCCGTAGCTGTCCATCGGGTCGATGTCGTAATCCTCTTCCAAGGGCAGGACCTTGGGGTCCACCACACCTTCCGAGAAGCAAACTCCATAGGTCGTCTCGGACGAGGCGATGAGGATCTTGCGGATCCCCAGCTTCACCGCCGCCTCGATCACGTTGTAGGTTCCCACCACGTTGACGCGATACGTCTCGGTATCCGCGCACATCATCAGCCGCGGTATGGCCGCGAAATGGACCACGGCATCGAAGGGTTTGGCCGGACCCTGATCAAGCTCGTCATAACCCGCATGGCCCGACATCACCGAAAACATCTGCCCCGCATCGGTGATGTCGGCGAGGACGTCATGCACGCCGGGGTGATTCAGCGGCACCCGGTCCACATTGACCACCCGATGCCCCGCTGCGGCAAGGTAGGCCACCACATGCTTGCCCGCCTTCCCCGACCCGCCCGTGAACAGAACCCGCATGATCCGCCTCCCTTGGAAATTTGCATGGTGCAGTGTATATTCCATTCCACATTCTTCAAGGGAGATGCCCCATGACCCGCCTCGCCACGCCGAACATCTGCACCATGACCGAGTTGCGCGAACCGCAAAAGGTTTTCGACCGCGCCAATGGCCAGCCTGTGGCCATCCTGAAGAACTCGGCCCTGGTCGGCTACCTCGTCCCAGTCGAGGCTGTGGCTCAGACCGAACACAGGGTGGCCACGTTGGAGGAGGTGATGGAGGTCCTTGAACGCTCGCACGACCGTGTCCAGCCCGTTCTCGATTATCTGCGTGACAAATGACCTTCATTCTTCTGAGTGCCGAGTTGGTCGAGCGTATTCACGACCACGTCCTGAACCCTGGCGACCTTCCCGGTCGGGCGCGCGACAAATCCCTTGAAGGCGCACTCGGCCGGGTCGACAACCGTTTGACCTATGGCATGATCGAAGATGCCTTCGATCTTGCCGCCGCCTATGCCATCGCCATCGCCCAAGGCCACTGCTTCAATGACGCGAACAAGCGCACAGCCTTCCGCGCGATGCACGCGGTACTTGCCCTAAACGTCGTGCAGGTGCTGTTTGAAACTGAAGAAACCGGCCAAGCCATCATCCGCGCCGCGCAGCGCCTGATAGATGAAGGCGAACTCGCGGTTTGGCTCCGCCAACGCGCGGCCAAGGGGTAAGACCCCACATCTTGCGCCCGCCCCCCCTGCGATGGTCTAATCACAGGCCACAGGGCACCCATAAAGAATCGAGCAACGCGCATGGCCAATGACCTCCTCTCCTCCGGGGACCAGAGCTACAACGCCTCCTCCATCGAGGTGCTCGAAGGGCTGGAGCCCGTCCGCAAACGCCCCGGCATGTATATCGGCGGCACGGATGAACGCGCGCTGCACCACCTTGTGGCGGAAATCCTCGACAACTCGATGGACGAGGCGGTGGCCGGCCACGCCACGCGGATCGAGGTGGAGCTTCACGCCGATTACGCCGTCACCATCCGCGACAACGGTCGCGGCATCCCGATCGACCCGCACCCGAAATTCCCTGGCAAGTCCGCGCTGGAGGTGATCCTTTGTACCCTGCACGCGGGCGGCAAGTTCGGCGGGGATGCCTATGCCACGTCGGGCGGTCTGCATGGCGTGGGCGCCTCTGTCGTCAACGCGCTGTCCGATCACATGCGGGTGGAAGTGGCGCGGAACCGCGAGCTTTTCGCGCAGGAGTTTTCGCGCGGCATCCCACAAGGGCCGGTACAGAAGATCGGCCCCGCCCCCAACCGCCGTGGCACCTCGGTCACCTTCCATGCCGATGCAGAGATTTTCGGATCGCAGACCTTCAAGCCCGCGCGTCTGCTCAAGATGGTTCGGTCGAAGGCCTATCTCTTCTCCGGCGTCGAAATCCGCTGGAAATCCGCCATCAACGATGGCGAAACCCCGCAGGAGGCCACCTTCCACTTCCCCGGTGGCTTGGCCGACTACCTCTCCGATACGCTCGCCAAAACCTCCACCTATGCCGACCGACCCTTTGCCGGGAAGGTCAGCTTTACCGAGAAATACAACGTCCCCGGCTCGGTCGAATGGGCGATCAACTGGACGCCCGCCCGCGACGGTTTCATCCAGTCCTATTGCAACACCGTCCCCACGCCCGAGGGCGGCACGCATGAAGGGGGCTTTTGGGCCGCGATCCTGAAAGGCATCCGCGCCTATGGCGATCTGGTCAAGAACCGCAAGGCGGAACTCATCACCCGCGACGACCTGTTGGCGGGGGGCTGCGCTCTGGTGTCCTGCTTTATCCGCGAACCGCAATTCGTGGGGCAGACAAAGGACCGCCTCTCCACCGAAGAGGCCGCAAAATGGGTCGAAGGCGCGGTGCGCGACCATTTCGACAATTGGCTGGCCAATGACACGAAATCGGCGGGCGCGATCCTCGATTTCCTGATCCTGCGCGCCGAAGAACGGCTGCGGCGCCGGATGGAAAAGGAAACCGCCCGCAAATCCGCCACCAAGAAGCTGCGCCTTCCCGGCAAGCTGACCGATTGCACCGCGAAATCGCGCGAGGGGACGGAGCTGTTCATCGTCGAAGGCGATTCTGCGGGCGGATCGGCCAAGGGCGCGCGGGATCGGGAAACGCAGGCGCTGCTGCCGTTGAAGGGCAAGATCCTCAACGTGCTGGGCGCGGCCTCGGCCAAGCTGAACGACAACAGCGAGATCCGCGATATCTGCGAGGCGCTGGGTGTGGGCATGGGCACGAAGTTCAAGGTCGACGATCTGCGCTATGACAAGATCATCATCATGACCGATGCCGATGTGGACGGGGCGCATATTGCCTCGCTCCTGATGACCTTCTTCTTCACCCAGATGCGCCCCCTGATCGACAAGGGCCACCTCTACCTCGCCTGCCCGCCTTTGTATCGCCTGACCCAAGGCGCGCGGCGCATCTATGTGGCCTCGGATGCCGAGAAAGAGGAGTGGCTCGCCAAGGGCCTTGGCGGCAAGGGCAAGATCGACGTGCAGCGTTTCAAGGGTCTGGGCGAGATGGACGCCAAGGATCTGAAGGACACGACGATGGACCCGAAATCCCGCAAGCTGATCCGGGTGTCGATTGACGAAGACGCCCCGGGCGAGACGGGTGATCTGGTGGAACGGCTGATGGGCAAGAAGCCGGAACTGCGGTTCCAGTATATCCAGGAGAATGCGCGGTTTGTGGAGGAGTTGGATGTGTGACGAGTGAAAGAACCGCGTTTGAAGAAAAGCCAAGGCATTACAAGCGCCTGTCGCGTATTGGGCTTATAGGCACAGCGCTGTACATCGCTTTTCTAGTTTTAGTCATGGTAGCCTCTATTCACGCTGGCTGGATCGAGCTTAGCCCCATGCAGCTAAATCAAGTTGGAGATGTTTTGGCCGGCTTGTTTGGTCCGCTTGCAATTTTTTGGATTGTTCTTGGATTCTTTCAGCAAGGCGAAGAACTCAGGAACAGTGTGAACACACTAAAGCTTCAAGCAAAAGAACTTGCATCGTCGGTTGAGCAGCAAAGAGAACTAGTACAGGTTACAAAACAAACTCTAGAACATGAGCGATTCATTGCGGAACAGAACCTTCTTAAGGAGCTTGAGAAACTCAAGCCGAAGCCGGTGATCGTAATGAAGGAAACTATCATTGTTGACGCTCGGCAGCATTACTCAATCTCAGTTTCAAACACAGGATACAGTGTATCGGAGGTAAAGGTCAGTTTAAGAATGGGCGCTCAGACAATCCGAACCTTCGATTTGCCGTTTTGGGATACAGGGGCAAGAATTGAAGATGGAAACATTTTTTTGGACACCCATGAGATTTTAGAAGCACTCGAGCTCAAGATTGATTATCGCAGCAATCAGGAAGCAAGATATGAACTGACCTACAAGCTTCATCCACCCAGTATACGCACAAAAGATGGCCTGTTTAAATCTGAACTTATATCAGAAAGCCGCTATTCGTATTAGGCTGGCACAGCGAGTGCGCCTTGCGCGCCATACTGCATTGCCGCCGAAAGGAACGAGCAAGGCGCGCAGCCTATGCCCACACTACGACCCGCTACTCCCCTTCGGCAAAGCGTTGAGATATAGTGATACTCAGACGATGCCTTCCCGTTCACGAGTTGATTTCCCCATGTCCGAAGCCTTCAACCGCATCATGCAAGGCCTCAAAGAGGCCGAAGCCTACGCCCAAGGCCACACCGAAGGCTCCATCACCCACCACATCGAGGTCCCCACACCCGACGTGCGCGCGATCCGGGCCTCGACGGGCCTCAGTCAGGCCGACTTCGCCCGCTCCATCGGGGTTAGCAAGGGGACGCTTCTGAACTGGGAACAGTCCCGCCGTCGCCCCGATGGCCCCGCCCGCGTCCTGCTGGCCCTGATCGCCAAGGACCCCGGCATCGTGCGGCGGATGCTGACGTAGGGTGCGTGCTTGCACGCACCGCCCCTACTCCCCCAATTCCTCCGCCGCCATGGCCCGCGTGATCGCCCGCCCTTCGGCCAACGACCTTGCATCCAGCCGCGCGACCAGATCGCGGGCGGCGTCGATGGACCGCTCCATCCGCTGCACCATGTAGGGGATCAGCGCGGGCGGCACGGCCAGTTGGCGGTCGGCAAACAGCTTGATCAGCACCGCCGACAAAAGCGCGTCATCCGGCGCCTCGATCCGCGCCAGCGCCGCCGCCTGCAACCGGCTGGCCAGATCGGGCAGCATAAGCGGCCAGTCGCGGGGGGGCGTGGCCGCCGTCACCAACAGATGCCCGGATTGCGTGACAAGGTTGTGCAGATGGAAGAAGGCCGCCTCGCAGGCCCCGTCGCCCGCCGCTGCATCCGCATCCTCCACCGCCACCGCGCCAAGGGCCGACAGAGCGGGCAGGTCCGCCTCGGCCAGCGCCGTGGCAGGCAGCACCGCTGCCCCCGTCTCTGCCGCCCAGAGCCGGGCGAGATGGGTCTTGCCGCTGCCCTTCGGCCCGCAGAGCACCATCTTCCCCCCCGGCCAGTTGCGCCAATCGTCCAGCGCCGCCAGTGCCGCCGCATTGGCGGGCGAGACGAAGAAATCCTCCCGCCGCCAAGCGGTGCGGGCGGGCAGGTCGAACGTCAGTTGCCGGATCACTCCGCCGCCTCGTCCCTTGCCTCAGGGGGCTCGTGCCCTGCATAGCCGCGATAGAGAAGGCTGGACTGATACTGCTGGATGCCAAAGCGCGTCAGCACCCCGATGGCCGCCGCGACGGGCACCGCCACCAGCATGCCGACAAAGCCAAACAGCGATCCGAAGGCCGACAGGGCAAAGAGCAGCCAGACCGGATGCAGCCCCACCGAATTGCCCACCAGCTTCGGCGTCAGGATATTGCCTTCGATGAACTGCCCCGCCGCGAAAATGCCCGCGATGATAGCGATGGACACCCAATCACCCCAGAACTGGAACAGCGCCAACCCGATGGCCAGCGCGCCCCCCACCAGCGACCCCACATAAGGAATGAAGGTGATCGCCCCGGCGATGGCCCCCACGACCAGACCGAATTGCAGCCCCGCGAGCATCAGGGCCATGGCATAGAAACTGCCCAGCAAGAGGCAGACGGACAATTGCCCGCGCACGAAGCCCGCCAGCACGGCGTTGATCTCATTCCCCAGCCGCCGGATCACCGGCGCGTGGTCACGCGGCAGCAGGCTGTCGATCTTGGCGACCATGTGGTCCCAGTCCAGCAGCAGGTAGAAGGCCACCACCGGCACGACGACGATGAAGACAACAGCCGAGACAATCCCCATGGCCGAAGACAGCAGGGTCTCGGCCAGTTGCCCGCCCTTGGCCTGAATCGTCTGCGCGATCTGTGCCAGCGTCTGGCGAATGGTCGAGGTGCTGTCGGACAGTTCCGGGAAGCGTTCCACCAGAAAGGCCTGCAGGCGTTGCGAAATCTCGGGCGCGGCGTTGATCAGGCCGGTCAATTGCTGGATCAGCGTCGGGATGATCGCCAGCACCAGAAGTACCGCCATCAGCAGCGCGGCGAGCGAAATGGTCACCGTCGCCCCCACCCGCGACATGCCAAGGCGTTCCAGCCGGTCGGCGACGGGGTCGAGGAAATAGGCGATGGCGCCGCCCACAAGGAAGGGCAGCATCACATTGCCTAAGGCCCAGAGCAGAAACAGAAAGACCGCCGTGGCGATCCCCCAGTAGAAAAGCTGTTGCCTGACGGGCAGGGCCATCGATGCCTCCGGGTTTGCGGATGCATGATATCATGCCTCCCGGCAAAAGGTGCAAGGGCGGGCGCAATTGCCAGCGCCCGCCCGTGCCTTGTGATGCAGATAAAGCGGTCCGCCTAGCGCGATCAGTGGCAAGCGGGACGCGTGCCGGGCAGCAGCACCTTGTCGATCACATGGATCACGCCGTTGTCGGCCTTGATGTCGGCGATGATGACATTGGCCACCTCGCCCGTACCATCCGCGATGGTCACGCCATCGGCGCCTGCCGTGATGCACAGCCGCTGCGAGGTCAGGAGCGGCTTGAAATAGTTGGACCCAGCCGGAATGGCGGCGGCGGGCAGGTTGCGGTCATCGACGTGATACAGCAGCACATCGGTCAGCTGGCCCTTGTTTTCCGGCTTCAGCATGGTTTCCACCGTGCCTTCCGGCAGCGCGGCAAAGGCCTCGTTCACCGGGGCATAGACGGTGAATGGGCCGGGGCCAGCCAGCGTCTCGGCCAGACCGGCGGCAGTCACGGCGGCGACGAGCGTGGTGAAGCGTTCATCGCCGGCGGCGATGTCGACAATGCTCTGAGCCGAAGCGGTGGTGGCGGTCAGGGCCAGCGCGGCCAGTGCAAGCTTGAATTTCATGATACGTCCCCGTTTGATGCGACAGGGCGGAACTGCCATGTCACAAGGGCTACGCGCTGCCCCCCTCTGCCCGATCACTACGTTTCATACTTCTTACTCAGGCGTTATCCGGCGTGATCGGCTTGCGGTGATTGTTTCAATTGCGTAAGCCAAGCGCGCATTGATCGGAGACGCCCCATGCGCTTGACCCGCTACTTCCTGCCCGTCCTGAAGGAAAACCCCGCCGAGGCGCAGATCGTCTCGCACCGCTACATGCTGCGCGCGGGCATGATCAAGCAGCAGGCGGCGGGCATCTATTCCTGGCTGCCGCTGGGCTATCGCGTGCTGAAGCGGATCGAAGAGATCGTCCATCAGGAACAGATCCGTGCGGGCCATATCCCGCTCCTTATGCCCACGCTGCAACCGGCGGATCTGTGGCGCGAGTCGGGGCGCTATGACGATTACGGTCAAGAGATGCTGCGCATCACCGACCGGCAGAAGCGCGAGATGCTCTATGGCCCGACGAACGAGGAGATGATCACCGACATCTTCCGGGCGCATGTGAACAGCTACAAGGACCTGCCGCTGACGCTCTATCATATCCAGTGGAAGTTCCGCGACGAGATGCGCCCGCGCTTTGGCGTGATGCGGGGCCGCGAATTCCTGATGAAGGACGGCTATAACTTCGACATCGACCGCGACGCCGCGATCCATGCCTATAACCGCCACATGGTCAGCTATCTGCGCACCTATGAACGCATGGGCCTGACCGCCATCCCGATGCGCGCGGCCTCTGGCCCCATCGGCGGGGACAATACGCATGAATTCCTTGTCCTCGCCCAGACGGGCGAGTCGGAGGTCTTCTATGACGACCGGGTGACGGGTCTGAAACTCGGCGCGCGCGACATCGACTATGATGACCGCACGCAGGTGGCCAAGGTCTGCGAGGAATTCACCACGCTCTACGCCCGCACGGATGAAACCCATGACGCAGCGGTGTTCGACAGCGTGCCCGAGGCGCATCGCAAGGTCGGGCGCGGCATCGAGGTGGGCCAGATCTTCTATTTCGGCACCAAGTATTCCGAGGCGATGGGGGCCACCGTGGTGACCCCTGACGGGTCCCGCGTGCCGGTCGAGATGGGCAGCCACGGCATCGGCGTGAGCCGCCTTCTGGGCGCGATCATCGAAGCCAGCCATGACGACAAGGGCATCATCTGGCCGGAAGGCGTGACGCCTTTCCCGGTTGGGATCGTGAACCTGAAACAGGGCGATGCTGCTGCGGATGCGGCCTGCGAGGGCCTCTACAAGGCGCTGGCAGCCAAAGGGCTAGAGGCGCTCTACGACGACCGCGACGAACGGGCGGGGGCGAAATTCGCCACGATGGACCTGATCGGCCTGCCCTGGCGGATCACTGTCGGCCCGCGGGGCCTTGCCAATGGCGTGGTGGAACTGACCTCGCGCCGGACGGGCGAAAGCGAAGAGATGTCGCCCGAGGCGGCGGTGGACCGGATCGCCCAGATCTACGCGGGTAGGTGACCTCGACCCGCGGCACCTGCCGCGGGCGAAAAATTTTCGTACGAAAATTTTTCGGGGGGCCAGCCCCCCGCGGTCCCGTTGGGACCGCTCCCCCCGGAGTATTTCGGGCCAAGATGAAGCTCATGACGTAGCGTCAGGGGGCGGGCTGTCGCGTTGACACGCCGCGCTTCGGGGGCATCCTGTAGCCTCTGCAACGGAGCCCCCGCATGTCCCTGCCCACCGATCACCCGCGCCTGAAAAAGCGGCCCTTCACCACGGGCGAGCTTTTGGCTGATGGCATCGTCCATGCCGTGGCTTTGGTGGCGGGGGTGATCGCCTTTGCGGTGTTGCTCAGCCATGTGCTCGCAGAGGGCGAGATCGGCATCTTCGCCGCGCTGGCCGTCTATGCGGCGGGCTATTTCGCGATGTTCGGCTTTTCGCTGGCCTATAACATGGTGCCCAATTCGGCGCTGAAATGGGTGCTGCGCCGGTTCGACCATTCCGCCATATACGTGATGATTGCGGGCACCTACACGGCCGTTGTCGTGCATTTTCAAGACGGTCTCTTCGCCGCCCTTCTGGCCGGGGTGGTCTGGGCAGGCGCACTGCTGGGCGTGGTAGTCAAGGTGGCGCTGCCCGGACGCTATGACCGCCTGTCTGTCATCGCCTATATCGCGCTGGGGGTGGTCGGCGTTGCGGCCGTCGGGCCTGCGCGCGAGGCGCTGCCGATTGCATCGCTCTGGCTTCTGGTGCTGGGGGGCGTCACCTATGTGGCGGGGGTGGGGTTCTACCGCTGGCACGGGCTGAAATTCCACAATGCCATCTGGCACCTTTTCGTCGCCGTGGCGGCGGGGCTTCATTTCGCCGCCGTCGCGCTGGCGGTGGCAGGCTGACCCACGCGAGAGTGACGGCGCGCGGCTTGACCTTCGGCAGGCTTGCCGACACTGTCCGCGCGCATCGGCCCCTTGGGGCGTCGTCACAGGCAGGACATGGCAAGCACCGCCCCCTTCTCGCGCTTTGAATGGATGATCGCTTGGCGCTATCTGCGCGCCCGCCGTGCCGAAGGCGGGGTCAGCGTGATGACATGGATCAGCCTTGCGGGCATCACCTTAGCCGTCTTCGCCCTGATCGCCACGCTTTCGGTGCGTGCAGGATTCCGGGCGGAATTCGTGGACACGATCCTTGGCGCGAATGCCCATGTAACCGTCTATGCCGCAGGCCGTGTGACCGAGAACGGCCAGCTGATCCGCGGCTTTGAGGAGTATGACGCCCTCGCCGCCCGTCTGGCCGAAGTGCCGGGCGTCACGAGGGCCGCGCCCCTGATCAAGGGGCAGGTCATGGTGACGGCGGGCGAAGGCACCACGGGGGCCGAGGTTTTCGGCATCCGCCCCGCCGATCTGGAGGCGATCCCCCGCGTGGGGGTAGGCGCGAACGCCGAGGGCGACATCGCCCGCTTTTCCGAAGGCATCGCCATCGGATCGGGCATCGCGCGCGAATTGGGCGTGGGGCTGGGCGACCGCGTCCGTGTCATCGCGCCGTCAGGCGTGAAGACGGCCTTTGGCAGCAGCCCGCGCGTAAATGCCTATGAGGTGGTCTATATCTTCACCGCCGGGCGCTATGACATTGATCGCACACGGCTTTACATGCCCTTCGACGAGGCGCAGGCCTATTTCAACAAGGAAGGCCGCGCCGATGAGATCGAAGTGATGGTGGCCCAACCCGAACGGGTGGAGGATCTGGCGGGTCCGCTGCTCGCGGCATCCAGTCCCGACGGGATGCTCTGGACATGGCGCGACAGTTCCGGGGCCTTCCTGCGGGCGCTGGATGTGGAGGACAACATCATGTTCGTGATCCTGTCCATCCTTGTCCTGATCGCGTCGATGAACATCATCTCGGGCCTGATCATGCTGGTGAAGAACAAGGGGCGCGACATCGGCATCCTGCGCACCATGGGGCTGACCGAGGGCGCGGTGCTGCGGGTCTTTTTCCTCTGCGGGGCCTCTACCGGGTTGGTCGGCACGGCACTAGGGGTGGTGTTGGGGTGCCTTTTTGCCCTCTATATCGACCCGATCTTTTCTTTCGTGAACTACTTGGCGGGCGGCGGGGTCTGGGACCCGTCGATCCGGGGCATCTATGCCCTGCCCGCCAAGTTGCAGCTGGTCGATGTGCTGTCGGCGGTGGGGCTGTCGCTGTTCCTGTCCTTTGTCGTCACGCTGTTCCCCGCCCGCCGCGCGGCACGGATGAACCCGGTGGAGGCGCTGCGCTATGAGTGAGGCGGCGCTGGTTCTGGACGGGATCGAAAAGGGCTACAACCGCGGAAAACCCAGCGAAGTCATCGTGTTGCGGGGCGCGAGCCTGACGGTGGCGCGGGGCGAGGTGGTGGCGCTGGTGGCCCCGTCGGGTGCGGGGAAGTCGACGCTGCTGCATATTGCGGGGCTTTTGGACACGGCCGATACGGGCCGCGTCCTGCATGGCGGGCGCGAGATGGGGGGCCTGTCGGACCGCGCGCGGACCGACGCGCGGCGCGCCGAGGTGGGCTTCATCTATCAGTTCCACCACCTGCTGCCTGAGTTTTCCGCCTTGGAAAACATCGTGTTACCGCAACTGGCCAATGGCGTGGCGCAGCGCGAGGCGGAACGTCATGCGATGGATTTGCTGGGGCGGGTGGGTGTGGCGGGGCGGGCGTCGCATCGGCCTGCGGCCTTGTCGGGGGGCGAGCAGCAGCGGGTGGCCTTCTGCCGCGCGCTGGCCAATCGGCCCAAGTTGCTGCTGGCGGATGAACCGACCGGGAACCTTGACCCCGCAACCTCGGATCAGGTCTTTGCCGCGCTGATGGAATTGGTGCGCGAGACGGGGCTTTCGGCGCTGATTGCGACCCATAACCTTGACCTTGCGGCGCGCATGGATCGCATCGTCCGGCTGGATCAGGGGCGCGTGACGGGCGGGTGATGGCCGTCACGAAGCCGCGTCTTGGGCAGGGGCGTTGATCGCCGGGCGCGGTTGTGATTGACTGGAGTTAATCACAAAAGACGGAGGGACCGATGCAGCGCGTATTCCTATATCCCCTTGGCATGATTGCGCTTTTCGGCCTTGCGGCCTGCGTCCTTCCGGGGGCGGATGAGGCCGAACAGACCTCTGGCGCCGCTGATTATGCAGCCTTTTGCGCAAGCTGCCATGGCCCCTCGGGCAAGGGCGATGGCGAGATGGCGGCGGACTTGTCGCAGAAGCCTGCGGACCTCACGGCGCTGGCGCGGGGCAATGGCGGCACCTTCCCCAGCACGCGGGTGATGGCGCAGATCTGGGGCTATACGGGCGGGCAGGATGGCGGGCGGGTGATGCCCCAATTCGCGGCCCTGCTGGACGGCGAACTGGTGCCCTATGATGGCGGCGATGGCATCATGACGCCCACGCCGATCCGCCTTGTGGACCTGGCCGAGCATCTGAAAACCCTGCAGAAATAGGGCCGGATGTTGTGCCGCATTCTGTGCCGCAAACTGTGGTCACAGAGCGCACGGTGACACGCCTCTTTGTCAACGATGGCTTAACCCGCCCTCAGGGGGCGGCAGTGGGCAGGGATGCCGCGTCGGGCTGGCTGCCCGCGATTTCGAGGATCAGTTTGCGGCGCACCGCCTCGGTAAAGCGGGCGCCGGTATCGGCGGGCACGAGAAAGGCCCCGGGACCGCCGATGATGCGGTCTTCGTAGATTTCGACCAGCGGGGTGTCCCCGCCCCCGGCGGGCGACCGGATCAGCGGCAGCGCGTTGATCGTGATGCCCGCCGCCAACACGGCCTCCCGCGCCTCTTCGATCGACGGGCCGGACCAGTTGTTCGCGCTGTCGCCGGAAAAGTCGATCACCCGGCGCAGACCGATGATGTCATTCGCCTCGATCAGGCGCTTGCCCTCCAGAAGCGCCGCGCCGATGGCGTTGCGGCCCGAGGCGAGGCGGGGCGGCACCAGCAGCGACGCGGCGAAGGCTTCGGCATCCTCGGGCGTGGCGATGATGGTCCAATCGGCCACCACGGCCTGATTGGCGGCCCATTCGACATAGGTGACCGCGATGGACCCGGTCAGGGTAGAGGCGATGGCAGAAAGCACATCGGGATGGGTGATCGCCTGCGCATAGCCCTGTCGCTGCAGATCGATCTCGGACTGGTCGATGGACCCGGAGGCATCGGCCAGCAGCACCAGTTCCAGATCCACTTCCTGCCCCAAGGCGGGGGTGGCCAGCAGCGCAAGAAGAAGGGGCCAATGTCGCATCCACAGATGGTAGTCCGGTGAGCGCCACGGGAAAGATCACGATTTGGTGCAACCCTTGGTCGAACCTGCCCCGCCGATCCGCCCGCGCGGCGCTGGACAGTTCCGCGCGCGAGTGATCATCTGTCATGACAGCGTTGCTTTTCCCCCTTACGCCCGCGTGCCATGACACAGTCCGATTTCCTCAAAGCCCCCTTCCCTGCCCCAGTCAGCCTTCCCGAAGCGGAACGCACCGGGCCGGAACGGTTCTTCAACCGCGAACTCTCGTGGCTCGCCTTCAATTGGCGGGTTCTGGACGAGGCGTCGAATCCCGCCGTGCCCCTGCTGGAACGGCTGCGCTTCCTGTCGATCTCGGCCACCAACCTGGACGAGTTCTATACCGTCCGGGTGGCGGGTCTGCGCGCGCTGGTCCGCAATGGCAATGCCGCCCATTCCGAGGATGGACGCAGCCCGACCGAGCAGTTGGCATTGATCCATGCCGATGCGCGCCGCTTGATGCTGACGCAGCAATCCTGCTTCAACCGATTGAAGAAGGAGATGGAGGCGCAAGGCATCAGCATCCTGACGCGGTCCAAGCTGACGGCGCGCGATCTGAAGCATCTGGAAGAGCACTTTCTGAACAAGGTCTTTCCGGTTCTGTCGCCCTTGGCCATCGACCCGGCGCATCCCTTCCCCTTCATCCCCAACACCGGCTTTTCGCTGGCGCTGGAGTTGGAGCGGGAAAGCGATCACCGCACGCTGCAGGCGCTGCTGCCGATCCCGCAGCAGATTTCGCGCTTCGTGGCCCTGCCCGGCAAGCCGGGCGAACATCGCTATCTGCCGCTGGAAGAACTCCTCCTCTTGCATCTGAACATGCTGTTTCCCGGCTATACCGACCGGGGGCATTGCATTTTCCGCGTGCTGCGCGACAGCGATCTGGAAGTGGAGGATGAGGCCGAAGACCTTGTCCGCGAGTTTGAGACGGCGCTGAAGCGGCGGCGGCGGGGTGAGGTGATCCGGCTGAAACTGTCGGCGGGCGCGCCGCCCGAATTGCGCGCGCTGATCATGGATGAATTGGCCGTCACCGAGGATATGGTGGTGGAGATTCGCGGCCTTTTGGGCATCGCGGACCTGAAGGAATTGGTGCTGTCTTCGCGGCCCGATCTGCTGTGGCCGACCTTCACCTCGCGCATCCCGGAACGGGTGCAGGATCATGACGGCGATCTTTTTGCCGCGATCCGGCAGAAGGACATCCTGCTGCATCACCCTTACGAATCCTTCGACCTTGTGATCCGCTTTCTTGAACAGGCCGCGCGTGATCCCAATGTGCTGGCGATCAAGCAGACGCTCTACCGGACCTCATGGGACAGCCCGATCGTGTCGGCGCTGTGCGAGGCGGCGGAGGCGGGGAAATCTGTCACCGCGCTGGTGGAGTTGAAGGCGCGCTTCGACGAGGCCGCCAATATCCGCCAGTCGCGGCGGCTGGAACGGGCGGGGGCGCATGTCGTCTATGGCTTCATCCATTACAAGACCCATGCCAAGATCAGCACCGTCGTGCGGCGCGAGGGCGAGAACCTTGTGACCTACACCCATTACGGGACCGGGAACTATCACCCGATCACGGCGCGGATCTATACCGACCTCAGCTTCTTCACCTGCGATGCGGCGCTGGGGCGGGATGCGACCAAGGTCTTCAACTATCTGTCGGGCTATGTGCAGCCCGAGGGGCTTGAAAACCTCGCCATCTCGCCGATCAGCCTGAAGCCGCGCCTTTTGTCGCTGATCGCCGAAGAGGCGGATCACGCCAAGGCCGGGCGGCCTGCAGAGATTTGGGCCAAGATGAACAGCCTGATCGACCCCGAGGTGATCGACGCGCTTTATGCGGCGTCGCAGGCCGGGGTGAAGATCAGCCTTGTCGTGCGCGGCATTTGCGGGGTGCGGCCGGGAGTGAAAGGCCTTTCGGAAAACATCCGGGTGAAATCCATCGTCGGGCGGTTTTTGGAGCATTCGCGCATCGTCTGTTTCGGGTCGGGCCATGGCCTGCCGTCGCAGAAGGCGCGGGTCTTCCTGTCATCGGCCGATTGGATGGGGCGCAACCTGAACCGCCGGGTGGAGACGCTGGTCGAGGTGATGAACCCCACCGTGAAGGCCCAGATCGAAGGGCAGATCATGGCGGCCAATCTGGCCGATGAGGCGCAAAGCTGGGTGCTGCGCCCCGATGGCAGCTATCACCGCGAACTCGCGCCGAAGGACGGGGTGCTGTTCAACTGCCACCGCTTCTTCATGGAGAACCCCTCGCTGTCGGGCCGGGGCACGGCAGGGGCCAAGGATGTGCAGCGGCTGGCGCAGTTGCGGGATGATCCGGGGGGCATGTGACGCGGGGTCAACCAGCCCGCATTCATATTCCCGAATCCTTGACCGCGCCCCCTGTTCCGCGCCACTTTGCGGCCCAGAAGACGAAGGACCGCGCCCATGACCGATACCGCCACCGCCCCCGAGACCGGCAGTGACGAGGAATGGGGGCCCTTCGGGCGCCCCCTGTTCGATGACCCTTCCGTCCGGGCGCTGTCGCGCGTGGGCGTGGTGGATGTGGGATCGAATTCCGTGCGGATGGTGGTCTTTGACGGCGCGGCGCGCAGCCCGGCCTATTTCTTCAACGAAAAGATCATGTGCGGCCTTGGCAAAGGGCTGCATGAGACTGGGCGGTTGAACCCGCAAGGGCGGGTGCGGGCGCTGGCCGCGCTAAAGCGGTTCGCCTATCTGGCCGAGGGGATGGAAATCTCCCCGCTCACCGTTGTCGCCACCGCCGCCACGCGCGAGGCCGAGGATGGGCCGGAGTTTCAGGCGGAGGTGCTGCGCGAGACGGGGCTGAAGCTTTGGGTCATCGACGGGGATGAAGAGGCGCGGCTGTCGGCGCAGGGCGTGCTCTTGGGCTGGCCCGAGGCGAAGGGCGTGGTCTGCGACATCGGCGGCAATTCCATGGAATTGGCGCGCATCGGCGACGGCAAGGTGGGCAAGCGCGTTTCCACCCCGCTGGGGCCGTTCCGGCTGCAGCAGGTGAAGGGCGACGCCACCAAGCGGCGCAAGCTGATCGACCGGGTGATCACCACGGCGCAAGGGTCGATCAAATCGACGGGCGAGCGCATCTACCTTGTGGGCGGATCATGGCGTGTGATCGCGCGGCTGGACATGGAGCGGCGCAACTACCCGCTGACCGTGCTGCACGAATACCGCATGACGCCCGAAAGCCTGATCGACACGCTGGACTGGATTGCCGCCAGCGACACGGCGATCCTTCGTGCCAAGACCGGCACGTCGTCGGAACGGATGGAGCTTGTGCCGCTGGCCTGCGAGGTGCTGCGCGAGTTGATCCGCATTCTGAAACCGTCCGAGATTGACGTGTCGGCCTATGGCATCCGCGAAGGGCTGCTTTACGAACAGATGCCGCCCCGCCTGCGCGCCCGCGACCCGCTGATCGAGGCGGCGCGGATGGCCGAACTCACCTCGGCCCGCATCCCCGGTTTCGGCAAGAAGCTGTATGATTTCCTGCTGCCCCTGTTCAAAGAGGCCGACAAGGAACGGCTGCGTCTGGTCAAGGCGGCCTGCCTTCTGCATGACACGACATGGCGCGCGCACCCGGATTACCGCGCCGAAGTCTGCTTCGACAATGCCACGCGCGCCAACCTTGGGGGCCTTGATCATCCCGGCCGCGTTTTCCTTGGCCTGTCGCTGTTGCATCGCTACAAGAATTCGCGGTCGGGGTCGCGGCTGGAGCCGCTGTTCCGCCTGCTGACCGACCAGCAGATCCAAGAGGCCGAGGTGCTGGGCAAGGCGATGCGCTTTGGCGCCATGTTCTCTATCGCCGATCCGGCCGAGGCGGGCAGCTTGCGCTGGCAGGCGAAGAAGAAGGTGTTGGAACTGGCCCTGACGGAGCGGGGCCATGCCCTGTTCGGCGAGGTGGCGCAGGCGCGCTTTGCCTCGCTCGCGCTGGCGATGAAGGCCACGCCGCGCGTGACGACCGCCTGACATGCTGCGGCTGGATCACCTCGCCATCTCCTGCCTTGCGCTGGAGGAAGGCGCGGCGGCGGTGGAGGCGGCGCTGGGTCTGCCGCTGGCCCCCGGCGGGCAGCACGCGCATATGGCGACGCATAACCGCCTGCTGTCGCTTGGCCCCGATCTGTATCTGGAGGTGATTGCCCCCGATCCGGCGCAGGCGCGCCCCGCTTGGCCGCGCTGGTTCGACCTTGACCGTTTCTCCGGCCCGCCGCGCCTGACCAACTGGATCTGCGCCGCCGATGACATGGAAGCCGCGCTGCGGCAGGCCCCGCCCGGCACGGGAACCCCAGTCGCGCTGGCGCGCGGCGATTTCCGCTGGCGGATGGCGGTGCCCGAGACGGGCATCCTGCCCTATGACAACCGTTACCCCGCGCTGATCCAGTGGGAGGGCGCGGCCCATCCCGCCCCCCGCCTGCCCGATCACGGCGCGCGTCTGGTCCGGCTGGAGGTGACGCATCCAGACGCCGCCGCCCTGCGCGCGGCCTTGGCACGGCTGGACGATCCCCGCGTGGCGATCACGCAAGGCCCCCCCGCCCTGCGCGCCACGATTTCCACCCCGCAGGGGGACCGGGTGCTGACATGATCCGCGACGCGACCCCCGCCGATGCCTCGGCCATCGCCGCGATCTGGAACCCGGTGATCCGCGACACCGCCATCACCTTCAACGCGGTCGAGAAGACCGAAGCAGACATCGCCGCGATGATCGGCAGCCGTCAGGCCGACGGGCACGGCTTCCTTCTGGCCGAAGCAGACGGCGCGCCGCTGGGCTTTGCCACCTATGCGCAGTTCCGGGGCGGGGTGGGCTATGCCCGCACGATGGAACACACGATCCTGCTGTCGCCCGCCGCGCAGAGCCGGGGCCTTGGCCGCGCCCTGATGACGGCGCTGGAAGATCACGCCCGCGCGCGCGGCGCGATCTCGCTTTTCGCGGGTGTCAGCGCCGAAAACCCCGCCGGACGGGCCTTTCACGCGGCGATGGGCTTTGCCGAGGTGGCGATCCTGCAACGGGTCGGCCACAAATTCGGGCGGACGATGGATTTGGTCCTAATGCAGAAGTTCCTCGCCTGACTTCCTGCAGAAACCGCTCTATCATATCCTCTTATGTCGATTTGGACCCGCATCGCCGAAGCGCTGTCAGCCCTCGCGCAAGGCGAGCCGTTGTCGGTTGTCTTCGACAAATTGCAGGGCCATGTCGACCACCAGCCGGAGCTTTCTGTCGGCTTCACCATCGCGGTGATCGCCTTGGGGGCCAAGATCGCCAAGGCCGATGGGCAGGTCACGAAGGATGAGGTGACCGCCTTCCGCCGCGTCTTCACACTGGACGAGGCGGAAGAGGCCAATGCCGCCCGGGTCTACAACCTTGCCCGGCAGGATGTGGCGGGCTTTGACGCCTATGCCCGCAAGATCGCCCGCATGTTCGGCCCAGAACATCGCGACGTGCTTGAGGATGTGATGGAGGGGCTGTTTCTCATTGCCGTGGCGGATGGGGACTATCATCCCGGCGAGGATGATTTCCTGCGCGAGGTGGCGCGTATCTTCGGCCTGACGGACGGCTGTTTCCGGTCGCTGAAGGCCAGTTTCGTGGAAGGCGCGCCGCGTGATCCCTATGATGTGCTGGGCATCGCCCCCGGCAGCCCCATCGAAGAGGTGCGCGCGGCGTGGAAGCGCGCCATCAAGGAAAGCCATCCGGACCGGATGCTCGCCCGTGGGGTGCCGGTCGAGGCGATCAAGCTGGCCGAACGCCGCCTCATCGCGCTGAACGCGGCTTGGGAAGAGATTTCCGCCAAGCAGGCGGCCTGAGGGCGATGCCGGGCGGGGCGCGGCCTTGGCTGCGACTGGCCACCTACAATGTGGAATGGTTCAACGCGCTGTTTGATGACCGGGGGCATCTTCTGGCCGATGACCAGCCTTCGGCCCGCTATGGCGTGACGCGGGCGCAGCAGATCGCGGCGCTGGCGGCGGTGTTCCGCGCGCTGGATGCTGACGGGATCTTGGTGGTGGAGGCGCCGGATACCGGCAGCAAACGGTCCACCACCCGGGCGCTGGACCGTTTTGCCGCCCATGCGGGGCTGCGGGCGCGCAGGTCGATCATCGGCTATCCGTCGGAAACGGAGCAGGAGATCGCCTTCCTTTACGATCCCGACCGCCTGTCGCTGCGCCACGATCCGCAGGGCGACCCCGCGCCCCGGCAGGGCGGGCATGATGCGCCGCGCTTTGACAGCGCCTTCCGCTATGACCTTGATGCCGACGGGATCAGCGAGGTGATCCGCTTTTCCAAGCCGCCGCTGGAGCTGGCCGTCACCTGCGACGGGGTGGCGCTGCGGCTGATCGGGGTGCATGCCAAGTCCAAGGCCAATCACGGTGCCCGCGATGGGGCCGAGGCGACGCGGCTGGCCATCGACAACCGCCGAAAGCAGTTGGCGCAATGCCTCTGGCTGCGGCAGCGCGTGGCCGGGCATCTGGCAGCGGGCGATCCGCTGATCGTGCTGGGTGATCTGAACGACGGCCCGGGTCTGGACGATTACGAACGCCTCTTCGGTCGGTCGGGGGTGGAGGTGGTCTTGGGCAGCGATGCCCCGCCCGAGGCGCGGCTTTACGATCCCCATGCGGTGATGGCGATCACGCAGCGGGTGGGGGTGGCCCCGTCCACCGCGCGCTTCTTCATCGCGCCGCAGGGGCGGTGGTTCGATGCGCTGCTGGATTTCATCATGGTCTCGCCCGATCTTGCCGCCGCAGGCCCGCGCTGGCGCATCTGGCATCCGCAGGATGACGCGGCGATTGCCGCCGATCCGGGGCTGAGCACCGCGCTGCTGGCGGCGTCGGACCATTTCCCCGTCACGCTGGATTTCGCCGACCCTCTTGCGCCTGCCCCCTGAACCCCCATCTTGGGGCCATGATGATCCGCAGCACGCTTTTCGCCCCCGCCCTTCTGTCCTTGGCCCTGCTCGCCCCCCTGCCCCTCGCCGCGCAGGAGGCTGCCCCTGCTGAACCTGAAGAGGGGCCGAGCCTGATGGAACGGGGCCTCTCGCTCTTCTTCGAGGGCTTTCGTCAAGAGATGGAACCCGCGCTGGACGGCATGGGTCAGGCGATGGGCGAGATGAAGCCTGCCATCGATGAATTGATGGGCATGATCGACAGCATGACCTTCTACCAGATGCCCGAAATGCTGGAAAACGGCGACATCATCATCCGCCGCAAGCCTGACGCGCCCCCCGTGACCCTGCCGGAGACCGAGGCGCCGGGGGTCGATCTCTGACCCTTACGCCTTGCGCAGCTTTGGCGGGGTGACGGCTTCGGAAAAGGCGGCGATGATCGGTTCGGCGCCATGCTGTTCTGCCAGCCGCAGCAAGGCAAAGCGGATCTCTGCCATCTCGCGGTAATAGCGCAGGAAGGCCGCGTTCAACGCGGCCCCCGCCACTGCGCCCAGCACGGGCACCGCCTGTGTGGCCAGCTTCTGCCCCATTGCCGTGGCAAGGCGCGGCGCGACCGCGCCGATGACCTGCGCCAAGGCGGGCCCCGTCACCGTCAGACGCGCGGACAGGAACGAGGTGTTCACCCCGTCATCCATCGCCAAGGGGCTGCCCGCCGAGAAGACGCGCAGGCATTCCGCCCGGATCGCCGGATCGTCGGGATCATAGCCCGCCTCGCGCGCAGCGCGGCGGATGGCGTGCAGGATCACCGTGATCGTCACGGGCAGTTCGGCCACCGAGGTGGCGATGCCCCCCGCCCCGCCGATGGCCCCCGTCACCATGGCCGCCGCCAGCGGCCCCTGCCGCCCAAGATCGGGCGCAAGATCGCCCTTCGCCGCCAGCCCATGCGCCGCGAGGAGCGCGCGTTCCGTGATCGCGCCGATCTGGGCCTTCACGCCGTCGGGGATCGCCGCCATCTTGTCTTCCAGCCCGCCGCCGATGCGGTTGACCAGCGCCATCACGGGCCCGTTCGCCCGGCGATAGCGGCGGGCCAGCGCCTTGATCTCGGCGCTGCGGTCGGGGGCGGCGATGGCGGGCAAGGTTTCCATGCCCCGAATGTGGGCGCGTTGCGCCCCGCCCGCAAGTCCCGCGCTCAGGTCGCTTTTGTGACCGCGCCGGACACGCCGTCCCATGCGCCCACCTTGAGCGCCAGCCCCAGCACGCGGTCGGGGTTCGTGGGGGGCGGCATGTCCACCCCCTCCAGTTTCCGGAAGCCGAAGCGCGAATAATAGGGGGCGTCACCCACCAGCATCACCCGCTCCCACCCCAGACGGCGCGCCTCGGCCACGCTTTCATTGATGAGAAGGCCGCCCAGCCCTTCGCCCTGCCGCGTAGGGTGCACCGCCACCGGACCCAAGAGCAGCGCATCGCGCCCCCCCACCCGCACCGGCCAATAGCGGATCGCGGCGGCGAGCGTCCCATCCCCATCCCGCAGCGTCAGGCAGAGCGCGGCCACCGTCGGCACCCCGTCGCGCAACCGATAGGACGACAGCGCCGTGCGCCCCGGCGCGAAGCAGAGGTCGTAAAGCGCCTCCACCTCCCACCAGTCATCTTCGGTTTCTTCGTCCAGACGGTACACGCGGGCGGCCCTTCGAATCCTCTGGAACCGCCCGTAACATGTGAATACGACAGGTTCAAATCGCCCGGCCCCTGCCCCGGAAGGAAGCTGCCGCCATGTTCTACCGCCCTGCCGATGGCCACGGCCTGCCGCATAATCCCTTCAACGCCATCGTCACGCCCCGCCCCATCGGCTGGATCGCGACGCGCGGGCCGCAGGGCGACAATCTCGCCCCCTATTCCTTCTTCAACGCCGCCGCCTATGCCCCGCCGCAGGTGACCTTTGCCTCCACCGGCCTGAAGGACAGCGTGACGAATATCCGCGCCACCGGCGTCTTCGCGGTGAATATCGTGGCGGCAGAAATGCTGCATCCGATGTCCGAAACCTCGGCCGATTTGCCGCCCGAGGTGGATGAGTTTGCCCATGCCGGGGTGGCCAAGGCCGAATGCCGCCTGATCCCCTGCCCAAGGGTCGACGGTGCCCCTGCCACGCTGGAATGCGAAGTGGTGGAGATCATCACCCTGCGCGGACGCGACAATTTCCTTGTGATCGGCGAGGTGGTGGGGGTCCATCTGCGCGACGATTGCCTGCGGGAGGGGCGGTTCGACGTGACGCTGTTCCAGCCGCTCGCCCGGATGGGCTATCGCGACTACACGGTGGTCAGGGACATCTTCGCGCTGAAACGTCCGGGCGAGGGGTGACTCGCGTAGGATGGGCAGTATTGCCCATCCTACCCCCCGGCGACGATCCGCGACTTCGCCGCGAGATCGCCGCCGCGCCAGACATAGGCCGCGACCAACGGCTCGGCCCCGGTCCGCATCGCATGGGGCATCCAGGACGGGTGCCGGATCGTCCCCCCCGGCGCGACCGGGGCATAGGGCGCATCGCCCCGCATCCACTCCGCCTTGCCCGAGAGCGGCAGATAAACCTCGGCCGCCTCATGCGCATGGGGCGGATACACCACCCCCGGCCCCAGCAGAAGCACCCCGACAGCCACAAAGTCGCTGGCAATGGGGCCGCGCAGGCCGATCAGTTCAGTCCAACCGTAGGATTGCAGGAAATCCGCCCCGAAATCGGCCATTCCGTAGGTCTGCCCCCAGCGCAGCGCCGACGCCCCGTCCCGCAGGCCCGCGACCAGCGCGGCAAAGGGCGCGGGCGCG
>VYLE01000057.1_pt1 | contig 102862 bp, 110 predicted proteins | sample 5114391 | NCBI WGS metagenome assembly VYLE01 (sample SAMN12291771, study PRJNA351875) | freshwater metagenome | isolation source: freshwater lake | place: USA: Michigan, Kent Lake | collected 2013-08-15 | reverse complement strand
CTCTCCCTCTCCCTCTCCCTCTCCCTCTCGTGACGTTGCGCGCGCGTTGTCGGCGCGATGGCGGATCGCGGCTCTCGATCAGACCAGCTCTGCAGATTGTCGCTCAGGATGATGCGCTTCCGCTCCAGCACTCTCGGCGGCTGGCGCTTGCACGGCCTGACGATCATGCGCCGCGAAGCCAGGTGTCCCGCCGCCATGGCCGATCCAGCAAGGTTTTTTTGATTTCGCCGGGAACTCGGGAGTCCCCAATGTGTTGCGTGTCCGTGAAGGACCGGGCGGGGGGCCCGGTTCCGGGGAGGGCCCGGATGTGACTGCCGACTTCGTTTTCAGGATCGCCATTGCCGGGCTGTTCGTCTTTTCGGCCGTGCTCGCCTCGATGCTCGTGCTGCGCATCTAGGGCGTGGACCATAAAACCAATCAAACCAAACGGGCCGTCCACTCTGTCATCGGGAGCGGACATGGTCGGCTTTCCCTAACATGGCCCCTAAGGGCCAGAAGCGGTAATTGAGTGGCTCGATGAAAGTCCTTGGCGCATCAGCGCTCAATCGGCGCATCCCGCCATCTACGGACCAGATCATGCTTAGCAAGATCAGGAGCGATCTCTTCTATGAGCCTCACCACCTTGTCTTGCACGCCCACCAACATTCCCTCTAGAACTGCGCGGCCCACTCGCTCAACTGCGGGGTTCGGCTGCCACTCCGTCTGGGACATGCACGTCGCATTGTATGCGTTTTCTGCGGGAGAGAATTCTATTCTGCGCTCAATTCCTTGCTCATAGAAGTCGATCTCAGTTGCCGCGCCAGCTCTCACCGCCCGTAAGATACCCGGTAGCTGCTCAAGCAGAACCGCAAGATCGGTACTCGCATCGACAGGCCAACGGTCTTGACCAAATCCGCCAACGACGAATTTTGCCTCCTTCGCAACAGTTCTGCACAGATCCGAAAGGATCGACCTTATATCTTCCGTCTCGGAGTGGTACGTCCGAGGCATTGCGCGCACCTTGGTGATATCAGGAAGTTGCAAAGAAATATGTAGAGTCATGTTATCATCGAGAAGGCCACATGGTTCGCGTTCGGCCCATTCATAATTGATAAAGCGGTCCGCTTCGGGTCAAAAAGCGGTAATCCCTGGCCCAGCGGTACATGTCCGCTTTGCCGTCGCTACAGGACATCGGCGCGGTCATGAGCATACCCCTGATGTCCAGACCCGATTGAGTCCGGACCCCCAGGCCGTTTCGGAACGGCGCCAGGCTTGCCGCGTTTTCCCGAGAGAGGAGGACCCGCCATGGACAATCTGACGAAGCGCGAACAGCCTGACCGCAGCAAGATCAACATGCACGAGGCGCACGAGGTGAAATATTGGCGCCATGCGCTCGGCGTGTCGCATGCGCAGCTGCAGAGGGCCGTCGACAAGGTCGGCAATGCCGCGGCCGCCGTGCGCAAGGAACTGGCGGCAGAGCGAACGGACGCAGCCGGCTGATCGCGGTCTATCTGATGCTGACGAACATGCCCCAGGCGGCGGCGAGCGCGGCGCCGGTGAAGACGATCACCGGGCTGTCGCAGAACGCGCCGCCATAACTGCAGACGTCCGCGCCGAACTGGCCGAGTTCGTGACGGCCGGCCGAATAGAACAGTCCCGACAGGCCCAGCAAAGCGGCGGCGACATAGTACATCGCACGATCTCTCCCACGATGGGTCCCATGCGCCCTCGCAAGGGACATGATCCAGAGTGGCGCGAGCGGCTTTCATTCCGCCGAATCCGCGAGCCTGCATTTGAGTCAAGTTTGAACGATCGGCGCCGGCACGGGCGGCTGACGATCACGCGCGACGCGGGGGCATGAAAGGTACGCGGACAGGAAGATCGAGGAACGGCGCTCACCGGGCGCGGAAAGGCGAGGCCGCTTTCAGCCCGCCTGCCGCAGGCAGCCCTCGGCGCATCCCGTGCAGTCGGACCGGCCATGGCGTAGCTGCTCGGTGCGATTGCACAGCCATGCCGCCTCTCCGGCCAGGAACTGCCAGCGCGCCGCCATGTCGATGATCTCGGCGCGCGCGGCCGGGTCCATGCCCGACTGTCGGGCGAGGGCTTCGACCTCGTCGGCGATTTTCCGCAAATGGGCGATGGCTTCGATCATGGGTCGACAGTGCTTGCATCTCGCATTTGAAGCAATTCCGGGAAGTTGCGGAGGTCTTTCTTATGGTGAACGCGTCGTCAAGACGGGCGCGCACATCCGCCGATTTCGCTGAACGCGACGCGGTCAAGCGCGACCAACATGGATGAACGCCCGGGCGCGCGCAGCAAAGTTTGCCGGCCGAACATCGAGGACCGCATGAGCCCCGCGCTTGATCTTTGCTATCGCATCGTCGCCGCCGCACTCGGCGTCCATTGCGGACGTCAGCTCTGGCACGGATGGACGACACGCAGGATCCGCATGATCAATGACGACTGGTTCGACTGGTCGCGCTGGTCGCGCCAGGCGTTTCACCGCGACCTCCATCCGGTGCGTTACTGGCTGCAGATGGCCGGGACCGGCCTCACCGCGCTGGCCTGCGTCGTGGCCGCGATCGTGGGGTGGTGGCAGCCGGGCTCGTGAGCCGCCACGAAACACGAATGAAACCGTGCGGAAACCCGATCGTCCTGAACCCGTCCCGGCACGGCCTCGACCAAGAAAGCGACAAGGAGACAGTCATGATCCAGATCGGTTCGAAGGAAGAAGTCGCGTTGCTGCTGGCGCTGTTCGGCACCCATACCCAGCCGGTGCGGAAGCCGCGGTCGCCGCGGCGCTGAGCGGTGCGGGCGGCCGCGCCCGTGCGGATGTCAGTTGATGCCCGAGCCGGACGTGTCGTCCGGCCCGCTGACCTCGAGACGGGCGCAGGCGCGCATGACCGCGCCGCCGGCGTCGCGAACCTCGACCGCGATCCGGCTCGGCAGGCGATCGGCGCGGATCATGATGGCTTCGCCGAGCAGCTCCAGGGCAAGCCGGCCGGCAGCGCGCGTGTCGGGAAGTTCGAGGCCTTCATCGTCGACCAGTGTGCTGCACGTGTCGTCGATGTCGAAATAGTAGCAGGGCATAAGTTCAGGGATCGCCTGTGGTGACCACCGCGTGAGGTGCGTGGCCCGGCAGGGTGGAGGGTTGCTCTCACCATGCCGGGCCCTCCCAGTCAATGCGGATGTCCGGTCAAATGGATGCCGCCACCGGCGAAAGCCGCGGCGGGAACCGGCCCCATCCCCCTTGTGTTTCAATTCGGGATATTTCGGCAATTGGCGGTAAGGTTCCACCCTTGAAAGCAGGCATCCATGGCCCGTGGCGGTACGCGCACCATCCCGGGCATGACCGGCAAGGCGCGCCGAGCGGTGCGCCGCCGGGGGCAAATTTCGGATTTGCCGCGCGATGCGAGACGGCGCCATGCCGCGGCCCGATGCGTCAGGCCGCCGGACGAAACGATGTCGCAAATCGCCCGCGTCATTTCCGCGGGATCACCGGCGCGGCTCCGGGATGACGGTTCTGCGCCGTGATCAATGCACGCGGTCGAGCCAGCCGGCGGGAAGACGAAGTTCGGCGGCGCGCTCGGCACGATCCCGCTGGCGGAATTCGTTTTCGCGTTGCTCGAACCGGGCCAGTTCACGCTGCACGATCTCGATCAGCCGCTCGCGGCGATCGGTGTGAAGCTGCGGCTTTTCCGATGTCATGACACTCTCCCCACGCACGATGCGACGATGATAGCCCAACGGCAGATGCCGGAAAAGGCTCTCGGCTGCATCGCGCGCACCAGGGCCGCCCTGCGCCGCGCGCGTTCCGGCGATGCGGGCCGGCCAGCCTCAGCGCGGCGGTCGCAGGCCCGGCGACTGCAGCGAGGCTTCGATGCGGATGGCAGTCTCGTCCTGACGCGCCCCGTGCAACAGCGTGTCGCGCCGTTCGCCCGCGTCCTCTGCAAGTTGCTTCTGACGAGTCCGTGTCTGCTTGACGTCCGTCTTGAAACGGTTTCGCTTCAGCAGGGCAGGTCTCTCTGCTCGATTGGCAGGGTGGCGGCGGCTGCACGCGTCTTGTTGTCTCGTCGAGTATGGGTGAGGCGGCGCTGCTGTCGGATTATTCCTTTGCCTCCGCTTGCGGAGGAGCTGTCATTTTGATGGGCGGTCTTCCTCGATATTTGCCTGGCGGTTGCAATGCGTGACGTCTGTCGAAGTGCTCGCTCAAATGCCGCGTCACGCGGCCAAGTCAGAGCTGCCGGCTGCGTCGTGTCTGCCAAGGCCTGAGTGCGACGTGGGTTGAGACCCCGCTGAAGGCGCATAAAGATCTCATCGGTTTGACGGCCGCGTTGACAACGTTCTTTATTTGTTCTATCTAATGCATGCTCAACCTGTGAGCGAATTGATGCCGGTGTGTCGATAGTGTGGGGGCGTCCATGGCTGACATTTCACTGATATTGCTGAACAAGCCTGCCGATCCTGACCTGGTGGCCGTGGTCCGCACGCTTGGCGCGCGGCATCCGGCTTTGGGCGCAAAATTGGTGCAAGAAGCCGACGACCCGGATGCTCAAGCGTCATCGCTCATTCAATGCGGTGATGAATCGGTTGTCGTCATGTCGATGCCGGCGCCCATTCCGGATGATCCCGGCATGTGGGAGCGCGCGCAAGTGACGTGGCCGGATGCAGGCGCCGTCGCGGCGCGGCACCAGGGCCACATCATCGTCTCGGTGCTCGGCCCGGGCCAGGGGCCTTTGGCCAATGCCCGGATCACCACGGCAGTGATCGGTGCCTTGATCGCCACCATGCCGGACTGCTGCGCTGTCGCCTGGGACGCAAAGGTCGTGCGTCGCGCCGATCTCTGGCTGCAGATGTCTGCCGCTTCCTTTGCGCCGTTTCCAAATTATCCGGTCTCGCTGTGGTTCGACATCCTGCCTTTCAGGACCAAGACCGGCATCGGCGCCGTGACCATGGGACTTGAAGCATTCGCAGAGCGCGAGATTGAGTTCGAGACCACCAGGCTGACGCTTCAGACATTGGTCGACCGGATCGGCGGTCTCGCGGTCTACCTCGCCGAGCATGGACCTGTCATCAATGACGGCGACACGTTCGGCGGCGACGAGCAGGAGCGCTTCAGCGTTCGTCACACCAAATCGAACAGGTTCGGTGACTTGCCGGTGCTGTTGTGCTCCGACGCGTCGAAGTGAATGCGCTCCGGGAAATGGTGGTGATTAGTTCGGTTTTGCAGAATACGACTTGACCCGTCGGGCAAAACACTGGCAGAATGGCATCATCGGAAAATCGCACAAAGGCCCGCGGGACACCCGCGGGCTTTTTGTTTGAAGCTTCGCTGCTCTTTTCGTTCGGTCGGCAGGCGAAGCCGCGCCGCCTTAGGTGTGGGTTCAATCTACCGTTACGCAAGGCGCATGCGCAGGTTTGACGCCATCGCGTACTCGCGACTGGAAAGATGGTGTGTGACGTCGCGCGACTGCAACTCGCGCTGTTCACGCAACTACCTCACTCGAGGGTGACTGATCGTAGTCAAGATCATTCTTGATCCATTCGAGCTTACGACCCGGCTCAAACTTCCTGTCCTTTTTTGCGGCCATCGGGCTACAGGCTTGTTGAGTCGACAGGTCTCGTATTTTTTTCATTGTAGACGGGCGCCCTACTAGAGGGCTTTCAGCCAACGATTTCAATCTTCGCTTCTAGCGAATTGTTCGCACTGGGCGTGGTTCTCACGGCGCCGATGGCAGGCGCCTACGCATTCGTGCGCGTGAGCCGATTCAGGGCTCTCGCCTCAGCCAAACCAAACAATGCAACGCATTCGCGCTCGACCGAGCATCGGGGTCGCATGTCCATTTTTGCTTTACACCATATGGTCCCACAAACGCTGGAACATCACGCGGCATTCAATGGTGTTGATTCCGAAGCTTTCGGCGTCCAATCGCTCGCAAATAAGATCTATTTGCCGGTTGAAGATCGCCTGGCTGGTAAGATGGGTATTTCTGTACACCGCGGGCCGCATCCCGATGTCTATGTCGAGACTGTTCGGAAAGCCCTCGATAAAATCGCTGCCCACGCAGATCCGAGGATTCGCGAAGTAAAGCTCAAGAACCTTTTTGACGCGATGCGTATCGGGTTCGGCAATGGCGATCTTCATGCGCGCATACCTGATGGGATGGCGCCCGGCGAATTCCAGAAAAGGGTGGAGCGCGTCATTCGAGACAACGAGGAATACCCCTCCGGTCACAAGGCCGACTTTCGGAAGTTGCGCAGGCTCGAAGAGGAGATTCAGGAAACGGGAGAGACGCATCTCCTTTTGCATTCCGCGATACTTGGCAACGCGAACAGAGAAAAGCTCGCTATCGAAGCGATCAAAAGCAATCCGAGGACGAATGTCACCGCCGAGAACAGGCATCTAGAGGGGACACCGTTTTCCAAGTTTGCAGCTATCGACGACGACTTCGAGACACCGCCGTCGACACCTCATGATCCCAACAACGCTCCTTCACTCCCGCCATTCGCTCCGCCTCCCGTCGGTTGGCTGAGCCAGCCAGAAGGGTTTAACCGCAGCGATCCACGCTTCACAGGCGCGCTTCCGGCGTTCCCCCAACTCGATCCGAACGAGCAACGGCTGGGCCAGCTGCCTCCAACAACAGCAACGCCATCTGACCCGCATGTTTACCTCTATGATCCGCTCACCGGAGTACCCAATCCGGGCTCAGGTCCCTCCCCAATCCTCAATCCAGGGCCGCTCATCGATGGAACGCCCCCAGCTTCGCTCTATGTTGGAGCAGGATTGGCAGCGCTCGTGGTTCTGTTTCCGGCAATCTGGCCATACCTGGCGGTGATTGCGGCTGGATATGCTGCGACCCTGCCGGCTCACGCTGCCGGGTCCGAGAACGGCGCAGCGAGCAATGGTGAAAGTGTATTTACGTCCGGAGCGGCTCCCTTCAACGCGTTCAGTTCGGTCAATCCATTCTCTCAAGCAGGTGCAGGCAGTTCTTCTAGTCCCGCACATGCAAACTCTGGCGAAGGCAATACGCCTGCAGCGGAAGGCGGCAGTTCTTTCGTCGACCGCTTCGGCGCGTGGATCGAAACGCCGAGCGGTACCATGCCCCAGCTTGGCACGGCAGATGTACCGACCGCTGTTACCGCGGGGACGGTTCCACTTGACGAGTTCAGGCGCCTTACCCGGTCGAATGCGTCGAACGCAGGCAGCGTGTTCGCGTCCGGGGATACGCCAATTCCGCATCTGCCATCTACGAAATTTGACGATCGATTTGGCAACTGGAACGTACAGGGCAACGGCGTCCAGTCTGGACAGACGAGCAAGCCAACCGGCGGATTCTCCGGAGAGCCGAGTTACGTCATCCCGCCGCCAATCTTTGGCGTCGAGGGTTCAGCCAGTCCGATCCGTGATGCCGAACTGTGGTTTTCGCGCTGGATCAAGCCGAATCTTGGTCCAGAGTGACCACGCAAGCGATGAGTTGCTGCCAACGTTTGACCCGTCGGGCAAGATACCGGCAGAATGGCATCATCGGAAAATCGTCATTCGGCCCCGCGCGGAGCGATCCGCCGCCGGCTTTTTTTTCAGCCAGATGATTGTCTCAGGAGGGAAGTCAACGACACCCTATTCTCGACGGCCCCCTCGTGGATCGGACGGCAGAGGGCTACCTGCCCGCGCCAACACTGTCCGATGTTCGCTCGCGCGTGTGAAAGACCAAATTCGCCATCAATGTTTCGGCAGCGATCATGTTCAGGGAAGCCAACACGATTGCGAGGGTTACGGCTGTCCAGACATCGCTGGAATGGGGAACGGATAACCTGGAGCAACCGATTCTGCTGAGCTATGCGCCTGAGATGCATCGCTTCGAACGTATCCCGCTCCTATAGCCCGTCTCAAACGAACGCGATGGAAAGAATTGGCATGGCTTCCGTTGACCAAGGCAAGGTAAGGACCACGTCGTGTCCTGGAGCATCATCTCACCGCTGAGCCGTTCGAAGATGCTGGTCAAATGCCAACGCTATGGCAAGCTGGCGGAAAACTCATTCTCGGTATGAGAACCGGTCGCGAGGCGAGCCGGGAGTTCCAGCCCTTATCCCTTCAGATCATTGGGCTTGCGGTTCCTGAAGCTGATCTCGCAGCGCAGTCCCTCTTGCCGAAACTCCGTTTCCAATGTTCCCGAGATGGTCTCCAGACTCGCACGGATCATGCGGCTGCCGAACCCGGATCTCGAGGGTGCTTCCAACGGGGGGCCACCGCTCTCCACCCAGGACAATCTGCAAAGATCATCCGTCGTGGACCACTGAATGGCGATGCGGCCCGAGTCCCTGGACAAGGCGCCATACTTTGCAGCATTGGTCCGCAGCTCGTGAAGAACGAGCCCGAGATAACGAGCGGCACGGGTTTCGAGAAGCAAGTCGGGGCCTTCGAATGACACCTGGTGGGCCGGGAATGCCGAAAGCTCGCGGGTGAGAAGAGCGACGATCGGAACGGTGCCCTGAAGCGTTGTCGTCGAAAGCTTCTCGGCCGCCGCAAGCGCTTCGATCCGTTTTGTCAAAACTTGTCCTTCCTCCTTGCTGGTGGGGAGGGAGCCGCGCACGATCGACTGGATGACTGTCAGCAAATTGCCGGAGCGGTGGTTCAACTCGTTGATCAGAAGCTCCCGTGCCTGGCGTTCCTGCAGAAGCATCGCCATGCTTGTGCGGCAAAGCGAGGAGAGCCAGACGATCATGCTTGCTGATATCGCGAACATTGCGAAGTTCGCATAGTCGGTCACATTCAGCGGGCTGAAGCCGTAACGCGGGGGAATGAACGCCCACCATGCAATGATCGGCACAACGATCGTCATTGCAATGCCTGCCGGCGTTCCGAGGACGAGACTGCCGAACAGAATGACGGGATAATAGGTGGCGAAGATCAGGTTGGCCCCCGCGAGGGCAAAGACTTCCCGGACAAGCGTGCCGATCCCCAATCCCGCCGCAGCGAGCAGGAAAGCCATGGGCGACCATGGACTGGCCACCCTGGCCTGGAGGATCAATCTGGAATGGTCCACCGGAAGCCCCGAGTTCCGGTCCACCTTAGTCGGCAGAACTGTGCGGCTCAACCATGAACCGCAGGGTGCGTTGTCTCAACCGGCGGTTTCAGCCTGATGTCTCCAGGGCCGCCGGCCGCATGACCGCGTGCCGGTTAAGCTTCAGCTCCTTCACGATCAGCCCGACCACGAGGATGGCAAGTACGATGAGCAGCGGCGCGAGGCCGTGCCCGCGAGACCAGTCGCTCATGGCGTCAGCCTCGCATCCAACTTACTGCTGCTTCTTCGCATCTTCCTTCTGCTGCTTGGAGGCGCGCTCCTGCGGCAGCGGGTCGCGTTCGACCGGGTCCTGCTTCGACTTGTCCTTCGTCGACGTGTGCTTCGTCGACGTGTCCTTGGGCTCTTTCATGGCATCCTCCATGTCAGCACACGTAACGCCCGAGAGGCTGCGGAGTTCAATTCGTCTGACATCTGCCAACGCTTGACGCGTCGGGCAAAACACTGGCATCCTGACATCATCGACACGAGTTGATGGACCCGCGCGGACGATCGTCCGGCGCGGGTTTTTTCGTGGTCGATGCGAACCGGACGGCGGCGGCGCATTGCGGCCACGCACTCGCTTGATACGCGTTCATGGAGCGCCGATCGGCGCGCCGTCGTCCGACCCCATTGCTGGCCGCGCACGCGCGAACGTGGCGGCCTTGCGGCCGCGGGCCGATGGCCCGCGCCGCGGCGGTCTCCGGACAGACGGAGATAGGGTTCGCGCCCGAAACGATCGCGCCGCGTGCCGCGATCTGCCGCGCATTTCATTCACCGAAGGGAGGATCGATGACCGCCTATCTGATCTCGCTCGCGCTCGCGGGCCTCGTTGCAAGCATCGCATGGGAGACATTGTCATGAGCGACGACATCGGAGGTGACGTCGTACGGGCGGCGGCAGGGCCTGTCGACGCGCCGAAGCGATCGCGGTCGCGGGCGCCGGCCGAGCTCCGCACGCTGGCGCGCGACCACACCAGGGCCGCGATCCGCGTGCTGGTCGGCGTCATGCGCAGCGAAGACGCAACGCCGGCGGCGCGCGTCTCGGCCGCGAACGCGATCCTGGAACGCGGCTGGGGCAGGGGCGTGCCGTCGATCGACGATGCGGACGCGACCGCCCTGCAACTGTTCGACCGCATCGAGCGCATCATCGTGCATCCCGGCAGCGCAGCGCGCGAGTCCTGAGTTGCGCCGGCACGATGCGGCATCCGCATCGGCGGTTTGACACGTCGGGCAAAACACTGGCAGAATGGCATCATCGAAAAATTCGGTCAGCCCGCGCGGAGTCATCCTGCGCGGGTTTTTCTTTTCGATCCCGACGAGCCGATGCCTGACGGTCCTGGCGGACAAATGTTGTCCGGCGGAGCCGCGCTCGACGTTCCTCGCCGCCATGCGGCGGCGGAGGGCCAGCCTCGCGGCAAGCGAGCCGATCCCAAGCGAGCCGACCCCAAGCGAGCTGATCCATTGTCGACCTTGAAAATTCCGACCGCCAAGATTTTCGAGCCGCTGCTGCAACCGGCCCGCTACAAGGGCGTTTACGGAGGGCGCGGCTCGGGCAAGTCGCATTTCTTCGGCGAACTGCTGGTCGAGACCTGCCAGGCCGCGCGCGGCACGCTCGCGGTCTGCATCCGCGAGGCGCAGCGCACGCTGGCGCAGTCGTCGAAGCGGCTGATCGAGGGCAAGATCGCAGGCCTCGGGCTCGGCCACGGCTTCAGGATCTTCAGCGACAAGATCGAGACGCCCGGCGACGGCCTCATCATCTTTCGCGGACTGCAGGATCACAACGCCGAGTCGATCAAGAGCCTGGAGGGATTCCGCATCGCCTGGATCGACGAGGCGCAATCGCTCAGCGCGCGGAGCCTGGCGCTGCTGCGGCCGACCATCCGCGCCCGGGAGTCCGAATTGTGGGCGAGCTGGAATCCGCGCCGCAAGAGCGACGCCATCGACGACTTCCTGCGCGGGCGCAGGCCCGAGGGCGCGCGCGTCGTCAAGGCGAACTGGCGCGACAATCCGTGGTTTCCCGGGGTGCTCGAGGAGGAGAGATTGCTCGACCAGAAGCTCTATCCCGAGCGCTACGACCATATCTGGGAAGGCGACTACGCGCGGGCCTTCGAGGGCGCCTATTTCGCCGCGCTGCTATCCGACGCTCGCGCGCAGGGGCGGATCGGCAAGGTCGCCGCGGATCCGCTGTTGCCGCTGCGCGCCTTCATCGACATCGGCGGCGCGAGGGCCGCGGCGGATGCCTTCACGATCTGGATCGTGCAATGGGTCGGCAGCGAAATCCGCGTGCTGGATTACTACGAGAGCGTCGGCCAGGTGCTCGCCTTCCACGTCAACTGGCTCCGCGCGCGCGGCTATGACAACGCCATCCTTCATCTGCCGCATGACGGCCTCGCCGCCAACAACGTCACCGGCAAGCGCTACGAGGATCATCTGCGCGAGGCCGGCTTTGCGGTCGAGCCGCCGGTGAAGAACCAGGGGCCGGGCGCTGCGATGATGCGGATCGAGGCGCTGCGCCGGCTCGGCCCGCAGCTCTGGTTCAATGCGGAGACGACCGAACCCGGCCGCGAGGCGCTCGGCTTCTATCACGAGCGCCGGGACGAGACGCGCAACATCGGCCTCGGCCCCGAGCACGACTGGTCGAGCCATGCCGCCGATGCGCTCGGACTGATGGCGATCTGCTACGAGCAGCCGGGCCGGGTGGCCGCGTTCAACCGGCCGCTCCGCTATGCCGAGCAGGGCTGGGTGTGAGCGATGCCGACCGCACGGATGAAACCTGGGGTTGACAAATGTTCCTATTCTGTTCCAATGCGCGCCGAGCCCGCGTCTGTGTGAAATGTCGACCTTGTGTCATCGTGCTGCAGGCCGCGGCGCTCGCGTGTCCTGGCGGGGCGCGGGCGTCGACGGGATGTGAGGCCAGATGAAGGTGGGAGGGGCCGTGAAGTTCAGCCGCAGCGGTTTGATCAGCGTTGGAATCTACGTGGCCTACGCTCTGCTCCTCATTGTGCCAGCCCTCCTGATCTTCGATGGCATGACGGCACACGTCCTGATGGTTCTCAGCACGATACCGGGCGGGATCGTCGTCGGAGCCGTAACGGATGTCGTGGTCCACCATTCTCCGCCGGGCCACGAAGTGGCCCTCGCGCTGAGCCTTTCGATCGCCAGCTATCTGGCGAGTATCGTCATCGCCTATGTCGTCGGCTGGGCTGTCGGCACGGTCAATCTCGGCATCATGACCGCGATGGACCGGCTCGATCAGCGATTCCTCGATCGCTTGCGGCGCGGCGATCGATAGGCCGCCGCGAGTCTCGGTCGGACCGCATCCCGCCGGGCGGTGACGCCCGCCCTCCACGATCGCATCCCGGGAGTTCAACAGCGCCAGCGCCGGCGCCTTCGTCGCGCGCGTCCATGCAAGGAGGTATCGGTGCCAGATCGACATGCTCTCACAATTCAGCTGATGCCTGGGACGGTCGGACATGCGGCCGTGACGCTGACCGACCCGTCCGGGCAGACCTATGCGGGTTTCGGACCGTCATGGCACAAGATGCCGACGAGTCCTCCGCAGTTCGACGTGCATACCGTGCCGCCGGGAACGACGTCGCTTCCTTCCGACTACTCCAACGTGTTTGGAGACACGGGCTATCGGACCTTTACGCTGCCGATCACCGCGGAGCAGGCGAACTCCGCCCACGCGGAAATCGGTCGCATCGCGAACGAGAAGGACCTCTACAACGTCCTGAGTTCGGATCCTCGCGTCTGCACCTCCATCGTCGACCGCATCATGCGCGCGGCCGGCGTGAATGCCGGCCTGTCGCTGTTTCCGCAGGTGGAATTCGACCGCTTCTCCGACATTTCGGAAACCCTTGCGAAGGATCCGAAGGCGCGAGTCACAAACCTGAATGAGCGCCAGTTCTCGATCCCGGAGGCGCTGCGCGGTCTTCAGCCCGATTATGCCTATGTCGGCGCCGGATACGATACGCCCTCCGAGCGGGTTCGGCGTGTTCGGCCCGGTGTCGATGATGGCGGGCAACGGGATCAGGCTGCGCCGTTCGCGGACCGGTTCGGGAGCTGGCTTGCGTCCCCGGTCGGGACCGTCCCGGCCGCCGGCGAAACCGAAGAACCTCTGGCTCGCGCCGGAAGGCCCCTTCGTCCCGAGGACATGCGCCGACTGACTCGCATGCCACCGGTGGATCGCTGATGATGACGGTACTTTTCGCGGCGGCCAACGCAGCAAGCCTTGTCGATCCGCAAGCCTGTCAATCCAAGGCCCTTGCCCAACAAAAGGTCTCGCAAATGAAAATGTCGATCTCCGACGTGAAGGCGATGCTCGCCGCCGAGAAGGCCAATGCGCTCGCCGCGATGTCGGCGGCGCGGCTGGCCGAGGAGCGGGCCGATGCGATGGACTATTACCTCGGCGACATGCGCAAGGACATGCCGGCGCAGGACGGCCGCTCGCGCGCGGTGTCGACCGACGTCGCCGACACCATCGAGGGCCTGATGCCGCAGCTGATGGATATCTTCGCCGGATCGGACGAGGTGGTCCGCTTCGAGCCGGTCGGTCCGGAGGACGTCGCGGCCGCGCAGCAGGAGACCGACTACGTCAACCACGTCTTCATGCAGCAGAACGGCGGCTTCATGGTGCTCTATTCCTTCATCAAGGACGCGCTGCTGTCGAAGGCCGGCATCGTCAAGGTCTGGTGGGAGGAGCGGGAGGAGGAGAGCCGCGAGACCTATTACGATCTCAGCGACGAGCAGTTTGCACTGCTGGCGCAGGACGTGGCGGTATCGAACGGGGCGATGAAGATCGTCGCGCATACGGTGCACGGCGCCGGCGCGTTGCAACCGGACCGCGGCGACGATGATCGCCATGCCGACGTCGGAGGCATGAACGTGCGCGATGTGCAGGGCGATGCAATCGGATGATGGCTCGATCGGGAGACGGCGACGGCTGTCTCCGTCGTGCTCCTGTGTTCCCTTCTGCCCCGTCCGGCGCAATGCCTCGTCGCCGGACAATCCCAGATCGCTGGGGCTGCCACGCATATCGAACCGAAAGTTCAACCAGACATGCCTGTTCCCTTGCTCGCCCCGGCGCCATCCGCGCCGATGGGGCCTCTCATCACGCATGACGTCACCGTCGTCACCACGCGCAAGCTTGCGCAGGCGCGGGTGATGGGCGTGCCACCCGAAGAATTCGGCATCGAGCGTGGCGCGCGCAGCATCCGCGACTGCAACTATTGTTTCCATGAGGTCGTCACCAAGACCGAGGCGCAGTTGATCGCTGAGGGCTTCGATGCCGGCCAGGTCAGGGCGTTGCGGCCCCAGACCGGCACGACCGAAATCGAGACGCTGGCGCGCGACACGGTGGAAGAACATCTGTCCGCGACCGCCGGCGGCGGTAGCGTCAATTCGGCCGCGCGGCTCGTGCGCATCACCGAGCACTATGTCCGGATGGACTATGAGGGCTCGGGTCGACCCTGCCTCTACCAGGTCATTACCGGCGGCGACCAGGCCGAGATCCTGCGCAAGGACGGCAAGGACTGCATCACGCCGTTCGACGAGATGCCGTTTGCGGCAACGACGCCGGTGCCGGTGACGCACCGCTTCTTCGGGCGATCGATCGCGGACCTCGTGATGCCGTTGCAGCGCGAGAAGACCGCGCTGAAGCGCGGCGCGCTCGACAATCTCTACCTGCACAACAATCCGCGCGTCGAAGTCGCCGAGCAGAATGCCGGGCCGAACACGCTGGACGACCTGCTGGTATCACGGCCGGGCGGCGTCGTCCGCACCAAGACGGCGGGCGGGCTGAACTGGCAGGTGGTCCCCGACATCACCACGTCGATCTACCCGATGCTGCAATACATCGACGCCGAGCTCGAGATCCGCACGGGTCTCGCCAAGCAGACGCAGGGCATCGACGCCAACGCGTTGCAGAACCAGTCCGCGACCGCGGTGGCGCAGGTGTTCTCGGCCTCGCAGATGCGCATCAAGCTGATCGCGCGCATCATGGCCGAAGGCGTACGCGACATTTTTGCGCTGCTGCATGCCACGATCCGCAAGCATGGCCAGCGGCAGGAGACGGTACGGCTCCGCAACGCCTGGGTCGAGGTCAATCCGCGGAACTGGAAGACGCGCGAGGACATGACCATCCATGTCGGCCTTGGCGCCGGCGGCAAGGCGCAGCAATTCGCCCAGACCATGGCGATCGCCAACGTGCAGAAGGAACTGCTGGCCGGCGGCAAGATCAATCTGGTCGGTGATCGTCAGCTCTACAACACCGCGGCCGAACTGACGCGGATCATGGGCCACCGAAACCCCGACCTGTTCTTCAACGATCCCATGGCCGTCAACTCGCAGAACGGGCAGCTCCTGAACCCGCCGCCGGCGCCGCCGCAGCCGCCGCCGGACCCGAAGGTGCTGGCCATCCAGGCGAAGGCGCAGGCCGACGCCGCATCGGCCGCGCAACAGGCGCAGCTCCAGCAGCAGAAGGCGCAGAACGACGCGCTCCACCTCCAGGTCAAGACGCAGGGGGAGATCGAGCTTGCCAGGATCAAGGCCGCGCTCGACGCCAGGATGGCGGTGCTCGAAACGCATCTGAAGGCGGCGATCGGGGACGGGAAGGCGTAGCGTCCCTATCCGCCGGGCGCGCGCAAGGCGAAAGGCGGTCACCACGACGTGCCGGATGCCGAGCGGCCCGGCAAATATCTGCTGGTCCTGCACCATGACTGAGTATTCGCTGGTGCCGGTCGCGCATCAGCCGGACTTCGCGAATGCCTCGCTCGTTCCAGTCGAGCACGATCCGTTCAGCGATCCTGGCCCAACGCAGCAGGCGCAATTTCGGGAGCTGCAGCCGCAGGCTCGACAAGCGCCCGAATTCGGTCCGCAACAGTCAACCACGGGCGCCGGACGCCTCTATGTCGGTCCGGCGGCGAGGATCGAGCAGACGTCAGAACAGGGAAACTCCCGGGATCCGGACAGCGCAACGAACGCGACGTCCACACCCGAGCAGCCGCTCGCATCGACGCTCCGGCCAGACAAGCCTCCGCCTGAGTTGCCGCACTTTGTACCGCTGGGGGAGCTGAAGCCGGCAACCTTCACGCCCACACAGCAGATCGGGCATCGCGCCATCGATGCGCTGACCGCTTTCGGCGTACCGCTGCACAATGCTCAGGAACTGGCGACGCGAATCGGCAATCTGCTGGGCTTGACGGCGTCGGAACGACCGCAAATGGCGGGCCGACTTTTGCAGGAACGCAGCCCCTCTATCGCGTGGCACCTGGGCAACGTAACATTGTGAGAATAAGGCTTAGCGGCGGCCGAAAAGGGCGACGTCTTGCAAACAGCGAAGCTAATCTTCCTGGAACGCCGGTAGGATATCAATGGCACCACGTCGACGACTTCGATCCGGTGACTGGGAGGCCACGCTGGAACTGGTGACCGCGGGGGCGCATCGATCCGCGAATCCCCATGCTGGCTCCGTTGCAAACTACGTCAACCAACATGGTGTCCCGTATCGGCGTTGACGAGGAGAAAAGCATTGGTTGTCTTCGAAGGGACCGCTCCCCCGCTTTCCGAGTTGGACATTCGGCGCGTCGAGCGCAAGCTGGGGATTCGTTTGCCGCAAGATCTCAAGGAGCACTACCTCCGCTTTAACGGCGGAACCCCCCGGCCTGAATTCTTCGTCAAGGATGGAGAGGCCTATGACGTCAAAAAAGTCCTGCCTATGAACATTCGCGACGACATCGGATTAACCTTCGAAGATACCTACTTATTCCTGGTCCATGAGAAGCCAGAGTTCCCGCTCGGATATATACCGTTCGCGTGCGATTCAGCAGGTGATTACTTCCTGTATAGCGTCCAGCCCGGGTCCTTCGGGACCATCATGTTCAACTCAAGGGCAGATTACGGAGACGACGATCGGTACGTTTTCTTTCTCGCTGCTAGCTTGAGAGAATTCATCAATTCTCTCACTGAATGCCCTGAAGGGATGTAGTGACGGGAGAGCCGGGACAGCGGCGCGTGATCCCGCCGTATCTCCCGACGTCGTCGGCAGGACGATGTTCATCAAGACAATAGGGAGAAGACCGATGCCTGACCAAAGTGCGTTGGAGCATGCGGCTGCGCGGGCCGTGCGGGCCGAGGCATTGCTCGGCGACGAGCTGCTGAGCGAGTCCTTCGATGCGCTCGAGAAGAGCTACATCGCAGCCTGGCGTGCCACGACGATCGACGATGCTGCCGGCCGGGAGAAGCTGTTTCTCGCCATCAACATCCTCGGCAAGGTGCGCGACCACCTCGCGGGTGTCGTTGCGAACGGCAAGCTGGCGCGGGCAGAACTGAAGGAGCTCGCAGAGACAGGGGAGCGCCGGAAGCGGTTCGGGATCATTTAGGTGTTGCAACCGAAACGAGAGTCGTGAAGAATGTTTCGCGTTTGTTCTTGCGATGGTGACGTGTCTTCATCTCAAGCGGCGTTGCCAAACTGAGCGGCATCCATGCGGTGCCGGCTGATAAATGGTGATCCGTAAATGGGCTTCAGAATAGTCCAGGTCAGAACGCCAGTCTTATCTTCGCTTGCTGCGCTGTTGTCGCTGTCGAGTCTCCTCCTGGTCGGTCAGTCCAACGCCGAAGAGAGCTTGTTCGACCGAAATGTGTTGCGAGGTGCAGTTGACGGATGCCAACGTGTCGTCGTGCGTCCCATCGCGCTTTCCGACAGCCAGGACGTCGTGTGTTTCGATGGCCGGATCGAGAGGGAAGCCGACGTAGCAGCGGCGCTGAAATTGAAGGAAGGCGGGATCTTCGTCGTCCGGAGCGCCGGAGGCGACATCGCGGCGTCGATCGCTCTGGCCAACATTCTTCGCGACCGGCGTGCAGTGGTCGTCGTCCATGATCAATGTTTGTCCAGCTGCGCGAACTATATTCTGATCGCATCGGCTCGGAGCTATGTGCTCAAGGGCGCTCTGGTCGCATGGGACTACGAGAGCAGCGATCCCGCTCTACCATCATGCGCCACATTTGCGATGGAGAAGACGCGAGATGGAGATTTCCGCCTGCAGCGCGGCTCCTGCCAGCCCTTGTCTGCCGACGAGGCTCAATGGCGGAAAATCGTGCTGGCCCAGACCGCATTCTACCGGGAGCGGATGATCGACCCGCGCTTTGAGCCGCCGCCGGACAATCGGTATCTGCGAAAGATGGTCAAGTCTCTCTATCCCGATACTCGCGCCTACCACCATATCGGGTGGACTCTTCACCCCAGATACTTCGAGAGGTTGTTCAAGACCAAGATTGTCTACGAGGCCTATCCGGAAGGGCAGGCCGAAGTAGACGAGATGGTGGACCGGCTGCGTCTCGACATGAGGGTGATTTACGACCCGTAGGCCAGGCGCTCGGCCGATGGCGAAGTGAACCAATCCGTTTTCCGCCCTCCGTTCTTCGCCCCGTGAATTGGCAAGCGTGGTGCATTGAAGATGAAAGAAATACCGACCGACAGCGATCGAACGACTCCGATCCTCGATTATCCCGGCTATTCCATGCCTGGCTTTTTGTCGTGGTTGCCGGGTGAGATCCCAGGGCTTGGTATCCCGGACTGGGGTCCCATTCCACAGCTGCGGCGTGAGCGGCCGGTGACGCCGCCGTCTCGGAATCCGAATCTGCCGCCGGCGCACGAAGTCGATCCTCCGGATCGACCTCCTGAATGGCTGTTCGGTCCGCCGCGCATCGTCGAAGCCCCGCGTGTCTCGCGCCAGACGATGGCCGAGACTCCTCCGGCGACGGCACGACCGTCGTCAACGCCACCAGCCGATCTCATCATCGGCGGATGACTGGCGCGTCCAACAGCAAACGGGAGTCGGACGCCATCGTCTGCTTTCAATGCGGGATCCTTACCGCTACGGGGCCGTCCCCCAGCGGGGCTCCAGAGATCCGGGCCGGTCAAAAGACGAGTCCTCTCAAGACAAGTCGCCGATCCGATACTTGACGCGTGTCCGCCCAGGCTGACGTCGCGCGAGAAAGTGCAGATCACGTAACGATCGAAGTGCCGACCCCGTGCGATACGCGCGGGCGCCCGGCGGAGGCTTCTCGCGGATCCGCGAACCGTAAACTTACGTTTCCGCGCCATCGCGTGAGCGAGAACAGATACGCCATCAACTCCAGCCGCAGTTCCGAGAGAGGCGCAACCACATCGTTGCCCTGCCGGAGCGGCATGGCTCTCACAAGGAAATATCGATGTCCCTTCCGACTTCCACTTTCGTCACGTATTCCGCGGTGGGTAACCGCGAAGACCTCAGTGACATGATCTATCGCATCGATCCCGTCGACACGCCCTTCATGAGCGGCGTCGACAAGGAGAAGGCCACAGCGGTCAACCACGAATGGCAGACCCAGGCCCTCGCTGCGGCCGACAGTGCCAATGCCCAGCTCGAGGGCGATGACCCCAACACCAACACGACCACGCCGACCGTGCGCCTCGGCAATCTCTGCCAGATCTCCTACAAGGTCGCGCGGGTCTCGGGCACGCAGCAGGCGGTGGATCACGCTGGCCGCGACAACGAATTGGCGTATCAGGAGATGCTCAAAGGTCTCGAGCTGAAGCGCGACCTCGAAACCATCCTGTGCGGAACCAACCAGGCCAAGGTGGCGGGCAACACCACCACCCCGCGCAAGAGTGCGTCCGTGCTGTCCTGGATCGTATCGAACACGTCCAAGGGCACCGCCGGTGGTGCAGCGGACCCGGCAGCCGCCGACGGCACGGGCACGCGAACCGACGGCACGCAACTCGCCTTCACCGAGGTGCGCCTGAAGACCGTGCTGTCCTCGATCTGGATCAATGGTGGCAAGCCCGGCACCATCATGACCGGCGCCTTCAACAAGCAGGTGTTCTCGACCTTCACCGGTCGCTCGACCGCGATCGAGGAATCCAAGTCGAAGAAGATCGTGGCATCGGTCGACGCCTACGAGTCCGATTTCGGCAAGCTGAAGGTGATCGCCAACCGCTTCCAGCGCCCGCGCGACGTCCTCGTGCTTGAGATCGAGAAGTGGGCGGTGGCCTACCTCAATGGCCGCAACATGATCTCGATCCCGCTGGCCAAGACCGGCGATTCCGATCGCCGGCAGATCCTGGCGGAATATGCGCTGGTGTCCCGCAACGAGAAGGCCTCGGGCGGCGTCTTCGACAATACCACCTCCTGAACGATCAGGATCTTCCCTCGTCATCGGGGCGGCCTTCGGGCTGCCCCTTCTTTTTTGGAGAGCCAAGATGCCGCTTCCCGGCAACCGCACCCTCAATACCGCCGATCTTACGGCTTACACGCCATCTTGCGGCGCAACCCCGGTGGCTGCCTATGTTCGCGTTCCCTTTCGCTGTCGCGTCCTGAAGGTCGCCGGCATCCTCGGCGGCGCGATCACCACGGCGGACGGGACCGTTACCGCCTCCGCCAACGCGGCCACGCTGGCGACGTTCACCGTCACGCAGGCCGGCTCCGCGGCCGGACAATTGTTCTCGGCCGTGCCGCCGTCGCCGACCTATCTGAACGAGGACGACGTGATCGTCCTGACGCCGTCCGGTGCCTCCGGCACCGCGATCCCCATGCATTTTTCCGTTTCGGTGAGGGCTGCCTGACATGTCGTTCCTCCCCAAGCAGAGCTCATCTCGGGTCGGTCCAACCCAGACGATCGCCTATGACAGCAGCGTCGGGATTACCAACGCATTCGGACCCGGGACTTATCAGCTGCGCCTCGTCTCCAATTCCGGCTGCTGCTATCGCATCGGCGACGGTGCGCAGACCGCGACGATTGCGGACCCCTACCTGCCGGCCAACGTCGTCGAATATGTCACGGTCAGTCCCGGCCAACGCATTGCAGCGCTGAAAGCCGCGACCAACGGTCTGGTCACGGCCACGGCCGGCACGCTCTGGGTGACGGAGCTGTCGTGATGGATGGCGTACAGATCAGGCCTCATCTCGACAGTAACGGCCGCGAGCTTGCGATCGAACACGTTCAGGACGTGGCGCCGATCCTGGAATGGAACAGGCGGGCGCGGAGCGACGAGCAGCGCGGCGACTGGGGGCGGCACGTCGCCCGCATCCCGAACGTCGTCTATGTCCAGTGGCTCAATGAAGAGCACGCGCGCGGCAACACCGCGCTGCGGCTGTTCACCCCCGAGTTCGACGCGATCGTGCAGCGCAAGCTCGACGATCCGGAGTGGGCCTATCTGCGCACCGACAGACCGAAACTTCAGGCCGGCTGGACAGCGGAGCTCGCGTGACACAGATCATCGACTGCGCTTCGCTGCAGACCGCAGTGACCGAGTACCTCGCGCGCGACCAGGATACGACGTTGATTGCGCGAATCCCGACCTTCGTCCAGCTGGCGGAAGCCAAGTTCAATCGGCAGCTCTTCGTGCGGCAGATGGAGCAGCGCGCGACCGCACTCGTCGATCTCGGCGCGGGTGAGCCCGAATTCATCTCGCTGCCCTCGGACTTCCAGTCCATGCGGCGGGTCCGCCTGTCCAGTGTGACGGGGAAGCCATGCCTGGAGTTCAAGTCCGGGACGCAGATGGACGAATACCGCTTCGCGACATCGGACATCGCCGCCCGACCGCGGTACTTCACCGTGTTCGGCAACGAGCTGGAACTCGCGCCGAGCCCCGACGCGGCCTACACGATCGAGATGGTTTATCGGCAGAACGTGCCATCGCTCGCCTCGACCGGCAGTAACTGGCTGCTGGCCATGGCGCCCGATCTCTATCTCTACGGCGCGCTGCTGGAATCCGCGCCATACATCAAGGAAGACGGCCGGATCCAGACCTGGGGACTCGGCTTCACGTCGGCACTCGCCGATCTCAACAATCTCGGACTGACCTCGACCTTCAATGCCGGGCCGATGACGGTGCGCGTGTCCGGACAAGTCATCTAGGAGCGGACCAATGGCAGCCTTCAACAAGTTATACTGCTTCGTGCAGGACGTCGCCAATGCCCTGCACGACATGAAAACGGGGACGGCCCAGATCTACAAGATCTATCTGACCAACACGGCACCCGTCGTCACCAACACGGTGTACAACGCGCCTGCGGACCTCGCGTCGGGCAATGGCTATACCGCCGGCGGCAACAGCATCGGTACCGTCACGGGGGGACAGACCACGGGCACGTTCAAGTTCGTCGGTTCTGCAGATCCGAGCTGGACGGCCTCCGGCGGCTCGATTGGTCCGTTCCAATATGCCGTGCTCTACAATTCGACGTCCTCGACCAAGCCGCTGATCGGATGGTGGGACTACGGTGCGGCGGTTACGCTGACCAATGGCAACACCTTCACCGTCGATCTCGACCAGACCAACGGCATTCTGACGATCACCTGACATGGCAGCCTTTCTCGACGTTTGCAGGTTCACGCCTTCGGCCGGCGGCACCACCGACTGGACCTATGCTGCGGCCGTTACGGGCTATCAGAGCCCAGCCGCAGCCGGCGTGGTCAACGGCCGGCTGTACAAATATCGTGCCGAAAGCACCGACCTCAGCCAGTGGGAGGTCGGCGAGGGCGCCTACAATACCTCGTCGGGTGTACTGGCGAGAACGACGGTGCTTTTCAACTCGTCGGGTACAACCGCGAAGATCAACTTCGCAGCAGCGCCGCAGGTCGCCGTCGTGGCGCTCAAGGAAGACTTGATCTCGATCGAGGAAAGCAACGGCTTTACCACGACGCAACAGGCGCAGGCGCGAAGCAACATCGGCGTGACGGCGATTGGCGCGGCCAGCATCGGACAGATCCCGGGCACGACCTCGACCACGCAACCGTCCGCCGGAAACATCGGCGAGGTGATCATCATCAATTCCTCGCTCACCTTGTCCGGCTCCGGTGTCAGCGGAAACGTCGGCAGTGCGAGCGTCACTCCAGGCATCTACGACGTGACCATCTCCGGGACGTTCGGCGGACCCGGTGCGACCACGTCGTCCGACTGGAATCTGGCCTTCGGGACCTCCAGTGCCACGGTGGGGGGAAGCCAGGTCATCCAGCTTCATGAGCGTATCGGCAGTTCCTCGCCCATGGGGGACATGGCGATCGTGTTGTCGTCCGCCTCGGTCCGCATCACCGTCGCGAGCACGACCACTCATTTTCTCTGCGCGCAGGCCAGCTACTCCGGGGCCGGAGGCTATTCGGTCCAGGCGCAGGCCTTTATCCGCCGCGCAAGCTAGGACGTCGGAACATGGCATATCAGTCCAAGGACTACGTGCTTGCGTTGACCAGCCTGTGTCCGGGCCTGGCCGTCAATGTCGATTTCGAAGTGTCGGATCACGGCAGCGGACCGTTCATTTCCCGCTGGGAACGAGCTGACGTGACGCAGCCGACTCTTGCGGAGATCGAGTCCGTCGACACCGATGCTCTGCTGCGGGAGCAGGCGACCTTCGCCGCGCGCGACCTGATGGCCCAACTCGTGCCCGACGATTACGCAAGAATCCAGTCGGCAATCGCATCGAGCCCCGCCTTGGGGCTGCTGTGGTCCGCCTTGCTTGCCCAGGGAGAAGCGCCGATCTCGGTCGGCTCCGACCGCTTCAAGCAGGGATGGACAGGCATGATGTCCGCGTTGGGCGAGGCGCGTGCGCGGACCATAGCCGACGCCCTGCGCATTCAGGTGTGACCGATGGCGCTTCTCGGATTTGGAGCCGTCGGGCGCCATGCGCTCGGGCAGTTGCCTGCGCTCGGGTTCACCAACACGGTGTTGATCGCCACGGCGGCGGGCTATGCAGCTGCCGGGCAAGGATCCGTGTTTCGATCGATGATGCCCCTCAATTCCGGCGCGTCTGCGAGCTTTGGCAGTGCCGCGGCCCTGGGAACTTCGCTGTCTGCGATGTCCGCCGGCTTCAACATGAGCCTGAATGCCTCGGCATTCAGGCGGGTGCTGTCAGTGAGTTCGTCGGCCTGCAGTGCCAACGGGCTGCAGACAGTGACTCTCGTTCGCATGCCGTCGCTGACCGGCGCGCATCTTCTCGCGGGAAAGACGGCCGCGACGGCGACGTCCGTGAGACTGGGCGGTGGCACGTATGTCGTCAGCGGTTATCCGTCAGGCGTGATCAGGGATTTCGAAGCCTGGTTTCCGCGGACGTTCGATGCAAGTGGCTGGACCGGTGTTGGGCCCGCGGCGGACACCTGGACCGCACAGAACCGAAGTGCCATCGCCTGGACGGGGAAGGCGGTGCCAACCGATCCTTGGATGTCCGCGACCCGTCAACCAGAGTCCTGGACGATCGAATAATCGAGCAAACGAAAATGTCTCTCCTTGCCTATGGCGAATATCGCCCCGACGTCAGCGACTACGAAGGCCAGGCCACGCGCAATATCCTCAATGTCATTCCGCGCGGCGACGGCTACGGACCGTTCCCGTCCTTCTCGGCCTATACATCGGCCCTTCCCGGAGCCTGCCGCGGCGCATTCTACGCGCTGAAATCGGACGGTTCCGTCGTCACCTTTGCGGGCACGAGCAACAGGCTTTACCGGCTCAACAACATCGATTTCACCTGGGGCGAGGTCTCCAAGGGCGGTGCGCCCTATTCGGCGCTGTCGGCCGCAGCCCAGTGGCAGTTCGCTCAGACCGGAAACTTCGTGTTTGCGACCCAGGCCAATGCCGTGTTGCAGGTGTTCGATCTCTCGTCGTCCACGGCCTTCGCCGACGCGCTGGGCGCGCCGCCGCAGGCCGCCTATATCAGCGTCGTCGGTCGCTTCCTGGTGCTGTCCGGACTGCTGTCGACGCCTTACCGGATTCAGTGGTCGGGCCTGAACAATTTCAACGCGGCGGACAGCTGGACCAGCGGCGTGAAATCGTCGGACTTCCAGGACTTTCCGGACGGCGGCATCGTCCGCGGCGTCGCCGGCGGCGAATCCGGCATCGTCTTCCAGGATCAGGCCATCCGGCGCATGTCCTACGTGCCGGGCTCGCCGATCATCTTTCAGATCGACCGCATCACGCAGGACAAGGGGATCTATGCACCGTACTCGATCATTCGTGCCGGCGAACGCATCTTCTTCTACGCCGGGCAGGGCTTTCACAAGATCGAGCCGGGCGGCGTGCCGCAGCAGATCGGACGCGAGAAGGTCGACCGCAGCTTTCTCGCCGATCTCGACAAGGGGAATCTGCAGCTCTTCATGGGCGCCGCAGACCCGCGCGCGACGCGCGTCTACTGGGCCTACAAGTCGGTGTCGGGCACGGCCGGAACCTATGACAAGCTGCTCGGCTACGACTTCCTGCTCGACCGCTTCTTCCCGGTTGCGGTGACAGGCGAGTATCTGCTCGGCATCTCCCAGACCGGGTTGACGCTGGAGAATCTCGACAGCATCTCGTCCTCCCTCGACGCGCTGACGCTGAGCCTGGATGCCTACGCGACGGCCGTGCAGCCGGAGATCGCGCAATTCTCCAATGCCCATCTGCTCGGCTTCTTCCGGGGGCCCAGTCTCGAGGCGACGCTGGAAAGCCCGGAGCAGGGCACGGACGAGAATCGCATCACCATCCGCGGCTTCCGCCCGGTGACCGACGCGGCGACGCTGTTTGGGTCGGTGTCGTGGCGCGATACGCCGTCGGCGACGGCGACGCCGGGCGCGGAGGTGTTGGTGAACGCCCGGACCGGCCGGTGCGACGTTCGGCGTGACACACGCTATTCGCGCTTCAAGGTCCGCATTCCCGCAGCGACGTCATGGTCCTTCTGCGCCGGCATCGTTCCCGATCTCACACCGAACGGCACGCTATGACAGCCTACGTTCCTGGCATCACCGAGACCGACCTGAAGAAGATCGTGCTCGCGATCCAGCAACTGGCCGCCGGCAGGTCGAACGCCACCGGCAGCGTGACGCTGGCGACGGGGGTATCGAGTACGACCGTGACGACGGCCAATTGCGCGGCGGGTTCGGTGCCGATCCTGGTGCCGGCGTCAGCCAATGCGGCGGCGGAGGTCGGGAACGGGACGATGTATGTCAGCGCCGTCGCAAGCGGCGCGTTCACGATCGCCCATGCGAATTCGGCGACGCCGGGGCGGGTGTTTTTGTGGGCGGTGGTGGGGTGAGGGCGAAATCGCGCGGGCATACGCGATCCTGCGCCTCCGCTGAGAACACCAGCTCTGTCGGTCGAGCCGGCCGAGCCGCATCAATCAGCACACCGAACGAGTGTGTCTGCGTCCAATTGATCGATAGATAGACGATAGGAAGTCCATGAGTGCTCCCGACATCCAGGACCTTTACACGCGCTATTTGCGAGTACTTGGCGGTTCGAGCAATTCGCCGAAGTCTCCCCCTTCAATGCCGTTGAACCAACCCCGGCAGTTCGGTGTCACGGTGACGCCTGAGAACCATCCGGCAAGTGGCGGCTATCGGTCCGGAGGTGTGCTTGGAGCGCTGAGCATGATGACGCAAGGCATTCCTGCGCGTGGAATGGGGGCGATCACGCCTCCAGTCCCGGTACCGACGGGCTTGCGAGGAATATCCCCACTTCGTCGGTTTGGTGTTCAGCCAGGTGTCTCGGGATTTGTGCCGGGCAGTACGGTCGAGATTCCGAATCCTCATCTCGACCGGTTTGTTCCTCAGACGACGCGGGACATCTGGACGGCGGCTGCTCTCCTTCCCTGGATATTGCGGGGCAAATTGACGGGCGAGGATCCTTCCCGTGAAACCCCACAGGAACAAGTCAACTCGCGCTCGTCCGAAGACATGCCTCAACCTCCCGTTCTCCGTCCCGGCGGTCAGCCTCCGTGGATCATGGGACCAGCCATATTGGACGCGGCTCGGGGACGAAAGGAAGCGCTCGATACGGAGGAGAAAGTCGAGGCGCGGCCGGATAGTCAGCAGCGTGAATTGAGGACGGTCGAGCCAGATGGTCAAGTGACTGAAATCATATCTCTTGCGCCTGATCCTTCAATGATGGGCTGGCGCAAGAAACTGAAGGGAAAAGGAGGACGAATACCCGGAGGCCGCAGCGTTTGGAAGGTGCGTCCAAACGTCGGCTTCGGAAATAATGGACCAGGCGGAAAAGGTCCTGGCGAAAACGGTGACGATGACGATTTTTGTTCAAGCCGCAGACGGAAAGAAGACAAGAAATGCTCGAAGAGGTGGCGCGACGGTGAGTACGCTCACAAAGACTTCTATTGGGGATGTAAGGAGAGAGCAAAAACAAGATGGGAAGGTTGCTATAAGAATGGCGGAACCCCGCCGGACGACGAACCTGCGGAATGGAGTCTGGATCCGGATGGAGAGCTGTACATCAACATAGACCGTTGATGAGGCTTTTCTTTCCAACGTGGACAAGATTGAATGTGGTCATTCCAATTGGTTCAGAATGTGGTGCTCAGGAATGGCCATGCCGCAAGATGATACCCTGACCAGCCTCATTTGCTGGACAGAGCAATTGCGACGAGAGCAGTCGCTTGATCTTGTGATCGACATCGTTGCTCAGCGAGCAGATCAAGAAGAGGGGGAGGTTCATCTCTTCCTCGTCTACGAACTCGCTGGACTCTTGAACGAAGCCGGGCGATCTGCCGAAGCCATCCAACTGCTTGAACAAACGTTGGATCGTTATCCGGACGAGGTTCGTCCTGCCCTGATCATGACGTCAATCCATCTCACAACGCTCGAACGGCCGGAAGACGCACTCATGTCCATAGAGGTTGCACTGGAGCGAGCGCGTCGGAGCGGGGCGTTCCTGCGGGAGGCGCTTGGCAACAAAGCTCGAATACTGCTGGAGCTTTCTCGCGGTAACGATTTGTCGGACGTGCTGGAGGAGATCATGTCTGTTCAAGTGAGGCCATCCGTGCCGGACATTGCGCGCGAGCGCGACTTCGTCGACCGTGCGCCTCCGGGGCTCATCCGCGCAAACGTTCTGGAGCGCTACAATGAATTCCGCCCGAGACGTTCAAGTGATGGATCAGGCCACGAACCCCCGGAGTTCGGACCGGCAAAAGACTTCAATTGAAGCGCTGGTCGGGTCCGGTTCGCTCGCCTGAACTCCATTGAGTCGGAAGAGAGGCTTCTCATCGTACACGCTGTTCGACTCGTCTGCATCGACCCACTGTCAGTGCGTTCGATCTGGCCGCTTGCGGCCCCTCTTCTCAGGAAGGCCGTCGTCAAAACCGGCCTGGCGGATTTCGCGGTGATCGAATGCGATGTCCTTGAAGGGCGTTCGCTGCTTTGGGTCGCGTGGAACGGATCGGCCATCGTCGCAGCCGCATCGACGAGCCTGCAGCAGACGGAGGCCGGCCGGGTTTGCGTGATCACGGCCTGTGCAGGGAGAGACATGCATGACTGGCTGCCGCTGATCGGCGGAATCGAAGCCTATGCAACCGCGGAAAGTTGTCGCTGCGTCCGCATCTTCGGACGGAAGGGATGGTCGCGCGTGCTGGCGGGATATCGCGAGACCTACGCCATCATCGACAAGCCTCTGTGCAACGCCTGAGCGGGGGACAGCGCGGGCAAGGACACTGAAATAAGCCCTCAGCAGCGCCATCCAATCGGACGACCTGGGGTTGCATAAGTTCCTGATTTGTTCTAATATATCTACGGTCCGCCCGGCTGGGAGTGATCGAGAATGTCGCCTTCTGGAGCTTGCGGGGATTGGGCACCCGCCCCCGTGTTGGCCGAAACTGCCTGGGGCCCGCGCCTCGAAGCTCGCGCAGGGCGGGTCGGCAGAGGTGCGTCGTCGAGGCGGCGTCTGCCAGCGTGCGTCGGCGATCGCCAATCTGTTTCGCGATCGAGGTGCGATCTTGGTGATCGGGGATTTTTGCTTTCCCCGCCTTGGGGCGCGTCTTTGCTGGATCTGTTCAACCACCCACCGTTTTTCCGATCGACGAGACGAAGTGCGGCGCTGCGACGCCGTGGAATATGTATCACGCCAACTCACAGCCAAGGACATCATTCATGGGCGGCCAATCCACCTCGACACAGACTGTGCAATCGCAGACGGCGCCCTGGCTAGCCGCGCAGCCTGCGCTGCAGACGATGCTGGGACAGATCAATACGGGTCTTGCCAATACCGGGCTGACGTCGGCGGAGAGCGCGGCGCTGGATACGCTGAAGGCCAATGCCGCCGGCGGCAATCCCTATGCGGACCAGATTGCGGGCTACGCGCAGTCCTTGCTGAACGGCGGCGGCGCCACGACGCAGGCCGGCAGTGTGCAGGACAATCTGGCCACTTATCGGAAGGCGCTGACGCCTTATGCGAATGGCAGCATGGTCGGAAACAATCCCGCCCTGATGGCGCAACTGGCGCAGATCCGCGCCGATGTCGGCAACGACGTCAATGGCCAGTTCGCAGCCGCGGGGCGCGAGTTCAGCGGAGCCAACAGCATGGCCTATGGCCGAGGCGTGGCCGCCGCGGAGGCGCCGGTGATCGCGGCTCAATACAATCAGGATGTGGCGAACCAGCTCGCTGCGTCAGGGGCGCTCTACAATGCCGGCAACACCACGGCCAACACGCTGGCGCAAATGCAGCAGGCCGATCTGACCAATCGCGGCCAGGGCGTCACCGCTGCGCAATCGGCACTCGATGCCAGAAACTACGGCGCCAATGCCACGCTTGCCGAAGAGGCGTTACGCCGCGGCATTCCGGTGCAGGCGCTCAGCCTGCTCGCCCAGATCGGTGTTCCCATCGCACAGCTGGGGACCCAAGGTAACAGTACGACGACGGGTACCCAGCAGAAGTCCGCCGTCGACCAGTTCGCCACGATCGCCGGCGGCATCAGCGGCCTGGTCAATGCCTTCAAGGGCAAATAAGGAGCTCGTGAATGACTGCCGCAATCAACGGTGAGCCCACCGGAGCCAGTTTCGACCTCGCAAATGCGGGCTATGCCGAAATGCCGGATCCGCACCGCGACAGTGATCGCGAGCCGATCGGCGGTGACGGCGCCTCGCTCCGGGAGGTTGCCGATCGACGCTCCGAGCCGCCGCCCAAGACGGTTGTCAGGCGTTACACCGATGGTGAGGGCAAGCCTGCCGCCGCCAACGAGGCCGTGACGCTGGCGCGCGCCGCTCGCGATTATGCCCATGCAACGGCTGCTGACAAACGGACCAGTGAGAACGAGTCCGCGGAAGCGCTGGCAGCGAATATCGACGCGATGCGGGCGGACGTCGCCGCACACGATCCCGATGCTGCCGACTTCTACGGCTTTGAGCAACCGGATGCCGTCGAAAGAGGCGAGGAGGACGTCGCTGCCGCGTCAAACCCGGCCGAGCAACGCGAGGAGCGAGCCGACAGACTCGATCCCGATCTCGAACAGCTCATGCGCCATCCCCAGGTGCGGCTGGCACTCGAGGAAAAAGTCGGCGAGGTCGAGCGGGCCCGGCAGGTTTACCTCCAGGGTCTCGACGCGGCGATGCAGATCGCGCAGACGAGCTTCATGAGCCAGTTTCCGGAGTTGGCTGCGCTGCCTCCCGAACGTCTGCCGGACGCCCTCGCGCAGCTGGCCCAGCAGGATCCCGCGAAGCTGGCGCGGATCCAGGCGATCGTTGCGGGGAGCGAACAGCTGCGCGCGCGGCAGGACGAGGAGAGACGGCGCGCGGCGGACGACCAGCGGCGTCATTTCCAGAGCTATGCGAGGGCTGAGGACGACAGGCTGGAGGGGATGCTGAAGGACGAGACGACCGCGGTGAGACAGGCCGTCGCGCAGGAGATCATGGCATCGGCCAAGGCCAGCGGCATCGAGCCGGAGGAGCTGCGGCGCCTGTTCGACAGCGAGCCGCTGATGCGCAATGCCACTTTCCAGCGCATGATGTACGATGCCGGAAAGTACAGGCTGATGATGAAGGCCAGGGACGCCGTCACGTCGAGGCCGATGCCGCCGGTGCAAAGGCCGGGCATGGCGGCCAGCCCGGGCGAGCGCAACCAGCATGATCTCCGGACGCTGAGCGCCCGGCTGTCCAGCTCGGGCGATCTCAAGGACGCAGTGGCGCTCTATCAGGCGAAGACGGCCGGCCGACGGTGAGAGTTCTCAGGCCCGTGAACCTGCATGCCCACAAAGACAGGTGCATCGCCGGTGATCTCGAACAGCAGCATTTTCCCAGGGTTGGATCCCCATGTCGTTTAGACCGGTTTTGTTCGTCATCATTGGGATGACAAGCCTTCTCGCCTCAATCGATGCATTCGCCGGTGACTATACCGTCTCTTATGCCTTCGATCGCACGACGAGGGAGGATGTTACAGCAGGCGCGACGAGCCCGTTCAATGAGGCGGGGACTACGAATGAGTGCCAGTATGACAGATATTGCAGGATAGTGCTGCCGAAGTCGGATCTGACGATATCGCTCAAGGTCGAGCGGTCGGGTTACCACAAGGTGGTCGTGCTGGCCGACGGCGGCCGTAGCCGCAGTATCGGGTGCTGCTTTTTCTCGGACGGCGAGCGCCGGGTTGAGCGCGATGTTGTCGAGCCCCTGCTTCGCCTGCGCATTTTCGAAGGGCGCGCGCGCAGGAGGAACGAATTCGTCGAGAACCTTCCGCTGGGTCTTCTGTATCTGCAGCTCTCGAACCTGAAATAGTTCGCAGCTTCGGCTCGTCTTCATCGCCCCCCATTTCGTCAGCCGGTCGGTCCCTCTCATTGCAGGGGCGCATCGGCATGTTTCCAGGATCACATGATGGCCACCATCGAACGGCAGTACCTGCCCCCCTTGAATGCCGAGACGACCATTGCGGAGGCTGATCGCCCGCGCATTTACGATATCGTTCGCAAACAATTGGCCGATCTCCTCGAAGGCGAGCAATCCTACTATCCGGATGGTGTCCAGAAGGACTGGCAGGCTCGGTCCGAGGATCTCGATGGTCTCATCGGATCAATCTCGAGCTTGAGAGGACGTGTCAACGATCCGGCCGATATCCTGGGAGACGTCGTCCGGCATCTCGGTGAGCATGCAGCCGCATTCCGCGATCGCATCAAAGAGGCGGGACCGTCGGACCCGATCGAGCTGCCGCCGGCATTGTCGCCGACCACCCGGGACAGGAACGAACTCTACATCGATCCAAATCCGTTCGCTCCGCCGATGGAGGCTCTTCCCCGTCCGAGACAGGAATGGCCGATGTCAGCGATCGCTGGCGATCCCACTGGCAGGAGAGCGGTCAGGCCGGAACGACGCGTCGCGCCACCAATATTCTTTCCGATGCAGAGCCGGGTCCGTTGATCGCCTCACCCCCCGCGCGCCAATCACAAAAGCGAATTCACGACGGGACAATGCACCATGACCGAGGACGACCGCAATTTCATTGAACGCGCCGAGTCCATCACCGGGAATCTCTACGGTGAACCGCTGTCGCCGGACAGGATCGCGGAGAACTTCGCACTTTACGGCCTGAAGAAACGTGTCGCTGCGCTCGAGCGGTTCGATGCCGAACTCGGCGGCGAGATCGATTCGAGCCCCCACGGCTTGCGCAGGCGCGTGCAGCTCGTCGCTCTGCGCCGGCGTATGGGGGATCTTCATGATGCGCTGCGAAAAGCCAGGCGATGACGCATCCGCTGCTGAACGCACTTGCAAAGGCGCGGCTGCGCGATGCGCCGATGTTCGCCAGATGGTGCGAACTGCACGGCGTGACCGCCTGTCCGGCGACCCCTGCGTCGGTGGCGCGTTTCGTGACCGATTGTGCGACCCTCGGCATGGAGCGGCTCTGGCCCGCCGTGCAGGACATCTCGCGCATGCACGTCGCGCTCGGCCTTGCCGATCCCACGCTGGGAGCAGTGGCGGCAAGCGCCATGAGCGCGATCGCGGCCATCCCGCCACCTCGGTCGTGGCCGGGTCCGTTGAAGCAGCGCTTCGGCGCGCTGCCCTATGACGTCCAGCAGCATCTGGCCACGCAAGAGGCGCAGCGGGAACGTGCGCTGCGGCGCGCGCAGAACGAGGCCGCATCCCTCCGCCAGAAGCTCGCTGCCCTCGAACCCCGGACGAAAGAGGAAGGCAACCATGACAGTCAAACAGCAGAAGACGGCAAGGCTTGAAGAGCGGATCACAGATCTGCGCAGCGAAATCGACACCATCATCGAGGCTCGTGTGGCCAGGATCGCCAGCGAGAGTCCGGGCGTGCCGGCAGGCGTGATCCGCAACCTCCTGACGGCCCGGGCGCCGGCCTGCCGATGCGCCCAGTATCTCGAATTGTGCAACCAGGGCGTCACGCAGATCGATTGAGCGGCAAGGCGTCCCGCACGCGAGACGCCGGATACGGTCGATGGCAACGACACTCGGCATCAAGGAAACAGGATGACTCTCTACAAATGGTCGCAGACGGCCTCTGCGGACGCCACGGCGGATTCCACGATCAATTGGGCGGAAGGTCAGTCTCCGGCCAGCGTCAACGACTCCGCGCGCGCGATGATGGCAGCGATAGCGAAATACCGGGATGACGTCGCAGGCGCGATCGTCACCAGCGGCACCAGTACCGCCTACGCGGTCAATACGTATCAGGTGTTTCAGTCGCTGGCGCAGCTGAACGGTCAGGTCGTCGCTTTCACGCCGCATGCGACGAACGGCGCCACGGTCACGCTCAGCGTCGACAGCCTCGGCGCCAGGCCGCTCCGGTCGGCGCCCGCGGTCGACTTGCCCGCCGGAACGATCATCCAGGGGACGCCCTATGCCGCGCTGTACAACAATGCGGACGCCGCCTTCTATCTCGTCGGCTTCTTCAATAATCCCTACAACGTGCCGATCGGATCATGCATCGACTTCTTCGGGACGACGGCGCCGAACAGCGCGTTCGTGCTCGCCTATGGCCAGGCCGTTTCGCGCACCGCCTACGCAACGTTGTTCTCACTGTTCGGCACGACTTACGGTACTGGAGACGGCTCGACTACCTTCAATATCCCCGATCTCCGAGGGCGCGTGGTCGCGGGTAAGGATGATATGGGAGGGAGCGCTGCGGGCCGGTTAAGCGCGACCTATTTTGGTGGGATAGCAACTAACCTGGGAGCGGCCGGAGGTGCTGAAAGTCATACGTTGACCACTGCGCAAATTCCGTCCCACACTCACAATAACACACTCGCTGACCCAGGACATTTCCACAAGATCAATCCATCGGCCGGTGGAACAGCGGGTGGTTCTGGCTCCGGAAGTGCGATGCAGAACGTCGATCAGTTTACGGATACGAGGACGACGGGGATTACGTTGACCAACGCAGCTACAGGCGGTGGCAATGCACACAACAATGTTCAACCCACCATCATAAGTAATAAACTGATCCGAATTATCTAGCGCAGTTTCCGAACAAGGTAGCAACCGGACCGCGGCACCTTTCCAAGGAGTCGCGAGGAACGAACATGAATGTAACCGCTGCTATTGCGGCGACGGCAACCAATAGTGTTGCATCGTATCTATCCATCTCTGCTGTCTAGCAGATCAAATCTCAGTAGAGCAACCCATGGTAGACCTCAACGCCCTCACTCGGGCGAATGCCGGCCGCTGGGCGAATGCCAGGCTGGTCCGGAAGACCGAGGCGGCGAACGTTGCCGCTCGGCTGTGCAAGGCCCGGCCGCGATACCAGGCCGTCGAACGCAGGACGGGCGTGCCCTGGCCGCTCGTTGCGGTCATTCATGAACGGGAATCGTCCCAGGACTGGCGGGCGTCGCTCGCCCAGGGAGATCGCTGGGATCGGGTTTCGGTTCACGTACCGGCGGGACGGGGGCCCTTCGAGTCCTGGGAAGCGGCCGCGGTCGACGCGCTGGTCGCGTGTCCGCCTTATCTGGCGCGTCGCAAGGACTGGTCGGTCGCGGCCGCCCTGACCGCGCTCGAGACCTACAATGGCATCGGATACGCGGCGCGTGGCGTGCCGTCGCCTTACCTGTGGTCCGGCACCAATCAGTACCGCGCCGGCAAGTATGTCCGCGATGGTGTTTACGATTCCGGCCGGGTCGATCAGCAGCTCGGCTGTGCCGCGCTTCTCATCGCGATGAAGGAGCTGGATCCCGAGATCGGGTTTGCCGGCGGTGGCGCAGCCCGAGGTGACATCAACGATACTGCCGCACGGCCGTCGCTCAGGAACCCGTCGAAAGGCTCGATAGGCGCGTTCGTTGTCAGTCTGTTCAAGGCCATGTCCGGGAGGAAATGAACATGCATACGATCGTCGACATCATGCTCTTTGTAGCCGGTTTTGCCGCTTCCTGGTTCTGCAAGGACCACATCCTGCGCGCCGTGGCCGGTGCCGACGCGCTGATCAAGGTAATCGAGGACAGGCTCGCGGCCCTGCGGAGCAAGGTCTGATGCTCGGGAAAATCAAGGCTGCCTGCCTGCATTCGGCGACCATTGCCTGGAGCTACTGCATTGCACTCGCCGGCGTCGCGGCGTCCGTCGTCGATGACCTCGCCGACGCACTCGGGGATCCCGGCTTGAAGGAACAGATCAGCGCGGCGATTGGCGACACCAGAACGACGGGTCGCGTTCTGCTTGCAGTCTCCGTCGTGACGATCGTGGCGCGGCTGCGAACACTCAGGAGGAACAGTTCATGTGGATGACGATCATTTCGTTTCTCGGCGGGCCTGTCGTCAAGGCGCTTGTTGACGCTTACAGCGCAAAGCTCAAGGCCGAGAATGTGGACAGCAGGATCGCCGCCGATCTGGCTGCCAGCGAGATCGCAGCGCAGTCTGCCGAGGCTCGCATCATTGGCAACTATCGCGTTGCAGAGTTGGGGCTCTGGTATGAGCCCGACAAGCTGATGGGATACGCGGTGGCGCTCTACTTCGCGAAGCTCCTCGTCTGGGACAAGGTTCTAGGCCTCGGCTCGACAGATGCATTGGCGGGCTTTGCGGCGATCACGGCCAACCTCGTGGTGTCGTTCTATTTCGCGAAGCGCGGTTTCGAGAATGTTGCAAGGATCATCAAGCGGTGAAACCACAGGACGACGACATCAGGGCGATCGTTGCCGAGACGCTGGCCGAGCAGCACCGGATCCAGCAAGAGAATATCGACAGCATCGTCATGAAATCGGTGGCGTCGGTGCTGGCCTCTTTCGGAATCGAAGACGATGACCGCCGAGAGGTTCGGGCAGATTTCCAGCATCTTCGACGCTGGCGGAAGAGCGTGGAGCAGGCTCAGAGCTACACGTTCAAGGCAGTGATCACGGTGATCGTCAGCGGTCTCGTGGGCGCCGTCTGGCTCGGCGTCAAGGTCATGTTGGGCAAGTGAGCGCTAGTCATGTCGATCAAGCCGCCGCTCTACAGGATTCGCCTGGTCGACACGGACGACGACGACATCGTCGACACCCTGGTCGATCTGCACCGGTCCACCTTCTTCGACGCCGCGCGGGTCCCCTCATTCGGGCAGGGAGCGTGGTGGCTTGCCTATCATCGTGATGCTGCAGTGGGGTTTGCCGGACTGGTTCCATCCACACATGTGGCAAGTGGCGCCTATCTATCGCGGGTCGGAGTCGTCGAGCGCCATTGGGGGAGAGGATTGCAGTGGCGCTTGATGAGAGCGGCCGAGGTGCGGGCAAGGCGGCAGGGATGGAAGTCCATCGTTTCCGACACGACCGACAATCCTGTATCCGCCAACAATTTCATCCGGTCAGGCTATCGGCTCTATAGTCCGGAGGTGCCCTGGGCGTGGCCGAATTCCCTGTATTGGAGAAAGATGCTGGTTTGATCGTCGCTGACGGCGACTCGATCTTGATGCTGAATGTCAGTTGCTGAGGTGATCGTCCGGCATGGTTCCCGAGAGAGCCCGGCAGCTTGAGCGCTGCCGGGCTGTTTTGCGTTTGAAGATCGATCCGGGAGCCCTTGCGAAGCTGGTGGACCGGGCCTTAAGGTCGTAGCGGAACGAATTCGGCGGTGACAAGCCGATGTAAGGGAGCGCTGTTGATGCCGATGAGGCCTGAATTGCCGGAAAGACCGTCGCGACCAACCGGAGGGCCGACTGCGCTCGACGGCATCCTGGTCGTGGATTTCACGCGTGTGGTGGCCGGGCCCGCCTGCACGCAGACACTCGCCGATTTCGGTGCCGAGGTCGTCAAGATCGAGAATCCCGATGGCGGGGACGATACGCGCGCCTACGAGCATGCCGAAATCGGTGGTGAGAGCGCTGCCTATCTCAGCCTGAACCGCAACAAGCGCGGCATTGCACTCGATCTTGCCTTGCCGCAAGCCCGCGACGTCGCGCTGGATCTCATCCGCAAGGCTGACATTGTCGTGGAGAACTTCTCGAGCGGCGTCATGAAGAAGTTCGGCCTCGACTATGCGACGGTCGCACCGCTCAATCCACGGCTCGTCTATTGTTCGATCTCAGCCTACGGACGGACGGGTCCATTCGCCGCGCGCCCCGGTTTCGATCCCATTACCCAGGCCGAGAGCGGGTTCATGTCGCTCAACGGGTTTGCGGATGGTCCGCCGGTCCGGACCGGCCCGCCGATTGTCGACATGGCTACGGGCATGGCCGCCTGCAACGCGATTCTGCTCGCGCTTCTGGCGAGGGACCGGCTCGGCAGGGGACAGCATGTCGAAGTCGCGCTGTTCGACGTCGCCATGGCCATGACCGGTTTCTTCGGCATGGCCTATCTGATCAACGGCGAAAACCCGGGCCGCTTCGGCAATTCGCCGAACGGCTCTCCGACGGTCGGCGTCTATGAGGCCTCCGATGGTCCGCTCTATATGGCTTGCGCCAACGATCGCCTCTACCGCCGGCTCGTTCTCGAAGTTCTCGACAAGCCGGAGCTCATCACCGATCCGCTGTTTGCCACGCGCAAGGCGCGCTCCGAGAACAAGGAGCTGTTGCGCGCAGCGATTGCCGCGGTTTTCGCCAGCGACACGCTGGAGAACTGGATGGCGAAGATGAAGCAGGCCAACATCCCCGTGGGCTATCTTCGAACCGTCGAGGAGGCATTCAATGCTCCGGAAGCACGTGAGCGACATCGCCTCAGCCGGATCTCGCACCCGACGGCAGAATGGGTGCCGAACATCGAGCCGCCGATTGCCATGAGCTTGACCGGTCCCGTTGACCCGGTCGCGGCGCCTCTATTGGGCGAGCACACCGAGCGTGTGTTGAAGAGCACGCTCGGATACGACGATCGCCGGCTTGCTGAACTGTTCGAGCGTGGAGCCTTCGGCAGGCCAAGACCTCAGGCTGATTGATGCGACCTTCATCAGAGCGCTCACAATTCGCGCTGCGAGCGGGCAGTGCGCTGGCTTGATTTGATGGTGTTCCCGCCGCATAAGTGTCGTCGAGAGGAATAGACATGGCGCCTGGTCAACGGTCGAGCACGGTCAAGTCTGCCGGATTCGAATCCGATGAACGCGCGCATTCCGCCATGATCGCGCAGGCGGGGGCGCTCATACCGCGGTTGCGGGAGCGGGCCGCCCGTACGGAGGAGTTGCGGCGCCTCCCGCCGGAGACCGAGCGGGATCTGCATGAGGCAGGTCTGTTCCGAATTCTCCAGCCGAAGCGCGTCGGAGGCGCCGAGCTCGACTATGTGGCGTTGATCGACTGCGCCGAACGGCTTGGTCAGGCCGACGCATCCGTGGCCTGGAACCTCGCCAACCTTGCCAGTCACCACTGGATGCTCGGCATGTTCGGAGTGGAGGCGCAGGACCTCGTTTGGGGCAGGGATCCGGACGCACTGATTGCTTCGTCATTCATTTTTCCGGCCGGCCGGGCCCGGAAGGTCGCTGGCGGATACATGCTGCACGGCAGCTGGCCTTTCTCGTCAGGAGTAGCTTCCTGCGACTGGAACATGCTTGCGAGTGTCGTTTATTCCGATGACGAGGCCGACGGCGTCGAATACCGGATCTTTCTGCTGCCGAAGAGCGACTACACAGTGCTCGACACGTGGAACGTCGCCGGATTGCGCGGGACGGGATCGTGCGATGTCGAGGTGAGGGAAACCTTCGTGGCGGATCGGATGACGGTTGCCGTTGGAGAACTCGCCGGAGGGCCGACGCCGGGCAGCAAGGTCAATCCGAACCCGCTCTATTCGCTTCCCGTGTTTGCGCTGTTTCCCTTTGTGCTGTCGGGCGTCGCACTCGGAAACGCCCAGGCCTGCCTCGATGACTACGCCGAAGTGGCCCGCCATCGCATCTCGACCTACAATCGCGCCAGGCTGAGTGACTTCCAGAGTACGCAAATCAAGATCGCGGAAGCGTCGGCAAAGATAGATGCAGCGCGTCTCATCATGCGCTCGGCCTGTATCGATGCCATGGACGATGTGCGGCATGGTCTCATCCCCGACATGGCGAAGAAAACACGATACCGGCGCGATGGGGCATTTTCGGTGAACCTCTGTACTGAGGCGGTTTCGATGCTTTTCGCCGCAAGCGGCGCACGCGGTCTGTTCTCGACCGGGGTCTTGCAGCGGCAGTTCCGCGATGCCCATGCGATCAATTCGCATCTCGCGTTCAACTTCGATGCTGCCGGCACCAACTACGGACGCGTGACCCTGGGTCTGCCGTCCGAGAATCTCACCTTGTGAGGGTGGCCGATGAATGATCTGCCGAAGCAGCCGGCCGTTTCCGATCCCTCCAATGAACTCGCCAGTGACAGCTCCCCGATCGATCCCAGGGACTTTCGCAATGCTCTAGGTTCATACGGCACGGGCGTCGCCATCATTACTGCTGCAGCTGCCGACGGAAGGCCCTACGGCATCACTTGCAATTCGTTTGCGTCAGTCTCATTGAATCCCCCGTTGGTGCTGTGGAGCCTCGGCATCTATTCGTCGAGCCTGACGGTGTTTCAGAGCGCCAGCCATTTCGCCGTGCACGTTCTCGGCGCCGGCCAACAGGCCCTTGCGAACAAGTTCGCAAAATCGTCCGAGGACAAGTTTGCAGGTCTCGACTGGACGCCGGGGCTCGGCAATGCGCCGGTGCTCGCCGAGAGCGTTGCGAGTTTTCAATGCCGTTCGGTCAATCGCTACTACGGCGGCGATCACGTGATCTTTCTGGGCGCCGTTGAAGCCTATGCCTACAATTCCACCGATCCGCTGCTGTTCGCCCGCGGGACATATGGCCGGTTCCTGGCAGATGACGACCGCAAGCGCTGATGTCAGCGCCTCGGTCGCGCCAGCCTGTCAATGGTCGGGTGTTGACAGCTTGTAGATTTCCAGCGCGTCCGCATCGGCCCCACGCGCGGTTCGGGCCAGTCTGAACAGTTGCCCGGCAAGCGTTGCCATCGGTACGGGTGTCGAAGTCGCCTGAGCGACATCGGCGACCGTGTCGAGATCCTTGAGCATAGTTGCGATGTGGCCGAGCGGCGGCGAATGAATGCCCTGTACCATCCGAGGTACGAAGAGCTGAAGCGGGATCGAGTCCGCAAATCCGCCGGCCAGCGCTTCGGGCAGCCGGTTCGCATCGATCCCGGCGTTGACGGCAAGGCGGGTCGCCTCCGCGAGTACAGCCATTGCACAGCCGACGATCACCTGATTGCAGAGCTTGGTGGTTTGCCCGGCGCCGGTCGGTCCCATATGCGTGAACCTGCGCGCCATGACGAGCACATATGGCCGCACCCGTTCGATATCGTTTGCCTCTCCACCAGCCATGATGGCCAGCGTGCCTTCCTCCGCCCCCTTGGTCCCTCCGGACACCGGGGCATCGATCCAGCCTGCGCCGTTCGTGGCCTTCAGCCGGGCGGCCAGGCTCCGGGCGGCATCGGGGTGGATCGACGAGAAGTCGACCACGAGCTTGCCTGTGCCCGGCGCGGCTGCAATGCCATCGGCTCCGAAGATCACCTCCTCAACCGCGGCTGCATCGGTGACACACATGAAGACGATGTCGGTGTTCTCGAACAGATTCCGCGGCGTGGAGACACGGCGGGCACCGGCTGCGATGAGCGGCGCAAGCTTGCCTTCGGACCGATTCCAGACGCACACCTTATGACCGGCCTGGAGCAGGCGCCGGGTCATCGGCGCCCCCATCAGGCCAATGCCGAGATATCCCAGCCTCTCGCCGCCCTGCGGGTTGATCTTGCTCACATCAGCCATAGGTTGCCTCCTTTTGGCGCAGCGCTGGCGAGCCGCGCGACGGCCGCTACCATACATCGCTGATCCCGCGTGGAAACTGGCGGGCTCGCATGGCTTGCCTGATTGTTTGAACCATGAAACATTTGCGCCGTCGGGGTGGGTGGCGCCGGATGGCGCCGGAGCAACGGAGTTGTCGCATGCGAGCGGTTTCGAGGTGGATGCTGGCGATGGGGACTGCGGCGGTCATGGCTGCGGGCGCGGGCCCTTCCCTGGCGCAGCAGACGATCCGTGTCGGCTGGACGATTCCGGCCGAGGAATCCAAGTACTGGATGATGCGCAGGCCTGCTGAATTCCCCGATCTCGGCAAGACCTACAATATCGAGTGGACCCAGTTCCAGGGGACTGCGCCGATGACGCAGGCCCTCGCGGCCGGTGCGCTGGACTGCGCGACCCAGGCGCCGCTCTCGCTCTCGAACGGCGTGGTCGGAGGCAACCTCAAGGCCTATATCGTGGCCCAGCACGTCTTCGAGAAACCGGGCGGGTTCTCCGTTTATTGGGCCGTCATGGATGACTCGCCGATCAAGACGATTGCAGACCTCAAGGGCAAGACGATCGGCATCTCCGTGATCGGGGGCGGCACGCAAGGCCCGTTCAACCTGCTCCTGAAGCAGAACGGCGTCGATCCTGCCAAGGACATCAAGCTGGTGGAGGTGGGATTTGCAGTCTCCGAGGATGCGTTGCGGCAGGGGCGTGTCGATGCCGTGAACATGAACCAGCCGTTCGCTGCGCGCGCCGAGGCGAAGGGCGGGACCAGAAAGCTGTTTTCTCTGTCGCAGGCCATGCCGAACATCGTGCACATCCTCGAGGCCTGCCGTGCCGATTTCGTCGACAAGAACCCGGAACTGGTCAAGGCCTATGTTCGCGACATCACGTCCGGCATGAAAAAGGCGCTGGCGAACCGCGAAGAGACCCTCAAGGTCGTCAACGAGGTGTTGAAAGCGCCGATTCCCGTGCTCGAGACCTACCTTCTCAAGGACAATGATTTCGGGCGTGATCCGGGTGCCGCCCCCAACTTCGCGGCGATCCAGAAGATGCTGGACATCTATGCCGAGACGGGAATGTTGCCGAAGCTGGATGTGGCGCAGTTCAAGCATCCGACCATTGTCGCTCCGCTGCAATAGGCGATCGAACGATCTTGCGAACGAGGGTAGCCGCAACGTCCCGCCTGGTGCGGGACGTTGCCTGAAGAAGATGCAGGTATGAAGAAGCTTCGATCACGGGTCACCACCGACGGCCTCGACCGGGCGCCGCACCGGGCGTTCATGCGGGCGATGGGGCTGGACGATGACGCGATCGCAAAGCCGATGGTCGGCGTGGTCAGCATGAAGGGCGAGCAGACGCCCTGCAACATGACTCACGATTTCCAGGTCGCAGCTGCGAAAGCTGGAATCGAAGAGGCTGGAGGAACGCCCCGGGAATTCTCGACCGTGTCGGTGTCAGACGGCATCAGCATGAATCACGAGGGAATGAAGTTCTCCCTGTTTTCGCGCGAGCTGATCGCCGATTCCATCGAGGCCGTGGTCCACGGGCTCGCCTATGACGCACTGATCGGATACGGCGGATGCGACAAGACGCTTCCCAGCGTGATGATGGGGATGGTGCGATGTAACGTACCATCGATCTTCATCTACGGCGGCAGTTCCCTGCCGGGGCGTGTGGATGGCCGCACCCTGACGGTTCTCGACTCCTATGAGGCGGTCGGCAGCTTCATGACGGGCGAGATCGATGGCGCCACGCTCGAACGTATCGAGCGTGCCTGCCTGCCCACCATGGGCGCGTGCGCTGGGCAGTTCACGGCGAACACCATGGGGATGGTCTCGGAGGCGATGGGGCTGACAATCCCGAACGTGTCGATGGTTCCCGGCGTCTATGCCGAGCGCGCTCATATCTCGCGACGTGCGGGGCGGCTGGTGATGGAGATGCTGAAGCGCGGCGGTCCTTTGCCACGTGACATCGTGACGCGGAAAGCCCTGGAGAACGGGGCGGCCATTGTCGCCGCGACAGGAGGATCGACGAACGCCGCGCTTCATTTGCCGGCGATCGCCAACGAGGCCGGTATTGCCTTCACGATCGACGACGTTGGAGAAGTCTTTGCGCGCACGCCGTTGATCGGCAATCTCCGTCCCGGCGGCAAGTATACGGCAAAGGATGTCTACGACATCGGCGGCGCGGCCGTCGTGATCCGCGAACTGATCCAGAGCGGGCATATCGATGGCAGCTGCCTCACCATTACCGGACGTACGCTGGCCGAAGAGTACGAGACGGCGAACGCGCCTGACGGTGACGTGGTGTACCCCGTCCGTGCGCCGATCATGGCCGATGGTGGCGTCGCCGTGCTGAAGGGAAACCTCTGTCCCGACGGGGCGGTCATCAAGGTCGCGGGTCTGAAGAGTCAGGTCTTCGAAGGCGTGGCTCGCGTTTTTGAGGACGAAGAGGCGTGCGTCGCAGCCGTGCGTGACCGGAGCTACAAAGCTGGCGAAGTCCTCGTGATCCGCAACGAAGGGCCGGTCGGTGGCCCGGGCATGCGTGAGATGCTCGGCGTAACGGCGCTGATCTATGGACAGGGCATGGGCGAGAAAGTGGCCCTGATCACCGATGGCCGGTTCTCGGGCGCGACTCGAGGAATGTGCATCGGCTATGTCTCGCCGGAGGCATTCGTCGGCGGGCCTCTTGCACTCGTTCGCGACGGCGACAGGATCCGGATCGATGCCGTGGGTCGCCGCATGGATCTCCTGGTCAGTGCAGACGAGCTTGCGGCACGACGACAAGACTGGAAGCCGCGGCCGCCACGGCATCGTGCAGGCGCGCTTGCGAAATATGCAAGACTGGTCGGCCAGGCTCCTGGCGGAGCAGTGACACATGAGGGGCCCGCAGAATGGCCGTGGTTCGATTGAGCCGCGCTGATCGCCCGAACAGGCGGTGTAGCTGGCAAGTTTCTTGCTAAGCTCTTGGACTGACGAGACCATGAGCGAGGCACGGACGTAATGAAGGTAGCGCCTTCGAGATCGAACGAATGGATGAGAGCGGTGACGTCACAAAAGCCGGCATCTGCGATCATCGAGATCGACCGCGTCTCGCAGGTTTTCCAGACCTCGGCGCGGAAGGATCATCTGGCGCTGTCGAACGTCTCGCTTACGATCGAGGAGGGAGCCTTCGTTTCCATTCTCGGTCCGTCCGGTTGCGGCAAGTCGACCCTGCTCTACATCGTTGGCGGCTTCGTCAGCCCGACCAGCGGGGTGGCGAAGATGAAGGGGCGTGCGATTACGGCGCCCGGACCGGATCGTGGGCCGGTGTTCCAGGAATTTGCCCTCTTCCCGTGGAAAACAGTACTGGGCAACGTGATGTACGGGCCACTCCAGCAGGGCGTGCGGACCGCCGAAGCGGAGTCCCAGAGCCGGGCCTTGATCGAAATGGTCGGCCTGAAGGGGTACGAGAACTTCTTTCCCAAGGAGCTGTCGGGCGGGATGAAGCAGCGTGTCGCTCTGGCGAGAACGCTGGCCTATCATCCCGAAGTGTTGCTCATGGACGAGCCATTCGGGGCGCTCGATGCCCATACCAGAACGCGATTGCAGAACGATCTCCTCAACATCTGGGAACGCGATCGCAAGACGGTCCTGTTCGTCACCCATTCGGTCGACGAGGCGGTCTTCCTCTCCGACAAGGTCGTGATGATGTCCAAATCGCCGGGCCGTATTCGGGAGGTCATCGACATTGATCTGCCGCGGCCGCGACGCCGCAGCGAGCTTCTGCTCGATCCCCGCTATCAGAAGTACGTCGTCGATATCGAGCGCATGTTCGATGAAAGCGATATCCCCGGATCAGATGCATGACGTCGTCGGTCGACCTCATCAGACGCGTGGCTCCTGTGCTGGCTTGCGCCGGGCTCCTGGCCCTGTGGCAGGTCGCCTCTCTTGCGCTCAAGAACGACAGCTTTCCGACGGCGATTGAGGCGCTCAGGGCAATTCCGGACATTCTCGGCGACAGGGAATCCCTGATCAATATTCTGGCCTCGCTCCGCCGCATGGCGATCGGCTTCGGGGTCGCCGTGCTCGTATCCATCCCGCTGGGTTTGCTGATGGGCCGCAGCCGGGCCGTCGCAGCCTTCTTCAATCCGCTCCTGATGGTGATTTATCCTGTACCAAAGGCTGCGCTGATGCCGATCATCATGCTGTGGCTGGGAGTCGGGGACATCACGAAGACGCTGGTCATATTCCTCGGCGTCAGCCTCCCGGTCATCTATCACAGCTTCGAGGGCGCCAAATCCGTCGAGGAGAAGATGGTGTGGTCCGGAGCGGCGATGGGGCTGTCGGCCGCCCAGCGCCTGGTGCGGATCGTGTTGCCGGCCGCCCTTCCGGAGATCCTGACCGGATGCCGTACGGGCCTGGTCCTGGCGCTGATCACGATGATCACCAGCGAGATGATCGCCCGGCAGTCCGGCGCCGGGAATATCCTCTTCAATGCACTCGACATGGGGCAGTATGACACAGTGTTTGCGATGATCATCATCGTCGGCGCGATGGGTATTGGCCTCGATGCGATCTTCGAGCAGGTGCGCGCGCGGCTGGTTCGCTGGTCGGAGCCCCAATTCGACATGCCGCTGAGCTTCTCATGATCGGGCGCGTGCCATTCGCAACCGTCATACTCGGGATCGCGCCGATCGCGATCGTGATCGGGCTGTGGCAAGGTCTGGTCTCGTTCGGCTTTGCCCCGACAGCCCTGCTGCCGCCCCCCGGCTTCGTCTTCGCCAGGTTGTTGCAGCAAATGGTGACATGGACGTTTCAGCAGGAGATCGTTGCGACCCTGACGCGGCTGTTCGCCGGTTTCGCCATCGCGGTCGTGCTCGGCGTGAGCATCGGTATTGCCGCCGCCGCCAGTCCCGCGATCAATGCACTGGTCCGGCCGATTGTCCGTGTCCTGGCACCCCTGCCCAAGGTCGCGCTTTATCCGGCGCTGCTGTTGCTACTCGGGTTCGGCCACGGATCCAAGATCACGCTGGTGGCCGCCGACGCGCTGTTTCCCATTCTCCTGTCTACCTATTACGGCGCCTCTACCGTCCAGCAGAAGCTGATCTGGTCGGCCATGGCGGCGGGAACGCCGCGCTATCAGATACTCTTCAAGGTCGTGCTGCCGGCGTCGATGCCATCGATACTGACCGGCTGTCGGATCGGTCTTGTCATTTCCTGCATCGTGGTGTTTCTGGCCGAGATGATCACATCGACGGACGGATTGGGGCACGCGCTCGTCACGGCGGCCCGGACCTTTCAGGCCGTCGACATGTTCGTGCCACTGATCACGATCTCGCTGCTGGGATTGATCCTGAACGGGTTGCTCGGTGCCTTGCGGGCTTACCTCCTGCGAGGGTTCCCCGAGGCCTGATCTGACAATACAAGAAACCAAAATGCCGGGAGCTGCCCATGTTGTCCGACCGTATCGAAGCAAAATGGATCGACGCGTTCTGCGAGATCTTCGAAAGATGCGCCGTCAAGGCCGGCGACACGGCGGCGATCCTCTCGGAAACGCAGTCCCGTGCGCTCAACGTACATCTCGCCGAACTCGCTTTGCTGCGCATGGGCGCCCGTCCGTTTCACGTCGTTCTACCGACGCCCCGTAACCGCCACGTCGTTCCAGTGCGCTCGACCGGCGCCAGCGAGGCGATCCAGAAGCTGGGCCCGGTCATCAGTGCGCTTCAGCAGGCAGGGTTCGTGGTGGACTGCACGATTGAGGGTCTGATGCATGCAGTAGAGACGCCCGAAATCCTCAAGGCGGGCGCGCGCATCCTGGTGATCTCCAACGAACACCCGGAGGCCCTGGAACGGATGGTGCCGGATCCCGCGCTCGAGAAGCGTGTCAGAGCTGCAGCCAAGATGCTGCGCGCGACCAAGCGGATGCGAGTCACTTCGAAGGCTGGAACGGCACTTGACGTCGACATGGTGGGGGCATCGACGGTCGGGGTGTGGGGTTGGACAGACAAGCCCGGCACGCTGGCGCACTGGCCGGGTGGCATCGTCGTCAGCTTTCCCAAGAGCGGTACCATCAATGGCACGCTGGTGATGGCGCCGGGAGACATCAATCTGACATTCAAGCGTTACCTGACCTCACCCGTGAAGATGACCTTGAAGGACGACTATGTCGTCGAACTCGAGGGTGAGGGCACCGATGCTGCGATGATGCGCGCTTATCTTGCCGCCTGGGGCGACCGCGAGGCCTATGCGGTGTCGCATGTCGGTTTCGGCATGAACCCGGGCGCTCGCTACGAAGCGCTGTCGATGTACGACCAGCGCGACACGAATGGTACGGAGATCCGCGCAGTCTCCGGCAACTTCCTGTTCTCTACGGGGGCGAACGAATTCGCCGGCCGCTACACGGCCGGTCATTTCGACCTGCCGATGATGGGGACGACCATCGAACTCGACGGCGTCGCGGTGGTACGAGACGGCGTTCTGCAGGACGTGTTCGGCTAGCTGCGGTCCAGGACCGGAGGCCGCGCGAGGCCAAAGTGCCGGAGCAGGTCGACCATGGCCTTGAGCCGCTCGGCCCTGTAGGCGTCGACATCTAGGGCGGAATAATCGAGGAAGCCGGTGCCCGTGCGCAGCCCGATCCGGCCCTCTTTCATGTTGCGCGAGATCACCTCGGGGGCACGGTAGCGGTCGCTACCGAGCGCGCCCTCGAGATAGCGGCTGGCATAGTAAAGGATGTCGCCGCCACCCCAGTCGATGAATTCGAGCAACCCGAGCACGGCATAGCGAAAGCCGAAGCCGTAACGGATCGCCTTGTCGATGTCTTCCGCACTTGCCACGCCTTCCTCGACCATGCGCGCAGCTTCGTTCATCGCGAGAGCCTGGATGCGCGGCACGATAAAGCCCGGTGTCGCCGCGCAGACGACAGGTACCTTGCCGATGCCCTCGAGCAGCGCCTTGACCTCGCCAATGATGCCGGGATCGGTGGCCTTGCCGGGCGATACTTCGACAAGAGGGATCAGATAGGCCGGGTTCAGCCAATGGACGTTCAGGAAGCGGTGCGGGTTCAGGATCGCGCCGGACAAATCATCGACGAGTATCGTCGAAGTGGTCGAGGCTATGATCGTATTCGGGCCAACCTGCCGCGAGGCAGAACCCAGCACCTCGCGCTTGAGTTCGACGACCTCGGGAACACCTTCAAAGACCATTCCGGCAACGCCCAGCACCGAACCGCTTTGGCTGGACGGCACCACTGAAACACGCGCGACCAGCGGAGCGATGTCTGTCTCGGTCAACAAGCCCAGTTTCGACAAGCTCGCGAACGTCTTTCCGACTTCATCCAATGCCTCCGCCTCCAACTCGGCGAACGCTTCGGCCGAGCGGGCCTTCACGTCGATCATCGTGACAGCGTGGCCGGCATAGGCAAACGCGACCGCAATACCGCGGCCCATGCGGCCGGCGCCGAGGCATGCAATCTTGACGAGGTTCGTCATCGGTCAGAATCCATTGCGAAGCAGCGTCTGGAGCTCGGTCTTGCCGAGCCCGCCCAGGCCCAGCGTCTCCAGCGTGCGTCCGCCCTGGGCGAAGTCTTCGCTGCAAATCGCGCCTCCGATGGCCAGGAAGGCCCTGGCAAGCGGTGTTGTTACGCCTGCCAGATCGGCGACGGACACAAGCAGGGATAATCCAAGCCGCAGATCCTCTCGCATATAGCGATGCTGACTTAGCTCGATACGTTCTCGCCAGTCGCCGGAATCGGTCAGGCGGTCGTGCGAACCGCGGCCGTACATCCAGATCTCGCCTTCCCTGGCATAGTGGTGGGCAAGCGGGAAATGCGGTGCACCGTATCCCAGCGCTTCACGCACGGCGATCCGCTCGGCGTCGAGCGCGTCGGTGACCCGCCGGATCGCGGCTTGCGTTCCCTCCTTGTGGATGTCCCATCTTTCGAAGTGCTCGATCGGGCCTGCATTCATTACGATGAGCGGCGGATGAATGATGGGACCTGCATTCATCAACGCGCCGGACATGGCGTCTCCGCAGGATTCGATCGCATCAGGGAAAGCGCGGGCGATCACCGCAAGGGCGTGCTTCTCCTGTTCGAGCGGAAAAACCCCGACAGGCAGTCGCTTGGCGCGGATGGTGATCGCAACCTCGAAGGGACCGTGCTTTCGGGTCAGCCACGGCAGCGTCCCGGTTTCTGCAAAGCTTGCCTTAGACGTATTGCCGGCCTCTCGTGCAGCCTGTGCAAAGATCATCGAACCGAACGTGGCCGGCGGCAGGAAGACCACCTGTCCGTCGCTCAAGTGAGGGGCCAGCTGCCGGGCAATGTCTGGCTGTGCAAAGGCCGGAGCCGGACACAGGATCAGCTCTGCGCTGTTCACGGCTTGTGCGATGTCGGTCGTGATGAGCGCAAGCTCGACGTCGTGACGGCCGTTGTGATCCTTGATCACAATGCGCGAGCCGGCCGCACGGTGAGCTGCGACCTGCTCGCCATCGCGGCGCCATAGCCGAACCTCATGCCCCGCAAGTGCAAAATCGCCAGCGGCTGCGAAAGAGCCGTTTCCCCCACCCAGAACCGCAATCTTCAAGACGCCTCTCCTTGCGTGCGCGATTGCGCATCAAGCTGCTTCAGCAGGAAATGCTGGACCTTGCCCAGTGCCGTTCGCGGCATATCGGTGACGAAGACGATGTCGCGCGGAATCTTGTAACGCGCCAGTTGTACCTGAAGATGCGCCTTCAGCCCGTCCGCGTCGACGCTGCCGGTCCGCCGGATGACATAGGCGACCGGCACCTCGTCCCAGCGTGGGTCGGGTCGTCCGATCACGGCACACTCGCTGACATCGGGATGTTCGAGCAGCACGCGCTCGACTTCGGCGGGATAGACATTCTCGCCGCCGGAGATGATCATGTTCTTCTTGCGGTCGCGTACCCAGAAATATCCGTCGGAGTCGCACAGGCCGATATCGCCGGTGCGATACCAGCCGTCGTGCAAGGCCTCGCGCGTCGCCTCCGCATTGCCCCAGTACTCGAAGAACACGTTGGGGCCGCGAACCGCGATCTCGCCCGCTGTGCCCGCGGCCACCTCGCGGCCCGACTGATCAACCACCTTTGCCTCGCAGCACAGGCCAGGTAACCCTGTCGATCCCGTGCGTGAGAGATCGCCTCCGAGCCGTGTATAGACGGCAATGGGGCATGTCTCGGTCGAGCCGTAGACCTGGAGCACAGGCACGCCGCGAGCGACGAATCGATCGACAAGATGGGGCGGCACGATGGTTGAACCGGTGGCGACGGCTCGCAGGGATGACAGGTCGGTCGTCGCCCAGGCGGGATGATCGCTGACCGCCTGGATGATGGCCGGAACCAGGACCGTCAGGGTCGGTCGCTCGCGTTCGATCGTGGTGAGGGCCGTGTCCGGCGTGAAGCGGGCGTGGATCGTGACAGTGGCGCCGAGCTGGAGCGCGGGCGTCGTCTGGATGTTGAGGCCGCCGACATGAAAGAAGGGAAGGACCGTCAGCACATGATCGTCGGAGGTCATGTTGTGCATGTGCTGGCTCATGACGCCGTTCCAGAACAGCGCCTCCTGACGCAGCACGGCGCCTTTGGGTCGGCCGGTGGTCCCGGAGGTGTAGACGATCAGCAAGGGACAGAAGAGATCCGTGTGCGGATTCCGCGCACTTCCCTGGCTTCGCGACAGAAGCCTCTCGAAGGTCACTCCGCGATCGGGCGCGAAATCGAGCCCAACGATCGATGTCCCGGGCAGGGGACTTGTCGATTCAGACAGTAAGGCCTCGAAGGCCTGCTCAAGTACCAGGACCTTGGCGCCGCAATCGGCGAGAATGTAGAGCTGTTCGGCCACCGCCAATCGCCAGTTTAGCGGTACCAGCAGTGCGCCGAGCCGCGCACATGCATAGAGCAGGACCAGATAGTCCGGCCGGTTCATGCTCAGGATCGCGACACGATCACCCCGGCCGATACCGAACTCCGCCTTCAGCGCCGATGCGGTTCGCTCGATGCGCCCGGCAAACTCTGCATAGCTGAGCCGCTGCCCATCGAAGACAATGGCCGTCTTGCCTGGAGAGAATGCCGCGTTGCGATCGATCAGACTGCAGAGATCCACGTCAGTCGTCCGTTTCGCCCGCCTCGTACAGTGCTTCGCGTCCGATCCGGTCGAGGCAGAGTTCCGCCGTCCAGGGCAGCATCAGTGCACCGCAGCGGCTGTCGCGATAGATCCGCTCGAGCGGCAGGGAGCGAAGCATCGCCTGGCCGCCGCAAGTGCGGATCGCCAGCGCCGCAAGTTCGTTGGCGCCCTCCATCACCGAATATTGCGCAGCATAGGCTCGCAGCACCTGTTCCTTGCTCGGATTGGCGCGCGCCTCGGTGATGGCCTGGAACCAGATCGCCTTGATCTGCTCAAGCTTGATTTGCATCTGCGCAACGGCGATCTGCTTGGTCGGATACATCCTGCGCTTCACCGGTGGCATGCCCGGCACCTCGCCACGTAAATAGCGCACGGTGAAGTCGTAAGCCGCCTGCGCGAGGCCCATATAGGTCGGCGACAACGTCAGGAACATGTGCGGCCATCGCATCGCCGCCTGGAAGTAGACTCCGCGCGGCATAAGGGCCGAATCCGCCGCAACGAATACGTCCTTGAAGATCAACGTCCGCGAGACCGTCCCACGCATGCCGAGCGGATCCCAGTCGCCGGTGACCGACACGCCGCCGGACTTGGCCGGGATCGCCAGATAGAGCGTATTGCGGCGCGAGGCCTTTTCACCCTGCTCGATCTCGGTGCAGAGCACACCGTAGTAATCCGCATGTCCTGACAGCGACGCGAAGATCTTCTTGCCGTTGACGATCCAGCCGCCGTCGACCGGCTTCGCCTCTGTGCCGAACGCGACGCCGCCGGCCGCCGCCGCGCCGCCCTCCGAGAAGGGCTGTGAGTAGATTGCGCCATCCTCGACGATGCGCTTGTAGTGGACCGCGCGGCGCGTTTCGTGTTCGGCGCGCGTCTCCGTGTCCATGTCGAGATCGTCGGCGAGCGGACCCGACCATAGCGTCGAGCAGACATGCATGTTCCAGGTCAGCGCCGTTGCGCCGCAATAGCGGCCGATCTCGGCAGCCGCGAGTGAATAGGTCTGGTAGTCGGCACCGAGCCCGCCATGCGTCTTGGGGACGGCGATGCCGAGCAGGCCGACGCGATGCAAGTCGCGATAGTTTTCACTCGGAAAGATCGCCTCGCGATCCCAGGTCGCGGCGCGCGCGGCGAACACGCTCTGGCCGATCTCGCGGGCGCGTGCGATGATGCCGGCCTGCTCACTGTTCAGGCGAAAGGCGACGGGATCGAAGATCGGCGCATCGAGCGGAATCTTGGCGGTCGTGCCGATGGTCTTGCTGACTTGCAGGGTCATTGCGCAGTCACCTTGGTTCAGGTGTCGAGAGAATAGAGAAAGCGGCCGAGAGCCTCGTTGAAGACTTCGGGACGCTCCAAATTCGCCAGATGGCCGACACCGTCAAGCTCGACATATCGAGCGGACGGAATATAGGTCGCCGTTTTCGCCATCATCGGCGCAGGGGCGTTGTTGTCCCGCGAGCCCGACAGCAGCAACGTTGGCACGGAGATATCCTTGAGCGTGCTACGCTGATCGAATCCGATCAAGGCCAGCATCATGGCGCGATAGCTCGCCTCCGGCACGCTCGCCATGCAGTCGCGCGCAAGCTCCATTCCCTTCGGATCAGGATGCTCGCCCACGAGTTCCTGCACCAGAGAAGGCGCCAGGGATCCCATCGTTTCGCCCCGGTCGAGCGGGCCGAGGCGGGCGTCGATAAAGGACTTCTGCCAGTCGCCGTCAGCCTTGCCGAAAGCCGGGCTGGTCTGGGCCAGAACGACGGCGCGTGCCAGTTTTGGCGATTGAACCAGCCACTTCTGGACGATCATGCCGCCGATGGAATGGCCGACCAAAATCGGCCGGGTCGCGCCAAGTTGCTCGATGAAACGCTGGAGGGCGTCCGCCAATTCGGCGATGCTGACGTGATCGAGGGGGGCCGATCCGCCATAGCCGGGCATGTCCCATGCGACCGTGCGGAAGCGGCTACCGAATGAGACAAGCTGATGCCGCCAAGCCCGTGCGGCTCCGCCAATGCCGTGCAGGAAAATCAGGGGTGTCGCGCCCGGCTCGCCCGCAGCTTCATAGGCGAAGCGTCCGTCCTTTTTTATCATCGGCGCAGGCTGCGACACGCGACATCCTTTGGCTTGGCCCTGCGATGCTAACAGGCCTGTGACGGATGGGAAGAGATAATTTTATACTTAAAGCAATTTCCGGGCCGATCCTGGTTGGGTGCGCATTTGGCCTTGTCAATTGTGCTCACGTTGCAAAAATTTGAAGGTTAAAATATATTAACCGAGCCGTCACGCACTCATGGAGCCGCGCATGTCCGCATTGCCGCATTCGCCGCACGCGCTGGTGACCGGGGGCGGCCGTGGTATCGGTCGCGCCATCGCTGCCGCTCTTGTGGGGGCGGGCGCTACCGTGACAGTGCTCGGCAGAAGCGCTGCGACTTTGGAAGATGCAGTCCATGCAGGAGACGCGCATTTCGCCGCGGTCGGCGATGTCTCGAACGAAGCGTCACTGAGGGCGGCCATTGCCGCGGCGAATGACCGCAAGCCGATCGACATCCTGATCGCGAACGCTGGCAGTGCCGAGTCCGCGCCGTTCTCCAGATCGGATAGCGCCCTTTTTGCGCGCATGATGGATGTCAATTTCATGGGCGTGGTGCATACGATTCAGGCGGTCTTGCCGGAGATGAAGGGTCGTCCCTATGGCCGGATCGTTGCAATTGCGTCGACTGCCGGGCTGAAGGGGTATGCCTATGTGAGCGCGTATGTGGCAGCCAAGCATGCCGTGGTGGGGCTCGTGCGGTCGCTGGCGCTCGAGATGGCGGGCAGCCACGTGACCGTGAATGCGGTATGCCCCGGTTTCACCGATACCGACCTGGTCGCGGGCAGCATTGAAAACATCATGAAGAAGACCGGCCGCAGCCGCGAACAGGCCATCGCTGAACTCGCCAGGCACAATCCGCAGGGGCGCCTGATCACACCGCGGGAGGTTGCTGACACCGTGCTTTGGTTGTGCGGGGAGGGTGCGGGTGCGATCACCGGTCAGGCCATCGCGGTTGCGGGCGGCGAGATCTAGCGCGGCAATCTTGCGGATGCAGAACAAGAAAGTGGAGGAGACCCAATGAGCAGACCAGCCAATCCTGTCACCTTGCCGGTCGCGGACTATACATCGAAACACTTTCTGCTGGTGGTGGTCGATTGCGTTGCCACCGTCACGCTCAATCGTCCCGAGCGGAAGAATCCTCTGACCTTCGAGAGCTATCGCGAACTCACCGATTTCTTTCGTGCCTGTGCATTCGATGATACCGTCAAATCGATCGTCGTGACCGGCGCCGGTGGCAATTTTTCCTCGGGCGGCGACGTGTTCGAGATCATCGGCCCTCTCGTGAAGATGGATACGAAGGGGCTGACCGCGTTCACGCGCATGACGGGCGATCTCGTCAAGGCGATGCGGGCATGTCCGCAACCCATCGTGGCTGCTGTCGAGGGTATCTGCGCCGGTGCAGGTGCGATCATTGCTATGGCCTCCGACATGCGCCTTGCCGCCAGCGGAGCCAAGGTTGCGTTTCTCTTCAACAAGGTCGGACTTGCTGGATGTGACATGGGGGCCTGTGCGATCCTGCCGCGGATCATCGGCCAGTCGCGCGCCTCGGAACTGCTCTATACGGGCCGCTTCATGACCGCGGAGGAGGGCGAACGCTGGGGCTTTTTCAGTCGCATCGTGACGCCCGAACAGGTGTTGCCCCAGGCGCAACTGCTGGCGAAGCAGATCGCGGAAGGTCCGACCTTCGGCAACACCATGACCAAGCGGATGCTGGCCATGGAGTGGGCGATGTCGGTCGAGGAAGCCATTGAAGCCGAAGCCGTTGCCCAGGCGCTGTGCATGACCACGGCGGACTTCGAGCGCGCCTTCGAGGCGTTCGCCAACAAGGTCAAGCCGGTGTTTCGGGGTGACTAGGCGCCCGGGCCGGCGGAAGGTCTGAACACAGGCTTGCGCGAAATTATTTTAGGGTTAAAATAATTTCGCCGGATCAATTGGCGAGGCTCCCATGAAAGTCGCGATCATCGGTGGCGGACCTGCGGGTCTTTATGCTGCGATCCTGCTGAAGAAGCAGCGGCCGAGTGCCGACATCACCGTGTACGAGCGAAATCGGGCCGATGATACGTTCGGCTTCGGAGTCGTCTTCTCGGATGCGACGCTGGACAATTGCGAAAAGTACGATCTTCCGAGCTATCGCCGCATCACCCAGGAGTTCGCCTATTGGGATGACATTGCCGTGCATTTCCGCGGCACGGTGCATCGCGTCGGCGGCAACGGCTTCTGCGGATGTTCGCGTCGCAAACTGCTCCTGATCCTCCAGGAGCGAGCGCGCGAGTTGGGCGTCGTTCTTCATTTTGAAGTGGATATCGACGACGAATCTCGCTTTGCGGATGCGGATCTGATCCTGGTTTCCGACGGCATCAATAGCCGTCTCCGCGAGAAGCATGTCGACCATTTCCAGCCCGAGGTGGATCTCCGAGCGAACAAGTTCGCCTGGATGGGGTCGACCAAGCCGCTGGACGCGTTCACGTTCATCTTCCAGGAGACGGAGTGGGGACCGTTCATCGCCCACGCCTATCAGTACGAGGCCGGCCATTCGACCTGGATTTTCGAAACCGATCCGGCGACGTTCGAGCGCGCCGGGCTGACGGGTCTGGACGAGACCCAGTCCGCCGCCCGGATGGCCGAGATATTCGGCTGGTTCCTTGATGGGCACGAGCTGCTCACCAACCGCTCGATGTGGCGCAATTTTCCGATGATCCGCAGCAAGCGCTGGGTCAAGGACAACATGGTGCTGCTCGGCGACGCCAAGGCGAGCGCGCATTTCTCCATCGGATCGGGTACCAAGCTCGCGATGGAGGACGCGATCGCGCTGGCGGACGCGCTGGCGAAGGCGCCCAGCATCCAGGCCGCCCTCGACCTCTACGAGCATGGCCGGCGCGAGGAGGTCGAGAAGACCCAGCACGCAGCCGATGTCTCGCTGGTCTGGTTCGAGCACGTCGATCGCTTCTGGGATTTCGATCCCGTGCAGTTTGCCTTCGGCGTGATGACGAGGTCGAAGGCCATCACCTACGACAATCTCAAACTGCGTGCGCCGGAGTTCGTTGCGGAGGTCGAGAAGTCGTTTGCCCAGCAGGTGCGGGACAATGGCTTCGAGGTCGACACGAACAAGCCGGTCGTGCCTCTGTTTCAGCCGTTTCGCCTGCGCGAGATGACGCTGGCCAATCGCGCTGTGATGTCGCCGATGTGCATGTACTCGGCCCAGGAGGGCGTGCCGGGGGACTTCCACCTGGTCCATTACGGATCGCGCGCGGTCGGTGGTGCCGGCCTGATCTTCACGGAAATGACCTGCGTCAGCCGGGACGCGCGGATCACGCCCGGCTGTGCCGGTCTTTGGAACGACGAGCAGGAAGCGGCCTGGCGACGCATCGTCGATTTCGTGCACGGCAATTCGGCCGCGAAAATCTGCCTGCAGCTGGGGCATGCCGGCCGCAAGGGGGCGACCAGACTGATGTGGGACGGCATGGATCGGCCACTGGAGCAGGGGGCTTGGGAGGTGGTGTCGGCATCTCCGTTGCCCTACTTCCCCGACAGCCAGGTGCCGCGCGAGCTCGATCGCGAGACGATGGGCGCGGTGAAGGATGCCTTCGTGGCGGCAGCCGAACGCGGCGACCGCTGTGGTTTCGACATGCTCGAACTTCATTGTGCCCATGGCTATCTGCTGGCGAGCTTCATCTCGCCGCTGACGAATACGCGTACCGACGCCTATGGCGGGTCGCTTGAAAATCGGCTGCGTTTCCCCCTCGAGGTCTTTGAAGCATTGCGGTCGGTCTGGCCTGCGCACAAGCCGATGTCGGTGCGCATCTCCGCGACCGATTGGGCCGAGGGAGGCATCACGGGGGATGACGCGGTTATCATTGCCCGTGCCTTTGCCGAGGCAGGTGTCGATCTCGTCGACGTCTCGACCGGGCAGACCGTGCGTGAGGCGCAGCCGGTATATGGGCGTATGTTCCAGACGCCCTTCTCGGACCAGGTCCGCAACGAGGCGCGCGTTGCCACGATGTGCGTTGGCAATATCACCACGGCGGACCAGGCCAACACGATCCTGGCCGCGGGCCGGGCGGACCTCGTCGCGCTCGGGCGGCCGCATCTGGTCGATCCGTTCTTCACCATGAAGGCGGCCGCATGGTATGGTGCAAAGGATGCCTTCTGCCCGCCGCAGTACCTGCCCGGCAAGGATCAGATTTTCCGCAACAGCGTGCGTGACCGTCAGGATCTCGAGGAGCTGAGAATTAAGGCTAAGCCGAAGACCCGGGCGGAGCTCAAGGCCGAGGCGACAAAGCCGCTTGCGGCGGAGTGACCGCCCGTGCCACGTTAACCGCATTGCCTGAGGTAGTTCGAGTGGAGTAGGGGCGATGAAGGCGATTGTCGTCGGTGGCGGTATTGGTGGTCTCACGACAGCATTGATGCTGCGGGCGCGCGGCATCGCCTGCGAGATATTCGAACAGGCGGACACCATCCGCGAACTTGGCGTCGGCATCAATACGCTGCCGCATGCGATGCGCGAACTCGCCGGTCTCGGCCTGTTGCAGAAGCTCGATGAGGTCGCGGTCCGCACGGACCAGCTCTATTATCTGAACCGGCACGGTCAGGAGGTCTGGCGCGAAGCCCGTGGCGTCGATGCGGGCCACGATGTTCCGCAATTCTCGATCCACCGCGGCCGCCTTCAGGGTGTCATTCACCGCGCCGTCGAGGAGCGCCTTGGGCGGGAGGCTATTCACACGGGCTGCCGGCTCGGTGCTTTCACGCAGGATGAGGGGGGCGTCACCGCCTACTTCTTCGATCGCACCGGCGCTCACATCCATACTGCGCGCGGCGACATTCTGATCGGAGCCGACGGCATCCACTCGCGGGTGCGTGACACCCTGTTTCCGAACGAGGGGCCGCCGTGCTGGAACGGTCTCATGCTGTGGCGTGGCGCGCGTGACTGGCCGCTGTTCCTCACCGGCAAATCGATGATCGTGGCCGGCGGCCTCAATGCCAAGGTGGTGATCTATCCGATCGCGGAAGGATCGAGTCCGGCGAGCCGGCTGACCAACTGGGCTGTGCTGGTGAAGGTCGGCGAAGGCAATACGCCGCCGCCGCGAAGGGAAGACTGGTCGCGGCCGGGCCGTCGCGAGGACCTGATGCCGCATGTGGCGCGGTTCTCGATTCCCCATGTCGACGTGAAGAGCCTGATCTCGGCGACGCCCGAATTCTACGAATACCCGACCTGCGACCGCGATCCCCTGCCATACTGGTCGTCCGGCCGCGTGACGCTGCTCGGCGATGCCGCGCATCCCATGTACCCGGTCGGCTCCAACGGGGCCTCGCAGGCCATCCTGGATGCGCGCTGCCTGGCCGATGCGCTGGCGCGGGCCGAACACCCGCGCCAGGCACTTCTCGAGTACGAAAAGAAGCGCCTGCCGATGACCGCGGAGATCGTCCGCTCCAACCGCCGTGGCGGCCCCGAGGGCGTCATCGATGCCGTCGAGCAGCTTGCGCCCGATGGTTTCGACAATGTCGACAACGTGCTGAGTTACTCCCAGCGCGAAGCCATCGTTCGCGGCTACGCCACCAAGGCCGGCTTTGCGACAGTCCCGGGCCTCGCAGCCGTCCGCGCTTGAGACGGTGCGGCTAGCCGCCGCCGGGCGGCGGCGGCAGAAAGTGGATGTTGTACTCGGCTGCCAGCGTGACGACGTCTTCGGGCTTCTGCTCCTTCATGTTGTGAAGGGCCCAGAACAAGTCGAACAGCCTGCGGGTCGGAGAGACCCAGAACAGCACCTTGGCGGTCTGCTCCGACTTGTTGAAGATACCGTGTGGCACGCCCATGCCGAGCCGGATCAGATCACCCGGCGTCGCCTGCGATTCCGAATCCCCCAGCAAGAAGTCGAGCTTTCCTTCCAGCATGTAGAGATATTCGTCCTGATCGGGATGAATGTGCGGCGGAACGAAAGTGCCTGGCGGCAGTGTCGCATGCCAGGAGAAGCTGTTCTCCGCGCAGCCCTTCGGCACATAGGTCTGGCCGAGGATGTTCCAGGAAATGCCCTGCATCCCCTCATTGGCCCGCGTGATGCCGGTGATTTCGCTCTTCATTGCAGTTCTCCCTTGAGACGACGGCTTAGTTTGCCGCTTTGCAGTCCTTGGCGTAGCGATCGCCGTAGTTCTCGAAGACCTTCTGGACAATCTCCGTCTGGAACTTGCCGTCCGGGCGCTTGGCAACCTTGGTCAGATAGAAGTCCTGGATCGGATAGCCGTTATTGTTGAACTTGAAGGCGCCGCGCAGCGAGGTGAAGTCGGCCTTCTTCAATGCGCTGGCCACGGCGTCCTTGTTGGAGAGATCGCCCTTCACCGCCTTGACCGCGCTGTCGATCAGCATTGCGGCATCGTAGGCCTGGAAAGCGTAAGTACCTGGCACGACGTTATAGGCGGCTTCATAGGCGGCGACGAACTTCTTGTTCTGCGGGTTGTCGAGATTGGGCGCCCAGTTCGCGCCGCCGAACATTCCGACCGCTGCGTCCTGTTGCGCGGGCAGGGTCGATTCATCCACGGTGAAAGCCGAGAGCACGGGAATGTTGTCGGCAAGGCCAGCCTGCCTGTATTGCTTGACGAGATTGACGCCGAGGCCGCCCGGCATGAAGGTGAAGAGCGCGTCGGGCTTCTGCGACGCGATCTTGGACAGCTCCGGCTGGAAGTCCAGGGTGTTCAGAGGCATGTAGGACTCTTCGACGATCTCGCCCTTGTAGTCGAGCTTGAAGCCGGCCACCGAATCCTTGCCAGCCTGATAGTTCGGCACCATCAGGTACATCCGCTTGTAGCCGCGATCCTGCGCGACCTTGCCGAGGATCTCGTGGACCTGGTCGTTTTGATAGGACGTGACGTAGAAGAACGGATTGCAATCCTTGCCGGCGAAAGTCGATGGACCGGCATTGGGGCTGATCAGGAACGTTTTCGACTCCGTGACGGGCCGGTGGATCGCCTGCAGGATGTTGGAGAAGATCGGGCCGACCACGAAATCGACCTTGTCGCGCTCGAGCAGCCCCTTGACCTTGGTCACGGCTGCGTCGGGCTTCAGTTCGTCATCCGCGACGATTACCTCGACGTCGCGGCCGCCCATCTTGCCGCCGAGATCCTTCACGGCGAGCGCAAAGCCGTCGCGGACCTGCTGGCCAAGTGCGGCGGCAGGACCCGATAGGGTGACGACGACGCCCAGTTTAATCTTCTCCTGGGCGAGAACGGGGCTCGCCGCGGTGCCGAGCAGCAGAGCGGCCGCGGCCAAGGTCATCTGCGTCTTCATGAATTGTCCCCCATATCGATCCAGGTTACGCGACAGGCCGCAACGTAGAGCCGAGCTTATGCCGTTGACGGCTGCCGCCGCAAGCTGAGCTCAATCCCTTGCCTGCCATCGGGCAACGTGCATGCAAGGGACGCGCCAATTATTTGAAGCTTAAAGAAAGTCGACCGTGGTCGATTGTTGCAGCTTTGGACTTGCGGCCGTCACGGATTTATTTGAAGCTCAAAACGTTGGGGAATCCGTGCCGGCATTGCGTCGGTCATGATGGATTGCAGCAGGATGCTCGATTCCGAGACCAAGGCTGTCGAACTTCCGGAGGACCATGCCGAAGAGCTTCGGCTGTGGCTTCGCCTCCTGACGTGTACGACCCTGATCGAGGGTGAGGTCCGCGGCCGGTTGCGGCAGCGCTTCGATGTCACGCTCCCGCGTTTCGACCTGATGGCGCAGCTGGACAAGGCGCCGGACGGCATGACCCTCTCCGATGTGTCCAAGCGCATGATGGTATCGAACGGTAATGTGACGGGTCTCGTCGAGCGGCTGGTCGAGTCCGGGCATCTCGACCGGCGTACGTCCGAGACCGACCGTCGGGTCCAGGTGATCCGGCTGACAAAGCTCGGGCGTGCCGAGTTTCGTAAGATGGCGGCGGAACACGAGACATGGATCGCCGACCTCTTCGCCGATCTGACCCCGAAGGATGTGCGCGAACTGATGCGGCTGCTCGCCAAGACCAAGGCGTCGGCCCAGAAGTCGGCCGCGCGGCGCCGGCCGTAGCGGTCGTTCACGCCAGGCATTCTGCCGCAGGAAAAAGCAAGGGTTGCCCAAAATCCGCTATTGCGCCGAATTGCTTTAAGCCTAAAATGTTTTCCTGTAAGTGCTGCCGGGTGCTTTCCATGCGCAAAGGAGCGTGCGATGGCCAACGCCGCCAAGATTGAAGTGCCGGGCTCGGACGACGGCAACGTTGCGACGGCCCATGTCGATACTTTTGCGCAGGCGCATTTGCCGCCGCGCGAGCTCTGGCCTGACTTCATCTTCACCCGCCCGGAGCTTCGGTACCCGCCGCGTCTCAATTGCGTCAGCTATTTCCTTGATCGCTGGGTCGAGCAAGGCCATGCCGATGCGCCTTGCGTCATCAGCCCATCCGTCAGCTACACCTATCGCGAACTGCAGGCGCTGGTGAATCGCATCGCCAATGTTCTGGTCGACGAACTTGGTCTCGTGAGCGGCGGCCGCGTGCTGCTGCGCTCGGCCAACAATCCGATGATGGTCGCGACCTATCTCGCGGTCATCAAGGCCGGCGGCATCGTGGTGGCAACCATGCCGCTGCTGCGGGCCAAGGAACTCGCCTACCCGATTCAGAAGGCGGAGATCGCGCTCGCCCTCTGCGACGGCAAGCTGTCCGAGGAGATGGAGAAGACCAGGGCACTCGCGCCCGGATTGAAGCGCGTCGTGTATTGGGGGAATGGTGCAGCCGACTCGCTGGAGGCGCTCATCGCGGATGCCAGCCCCGCGTTCGATCCCGTCGACACCGCGTCCGACGATATCTGCCTGATCGCGTTCACCTCGGGGACGACAGGCGATCCCAAGGGCACCATGCATTTCCACCGCGACATGCTGGCGGTGTGCGACGGATACGCCCGCAACATCCTGCGGGCCGAGCAGCAGGATCGCTTCGTCGGCTCGGCCCCGCTCGCCTTCACCTTCGGTTTCGGCGGCGTCCTGTTCCCCATGCATATCGGGGCATCCTTCGTCGTGCTGGAAAAGACATCGCCCGACGACATCCTGAACGCGATCGAGCAATACAAGACGACGGTCTGCTTTACCGCGCCGACGGCCTACAGGGCCATGATCGGCAAGCTGCCAGGTCGGGATATCTCTTCGTTGCGCAAGTGCGTGTCTGCGGGTGAGACGCTGCCGAGGCCGACATTCGAGGCCTGGCTGAAGGCCACCGGCATCAAGCTGATGGACGGTATCGGCTCGACCGAGATGCTGCACATCTTCATCAGTGCGACCGAGGACGAGATCCGTCCCGGTGCGACCGGAAAGCCAGTCCCGGGATACGAGGCGAAAATCGTCGATGATGCCGGCAATGATGTGCCTCCGGGTACGCTGGGCCGGCTTGCCGTGCGGGGACCGACCGGCTGCCGCTATCTCGCCGACGAGCGCCAGCGCAAATATGTGCACAACGGCTGGAACATCACCGGGGATACCTATGTCATGGATGGCGATGGCTATTTCTGGTACCAGTCGCGCTCCGATGACATGATCGTGTCAGCGGGCTACAACATCGCCGGCACCGACGTCGAGGCCGCGCTGCTCACGCATCCTGCCGTCGTCGAATGCGGTGTCGTCGGCGCCCCCGACGAGGCCCGTGGCATGATCGTGAAGGCCTATGTCATCGCGGCGCCGGATGTAACCGCGGACGCTCAACTGGTGGCGGAGTTGCAGGAGCATGTTAAGCGGGAGATCGCGCCGTATAAATATCCGCGGGCGGTCGAATTCGTGACACAATTGCCGAAGACCGAGACCGGCAAGCTCAAGCGTTTTGCCTTGCGACAACTGGCGCAGGCGGCGGGCGCCCGGTCGGGCGTCGCGGCGGAATGAGAGGATGACACATTGTCCGTGACGACGCCGAAGGGCCCGCAGCTCGCCGTGCTGCCGGCCGCCGATGAGAACGACGCCGCTCCGCAGGCACAGGTGCTGCAGCCATCGGGCTGGCCGATGCCGAAGGGCTATGCCAACGGCATGGCTGCCGACGGGCGAATCGTGGTCACCGGTGGGGTGATCGGCTGGGACCATGAGGAGCGACTTGCCGACGGGTTCGTCCCGCAGGTCCGGCAGACGCTGAGCAACATCGCCGCGATCCTGGCCGAAGCCGGCGCGCGTCCGGAGCATCTGGTGCGCCTGACCTGGTACGTGGTCGACATGGACGAGTACCTTTCGAACCTGAAGGAACTCGGCAAAGCGTACCGTGCGATCCTCGGCGCACATTATCCGGCGATGGCGCTGGTGCAGGTCGTGCGCCTCGTCGAGAAGTCGGCGCGCGTCGAGATCGAGGCAACCGCCGTCATTCCGCGCTGAGCGGCGGCCTCCACGTTTTCAGTCTGTGTTTTCAGCCAGCCTTTTCAGCCTGCCTCTTTAGCATGTCTCTTTAGCTTGCCTTGGCGAGCTCGTCGTCTTCTGGCGAGTTCAGATAGACGCCGGACATGGTGTCGACCCAGCACAGATGGTCGTGCACCTTCTTGACGCCTTGCACGGTCTCGGCCGCGACCAAAGCGGCCTGTCGCGAGCGTTCCTCGGTGATGACGCCGCTGAGGTGGACGATGCCGTCGCGGACAATGACGTTGAGTCCGAACGGGCACCAGTCGTGCTTCTCCATGCTGTCGATGATGCGGCTGCGAATGTGATCGTCGTCCGCGGTCGGATCCTGGACCTCGCGCGCGAGGCCCGCCACCGCCTGCAACAGATTGGCGCGCGACACGATGCCGACGACCTTGTCGCCGCGGACCACCGGCAGTCGCTTCACATTGTTGCGTTCCATGAGTTCGACGATTTCTGCCAGCGCGGTGTCCTCGGTGATGGTGATCGGCGAGTCGGTCATTACTTCCGACACCTTGCGGCCATGCTCGTGGACGAAATCACTGGCCGATTTGCCGGGACCGAGGATGAAACGCAGCCAGCGACCGCGCTTGCGTCCGGTGCCGATTTCGCTGCGGCGGATGAAGTCGCCTTCGGAGACGACGCCGACAAGCTTGCCGGCATCGTCGACCACGGTCAGACCGCTGACATGTCGCTTCAACATGATGTTCGCGGCCTCGACGATGCTGGTGTCGGGGGTGACCGAGATGACCGACCGGGTCATGATCTGGTGCGCGCGCATGGACGTACTCCGCAGGTTCCGCTGATTTCGATGCAGAATCCTAGTCCCTGCCTCAACTGGCGGGCTTGACGCAGGTCAAGCCCCGCTCCGGTGAAGCAATCGTGATCGCCGGAGGGCATTGATGCAGCTCAACGCATCCGCTTGATGCGGCCCTACTGTCATATCGGCGCTGAAAAGAGGCTTTGGGAGCAGTCAATGATGAACGTCGTGCAGATCGGTCCCGTGACCGAACAGCAGGCTCCCCAGCCTCCCTCGACCGTTCCGGCTCTTGCCCTGACCAGCACTGTGCCAGCGCGGCCCGCCAATTCGGTTCCGCAGGATGCACCCGGCGGGGAGCACGAGGTGGAGACCGATGCGCTCGATCGCGCGTTCCATGCAATGCTGGCCCGCTTCACCGGCGGAGTGTCGCCGGTGGCGTTGTCGCTCGCCTGGCTCGACTGGAGCGCCCATCTTGCGGCTGCGCCGCAGCGCCGGATGGAGATCGCGCGCGAGGTGGTACGCGACACCGGCCGGCTGCTCGAGGCAGCGGCGCATGCGGCGTCTCCGGGGTATACGCCGTGGTCCGTGATCCGGCCGCAGGCCCGGGACCGCCGCTTCAAGGAGGCGCAATGGGAAGCGCCTGCGTTCAACCAGCTTGCGCAGTCTTTCCTGCTGACGGAGCGGTGGTGGCACGATGCCACGACCGGCATCCGCGGTGTCTCCCGCGCCAATGAAGCCATCGTCGAGTTCTCCGTGCGTCAGATGCTCGACATGATGGCGCCGTCGAACTTTGCGGCCACCAATCCGGAGGTGCTCGAGAAGGCCTTCCAGAGCGGAGGGGAAAACTTCGTCTTCGGCTGGCAGAACTGGTGCAGCGACATGATGCGGCTGTTCTCGGCCAAGCCCGCAACCGATGACAAGTTCGTGGTCGGGAAGACCGTTGCCGTCTCGCCGGGGCAGGTCGTCTACCGCAATGAATTGATCGAACTGATCCAGTATCACCCGACGACCGCGCAGGTCCGGCCCGCGCCGATCCTGATCGTCCCGGCCTGGATCATGAAGTACTACATCCTCGATCTGTCGCCGCAGAACTCGCTGGTCAAATATCTCACCGGGCTGGGTTTTACCGTGTTCGCGATTTCCTGGCGCAACCCCGACGCCAGGGACCGGGATGTGGCCTTCGACGATTATCGTAAACTGGGCGTCATGGCGGCGCTGGAGGTCATCGGCCGGATCGTGCCTGACCGCAGGACCCATGCGCTGGGCTATTGCCTTGGCGGCACATTGCTGTCGATCGCCGCCGCGGCGATGGCGCGCGATGGCGACCGCCGTCTCGCCACGATCACGCTGCTGGCTGCGCAGACCGACTTCACCGAAGCCGGCGAATTGACCCTGTTCATCAACGAGAGCCAGGTCGCATTCCTCGAAGACGTGATGTGGCAGCGCGGCTATCTCGATACGACACAGATGGCCGGCGCGTTCCAGCTGTTGCGCTCCAACGAGCTGATCTGGTCACGGCTGTCCCACGACTATCTGATGGGTGAGAGCGCGCCGCAGAGCGACCTGATGGCGTGGAACGCCGATGCGACGCGGCTGCCCTATCGCATGCACTCGGAATATCTGCGCCAGCTCTTCCTCGACAACGATCTTGCCGAAGGCCGCTACCGGGTCGACGGCAGAACGATCTCGCTCTCGGACATCCACACGCCGATGTTCGTGGTCGGCACTCAGACCGACCACGTGGCGCCGTGGCGATCGGTCTACAAGGTCCACTATCAGGTCGATGCTGACGTGACGTTCCTCTTGACCAGCGGCGGTCACAATGCCGGCGTGGTCGCACCGCCCGGCGAAACCTGGCGCAATTACCAGATGATGACCAAGGCCGCGGATGCGCCCTATGTCGGTCCCGACGAGTGGGTCAAGCTGGCGCCGCACGCCGAAGGCTCGTGGTGGCCGGAGTGGACGACTTGGCTGGTGGCGCGCTCCGGCGCACCGTGCGATCCGCCGCCGATCGGAGATGGAGCGCTCGATGGTCTGCCCGAGGCGCCGGGAACCTACGTTCACGGCTGATCGTCGGTGTCCGGGCTGGCCACAAGGTCCCTGGCGCGGAAGGGTTTGATCCGGGCGAGCTTGCCGTAGGCGGCAATGGCCGTCTTGAGCAAGCGCTTCTCGCGCTTTCGATCCTCGAAGCGCGCGGCGGCCTTCGGGCCGGCGCCGTCCAGCGACTTGGCCAGTATCTGTCCGCGTGCATCATCGTTCAGCTGTCCCAGGCTGCGTTGCGCCTTCCGCAGCAGTTTCAGCATCAGCTTCTGCTTGGCAAGCGATGGGCCGGTGAACACCTCCTGGAGCGACTCGATCGCGTAAGTCATCCGCTTGTTGAGAAGCCGCAGCCTGTGCCGCTTCTCGACGTCGAGCCTGGCCAGTTTGCGCGACTTTCTGAGCAGCCTCTTTTCCCATTCAGTCAGCCGGGTCGCCGCGTGGTCCGCAAGCGGGCAGCGGCGCAGCCTGATCGCCTCCTTGCTGCGTCGCTTGGACCATGGACCACTCTCGATCCAGCTCGACGTCTGCTCCACCAGGCGGCGGTAGCGGGCGGACTGGAGTGCGCGGGTCAGCAGGCGATGGCTTTCGGCGCGTTTCTCGTCCCAATATCTGAGCTCTGCAATCACGGCGAGTTCGTCGCCGCTCTCCGCAACCACGCGTTCGATCGCCACGTCGAGATCACGCACCAGGCCGAGCTGGCTGTTGAGCCACTTCAGCTCCGCCCAGACCTGCGGCCGCACCGCGTCGTCCACCATGGGCGAGAAGAAGCGAATGGTGGTGCGCAGATGCGTCAGCGCGATCCGAATCTGGTGCAACGCCTCCGGGTCGCCGCGGCATGTGCGCTCATGCTGGGCGAGCAACGCGCCGAGATGGCGGCGCGCGATGATGCGAAAGGCAGTGTCGCACGCCGTGCCGGAACTGAGGCGCCCGGGCATGACAGTGCGCCTTGCCGCCGATCTGGAGCCGCCAGTCGCCGCCGAGATCGTGGTGGATCGCGCCATCGGTGCCCGTGTCAATCAGACCGCCTTGTTCATTCCGATCGCAGTCCGACAATGCTCGAGTGTCTGCGCGGGAGTGCCGGTTGCATCGATGGTCGCCCAGCCCACATGCCCGATACTATAGTGCTCCTGAAGCGCGGCAACCTCTTGCGTGGCGTCGGATGCGTCGTCCCGGCGGCCGCCGATTCGGGTCTGGCGCGTTGCGAGGTCCGCGATCAGGAAGAGACCGGCAAACGGGACCCTGCAGGCTTCGGCCAGAGCAGTGAACGCGTCGCGCTCGGTTTCCCGCGCAAAGACGCCGTCGATGATGACGGAATGCCCCTGCGCCAGTACGCGCTTCGCATTTCGGGCCAGGATGTCATACACTTGCTGCGCAAGTTCGGGCGTGTAGGCGGAGGGAGGCAACCGTTCGGTCTGGCCGATGCCGAACATCTGCTTGCGAACCACATCGCTCCGCAGCACGATGGCGCCCGGGAGTGGCGGTAGGTTCGGCGCCAGCATGCGGGCCAGCACCGATTTGCCTGTGCCGGACAGGCCGCCGACGACGATCAGACGCGGCGCGGGAGGATGGATGAGCGTCCGGGCAAGGGCAAGATAACGGCGCGCCTCGTCGATGATGTCAGGCTTGTCGGCATGAGGCCGCTGGAGCCGTGCCAGCGCGACCTCGGCACGGATGGCCGCCCGGACGGACATGAACAAGGGCAGGGTGGACAACCCGTCGAGATGTTCGGCCGGCGCGGAGACCAGATAGCGGTTCAGCATCATATTGGCTGGCAGCGGCTGGTCGTGGTGGAGCAGGTCCATCAGCGGGAATGCGAGGTCGTACAAAACGTCCACGGTCGCGATCTGCGCGTCGAACTCGATGGCGTCGAACAGCACCGGCTGCTCGCCGATCATCACGATATTGGCCAGATGCAGGTCGCCGTGGCAACGGCGCACGAAGCCCTGGCGCGCGCGCTGTTCGAGCAGGGGGCCGATCCGCAACAGCGACCGGCGAAGATCATTGCAGAGTTGTTCGATCGTCCGGGGGTCGAGATGAGTCCCGATCAGCAGCCCGTGATGAATGCCGTCGATCAGAGCCGGGATCGATGCAATCCATGCACGCCCCTCGGTGGCTTGCGCTGCCGTGTGCGAGGCCAGAATTGCGTCGGCGGCAGCTGCCGCGAGTTCCCCATCGAGCGGGCCGGCTTTCGCCAGATGATCCAGGGTACGATTCTCATCGAAACGAGACATCTCGACGGCATACTCGATCGGACGCCCGCGACCGTCGAGCCGTATCGATCCATCCGCCTCTTCCGTGATCGTCGCGACACGATGATAGATCTGCGGAGCGAGTGGTCGATTGATGCGGATTTCCTCCTCGCATGCCGTCTTGCGCTTCTCTAGCGTCGAGTAATCCAGGAAAGGAAACCGCACGGCACGTTTGACCTTCAGCGCGCGGCCGCCGTCGAGAAATACCGACGCGCCATGGGTGTCGATACGCTTGACGCCGGGATTGCGCGCGAGGCTCTGGAAGATGCGCTCCTGGTCTACCGTCTGGTCTGGCATCGGAATGACCTTCAAGGTGTCAGCACGGCTGCGCCCAGAATACGGCCCTCGCGCAGCATATCGAGAACCTCGTTGGCCTGATCCAGCGGGAAGACCGTCGTCTGGGTGCGGATGCCGGCTTGCGGCGCGATCTTCAGGAAATCGAGACCATCCTGGCGGGTCAGATTGGCGACCGACACCACCTGCCGCTCTTCCCACAGGAGACTGTAGGGGAAGCTCGGAATATCGGTCATGTGGATGCCGGCGCAGACGACGCGGCCGCCCTTGCGCACCGCACGCAGGGCTGCCGGGACCAGTTCGCCTGATGGTGCGAAGATGATGGCAGCATCGAGCGGCTCGTCGGGGATCTCGTCGGATGAGCCTGCCCAGTCTGCGCCGAGGCGGCGCGCAAGGTCCTGCGCGGCGCGATCGCCCCGCCGCGTGAAAGCATGGACCGATCGGCCCTGCCACCGCGCGACCTGTGCGACGATGTGGCCGGCGGCGCCGAAGCCATAAAGCCCCAGTCGTTCCGCCGGGCCTGCCAGCACCAGCGAGCGCCAGCCGATCAATCCCGCGCACAGCAGGGGCGCGATGGCGGCATCGTCGCTGCCCTCGCCGAGCGGGAACGCGTAACGCGCGTCCGCGATGGTGTGTGTCGCGTAACCGCCGTCGCGCGTGTAGCCCGTGAACAGCGGCGCGTCACAGAGATTCTCCCTGCCGTCGCGGCAGAAACGGCACTTCCCACAGGTGAATGCGAGCCAGGGAATGCCGACCCGGTCGCCCGGCACATGGCTCGCGACATCGGGGCCGACGAGATCGACCCGGCCAACGATCTCGTGGCCAGGTACGATCGGATAGCGAATTCCGGGCAACTCGGCATCGACCACGTGGAGATCGGTCCGGCATACCCCGCAGGCCCCGATCCTGACCCTGATCTGCCCCTCACCGGGAATCGGGTCGGGCCGATTTTCCATCCGCAGCCGCGCTCGTGGGGCCGGCAACACCATCGCATGCATCGATCCCTCCGGGGAGCAAGCCGCACCCGTCAAGCCACCGATAGATCATTCGTATGGCCAGTTGTTGACTTCTCGCAACGCAGTCTCGTCTTGACGCGGATCAAGGGGGGGTCGGCATGGTTTGGCTAATGTCGTCGCGAGGAGAATGTGGATGCCGGTCAGGACTGACAAGCTGCCTGCGAGCTTTGCGCGCGCGCATGTCATCGCTGGCATCACGATGGATACGTGTCCCCATCCCCACCTCCTGCCACCTCCATGTCGCGGTCCGACCGAGGCCGTCATCGGCCGGCCATTGTGCCCGGCTATGATGTCGCACTAGGGCGCAAACACGGGGACAGCGCCGCGACAATCCGAAAACACCTTTCCAAACAACGAGCTGACCAGCGCTGCAGATGAGTTGATCTCATCGCGCATCGAGTGCGTTCAACACCTATCCGGGCTAGCTTGTCACTGTGGGCCCATCGCCCGATCGGACACGTCATCATGTCGACCTATCGTTTGAAGAACCTTCTGTCCCCAAAGTCGGTGGCACTCGTCGGCGCGAGTCCACGTCAGGTGTCGGTGGGGCGCGCTGTCCTGGAGAATATTCGAAAGGCGGAGTTCAAGGGGCCGTTCGGCCTGGTGAACGCGCGCCACAAGGAGATCGGCGGCCTTGCCGCAGTGACTGGTCTGGACCAGCTGCCGTTCGTTCCCGAACTTGTCGTCATCACGGCCCCCGCGCCGGAAGTTCCCGCGATCATCGACCAGGCAGGTCGTCTTGGCTCTGCGGGCGCCCTGATCGTTTCGGCCGGACTCGGGCACGGGCCGGGATCCCTCCAGGAGGCTGCCATCGCGGCTGCCCGGACATACGGCATGCGGTTGATTGGTCCGAATTGCCTGGGCATCATGATGCCCGGCGTGAGCCTCAATGCCAGTTTCGCCGCCCACATGCCGCAGGCGGGAAACCTCGCGCTGATCTCGCAATCGGGAGCGATTGCCGCCGGCATGGTCGACTGGGCGGCGCAGCGCGGCGTCGGCTTCTCCGGCATCGTCTCGATCGGCGACCAGATCGATGTCGACATCGCCGATCTGCTCGACTACTTCGCGATGGATCACAAGACCCGCGCGATCCTGCTCTATATCGAGGCGATCAAGGACGCGCGGAAATTCATGTCGGCCGCACGCGCCGCATCTCGCGTCAAGCCTGTCGTGGTCGTCAAGTCGGGCCGCATGGCGCAGGGCGCCAGGGCCGCGGCGACGCATACGGGCGCTCTTGCCGGTTCGGATGCGGTCTATGACGCGGCCTTTCGCCGCGCCGGTGTTCTCCGGGTGTCCGATCTGCGCGAGCTGTTCGATTGCGCCGAGACGCTCGGCCGTGTCGAATCTCCGACCGGAAAGCGTCTTGCCATTCTCACCAATGGCGGCGGTATCGGCGTTCTCGCCGTCGATCGGCTTGTCGAACTCGGCGGAATCCCCGCGCCGATGACATCGGAGACCCGCGCCAATCTCGATGCGGTGCTGCCGCCGACCTGGTCTGGCTCCAATCCTGTCGACATCGTCGGCGATGCGGATGCCACACGTTACGCCGCGGCGCTCGAAGTGCTGCTGGCAGACCCCGGAAACGACGCCGTCCTGGTCCTCAACGTGCAGACCGCGATCGCATCGGCCGCGGACATCGCCGCGACGGTCACCGAGCGCGTCAAGGCCTATCGCCAGAAGCATCGCAGCTGGGCCAAGCCGGTCCTCGCCGCCTGGGTCGGCGCCGACCACAGCATCATCGAGACGCTGTCGGGTGCCGGCATTCCAAACTATCCGACCGAGGACGATGCCGTTCGCGGCTTCATGCATCTCGTCAGGCATCGGGAGGTCGTCGAGGAACTCAGCCAGGTTCCGCCGGCGATGCCCGACAGTTTCGCGCCCGACGCGGCCTCCGCCCGAGCTATCGTCAACGCCGCGATCGCGGACGGCCGCGTATGGCTCGAGCCCGTCGAGATCAGGCGTCTGCTCGAAGCCTATGACATCGCGATGGTGCCGACCCATGCGGCGACCGACGTCGAGCAGGCCGTGGCCATCGCCAGCGAGATGTTCGCGAAGGGCGCCACCGTCGTGCTCAAGATCATGTCGCGCGATATCGTCCACAAATCGGATGTCGGCGGCGTGGTTCTCAATCTGACGACGCCCGAGGCCGTGCGCGCGGCGGCCACCGATATTCTCGCGAGAGCCAGGAAGTTGCGTCCGGAAGCCCGCATCGACGGCGTCATCGTGCAGGCGATGGTCGTGAAGGCCAAGGCCCGTGAGTTGATCCTCGGCCTCGCCGACGACCCGACCTTCGGCACCGTCGTGGTGTTTGGCCGCGGCGGGACGGCGGTCGAGATCATCAACGACAAGGCGCTGGGCCTGCCGCCACTCGACCTGCAGCTGGCCCGGGACCTGATCGACCGGACCCGCGTGTCGCGGTTGTTGCGCGCCTATCGCGATGTGCCGGCCGTCAAGGAGGATGCGGTCGCCCTGGTCCTGGTCAAGCTCGCCCAGATGGCGGCCGACATTCCCGAGATCCGCGAACTCGACATCAACCCCCTTCTGGCGGACGAGACCGGCGTGATGGCGGTCGATGCCCGCATCGCGGTGGGACCGCCGGAGCGCAAATGGGCCGGCTCGGGACCGACCAACTTTGCCGTCCGCGCCTATCCCTCGCAATGGGAGCGCCACCTCACGCTCAAGGAGGATTGGCGCATCTTCGTCCGGCCGCTGCGTCCCGAGGATGAGCCGATCATCCACGACTTCCTGCGCCATGTGACGGCACACGATCTGCGCCTGCGGTTCTTCGCGCCGATGAAGGAGTTCACCCACGAATTCATCGCGCGTCTGACCCAGCTCGACTATGCGCGTGCGATGGCGTTCATCGCCTTCGATGAAGCCACGAACGAGATGGTCGGCGTGGTCCGGATCCACTCCGACTCGATCTACGAGACGGGCGAATATGCCATTCTGCTGCGGTCCGACCTCAAGGGCAGGGGGCTCGGATGGGCGCTGATGCAGCTCATCATCGACTATGCAAAGTCGGAAGGCCTGAAAACCATATCGGGCGACGTGCTCAAGGAGAACGTCGTGATGCTCGAGATGTGTCGGCAGCTCGGCTTTGCGGTGAAGCCGGACCCGACCGAGCCGGACATCTGCGACGTCCGGCTCAAGCTCTGAGGCAAGCTCAGGTGCCTTTGTCGGGGGAGACCGCGGCGTCCGGATTGCTCTTCCGCAGGTTCTTGATGATGATCGCGATCAGGGGCAGCAACACCGGTACGATCGTGCTCAGCGGATGGTGAACCGCACCGCTCACCTGTGCCTGGAATGCGCGGGCCTCGATCTGCAAGGCTTCCATGGAGGCGCCGTGAATCTCGTTGGCAAGCTCGATATCGCGGCCTGATGGAGGACGACCCGCCAGAAGCAGAAGCAGCCCGGCAATCGCGAAGTTGATGGCACCGAGGGCGGCTGCCGCCGCGATCGCGCTCCAGATCTGCACGAGCGCGAAATAGGCGGCCAGTTCCAGCATCAGCAGGCCGAAGGCGGCGATCAGTGCTGCGAAGGCGCGCAGTCCCAGCCCGACCAGGAGATGACGCAGCCTGATGTCCGCGATGATCCTGTCCGTGCGCCAGAGCGCCCGCAGATGTTTGACGACGTTCTCGGTGTTCACCTAGTGTCTCCTGAGCATGAAGCCGACGACCACGCCGAGCGCGAAGGCGGATGCGAGCGAGGCAACCGGTCGCCCGGTGACGAAGTCGTGAAGCTGGTCCTGCTCGTCGCTGACGGTCTCGCCGAGTTCGGCCAGCGCCGCCTTGATCTGGTCGGCGAGCGCCTCGGTGCGTTGCTTCGACGTGTCGAAGATCTGCTCGCCGGCGGTGCTCAAAAGACGTGTGACGTCGATCTTCAGCGCCTGCAATTCGTCGCTCATCTTGCCGGTGTCGAACATTGGCTGTCTCCCCTGAACGAGGAAAGCATAAGCGTGCCGGGTCCCCGGCTTTTGATTTGCGTCAACGGGCCGTGGACCTGTCTTTGAGGCAGGTCAATCGGTTACGGTGACGGCAGCCTAGAACGCAAATGACCGGGGACAGACGTCCCGGAGAGGATATGAGCGTGAATTCCGAACCTCTGCTGCTCGCTACGCCTACGGGGGATGCGCTCGAGTTGCGCCCCGAGGGGCCCTGGATCGCCGCCAACGTCACCGCCCTCGAAACGCTGTCGCGTTCTGTCGCGGCGGATGTCGATCGCTTCCGGGCTGTCAAGCTCGATCTGTCCGGCATCAGTGCGCTGGATACGCTCGGCGCCTGGATCCTCGAAAAACTCTCGCGCAAGGCCGCCGCGGCGGGCCGGCGCGCCGAGATCGTCGGGGTGGCCGATCAATTCAGTGGCCTGCTGGAAGAGGTGCATCAGGTCAACCGCAACACGCCGGTGCCGGCGGCCGCCGGAAATCCATTGCTGGTCAGGCTGGGCGATCTCGGCAAGGCGACGGTCGGCGCGCGGGAAGACGTCGCGGTTTTTCTCCAGATGCTGGGCGCTCTGTTCCTGGCAGTGCTCGGCGTCCTGCGCCATCCGCGGTCGCTGCGGCTGACCTCGCTGGTCTATCAGCTCTACCGGATTGGCTGGCAGGCGATTCCCATCGTCATGCTGATCACCTTCCTGATCGGTGCGATCATCGCCCAGCAGGGGTTCTTCCATTTCCGCAGGTTCGGCGCGGAATCCTACACCGTCGACATGGTCGGCATCCTCGTGCTGCGCGAACTGGGCGTCCTGATCGTGGCGATCATGGTCGCGGGCCGTTCGGGCAGCGCCTACACCGCCGAACTCGGTTCCATGAAGATGCGCGAGGAGATCGATGCGCTCTCGACCATGGGGCTGGATCCGGTTCACGTGCTGATCCTGCCGCGCGTCGCGGCGCTCGTCATCGCCCTGCCGATCCTGGCCTTCATCGGGTCGCTCGCCGCGCTCTATGGCGGCGGGCTCGTGGCCCAGTTTTACGGCGACATGGGGCCGGCGATCTACATCGCGCGGCTGCACGATGCCATCTCCGTCACCCATTTCGAGGTCGGGATTCTCAAGGCGCCGTTCATGGCGCTGGTGATCGGGATCGTCGCCTGCAGCGAGGGATTGCGCGTCAAGGGCAGTGCGGAATCGCTGGGACGGCAGACCACGACCTCGGTCGTGAAGTCGATCTTCCTGGTGATCGTGCTCGATGGCCTGTTCGCGATCTTCTTCGCCTCGATCGGGATGTGATCATGCCGGAGCCGCAGCAGGACTTTGCGATCCGGGTCCGCGATCTCGTGGTCGGTTTCGGGCGCCAGACGGTGCTCGATCAATTGTCGCTCGACGTTCGCCGCGGGGAGATCCTCGGGCTGGTCGGCGCGTCCGGCGGCGGCAAGTCGGTGCTGATGCGCACCATCATCGGTCTCATTCCGCGGCGCAGCGGCATCATCGAGGTGATGGGGCAGGAGATCGGCGGAACGAATGACAGCCCGATGCTGCATGCCGCGACCAAATGGGGCATCCTGTTCCAGCAGGGTGCGCTGTTCTCGTCGCTGACGGTCCGGCAGAACGTGCAGTTTCCCTTGCGCGAGAATCTCGTGCTGTCCCAGGAGCTGATGGACGAGATCGCGACCGCCAAGCTCGAGATGGTGGGATTGCGCCCCGAGGACGGCGACAAATATCCGGCGGAGCTGTCCGGCGGCATGACCAAGCGCGTGGCGCTGGCGCGTGCGCTCGCGCTCGATCCGCCGATCGTGTTCCTGGACGAGCCGACCTCGGGCCTCGATCCCATCGCGGCCGGCGATTTCGATGCGCTGATCCGCACCCTGCAGAAGACTCTGGGTCTTACCGTGTTCATGGTGACCCATGATCTGGCCAGCCTCACCACCGTCTGCGACCGCGTTGCCGCGCTCGCCGACGGCAAGATCGTCGCGATCGGGCCGATGCGCGATCTCCTGAAATCCGAGCATCCCTGGGTGCGCGCCTATTTCCACGGCAAGCGCTCGCAGATGCTGCAACCCCAGATGAGATGAGAGATGGAAACCCGTGCTCCCTACGTGCTGATCGGCACCTTCGTGCTGGCCGCGATCCTGGCCGTGTTCGGCTTCGTCTACTGGCTGAACAACACCGGCGGCATCGGGCCGCGCACGAATTACCATGTGCAGTTCCAGGGGCCGGTTCCGGGCCTCCTGGTTGGTGCCGGCGTGCTGTTCAACGGCATCCGGGTCGGGGAGGTGACCCAGCTCGGCCTTGCGCCGGACAATCCGCGCTTCGTCAACGCCATCGTCGCGGTCGCCACGACGACGCCGGTCCGCGCCGATACCAAGGTCGGCCTCGATTTCCAGGGCCTGACCGGTGTGCCGGTCGTGACGCTCGAGGGCGGGACGATCGTAGCGAAGTCGAATGAGCCGCTGACCCTCGTCGCCGAGGCCGGCGCCGGCCAGAGCATGACCCAGGCGGCGCGCGATGCGCTGCGGCGGGTGGATTCCGTGCTTCAGGACAATTCCGGTCCCCTCAAGGACACGATCGCCAACTTCAGGACCTTTTCCGACGGGCTCGCGCGCAACACCGGCAAGGTCGACGGCATCCTCGCCGGCCTCGAAAAGATGACGGGCGGCGGCACGCCGGCCCCGAAGGTCACCTACGACCTTCGCGCGCCGCAGAATGTGGGACCGGTCGGCAAGACGCTCTCCGCCTCGCTGGCGCTGCCCGAGCCGACGGCGGTGGCGATGCTGCAGACCCAGCGCATGCTGTTCGCGCCGGTCGGCGACAATCCCGGCTTCGCGGAGTTTCTCTGGGCCGACAGCATTCCGAAGCTGTTGCAGGCACGACTGATCGACAGTTTCGAGAACTACGACATTGCCCATGCTCCCTTGCGCACCGGCGATCTCGGACAGGCGGACTATCAGCTGCTGATCGATGTCAGGCGTTTTCGCATCGCCACCGATGGCGGCGCGCAGGTCGAGATCGGACTGTCGGCGCGCATCGTCGACAAGACAGGCAAGGTCGTTGCCTCGCGCCTGATCGAGGCGAGCGAGAAGCTCGACAAGGTCGAGCCGAATGCCGCGGTTGCGGCGTTCGACGCGGCGTTCGCCCGGATTGCGCGGGAACTGATCGGCTGGACGGTGCAGTCGGTGTGAGTTCGAGGGGGCGCTTCGGGCGCTATTCGAGCGTCTTCAGGTAGGACAGAAGATCGTGGATCTGGTCGGGGTTGAGCTGGAAGACGGGCATGTCGGCGTGGCCGGTGGTGATGCCTTCGGCCAGCGCCTCGCCCAGCGTCTCGATCGGATAGCGCTTGTGCAATGTCCGCAGCGGCGGCGCGATCCCGAGAGGGCTTTCCGAGACCCGGTCGATCGCGTGGCAGCGTCCACAATTTGCCTTGGCGAAGGCCTGGCCGCGCTGCTCCGCAGTCGGCGCGGCAAGCGCAGGTGTGATCAGCAGCAGCCCGATGAGGCCGTGACGCAGCGCGCTTTGCAGCATGGAGGCATTCCCGTCGAAAGTCGCAGGCAGAATAGGTCGGCGATGTGGTCCGGGCTTGATCTGCGTCAATCGCCATTGGCGCGGTGCAGTAAAATGCAGGCGGCGCGGCGGAACGGCCATCCAGGCCTGACCTGAAGGCCGCCGGCGCCTGGAGCGGTGGATGAAGGCTTCCCTGGTGATGATCGAGCCGAATGGCCATTACTGTAGCGATTGCGCGGTCCGCGACTTCGCAGTCTGTTCGTCGCTGGACCCCGCCGAACTCCGGGAGCTCGAGCATCTCGGCCGCCGCGTCCATTTCGCGGCCGGCGAGACCGTCTTCTCCGAAGAGGACATCACCAGTTCCTTCTACAACGTGCTCGAGGGCGTCATGCGGCTTTACAAGCTGCTGCCGGACGGCCGGCGGCAGATCGTGGGATTCGCGCTGCCCGGCGATTTCCTCGGCATGAACGTCTCCGGCCGCCACAATTTCTCGGCTGATGCGATCGGTCACGTGACGGTGTGCCAGTTCGCCAAGACGCCGTTCGGGCGCTTCATCGAGGACCGCCCCCATCTGCTCCGGCGCATCAACGAACTGGCCATTCGCGAACTGAGCCAGGCGCGCGACCACATGGTCCTGCTCGGGCGCCGCTCGGCGGACGAGAAGATTGCGACCTTCCTGCTCGGCTGGCGGGATCGCCTGTGCGCGCTCAAGGCCCCCTCGGACACGGTTCCCTTGCCGATGAGCCGCCAGGACATCGCCGACTATCTCGGCCTGACCATCGAAACCGTCAGCCGCACCTTCACCAAGCTGGAGCGTCACGGCGCCATCGAGATCATCCATGGCGGCATCAGCCTGATCGATTCCGCCCGGGTCGAGGCCCTGGCTGCCGCCTGAGCCTGGAGCGTCACCCGATTTGATCTCGATCAAGGACGCCGGTTCCATCCTGTCGATAATGCCCCAAAATAAACCAAGGGGGATGACGATGCCGACGGATGCCTTGCTCGTGAGTGTCGCCGTGGTGGCCATGTTCGTCGTGTTCGCAGCGGCGCTGGTCTGGGCCGATCACCAAACCCGCCATCTCGGTCCCAATCTCAGGCGCTGACCCTGGCGTCAGGGGCATGACTCCCTAGCGCCTGCGCACAACCAGCGTGCAGGCCATGCAACTCTGCATTAGCGGGGTGCATGGATTCACCCCCGCGGCTGCGTTGCGGAATGTGCGTTGAATCGGCTTGATTTGCCTAAAAGGCCGCGCGCGCGCTTTCCGGTTGAAAAGCCTGGCAACGTTGACTACGCAGGAACTCCACTGCCTTGCAGTTTCAGGAGTGCCGCGGCGTGCCACAGGACAAGACCGGCGACCCCCGACAATCAGCGGGCAACAAGCTTTCGGTTCTGCGCAAGCATCCGATCTTCGCGGATCTGGAGCCTGACGCGCTCGACCAGCTTTGCCGCTATGCCAAGCACACCACAATCAAGCGTGGCGCGACCATCGCGGCCAAGGGCGATCCCGGCAACAGCCTGTTCGCCGTCATCACCGGGACAGTGAAGATTTCCTCTTCGGGGCCAGATGGTCGCAATGCCATTCTGAATTTGATCGGCCCGGGAGAAATTTTTGGCGAGATAGCGGTGCTCGACGGAGCACCGCGCTCGGCTGACGCGACCGCCAATACCAATTGCGAACTCTACATCATCGACCGGCGCGACTTCCTTCCCTTCGTGAAGAGCCAGCCGGCGCTGGCGATGAAGTTCATCGAACTGCTTTGCGCGCGGCTGCGCTGGACCAGCCAGCAGGTCGAGCAGGTGATCCTGCAGAACCTGCCGGGCCGGCTGGCGAGCGCGCTGCTCGGTCTCACCGAGGAGCGCAAGCTTGACTCCGGCAGCGGCACGCTCGCCATCACGCAGCAGGAAATCAGCGAGATGGTCGGTATGACGCGCGAGAGCATCAACAAGCAATTGCGGGCCTGGGCCGGCCGCAACTGGGTTCGCCTCGAGCATGGTGCCATCGTCGTGCTCGACAGCAATGCGCTGCGCGAACTCGTCGACACCGGTGTTGATGGCGCATGACTCCGCTCTTGGGGGCGCGCCCTAGTCGTCGATGATGGCGACCGCGCGGGTCCAGCCTGCGGACGCGCGTTCGATCTTCACCGGAAAGCACGACACCATGAAGCCGGTCGAGGGCAGGCTTTCGAGATTGTGCAGCTTCTCGAGATGGCAATAGCCGATGTGCCGTCCGGCCTTGTGACCTTCCCAGATCAGGCGCGCATCTTTCGTTTCGGCGTATCGCTTGGCGGTGTAGACGAACGGCGCGTCCCAGCTCCATCCGTCCGTGCCGGTCAGCCGCACGCCGCGCTCGAGCAGATACATGGTGGCCTCATAGCCCATGCCGCAGCCTGAGCTGACATAGTCGGGCTGGCCGAACCGTTCTCCGGCGCGCGTGTTCACGACGACGATCTCGAGCGGAGACAGCGTGTGGCCGATGCGCGTGAGTTCGCTTGCGACGTCCTCGGCCGTCGCCACATGGCCGTCCGGCAGATGCCGGAAGTCGAGCTTCACCCCTGGCTGAAAACACCATTCCAGCGGGACCTCGTCGATGGTCCACGACCGCTCGCCGCGATTCATGGTCGGGTGGAAGTGCCAGGGCGCATCGAGATGCGTGCCGTTGTGGGTCGACAGCGAGACCTGCTCGACGGCCCAGCCCTGTCCGTCCGGCAGGTCGTGCGCCGTCAATCCCTCGAAGAATTGCAGCATCCGCGGCAATCCCTGCTGGTGATCGATGTACTGGATGGCGGGATGATTGCCGGGCGGGTCGGAGATCACGTCGTTGCGCAGTGGCACGGAGATGTCGATCAGCTTCCGCGGCATGGGCGTTTCCCGGCATGTTTGAGGTGATTGGCGACATCTTGAAAGACCTCGATCTGCGGCGTCAAGAGACGGACCGGCGCGGTACCTTCGCCTCCCACGTGCTGCCCCGGTCTGGGTCCGGGTTCGTCATCGATGCAACTCCGGCATTGATCGATGCCGGATTTGGCTTGGACAGGGAATGCCGGCGGCCCTAGGGACGACAATGGTGCTTGACTTCACGCGCGAAGTGGAGCGACCCAAGATGGCCGGCGGCAACGCCTAACGACGACACAATCAATTCAGGAGGAAGCCCAGATGAAGACATTGATCGGTATCATCGCAGCCGCCGCGCTGGCGGTTTCCGCGCCCGTGGCGACCGCCCGCGATTTCCGCTCCGCCGACATCCATCCCGCCGATTATCCGACCGTCGAGGCCGTCAAATTCATGGGCAAGCAGCTCGCGGCGGCGAGCGGCGGCAAGCTCGGCGTCAAGGTGTTTCCCAACGGCGCGCTCGGCTCCGAGAAGGACACCATCGAGCAGCTGAAGATCGGCGCGCTCGACATGATGCGGATCAACGCATCGCCCCTGAACAATTTCGTGCCCGAGACCATCGCCCTGTGCCTGCCCTTCGTCTTCCGCGACACGCAGCACATGCGCACCGTGCTCGACGGCCCGATCGGTGACGAAATCCTGGCGGCGATGGAGCCCGCCGGGCTCGTCGGCCTTGCCTATTACGACAGCGGCGCGCGCTCGATCTACACCGTCAAGGGGCCGGTCAAGTCGCTCGCCGACCTCAAGGGCCTGAAGATCCGCGTCCAGCAGTCGGACCTCTGGGTCGGGATGATCCAGAGCCTGGGGGCCAACCCGACGCCCATGCCGTATGGCGAGGTCTACACCGCCCTGAAGACCGGCCTCGTCGATGCCGCCGAGAACAACTGGCCATCCTACGAATCCTCGCGTCATTTCGAGGCCGCCAAGTTCTACAACATCACCGAACACTCGCTGGCGCCCGAGGTGCTGGTGATGTCCAAGAAGGTCTGGGACACGCTGAGCAAGGAGGACCAGGCCATGGTCCGCAAGGCGGCCAAGGAATCGGTGCCCGTCATGCGCAAGCTCTGGGACGAGCGCGAGCAGGCCTCGCGCAAGACCGTCGAGGCGGCCGGTGCGCAGGTGATCACGATCGCCAACAAGCAGGAATTCGTCGATGCGATGAAGCCTGTCTATGACAAGTTCGCCGGTGACGAGAAGCTCAAGGGCCTCGTCAAGCGGATCCAGGACACGAAGTAAGACCGCAGGCGTGCGGATCCGGCTTCGCCGATCGGTGAGGCCGGATCCCGCGCCAGGAGTGCCCGCATGACCGATCCCCACGTCGCAAGCCACGAGCAGGAGCCCGCCGGACGCCCGTCGACCGGCCTGCTCTCGCGCATCAACGCTCCGATCGCGCGCGCAGGCATGTATCTCTCGGTGACCGGTCTGCTCGTCATCGTCACCATCGTGTTCTACCAGGTGTTCGGCCGCTACGTGCTCAACTCCAGCCCGACCTGGACGGAGAATCTCGCGCTGGTCCTGATCCTCTATGTCACGCTGATCGGCGCCGCCGTCGGCGTGCGCGACGCCGGCCACATCGGCATGGACAGCCTGCTCGTCATGCTTCCCGATCATGTCAGGGAGAAGATCGAACTCGTCATCCACGTCCTGGTGGCCGTGTTCGGCATCGCGATGGCCTACAATGGCTGGATCCTGGGGGCCTCGGTCGGCACGGTGAAGATCCCCAATCTCGGCCTTCCCGAAGTGATCCGCTACGTGCCGCTGATCGCCTCGGGCGTGCTGATCGTCTCTTTCTCGATCGAGCACATCATTGCGCTGCTGCGCGGCGAAGAGGTCGTCCCGTCATGGAACTGATCATCCTCGGCCTCTCGTTCTTCGGCTTCCTCATCCTCGGCGTTCCAGTCGCCTTTGCGATCGGCCTCTCGGCGATCTGCACCATCCTCTACGAGGGCCTGCCGGTCGCCGTCATCTTCCAGCAGATGATGTCGGGAATGAACATCTTCTCGTTCCTCGCCATCCCGTTCTTCGTCTTCAGCGGCGAATTGATGCTGCATGGCGGCGTTGCCGACAAGATCGTCCAGCTCGCCAAGAATCTCGTCGGGCACATCCGCGGCGGGCTCGGCATGTCGAACGTAGTGGCCTGCACGCTGTTCGGCGGCGTCTCCGGCTCGCCCGTGGCCGACGTGTCGGCGATGGGCGCGGTGATGATCCCGATGATGAAGAAGGAAGGGTTTGACACCGACTACGCCGTCAACGTCACCACCCACGCCTCGCTGGTCGGGGCGTTGATGCCGACCAGCCACAACATGATCATCTATGCGCTTGCCGCGGGCGGCAAGGTGTCGATCGGTGCGCTGATTGCCGCCGGTATCATGCCCGCGCTCGTGCTGATGGCCTGCATGCTGGTCGCCGCCTATGCGGTGGCCGTAAAGCGCGGTTACCCCGCCGGCAAATTCCCCGGCTGGGCCGAGGTGTTCCGCTCGCTGGCGGCGGCGCTGCCCGGCCTTCTGATCGTCGGCATCATCCTGGCCGGCATCCTGTCCGGCGTCTTCACGGCAACGGAGTCGGCCGCGGTTGCTGTTACCTACACGATCCTGCTGACCTTCTTCATCTATCGCACCATGACGCTGCCGAACTTCCTCCGGGCCGCAGCGAAAGCCGTGAAGACGACGGGCGTCGTACTGCTGCTGATCGGCGTCTCCACGATGTTCCAGTATCTGATGGGCCTGTACGAGGTGGCCGACCTCGCCGGTGCGATGATGAGCAAGGTGTCATCGCAGCCCTGGGTGATCTTCCTGCTCATCAACGTCATCCTGTTCCTGCTCGGCACCTTCATGGACATGGCGGCGACCATCCTGATCTGCACGCCGATCTTCCTGCCGATCGCGATGAAGGCCGGCATGGATCCGGTTCAGTTCGGCATGCTGATGCTGATCAACTGCGCCCTCGGATTGAATACCCCGCCCGTCGGGACCACCCAGTTCGTGGGCTGCGCCATCGGCGGCATCTCGGTCGGCGCGGTGATGCGGACCATCCTGCCGTTCTATACCGCGCTCATCGCAGCCCTGATGTTCGTGACCTATGTCCCCGCTTTCTCGCTGTGGCTGCCCCGCCTGCTGATGGGCTACAAGGGTTAGCAAAAGCAGAGGGAGACAACGTTCGTGACCGACTATCGCAAGCTCTTCGATCTCACCGGCAAGACGGCGGTGGTGCTCGGCGCCGCCTCGGGCATCGGCAAATCCTCCGCCGAGGCGCTCGCCGGGCTCGGCGCGCGTGTCGTTTGCGCCGACCGGGCGCTGGAGGGCGCGGAGGCGACAGCGGCCGGCATCCGTGAGAAGGGAGGCTGGGCCGAGGCGGCGGCATGCGACGCCGCCAAGGCCGCGGACGTCCATGCGCTGGCAAAGACCGTGATGGCGAAGTTTTCGCGGCTGGACATCGCCGTGACGACGCCCGGTCTCAACATCCGCAAGACGATCCTCGACTATACCGACGAGGACCTCGATCGCGTCCTCACCCTCAATGTCAAGGGCACGGTCTGGTTCTTCCAGGCCTTCGGCCGCATCATGGTCGAACAGAAGGGCGGCAGCATCATCGCCTGCTCCTCGGTGCGCGCGGTGACGATCGAGCCGGGCCTGGGCGTTTACGGCTCGACCAAGGCGGCGATCGGCCTCCTGGTGAAGGGCTTTGCCTCCGAGGTCGGCCATGCCGGGGTACGCGTCAACGCGATCGCGCCGAGCATCGCCGAGACGGCGCTGACGGGGCCCTTCAAGCAGCGCCCCGACATCTACAATCTCTATGCCGGCCACACCGTGTTCAACCGCTGGAGCAGCTCCGACGAGGTCGCGACCGCCGTGGCTTATCTCGCCTCGGATGCCGCGAGCTATGTCAGCGGCTCTACGCTGTTCGTCGATGGCGGCTGGACCGCGGTCGACGGCCCGCCCACCGGCCTTACCCAACTGCACAAATAAGGCTGCCGGTTCGGCCGACCTCGTCCGACGGAATCTGGTCTTCGGCGTGGGATCCGGGCAAAATCGCATGGGAAATGCCGGATAAATGCGCTCGGCTGGCCGGTAATTTGGTGTTACGAAATTGGCATGAACGAGCGCGCCAAGATCGATATCCGCCACTCCACCTGCCCGCATGACTGCCCTTCGGCATGTGCCCTCGATATCGAGGTGATCGAGGGGCGGACCATCGGGCGGGTTCGAGGCTCGAAAAAACAGACCTACACGGCCGGCGTGGTCTGCGCCAAGGTCGCCCGCTATGCCGAGCGGATTCATCATCCGGAGCGGCTGATGCATCCGATGCGCCGCACCGGTCCGAAGGGCTCAGGGCAGTTCGCGCGGATCTCCTGGGACGAGGCGCTGGACGAGATCGGACATCGCTTCAACGCCGCCGAGCGCGAGTTCGGCGCGGAAGCGGTCTGGCCCTATTATTACGCCGGCACCATGGGTCTGGTGATGCGCGACGGCCTCAACCGCCTCACGCACGTCAAGAAATATTCCCGTTTCTATTCGACGATCTGCGCGAACGTGGCCCGTATCGGCTATGCCGTCGGCACCGGCAGGATCGCCGGCGTCGATCCGCGCGAGATGGCGCTGTCCGATCTCGTGGTGATCTGGGGCACCAATCCCGTCAACACCCAGGTCAACGTGATGACGCATGCCGCGCGCGCCCGCAAGGAGCGCGGCGCCAAAATTGCGGCGGTCGACATCTACGACAACGAGACCATGAAGCAGGCCGATATCAGGATCATCCTGCGGCCGGGCACCGACGGTGCCTTCGCCTGCGGCGTCATGCACGTGCTGTTCCGCGACGGCTATGCCGACCGCGCCTATCTCGACAAATACACCGACTGTCCGGCCGAACTCGAGGCGCATCTGAAGACGCGTACGCCCGAATGGGCCTCCGCCATCTGCGGCGTCCCGGTGTCCGAGATCGAGGCGTTCGCCAAGGCGGTCGGCGAGACCAAGCGCACCTTCGTCCGGCTCGGTTACGGTTTCACCCGATCGCGCAATGGCGCGACCCAGATGCACGCGGCCCTCTGCATTCCCGCCGTGACGGGCGCCTGGCAGTACGAGGGCGGCGGCGCCTTCTTCAACAATTTCGCGCTATGGCACTTCGACGAATCCCTGATCGAGGGCCACGACGCGATCGACAAGACGACCCGCGCGCTCGACCAGTCGCAGATCGGCCGCATCCTGACCGGCGATGCCGTGGCCCTGCACGGCAAGGGGCCGGTCAAGGCGATGCTGATCCAGAACACCAATCCCATGACCGTGGCACCGGAGCAGGCGCTGGTCCGTCAGGGCTTTGCGCGCGAGGATTTGTTCGTCGCGGTGCATGAGCAGTTCATGACCGAGACGGCGGCGATGGCCGACATCGTACTGCCGGCGACGATGTTCATGGAGCACGACGACCTCTATTACGGCGGCGGCCACCAGCACATTTCGGTCGGCGCGAAGCTGATCGATCCGCCCGGCGAATGCCGCTCCAATCATGAGGTGTTGCAGGCGCTCGCGCCGCGGCTCGGTGCGAAGCACCCGGGCTTCGAGATGACGCCGCGCGAACTGATCGACGCCACGCTCAAGCTGAGCAAGCACGGCGATATCGCCGGGCTCGAAGCCGATCTCTGGCGCGATCTGCAGCCGGACTTCCGCACCTCGCACTATCTCGACGGCTTCGCCCATGCGGACGGCAAGTTCCATTTCAAGGCGGATTGGGCGCATCCGCCCTTCGGCTTGACCATGGGGGATATCGCCACCATGCCGTCGCTGCCGGACCATTGGGCCGTGATCGAGCAGGCCGACGCGGCGCATCCGTTCCGGCTGGCGACGAGCCCCTCGCGCAGTTTCCTCAACTCGACCTTCAACGAGACGCCATCGTCGCTGGCGCGCGAGGGCAGGCCCAGCGTGATGATCCATCCGATGGATGCCGCGGCGCTCGGCATCGCCGACGGCGATGCGGTGACGCTCGGCAATGTGCGCGGAGAGACCTCGCTGGTCGCTAAACTGTTCGAGGGCGTACAGCGCGGCGTGCTGATCGCGGAATCCGTTCATCCCAACAAGAATCACATCGGCGGCCGCGGCATCAACATGCTGACCGGCGCGGACACCATCGCCCCGATCGGCGGTGCGGCCTTTCACGACAACAAGGTCTGGATCCGGAAGGCCGCCGCTCAGGGCGTGCACTCCGTGACGCCGTAGCCCGCGAATTCCCTGGCGATGTCGGGGTTCATCGATTTCGCCTGCGCGATGTCGGTGGTGCCGTCGCCGCCGCCCCTGCGGGTGGCGATGCCGCGGCCGAACAGCGAGGACGAGGAGCGCGGGTTGCGCTGGATCGCATCGGTGTAATCCTTGATCGCCTCCGCATGTCGGCCGAGTTTGAGGTTGACCAAGCCGCGGCTGTCGAGCGCATCGCTCAATCCCGGATCGATCCGCAGCGCCTGGTTGCAGTCGGCGAGCGCGCCTTGCAGGTCGCCTGTCGCGGCCCGTGTCCAGCAGCGATTGTTGAGGGCCTCCGCATCCTGCGGCGTGCGGCTGATGACGGTGTCGAAATCCTGCATCGCCAGCGCATAGGCCCGCTTCACCGCATAGACCTGGCCGCGCTTGTAGCGCGAGAGAGTATCATTCGCGTTCGCCGCGATTTTGCGGGTGAGATCGGCGATGACGGCGTCCCGGGCGAGATCCTCCGTCTTCGGGGCTGGGGCGGGCTGCGGAACCTCGCAGATCTGCTTGGCCGGCTCCTTTTTCGCCGCCTGGTCCGCGCCCTTGTCGCCCGGAGTTTGGGCGACCGGTGCTGCGAACGCGAACTCCGTGGTCAGCGACGACGACAACCACGGCACCTGTTCCCGGTTGGTCGCCGTGAGCACGCCGTTCCTGGTGTTGATCAGGGCCTGCTCGGCCGTGATCTTCGGCGCGCGGATCTCGCGCAGCAATTCGGTGACGAACAGGCTGCGATCGGTCTTGCCAGCCGGCGCGACCGCGCCGAGCGCGGCAGAATAAAGCACCAGCGAATTGCCGGGGGCGATCACCGGCGCCAGGCCGGCCGAATAGCGGCGAAAGCGCCGCTCGAACGGATTGCGACGCGAGGCGTCGATCAGCGCGATCTTGATCGCGGCGCCACGCGTGTTCATCTCCGCGAGGATGGCATCGAGCGCGAAGCCGTCGCGCGAGACGTCCGGCTCGGTCCAGATCTGCGCGTCGACCGGTAGCAGATAGGTCTGGCGGTTGGACTGGATGCCGAACCCGTCAAAGAAGATCAGCGCGACCGCACCGCGCTCGATCCGTGCATAGAGCCGCTCCAGCGCCTGCCGCATCGCGTCGCCGGTGAGGTTGGCCTGGCGATCGACCGTGAAGCCGCTGCGAGTCAGCTCCTGGGCGACGTCCTGGATGTCGTTGGCGACTTCGTTGAGGACGAATTCGTTGTCGGGATATCTTGCATTTCCGATCACGAGCGCGAGCTTGGCGACATCGGCCGCGCGGCTTGCGGCGCCGCCGCCGAGCAGGGCCAGGCCGGCCAGCACCACCATGATCGCGGCGCGCATGAGCTTGCTCATCGGTGATTGATCTCCCGTCCCACGATAGCGGTCGCCCTCCGCAATTCAATGGCGAAGCCGAGTTGCGCGCACACGCTATGGTGACGCTGCATCGCAAATTGCCCTTGCGCCGCGCGCCCGACCTGCCGCAAATGGCGACAAAATCGGAAGCTGAGGAAGCGAGCGAGCCATGACCGACACCCCCGTCATCACCGAAAAGCGCGGGCAGGCCTTCTGGATCACCATCAACCGCCCCGAGAAACGCAACGCGCTGAACGGCGACGTGATCGCCGGCATCAGCAAGGCCTATCGCGATGCGCATGACGACAAGGACGTCCGCGTCATCGTGCTGACGGGCGCGGGCGACAAGGCGTTCTGCGCCGGTGCCGACCTGCAGAATTCCGGCGCCGCTTTCGCGATGGATCATTCCAAACCAAATGTCGACTATGCCGATCTGTTACGTTTGTCACAGAACGCCACCAAGCCCTCGATTGCGCGGGTCGGCGGCGTCTGCATGGCCGGTGGCATGGGTCTTCTGTGCATGACCGACATGGCGATCGCGGCCGACCATGTCGTCTTCGGACTGCCCGAGGTGAAGGTCGGCGTCTTCCCGATGCAGGTGCTCAGCCTCCTGCAATCGATCGCGCCGTCGCGCCTCGTCAACGAATGGGCGCTGACCGGCGAGCCGTTCGACGCCCGGGCGGCGCAGGCTGCGGGCCTGCTCAACTACGTGGTGCCGGCGGCCGAGTTGGACGCCAAGGTCGACTGGCTGATCGGCCGCCTCGTCGACAAGTCGCCGACCGCGATCCGCCGCGGCAAATACGCCATGCGCGCGATCGCCTCGATGTCGTTCGACGAGAGCATCGCCTACACCGAAAGCCAGATCGCGCTGCTTGCCATGACCGAGGACGCGAAGGAAGGCCTCAAGGCCTTCAGCGAGAAACGCAAGCCGGTCTGGACGGGGCGGTGAGGGGGCTCGGTGCCTCGTTCCGGGGCAGGCCGGGACCCACGCCGCAGGGACGGGGTCACGCGTAGGCAATCTCGATCGCAAACATCGGCAGACCCAGTCGCCGGCCCGGCGAGCCGGGCTCGACAAGTTCCTGCGCGATCAGGACGAGGTCGGCGATGCCGGACGCCGTCGCCGGCAGTTCGGCCTGAAGCACGATGTCGGCGGATGCGGCAACGTCGATCGCCACCGTCTTGCCGCCGACCGTCACGGCCTGGAGATGCCGGGCCGCCAGTCCCGGTCGCAGCCCGCGCGTGACGATCCCGACCGTCACCTTGCGACCGGCCGCGAGCCGCAGCAGAAGGGCCGGGTGGCTCCAGCGCATGGCCGCGCTGCCGACATGTTCCAGCGCATGAAGCCCGATGATGGCGTGCCGCGTCAGTTCGGCCGCGGGAATCGTCAGGCTCGCGGTGACGGGCGGCAGCGGGTTGTCCATCATCCACCGCATCTTCTCGGCTCGCACGATGTCCTGATGCGAGGTCGCGAACAAGGTCCAGGCGGTGTCCTTCGAAATCGGCGTCCGCATGATGCGAAAGGCGTCGAACTTGATCCGTGCAAGCAGCCATGCCCTGCGCAGCCGGAGCGGAACCAGCGAGGGCAACAGCCGCGCTGCCTGCCGCCACAATGGCGCCGCGCCGCCGGGCCGCCGTATGGACATGGTCACAGAGCTTCTGAGCAGGCTAAAGGCAGTCGCAGCCGGCAGGATCGGCTTGACGCCGTGGAATGGCGAGGGACCGAAATAGCTCTCGAAGAACTCGCTGTCGGGCACCGTGCTGCGGGCTCGCAGCTCGCCGCGGGCGTAATCGGTGGTGTCCTCGATGTGACACGACATGTCGGTCGAGTCTTCGTGCAGGAGTCCGGACGAGGGCAGGGCCGAGATGCCGACACTGCGCTGATGCAAGCGGGCCGATAGCAGCGCCGGACCGAACTGGCCGAAAGGCGCGATCGGTCCGAGCCGCTCGAAGACGTCCCGGCGCAGCGCGAAAGCCGTTCGGTGCAGGCGTTGCCATGTGGTGGGCCGCGCCCAATCCTGCTGGATCTGCGCGAACCATCGTTTCATCAGCCGGGCCACGCGGTAGCTGTCCGGATTGCCGATCCGGAAATTGCAGGCGCGTTTGTCCGGATTGGCTTCGATCCATGCCACCAGAGTCGCCAGCGCATCGCGTTCCGGCCAGCCATGCGCCTCGACGAAGAGCAGCCAGGGGGCCGCGGCCGCACCTGCCGCCGCGTTCCAGAGTTGCGTGTCCTGGGTGGCCTGGGGAACGCGCACGATCCTGTCGAAGGGACGCAGCACCTGCTGCAATCCGGTCTCGTCCAGCGGCGCGTCCGTGCTGGCGGCGACGACAATCTGAAACTGTTCCGCGGCGATGCCCTGCTGATGCTCGATCCATTTGCGGATGTGCGCCGTGACGTCGCCCCGCACGTCGAAGACGGGATAGAGAATCGACACCAGCGGGCCATCGTCCCGCCGCGCCGGCGGAGTCGTCGCGGCGTCGGCGCCAGTGTCGGCGGCAGGTGAACCTTGGACCATGGCGAGCAGCTTCCGCTTGTTGGCGAGACCGAGAGTCCAATTGGCGTGGAAAAGGAAGGGCTGGAGTTCGTCCTCCATCGCCACCGGCGGCATGCATTCGTTCTGCATGATGCGGTAGCCGAGACCGTTGACGAACAGCGTTTCGGGCAGCAGGTAGACGTCCTTCAGCCAGCTCGGATCCTCGGCAAGGACCACCTTGCAGGCCGTCTGATCGTCGAGCCGGTCGCCGCGCCGGGCGAGCAGGATCTCCAGAAAGGCGATCGCTCGATTGCACCGGCGAACCGAGACGAACCCGCAGCACAGCACCGGCGGAAAGCACGGCAATCCCTCGGTCTGGAACGCCAGCGGAAAATGTTCGGCCACGTCTGCGAGGTAGGGGAGCGGGTCACGCAGCCAGCCGATGTCGAGATCGGCGTAGACGACATGCTCGTGGCGGTCGAGCAGGCGGCGCAGCAGTCCGATCTTGGCCCAGCAGATATCGTTGAACAGCGGCGTGCCGAAGCCGGCATATTGGGCGTCCGCCGTCGAAGGCAGCGAGGTGTCGGCCTCGACGGTGATCCCGGAGGCGTGGGCGGACGCCACGTCGCGGATCGCGGTCGCCGCATCCGGCGGGCAGGCGACGACGATCTGGCCGGGCGCGATTCCGGTCCGCAGAATGCCGGAGAGCGCGTTCGACAGGAAGCTCTCCATGCCGCGCGTGCACAGCATTGCGACGACAGGAGTCGTGGTCCTCGCTGGAGGGATCATGGGCGCCCGGCGTCAACATTCTCGTTCAACGCGGGAGGTTTCCCGCGTGCCGTCTTGTTAACAGGGGCGCATCGGGGAGTCAGCCGGTGCGACCGCTTGTCGCCCGATGATCCCGGCCGCGGTGCGCTTACCCCGCGTTGGGCTTCAGGCCCGCAGCCTGGATGCCCGCCACCGCACACGCCTCGTCATTGTCGGAGGTGTCGCCGGAGACACCGACGGCGCCGAGCAGCGTGGTGCCGTCCAGGATCAGCACGCCGCCGGGGACGGGGACCAGCGCACCCTTTGCCAGGGTGTTCACGGCATCGACGAAGTAAGCCTGTTCCTGGGCGCGCTGGAACAGGGCGCGAGACCCCATGCCCAGCGCGATCGCGCCATAGGCCTTGCCGTGCGCGATCTCGGCGCGCATCAGGCTGGTGCCGTCCTGTGCGGCGGCGAGCTTGATCGCGCCGCGGGCGTCGAGGATGGTGACGACCAGCGGCTTCAGCTTCAGCTCGGCCGCCTTCGCGAAGGCGGCGTCGAGGATCTTGCGGGCGGTGTCGAGGGTGAGGTCGGCCATGGTGTCTAGTCCTTTGCGGTTGGAGAGGTTGAAGCGAGTTCGGCGCGATCGAGGCTGAGCGCCAGCACGCGCGCAACGTGGAGTGCCTCGCGCGCCGCACCGTCATGGATCTGGTGCCGGCAGGAGGTGCCGTCGGCGACGACCAGCGTCGTGGCATCGGCGCGCCGCACGGCAGGCAGCAGCGACAGCTCGGCCATCTCGATCGAGGCGTCATACGTATCCGCGCCATAGCCGAACGCGCCAGCCATGCCGCAGCAGCTCGACTTGATGGTCTCGATCTTGAGGCCGGGGACGAGACGCAGCACCTGTTCGACCGGCTTGAACGCGCCGAAGGATTTCTGGTGGCAATGGCCATGCACGAGGGCCTTCTCGGCGACGGGGCCGAGCGGCAATTGCAGTCGTCCGGCCTGGGCCTCGCGCACCAGGAACTCCTCGAAGGTCAGCGCATGCGCGCCGACCGCCCGTGCGTCGTCGTCCTTGCGCAGCGAAGCCAGTTCGTCGCGCAGCGTCAGCAGGCAGCTCGGTTCGAGACCGACGATCGGCACGCCGCGCGCGGCAAAGGGCGCGAAGGCGGCGACGAGCCGGTCGAGTTCGACCCTCGCCTCGTCGACGAGACCTGCCGACAGGAAGGTGCGGCCGCAGCACAGCGGGCGGTCGCCGCCGACGGGCTTCGGCAGATATACGCGATAGCCGGCGGCCGCGAGCACGCGCAGCGCCGCGTCGAGGTTCTCGCGCTCATAGATCCGATTGAACGTGTCGGCGAACAGCACGATTTCGCGACCGGACTCCGGCCCGATGCTGGCGGCCGGCGGCACGAACACGTCGCTGCGGAAGGCCGGGAGGGCGCGGCGCGCACTGATGCCCGCAATGCGCTCGAACAGCTTCCGCAGCAGCGGGCTGCGGTTGCGCAGATTGGCGAGCGGCGCAAAGCGCGAGGCAAGGCCGGCATAGCGCGGGAGGTAGCCGACCAGGCGGTCGCGCAAGGTGAGGCCGTGAGAGTCCGCGCGCGCGGCCAGCACCTCGATCTTCATCTTCGCCATGTCGACGCCGGTCGGGCACTCGTGCCGGCAGGCCTTGCAGGAGACGCAGAGTTTCAACGTCTCCATCATCTCGTCGGATGACAGCGCATCGGGGCCGAGCTGGCCGGAGATCGCGAGGCGCAAGGTGTTGGCACGGCCGCGGGTGACGTCCTGTTCGTTGCGCGTCGCGCGGTAGGACGGGCACATCACACCGCCCTCCAGCTTACGGCAGGCCCCGTTGTTGTTGCACATCTCGACCGCGCCCTGGAAGCCGCCGCCGGCACCGGGCCAGGCCGACCAGTCGAGTTTCGTCTTGAATTCGGCGACGCGATAGTCGGGCTTGAAGCGAAACAGTGAGCGGTCGTCCATCTTCGGCGCGTCGACGATCTTGCCGGGATTGAGCACGCCGTCGGGATCGAAGCGTTGCTTGACCTCCCTGAAATCGGCGACGAGACGTTCGCCGAACATGCTCTCGTGGAATTCCGAGCGCACCAGGCCGTCGCCATGCTCGCCGGAATGCGAGCCCTTGTACTCGCGTACAAGCGCGAAGGCTTCCTCGGCGATGGCGCGCATCGCCTTGACGTCCTTCTCCAGCTTGAGGTTCAGCACGGGACGGACATGCAGGCAGCCTTCGGAGGCATGTGCATACATCGTGCCGCTGGTGCCGTGTCTGGCGAACACCTCGTTCAGACGCTGGGTGTAGTCGGCCAGATGCGGCAGCGGCACCGCGCAGTCCTCGACGAAGGAGACCGGCTTGCCCTCCTGCTTCATCGACATCATGACGTTGAGACCGGCAGCACGGAAATCGGCGATGCCGGCCTGCTGCGCCGGCTCGGTGATCTCGACCACGCCGCCCCATTTGCGCGTCTCGTTGGTCCAGCCGAAGCCGAGATCGCCCATCAGCTCGCCGAGCTGTTTCAGGCGTGCGAGATTGTCGGACTGGTCCTCTTCCGCAAACTCGACCACCAGCACGGCATCCGGATCGCCCTTGATGGCCGCGCCGATGATCGGCCGGAACATCGCGATGTCGCGCCCGAGCGCAAGCATGGTGCGGTCGACCAGCTCGACGGCGATCGGCTTCAGCTTGACCAGATGCTGGGCCGCGTCCATCGCCTCGTAGAAGCTGCCGAAATGGCAGACGCCGAGCGCCTTGTTGCGGATCACGGGCCACAGCTTCAGCTCGACCTTGGTGGTGAAGGCGAGGGTGCCTTCGGAGCCGACCAGGAGATGTGCCATGTTGTTGCGCGCATTGCGCGGCGTGAGCGCATCGAGATTGTAGCCACCGACCCGGCGCTGCACCTTGGGAAAGCGCGCCGCGATCTCGTCGGCTTCGCGCATGCCGAGATCGAGCATGTCACGGAACAGGGGCCGCGCCTTGTCACCGGCATCGAGGTCGGAGAGATCGCGGGACACTTCGCCGAAACGCATCAGCGTGCCGTCGGCCAGCGCCGCCTCCATCGACAGCGTGTTGTCGCGCATGGTGCCGTAGCGGAGCGAGCGGCCGCCGCAGGAATTGTTGCCGGCCATGCCACCGATGGTGGCGCGCGAGGCCGTGGAGACATCGACCGGGAACCAGAGCCCGTGTTTTTTCAGCTGGCGGTTGAGATCGTCGAGCACGATGCCGGGCTCGACCACGCAGGTGCGGCCCTCGACGTCGAGCGACAGGATGCGGTTCAGATGTTTCGAGAGATCGACCACGATCCCGTCATTGACGGTCTGGCCGCATTGCGAGGTGCCGCCGCCGCGCGGGGTCACCTTCCGCCCATCCTCGCGGACGATTGCCAGCACCCGCAGCGCCTCATCCATGCTGCGGGGCACAACGACGCCATGGGGCATGATCTGGTAAAACGAGGCGTCGGTGGCATAGCGGCCGCGGCTGTAGCGGTCGAACAGAACGTCGCCCGTGATCTCCCGGGACAGACGCGCGGCCAGGCCGTCCCTGGGGGCCGATTCTCGTGAGTTTCCGGCCACTTCCGCCGCCATATTCCGCTCTCGCCTGTTTATCGCCCCCGTCTTGCCTGCCGTCGCGGCCCTTGGCAAGGCGAGCCCTGCTCCCCGTGCATTGACGGCCCCCCTGGGGCGAGGGACAAGGCGAGCGAATAATGATATGCGAGCGGCTCGCCAAAGCGGCGCAAGACTCTAGGACCGGGAAGGACGACCATGACCGTGCACACTGGAAGGCATTTTCTCCAGATTCCAGGACCGACCAATGTACCCGACCGGGTGCTGCGGGCCATGGACATGCCGACGCTGGACCATCGCGGTCCCGAATTCGCCGAGCTCGGTTTCGCCGTTCTGGCCTCGATGCAGCGGGTGTTCCGCACCAAGCAGCCCGTGATCATCTTCCCGTCGTCCGGCACCGGCGCCTGGGAAGCGGCGATGGTCAACGTGTTTTCGCCCGGCGACAAGGTCCTGATGTGCGAGACCGGCCAATTCGCCGTGCTCTGGAAAGCCATCGCCGACAAGTTCAAGCTCGACGTCGACTTCATTGCCGGCGACTGGCGCCATGGCGCCGACCTCGCCGAGATCGAGAAGCGCCTGTCGGCGGACAAGCAGCACGCGATCAAGGCGGTCTGCGTCGTTCATAACGAGACTTCGACCGGCTGCGTGACGCCGCCGCTGGAAGTCCGCAAGCTGCTCGACCGCGTCAAGCATCCGGCGCTCCTCATGGTCGACACCATCTCCGGCCTCGGCTCGATGGAGTACGAGCACGACGCCTGGGGCATCGATGTCTCGGTCGCCGGCTCGCAGAAGGGCCTGATGCTGCCGCCGGGCCTCGGCTTCAACGCCGTTTCGGAAAAGGCGCTCGGCGTTGCCAAGGCCAATCCCGGCATGCGCTCCTACTGGGACTGGCAGGAGGTCATCACCTTCAACAAGCTCGGCACCTTCCCCTATACGCCTGCGACCAATCTGCTCTACGGCCTGCGCGAAGCCGTGAAGATGCTGGAGGAGGAGGGCCTGGAGAATGTCTGGACCCGCCACAAGCGCCACAGCGCGGCGACGCGCGCCGCCGCCAAGGTCTGGGGCCTCGAGACGCAGTGCGCCGATCCCGCCGCGCATTCGCCGGCGCTGACCGGCGTGCGCGTACCTGACGGGCACGACGCCGATGCCTTCCGCAAGGTGGTGCTGGAGAACTTCGACATGTCCCTTGGGACGGGCCTCAACAAGGTCAAGGGCAAGGTGTTCCGCATCGGTCATATCGGCCATTTCAACGATCTGATGCTGATGGGCACGCTCGCCGGCGTCGAGATGGGTCTTGATCTCGCGAAGATCCCGCACCGCAGCGGCGGCGTGCTGGCGGCCATGGACGTCCTGAAGGGACGCGACGTGGTGCCGATGACCAAGGCTCAGGTCGCGTAAGCGACAAAAAGGCCAGGTCGCGCAGGCGCGGCCTGTACCAACTCTGGAAAGTGAAGTGAGCGCGCGATGAACGCACCGACGACGACCAACGAAGACCTGCTCTACTCCGTCGAGGACGGCATCGCGCGGATCACCTTCAACCGCCCCCAGGCGCGCAACGCCATGACCTTCGCCATGTATGACCGCATGGCGGAGATCTGCACCGAGATCAATGCCGACCGCTCGATCAAGGCGCTGATCCTGACCGGCGCCGGCGACAAGGCGTTCGCTTCCGGCACCGACATCTCCCAGTTCCGCGCCTTCAAGACCGCGCAGGACGCGCTCGACTACGAGGCGCGGATCGATCGCGTGCTCGGCACGCTTGAGCAGTGCCGCGTGCCCGTCATCGCGGCGATCGCCGGCGCCTGCACCGGCGGCGGCGCCGGCATCGCGGCCTGCTGCGATCTGCGGATCGGCACCGAAACAACACGCATGGGTTTTCCGATCGCGCGCACGCTCGGCAACTGCCTGTCGATGTCCAATATCAGCCGTGTGGTCGCGCTGGTCGGACCCGCCCGTACCAAGGACCTGATCTTAAAGGCGCGCCTCGTCGAGGCGCAGGAAGCGCTGTCGCTCGGCCTGCTCAACGAGATCGTGCCCGATGTCGAGACGCTGCAGCGCCGTGCGGACGAGACCGCGAAACTGGTCGCGAGCCATGCGCCGCTGACGCTCGAGGCCACCAAGGAGGCGGTGCGCCGTATCCGCCGCACGCTGTCGCGGGAAGAGGGCGAGGACCTGATCCTCAAGGCCTATATGAGCGAAGATTTCCGCGAGGGCATGGATGCCTTCCTCAACAAGCGCGCGCCGGTCTGGAAAGGCAAGTAGCGCGCTACGACGGGCCGACGCAGGCAGCCTCCGCGCCGAGAGATCGGTGTCGCGGAGGGGGGCTTGCCGGCGATCTCATTCCAAAGTCATAAAAGTGACTGCGCCAGCCGGCTTGAACTGGCCGGCGTAAGCCCGCACAATGCAATCTGCGCGAGACATCGCGAATTGCCAAATCAAACAAGATCATAGGGAAGATGCGCGTGGGACAGGGAATGAGGGCCGCAGTTGCGCTGACGATGGCGCTGTGCAGCACGCCGGCCTTTGCCGGCTGGGAACCGGCGAAGCCGGTCGAGATCGTGGTGGCGGCCGGCGCGGGCGGGGCCTCCGACCAGATGGCGCGGATGATGCAGGCCGCCATCCAGAAGAACAATCTGATGAAGCAGCCGATCGTGGTGTCGCTCAAGGGCGGTGCCTCCGGTGCGGAAGCGCTGATGTACATGAAGTCGAGCGAGGGCGATCCGAACAAGGTGCTGATCGCCTATTCGCTGATCTACATGCTGCCGCTGTCGGCGAAGATCCCGTTCAACTGGCGCGAGCTGACGCCGGTCTCGGTCGTTGCGCTCGACCAGTTCGTGCTGTGGGACAACAGCGCCGGTCCGAAGACCGTCAAGGAGTTCATCGCCGCTGCGAAGTCCGCGAGTGCGCCCTTCAAGATGGGCGGCACCGGCTCCAAGCGCGAGGATCACGTGCTCACGGTCTTCCTCGAGCAGAAGACCGGCGCGAAGTTCTCCTATCTGCCCTACAAGTCCGGCGGTGAGGCCGCGACCCAACTGGTCGGCAACCACACCGAATCCAACGTCAACAACCCGTCCGAAAATCTCGAAGTCTGGCGCGCCGGCCAGGTGCGTCCGCTCTGCGTGTTCGACAAGGAGCGCATCTCCTACACGACCAAGGTCACGGAGACGCAGTCCTGGGCCGACATCCCGACCTGCAAGGAGGAAGGCGTCGACGTCCAGTATTTGATGCTGCGCGCGATGTTCCTGCCCGGCAAGGTGACGCCGGAGCAGCAGGCGTTCTATGTCGATCTGTTCCAGAAGGTGACGCAGACCGCCGAGTACAAGGACTACATGGAAAAGCAGGCGTTGAAGCCGATCTTCCTCACCGGCAAGGACATGGTGCAGTTCCTCGAGGAGGACGACGCGCTCAACAAATCGCTGATGACGGAAGCAGGTTTCGTCGCGAAGTAGTGCTTGCCTCTCCCCGCTTGCGGGGAGAGGCCGCATCGCATCGTCAGATGCGATGCGGGTGAGGGGGACTCTCCGCGAGTCCGATTCTCACCGTCCCCTTGGAGACTCCCCCTCACCCTGACCCTCTCCCCGCAAGCGGGGCGAGGGGAAAACTGACAGCGGTTTTGCTTCGCCATGTCCCAGACCGATCTCGAAATCGTCGTCGACGATCCGACCGCTCCCGAAGACGACTCGCCCTCCATGGTCTCGTCCGGGACGGTCGAGATCGTCGTCTGCCTGCTGCTGCTCGCGCTGGCCGCAACGCTCGGTTACGACAATTGGCGCACCGGCGCGGCCTGGGATTCGACCGGGCCCGAGCCTGGCTATTTCCCGTTCTACCTCTCGATCATCCTCGGCGGCGGCAGCCTTTATGGCCTCGCCACCGCATTGCGGGCGGGGCGTGCCGCGTCGGCGGGTTTCGTGACGCGTGCGCAGGCCCGGCGGGTGCTCGCGGTGTTCGTGCCGACATTTCTGTTCTGTCTCGTCACGCAGTTTCTCGGCCTCTACGTCGCAAGCTTTCTCCTGATCGCCGGCTTCATGCGCGCGATCGGGAAGATCGCGCTGTGGAAGTCGCTGCTGACCGCCTTCCTGTTCACCGCGATCATGTTCGTCACCTTCGACATCGCCTTCGACGTCATCATGCCGAAAGGGCCGCTCGAAGCGGCCTTCGGCCGCTAGGGCGGGTGCGAGATGGAAGCATTCGGCCTCCTGCTTCACGGCTTCGCCGTCCTGCTCACCTGGAAGACACTCGTGCTGATGATGGTGGGGCTCGTCCTCGGCATCTTCGTCGGCGTGCTGCCCGGGCTCGGCGGGCCCAACGGCGTGGCGATCCTCCTGCCGCTGACCTTCACGATGGATCCGACATCCGCGATCGTGATGCTCTCCTGCATCTATTGGGGCGCCCTGTTCGGCGGCGCGATCACCTCGATCCTGTTCAACATTCCCGGCGAAGCCTGGTCGGTCGCCACCACTTTCGACGGCTATCCGATGGCGCAGCAGGGCAGGGCAGCGGAGGCGCTGACGGCCGCCTTCACCTCGTCCTTTATCGGCTCGCTGGTGGCGGTGTTGCTGATCACCTTCCTCGCGCCGATGATCTCCTCCTTTGCGCTGAAGTTCGGCCCGCCCGAGTTCTTCGCGGTGTATCTGCTGACCTTCTGCTCCTTCGTCGGCCTCGGGCGCGAGGCGAAGCACAAGACGGTCATTTCGATGTCGCTGGGCCTGCTGCTCGCCGGCGTCGGCATGGACACCGTGTCGGGCCAGCTGCGCATGACGTTCGGCTCGGCTGATCTGCTTCGCGGCATCAACTTCCTGGTCGCGGTGATAGGCCTGTTTGGCATCAGCGAGATCCTGCTGACGATGGAGGAGCGGCTGGCGCTGCGCGGCCACGCGGCGAGCATCTCGCTGCGTGTCGTTCTCGGCGTCTGGAAGGATCTGCCGAAATACTGGGTCACGTTGCTGCGCTCCTCCTTCATCGGCTGCTGGCTCGGCATCACGCCCGGCGGCGCGATCGCGGCGTCCTTCATGGGCTATAATCTGGCAAAGCGTTTCTCCAAGGATCCCGAGAGCTTCGGCAAGGGGCGGATCGAGGGCGTGTTCGCGCCGGAGACCGCGGCGCATGCCTCGGGCACCTCCGCGCTGCTGCCGATGCTGGCGCTTGGCATTCCCGGCTCCGGCACTGCGGCGATCCTGCTTGGCGGCCTGATGGTGTGGGGCCTCAATCCCGGCCCGCTGCTGTTCGTCGAGCACAAGGATTTCGTCTGGGGCCTGATCGCTTCGATGTATCTCGGCAACGTCGTCGGGCTGGTCCTCGTGCTGACGACCGTGCCGATCTTCGCCTCGATCCTGCGTGTGCCGTTTGCGGCGGTCGCGCCGATGATCGTGGTGTCCTGCGCGATCGGCGCCTATGCGATCCAGAACGCCATGTTCGACATATGGCTGATGCTGGGCTTCGGCGTGGTCGGCTATGTCTTCAAGAAAATCGGCATTCCGCTGGCACCGTTCACATTGGCGCTCGTGCTCGGCAACCGTGCAGAAGACGCCTTCCGCCTGTCGATGATCGGCTCCGGCGGCAACCTCGGGGTGTTCTGGTCGAACGGGCTGGTCGGCTCGATCACGACGCTGGCGATCGTGCTGCTGTTCTGGCCCCTGATCGATCGCCTGATCACCCGCGTCGGATGGACGCAGGCGGGCAGGGCCGCACAACGCCAGGATGCATAGTTATATCAAAGGGCTGAGCCTGTCGCAGGTGTCCTGGTGTGGCGCCTGAAACCGCCCCGATTGTTTCTCGTTGTTGCTATCCGGGCACAACTTAAGGGCGTCTGCAGGTGTATGGTTGGCTCACGCAATTGTGCAGAAGGCGGACCTCCATGAAGCGGATTGTGATTGGAATGGCAGCGGCGTTGTCGCTGTTCGCGACGGGCGCAATGGCCGCGGATCTAGCGGCGAGACCCTACGTCAAGGCTCCGATCATGGTCGATCCGGTCTGGAGCTGGACCGGCTTCTATGTCGGCGCCAATGGCGGCTACAGCTGGGGCCGCTCGCGGACCGACGTCTCCTACTACAACACGGCAACGGGTGCTGCGATCGCGCCTCCCGCCGGTTCCATCACCAATGCATCGTTCGACATGAACGGCGGCATCGCAGGTGGCCAGGCCGGCTATAATTGGCAGAGCGCCAATTGGGTGTACGGCCTCGAGGGCGACCTGCAATGGTCGGGCGAAAGGGGGAGCGCTGGTTATAGCTGCGCTGCCGTGGCGATTGTCGCGGGTGCTTGTCTTCCGGGCCTGACATTCCTTCCCGTAGCTGCTGCCGGCGGCACCACCCTGACGATTGATCAGCATCTTCAGTGGTTCGGCACGCTTCGCGGCCGCGTCGGTATCCTGGCGACCCCGAAGGTGCTGTTCTACGGCACCGGCGGTCTGGCTTTCGGCGAGATCAAGACCACGGGCACTCTGACCGGGTTCACACCCGCGGGCGTGGCTGTCGCTTCGATCGGATCGAGCTCGACGACGCGCGCCGGTTGGACCGTTGGCGTTGGCGTCGAAGGCAAGATCACCCGCGAGTGGAGCGCCAAGCTCGAATATCTCTACATGGATCTCGGCCGCTTTGGGTCCGGTCCGTTCACGCTCGCGCCGGGTTCGACCATCGGGGCTAACGCTTCCTCGCATTTCACCGATCACATCCTGCGTGCCGGCTTCAACTATCAGTTCGCCGGACCGGTCGTCGCGAAGTACTGAGATCAACAAAGGCGTCAACAAGAAGCAAAGCCCGGCTCGCGCCGGGCTTTGTCGTTCTACATTGGCGCTCAGACCACCCTGGCGGCGCGCAGGCCGGCGATCTCGTCGGCTCCGAAGCCAAACTCCTTCAGCACCTCGTCGGTCTGCTCGCCGAATTCCGGCGGGCGCGCCACCATCCGGCTTGGGGTGCGCGACAGCGTGACGGGCTGGCCGACCAGGCGGATGTGGCGGTTCTCCGCGTTCGGCACGTCCTGGGCGATGCCGAGGTGCTTGACCTGCGCATCCTCGAACATCTGGTCGATCGCATAGATGGGGCCGCAGGGCACGCCGGCTTCGTTCAGCTCCTTGACCCAGGTCTCCGTCGACTTCGTCATTGTGCGCCTTTCGATCTCGGCGTTGAGCGCATCGCGGTTCTTGGAGCGGGCGGGGGCCGTCGCATAGTCGGGATGGCTGTAGAGCTCCAGGGCGCCGATCGCCTGCGCACAACGCTCCCAGATCCGCCCGCCCGTGGTGGCGATGTTGATGTAGCCGTCGGAGGTCCTGAACACGCCGGTCGGGATGCTGGTCGGGTGGTTGTTGCCGGCCTGACTGGCGACTTCCTTCTCCATCAGCCAGCGTGCGGCCTGGAAGTCGAGCATGAAGATCTGGGCCTGGAGCAGCGAGGTCTGCACCCACTGCCCCTTGCCGGAGACCTCGCGTTCCAGCAGCGCGGTGAGGATGCCCATGGCGCAGAACAGGCCCGCCGTGAGGTCGGCCACGGGAATGCCGACCCGCATCGGGCCCTGGCCCGGCGCACCAGTGATCGACATCAGTCCGCCCATGCCCTGTGCGATCTGATCGAAGCCGGGCCGCTTGTGGTAGGGGCCGTCCTGGCCGAAGCCGGAGATGCTGCCATAGACGATGCGCGGATTGATCGCCGCGAGGCTGTCATAGTCGATGCCAAGCTTCTTCTTCACGTCGGGCCGGAAGTTCTCGACCACCACGTCCGCCCTGGCCGCAAGACGCTTGAACACCGCAAGGCCCCGCTCGTCCTTCAGGTTGAGCGTCATGGCGCGCTTGTTGCGGTGTAAATTCTGGAAGTCGGAGCCCTGCCGGGGACCGCCCGGCTGCTCGCCGCCGGCATCCTCGGTCAATGCATCGATCTTGACGACGTTCGCGCCCCAGTCGGCGAGCTGCCGCACGCAGGTCGGCCCGGACCGGACCCGGGTCAGGTCGAGCACGGTGAAGCGCGACAGGGCTTCTGAGGCATGCGGGAAGGGCATCGAGATCAGGCTCCGGGAGGATAGGGCGGGCGTTACCATAGTGCCGAAACCTCCTGCGACAAGCCGGAGACGACGCGGACGCAGCCTGCCCAAATGCAACGCCCACCGGTCCGCGGAGTGCGGCAGCTGCTGCGCTGCGAAAGGGATTAGCGTGGCAGGCGTCCCAGTTGGGCCCGCGCCTGCTCGGCGAGCGGGTCATCCCCGTGGCGCGCCAGGAAGAGCTTCCAGGCCTCGCGCGTCCCGCTGCGGCGGGCGGCCTCGTACTCCTCTGCCACTGCGGCCGAGGGATCGCGCGCCGCGGGCATGGAGGGCGCCCGCCCGGTCCGGGCACGCTGGGCGCTGTCG
>VYLE01000194.1_pt1 | contig 103038 bp, 98 predicted proteins | sample 5114391 | NCBI WGS metagenome assembly VYLE01 (sample SAMN12291771, study PRJNA351875) | freshwater metagenome | isolation source: freshwater lake | place: USA: Michigan, Kent Lake | collected 2013-08-15 | reverse complement strand
TAGAGCGTCAGGGCCACACCCGTTCCCATCCCGAACACGGTCGTTAAGCCTGATAGCGCCGATGGTACTCCGGGCGAGAGCTCGCGGGAGAGTAGGCCGTCGCCGGCACCCTTTCGAACACCCCGTCACTGTCCACCAGTGGCGGGGTGTTCGTGTTTCCGCTAGCCTTCCCACCGCTCCACTCCACCTCCCGCGCCTATCCGAATGTCCAGAGCTGGGATCGTCACCGTCGCCGGATTCCCCAACGCCGGTAAGTCCACGCTCCTCAATCGCCTCGTCGGCGAAAAACTCGCCATCACCTCCAGCAAACCACAAAGCACCAGGCACCGCATCGTCGGCATCAGAACCGAGGGCGACGCCCAAATGGTCATCCTCGATACGCCAGGCCTCCTCGAGCCCAAGGACACCCTCCACAGCGCCATGCGCAACGCGGCCCTCGCGGCCGTGCGCGATGCCGATGTCCTCGTCCACGTCGTCGATGCCACTGCCCGGGTGCCCGTGTCCTTCCAGGACGCCGCGCAACTTGAGCGCCCGCCGCGCGCCCACGTCGTGCTGGCACTCAACAAGCTCGATCAGCTCTCCCGCGCACAACGCGAACAGCTCGCCGCGACCTACCCCGACGCGATCTTCCTCAGCGCCGCTACCGGAGAGGGGCTCGACGCACTCGTGGCCGCCGTCACCGCCGCGCTCCCCGTCAGTCCGTATCTCTATCCCGACGACGACATCTCCACGCAGCCCGTCCGCTTCTTCTGCGCCGAGTTCGTGCGCGAAACCGCGCTCGAACAACTCGGCGACGAGTTGCCCCACGCCCTCGCCTGCGAAATCGAGGAGTTCCGCGAAGGGTCGTCACCGCTGTACATTCGGGCGGTCCTGCACGTCGAACGAGACAGTCAGAAGCGCATCGTGATCGGAGCCAACGGACAGCAAATCAAGAAGCTCGGACGGAGTGCTCGAGAAAAGATCGAGCGCTTCGTGGGCGAACCCGTATATCTCGATCTCTGGGTGAAAGTGCTGCCGAACTGGCGCAAGAACCGGAGCGCGGTGCTCCGGCTCGGCTACGGCGAACCGAACACGCGCGGGTGATGGCGCGATCCCGTACGCGTCGCGGCGTCGGACGCGCACCGGCGGCAGAGTCCCCGGCCAGGTCGCTCCTCGGCGTCGCGGTCCGCTACGTCATGGCGGCTGCCTTGCTGCTCTGCATGGCCGGCACCGAGGCCGCTGCGCAGAATGGCGGCCTGTTTCTGCTGGTCCCTTTCGGGGCCCGTGCCGTGGGGCAGGGGGAGGCCGTGGTCGCCGATACCACCCTGGGTACCGAGGGCATGTGGTGGAATGCGGCCGCGCTGGCGCGCCTCACGAAAAAGGAGGTGGCCATTCACCATTCCCAAACGGTGATCGCCACCAGCGACATGCTCACCTTCGCCTTCCCGTCGAAGGTACTCGGTACGCTTGCCGCCTCGGCGTACCTCGTGAACTACGGTGATCAGCAGGCGACCGATGCGCAAACGGGCACGCCCGTTGGCACGATCACCAACCGCAACTACCAGCTGGCGCTCACTTACGCCACACCTGTTGGAGCGCGCTTCAATGCCGGACTCACGTACAAGTTCGTCATGCTGCGCTTCCAGTGCAGCGGCGTCTGTGGCGCCATCCCCGTCATCAGTGGCTCCACCAGCGCGCTCGATCTCGGCGCGCAGTACGTGTTGCCAACCCGCCTCCCCGTCACGGTCGCCGCGTCGGTGCGCAATCTCGGTCCGGCCCTGCAGGTCAGGGACGCGGAACAGGCTGACCCCCTCCCTCGCGTCATCCAGCTCGGCGCCCGGGTCCGCGTGCCCATCAAGGCGCTCGAACTCTCCAAGGCCACACTCGATGTGGCCACCGACCTGATCAGCGCGCCGGCGCTTGGGGGAGGTGCTGGCGGTATCGGCGTGGCATTGGGGTACCGGGAACAGGCGTTCGTGCGCGCCGGGTACAAGGTGCAGCAAGGACAGGGATCGGGGCCGTCGGTCGGCCTCGGATTTCAGCGTGGCGGATTCGGCGTGGACATCGCGCGCCGCTTCGATGCCCTGTCGGCGCAGCTTGGCGAGCCGCCGACCTACGTGTCCATCAGGGCGCGCTTCTGATGCGCCGTACACGCAAAGCTCTCGGCGCCCCTGGTGAACAACCGTCCGGCAAGGAGCACGGCCTCAGGTGGTCTGGCCCCCGACAGCGCATCCTGGCCGGGCTTTTCGCGGTGCTCCTGCAGGCAGGCGACCTGTTGGCGCAGTCGTCGCCCCCAGTGCCGCCGGTGGCACAAGGCACCATGGGGCAGGGCATTGTGGCGCTCCGACGCCCCGTGACCCCACTGGCCGTCATCGCGCCCCGCAGTGGGCAGGACGTCGATTCCACCGGGGGGGCCGCTGCTTTCGTTGCGGGCGGTGGCCGCGTCATCGGGAGTCCAGCGGGGAGTGTGGGCGCATCCGCACTACAGCGTACCGACCCTGCCAAGGGACCGTCCCCCTGGTGGGCTCCGGTCGCGTCCCTGGCCATTCCGGGATCAGGACAGTTCGCCCTGCGCCAGCAGCGCAGCGTGGCGTATCTGGTCGCCGAGGTGTTCCTGCTCGTGCAGTACGTGGCGGCGCAACGCGATGGCGATCGGGAGCGCACCGCGTATCGGGACCTTGCGAGGAACGTGGCCCGCAAGCCATTCGGTGGCACCCAGCCCGGCACGTGGGACTACTACGAGCGCCTCGAGCAATTCCTTGAGAGCGGTGCGTACGATCGCATACCGGGTGGGGGGCTCGATCCGGAGCTCGACCCGAGCACCTTCAACGGCGCACGGTGGCGCCTCGCTCGCGAGACCTTCTGGCTTAACCCCGATGTCGCCCCGGCGGTCTCCAGCGCCGAGTACCAGCGCGCCCTCGATTTCTATCGCCGGACGGCGGTGGGAGAGGCGTTCCGCTGGAGCTGGTTCGATGCGACGCTCGAGCAGGACGTCTACATCCAGACCATTCGCAGCGCGAACCGCAGCTACCAGCGCGCGGTGAACGTGCTGGGCGCGGTGGCCATGAACCACCTCGCCAGTCTGATCGATGGCTATGTGAGCGTGCGCATCCGTCGCTACGGCGGCGTGCAGGTTGCCGGGTTCACCCTCGATGGCGTGCAGGTGGCCTTCCAGCCGGCGCTCGGCGCGCCGGCTGGGAGTGTGCAAACCGGGCTGCGCTTCACGCGCTGAGACCTACGGGGGCCGTTCCGCCGTGGGCACCCGGAGGCATGCCGCCGGTCCAATGCGCGAGGAACGACGCACTTTGTGACGGTCGATACATCGTGCCGAATCGCGGCGCACGATCGTCAGTGGGTTGAGCACGAGTCCGGCCGCGGTACCCCATGACCGCACGGTGCCTCCACCGTCCGTCCCACTCTCTGCGTGCAAACGGGCGACGCGGTCCCAGACCCTCGACGATGACGTTCACCATCAACGATCAGAGCGCTGTTCAGCTGTCGGTGCGCCCCGTCGCGCCGGCATGGCTCACGTCGTGGTGGTCGACCTACCCCGGTGCTTGCCGGACGACGCACGACGCACGCGACGTCATGAACATGGCACTCAAGACTCGCCCCCGCCTGATCGTGCTCGATGGCTGCGGCGACCCGGCGTGGACGACGGCGGTGCTCGAGGTCTGTCTCCGGCTGAAGCGCGATGCCTACACGGGTATCGTCCCCGTGTTCGTGATCGTGCCGGCCGAGGCGTTCGCGGCGGCCTTCGTGGCTGGCGCCGACGAGGTCGTGCGTGACGACGTGGAGGCGGACGAGGCGCTGGCGCGAATCGGTGCCATGCTGCGGCGCAGCGACCGCGACACCGATGTGCACCCCTCAACCCGGCTTCCCGGGACTCGTGAGATCGAGGCCGAACTGGAGCGGCGGGTACGGAGCGGCGAGAAGTTCGCTGCCTGTTATGCCGACCTCGATCACTTCAAGGAGTTCAACGACCGCTACGGGTACCACCACGGGGACCAGGTCATCCGCCTGGTGGCCCGCATCCTCCACGACGTAGTCAAGGGGCTCTGTGGCGAGGACGGCTTCGTCGGGCACATCGGGGGGGATGACTTTCTGTACACCATCCCGCTGGCGGCCGTCCCCCGGGTTTGTGACGAAGTGGTGCACGTGTTTGACGAATTGATTCCGCTGCAGTATTCCGAGCAGGACCGCCGTGTAGGATATTTCTTCGGCAAAGATCGGCGTGGGCAGTTGCACCGGGTGCCGTTAATGACGCTCTCGGTGGGAGTGGTCACGAACCAGCGGCGTCACTTCACGCGCGGTATCGAGGTCAGCGAGTTGGCGACGGAAATGAAGAGCTATGCGAAGACGTTGCCCGGCTCCGTGTGGGCCGTGGACCGTCGACGGGATGAGCCGGCAACGGTCTCGGCAACCGGCGGTGGGCTCGGGCGTGAACGGGTGGACCAGCGTTCGGCGGGAGGTGCGTCATGACGGTCTCGTGTCCGGAATGCCGGTCGGTGTTTCGTGTTGACCCGGCCAAAGTGCCGGCGACTGGCGTGCGCGCCCGTTGCTCGGTGTGCGGCGGCGTCATGGCGATTGCCGGCGGCACGCTGCCGGTGTCGGTGACGCCATTGGGCAGCAGCTCGGGGGTGCCTGCCTTCGGCGGCGGCGTACCTCGCGCCATCCCGGCTCTGGTGACGGCGTCCCGTTCGGTCGCCGGGGCGGCATCCGCGCAGCCTGAACCGGCGGCGATGTCGGCGGCCTCGGCGTCTACGGTCGCTCCGGCCCCGGCGCCGTCCCCTGACGCACCGGAGAGTGCGCCGATTGGAACGCCGGCTGCACCGACTCCACGGTACGCGGCCGCTGCACAGCTCACCCCTGCAACCACCCGCAAGCCGGTCGCGGCCCGGGCCGTAGTGCCTACCCCCGGTATGAGCCAGCCCGCGGCGGCGCCCCGTACCCCCACGCTGCACGCGTCGATACCGGCGAGCGTCGACGCCTTGCCGGTGAATTTCCCCCTGGCTGGCATTCGCACGCCGGCGGCGTCTGCCACCCCTGTGCGATCGGCGCCACCCGTTCCCGCGCCGACGTTTCCCGGGGCCGTGCCAACCCCCGCGTCCGTCCCCACGCCGGTGTCTGTCGGCGCAGCTGCGGGAGCAGCGCCAATGGCGTCCACAGCTGCCCCCACGCCTGCGTGGCAGGTGCCAAGCCCCCCTGCGCCCACCCCCGCGGGTGGTCGCGCACCCATCAATCCGTTCCTGCGCGCCGATCCGTCCCAACGTGCACGGCGGCTTGCCCGGGCACTCGTCTCCGACCTCGTGGCGTACCATCCGCAGAAGCGCGAGGAAGGATTGCGGGAAGGCACGCTTCGTCAGCTGTTCCGTGAAGAGATCAAGAAGAGCTACGAGGAGTATGTCGAGCAGGTCGGGCGTGAGCAGGCGGCAGCCGCTCCGCACTTCCAGGAGGCGCTCAACGACATTCTCGCCGGTGGTCGCCGCCTGTTCTGAGCGGCGAGCATGGCGGGCGGGGGCGGCGCTGCGACGACGCGGCCGCACCTCACTGTTCCGGGACCGCGGGACCCGATAGCTTTCACTCACACATCGCGGGTCACGCAACGGGCACATCTCGGGCCGCTTTCCCCTTGCGGAAGGCGGCCCGCGTCGTACATGGAGAAAGGCATGCAGGACGGGGAACGACTGAAAGTGTTGGCGCGGTCGGAAGAGCGCCTCGCGGACATGCGGAGGTATCTTTGACGTCGAATCGAAGCGATCGACGCTGAACGCCTACGAAGAGGAGATGGCGGACGCGGCGTTCTGGAACGATCAGGACCACGCGCGCGACATCGTCCAGCAGGTGAAGGTGCTCAAGGGCTGGGTGGAGCCAATGGATTCGCTCACCGCCCGCATCGAGAGTGCGCGCGAGCTCGACGAGCTGTTGGCGCTGGAACCCGATGAGAGCATATACAAGGACCTCGATCAGGAGGTGCAGCGCATCCTCGCTGATCTCGAGGCATTCGAGCTCAAGTCGCTGTTGCGTGGCAAGGACGACTTCCGCGACGCGCAGGTGGAGATCTCGGCGGGTGCCGGCGGGACGGAGGCGCAGGACTGGGCCAGCATGCTGCTGCGGCTCTATACGCGCTGGGCCGAACGCAAGGGCTTCGAGATCGAGATGCTCGATCTGTCCGAGGGGGAAGAAGCCGGCATCAAGGGGGCGGTGCTCGAGATCAAGGGGCAGTATGCGTACGGATTCCTGCGCCCCGAATCTGGTGTGCATCGGCTCGTGCGCATCTCGCCGTTCGACTCGCAGGCACGCCGGCACACCAGCTTTGCCTCGGTCTTCGTGTATCCGGTGGTGAACGAGGAGATCAACATCGAGATCCGCGAGGAAGACCTGCGGATCGACGTGTACCGGGCCTCGGGGGCCGGCGGTCAGCACGTCAACAAGACGTCGTCGGCCGTGCGCATCACCCACTTGCCCACGGGCATCGTGTGCGCGTCGCAGCAGGAGCGGTCGCAATTCAAGAACAAGGCGACCGCCATGAAGCAGCTCAAGAACCGCCTGTACCAGCTCGAAGCGGAAAAGCAGGCCGCGGTCAAGGCGGCGTTCGATGCCAACAAGCAGGATGTGACGTTCGGCAGTCAGATTCGCAGCTATGTCTTCCAGCCCTACACGATGGTCAACGACCACCGCACCGAACTCAAAATCGCCGACGTGCAGAAGGTGATGGACGGCGACATCGACCCGTTCATCCAGGCGTACCTCAAGGCCGAGAGCGAAAGCGGCGCCCAAGGCGGTGTGCCGTGAGTGCGGAGTCGACACCGGGCAGCGCCGAGGCGCAGGCCGACGGGGCCGGGGAGCCGCGGCAGGAGCTTAACTTTGTCATGCAGGCGCGCCGCGAGAAGCTCGAGCGGTTGCGTGACGCTGGGGTGGAACCGTTCGGCTATTCCTTCGATCGCTCGCACACCGCCAGTGAAGCGGTGGCGGCGCTCGGTGACGCCGATGAGGGGCCGACGGTCACGGTCGCCGGCCGACTGGTCTCCTGGCGCAGCCAGGGGAAGACGGCGTTTGCGCATCTGGCCGACATGGACGGGCGCGTGCAGCTGTACTTCCGCCGCGACGACATTGGCGACGAGGCGTTCGGCCGGCTTGCCGAGTACGATCTGGGCGATTGGGTCGGGGTGCGCGGGGCCATGATGCGCACGCGGACGGGGGAGGCCACCGTGAAGGTGAGCCACGTCGAGTTGCTCGCCAAGTCGCTCCGTCCCTTGCCGCTTGGCAAGGAGCAGATGGTGGACGGTACGCTCGTCCGCTATTCGGCCTTCAGCGACACCGAACAGCGGGCGCGCCAGCGCTACGCCGACCTCGCCGTGCATCCGGAGGTCCGGGCGCTCTTTCGCGCCCGCTCCGTGCTCACGCGGGCCATTCGGACACACCTCGACGGGCTCGGCTATCTCGAAGTGGAGACACCGGTGCTGCAGCCGCTCTACGGCGGTGCTGCCGCGCGGCCGTTCATCACCCATCACAACACGCTCGACATGCCGCTGTATCTGCGCATTGCCGACGAGTTGTACCTCAAGCGCCTCATCGTGGGCGGCTTCGAGCGGGTATACGAGATCGGCCATGACTTCCGCAACGAAGGCATTGACCGGACGCACAATCCGGAATTCACGATGCTGGAGTTCTACGAGGCGTTTGCCGATTACCGCACGATGATGTCACGGGTGGAATTGCTGCTGGTGAACGCGGCCGACGCCGTGCGCGCGATCCCCCTGGTGGGGGAGAAGGTGCCGGCGCTCGTCACCCCATTCCCGCGCATCGAGTGGGTGCCCAGCCTGTCGCAGGCGGCGGGTGCCGACATCATGGCTGCGAGCGATGCCGAGCTCTGCATGATGGCCGAACGCATCGGCGTGCAGAAGGTGGCCACGTTGAGCCGCCCGAAGGTGCTCGACGAGATGTTTCAGGAACTCGTGGAATCGAAGATTCAGGTGCCCACCTTCGTGGTGGATTATCCCAAGGAGCTCTCGCCGCTGGCCAAGCCGAAGCGCGGGGGGCCTGCCGGCATCACCGAGCGTTTCGAGCTGTTCGCGCGCGGCAAGGAGCTGGCCAACGCCTTCTCCGAGCTCAACGATCCCATCGATCAGCGCGAGCGCTTCGAGGCACAGGCGGCACTCCGCGCGGCCGGCGATGATGAGGCCAGTGGGGTGGACGAGGATTACCTGCGGGCGATGGAGTACGGCATGCCGCCCACCGGCGGCGTGGGCATCGGCATCGACCGGTTGTTCATGTACCTCACGGACACGCAGAACATCCGCGACGTGATCTTGTTTCCCACGATGCGCCCGGAGTAGTCGGCCCCGTGAAGGAGATCGAACTCGCCATCGCCTGGCGGTATCTGCGGAGTCGTCGCGGCTCCCGGCTGCTGTCGCTCATCAGCGTCATCGCCATTGGCGGCGTGCTGGTGGGCGTGAGCGCGCTCATCGTGATCATGGGCGTCATGAACGGTCTTCAGCGTGACCTGCGCGAGAAGATCCTCGTGGGCAGCCCCGACGTGCGCGTGCTGCCGTACGGCTCGGACATGCGGATGCCGAACTGGGCGGAGGTACTCACGCGGGTGCAGCGCGTGCCCGGCGTGGTGGAAGCGGCGCCCTTCGTCCAGACGCAGGGATTGGTGCGCAACCTGGGCGGCTACATGGTGGGCACCCAGGTGGTGGGGATCGTACCCACGGGGCGCGCCGGCGATCGGGTAACCGCCATTCGTCAGCACGCCATTCTCGGCGACTTCACGTTCGTCCGCGATAGCGTGGCACTTCCCGGTGCGGTGCTTGGCAAGTTGCTGGCCTCCAAGTTGAACGCCTTTCCCGGCGACACGGTGGTGCTGCTGGGGGCGGCTGGCCTCGACATGAATGCCGCCACGGGCGCCATCGTCCCACGGGCGGACAGTGTCGTGGTGTCGGGCGTCTTCGAGACGGGGATGTACGAGTACGATGACGCCTATCTGTACCTCTCGCTGGAGTCGGCGCAGCGCTTTGCGGGATACGGCACCGATGTCACCGGGCTGGAGGTGCGCGCGAAGGGTCGGTGGCAGGCCCCCATCGTCGCCGACTCGCTGCGGAGCCAACTCGAATCGTCGGTACGCACGATGGACTGGCAGGAGCAGAACCGCTCACTCTTTCAGGCGCTCAAGCTCGAGAAGCTCGGGATGGGGGTGATCCTGCTGCTTATCGTAGTGGTGGCCGCATTCAATATCGTGAGTACGCTCACTATGGTGGTGGCCGACAAGACGCGGGAGATCGGCATCCTGCGCGCCATGGGCATGCCAGCGGCCTCCATCCGGCGCATCTTTCTCTATCAGGGCACCGTCGTCGGGGCCGTTGGGACCCTCGGCGGGCTCGTGCTCGGTCTCTTCGTGGCGCTGCTCCTGGAGAAGTACCGGCTCATCGCGCTCGACCCGAGCGTCTATTTCATCGATCACCTGCCGGTGGCCATCCAGCCGCTCGACGTGATCATGATCGTGCTGGCCAGCGTGGCCATCGCTGCGGTGGCCACGCTGTATCCGGCCAAGCAGGCGGCGAGCCTCTACCCGGTCGAGGCGATCCGTCATGAGTGACGCCCCCGTGGCGGTGCTCGAGGGCGAGGGACTGGTCAAGGAGTTCCGCGGTGGTGACGGCGGCATCATCCGGGTGCTGGACGACGTGTCCATCACCGTGCGGCGGGGCGAAACGGTGGCCATCGTCGGGGAAAGCGGCGCCGGCAAGAGCACCTTGCTGCATGTGCTGGGGGCGCTCGAGCGACCGTCGGCGGGGCGTATCCGGCTGGCCGGTCAGGCGGTCGAGGGGCTGGCCGACGGGGCGCTCGATGCGCTCAGGAACCGCACCGTCGGGTTCGTGTTTCAATTTCATCACCTGTTGCGGGAGTTCTCGGCGCTCGAGAACGTCATGATGCCGTTGCGCATCGCCGGCGAGGACACGGCGGCGGCGCGGGAACGGGCGGCGGGGCTGCTCGAGCGCGTCGGGTTGGCCTCGCGGCTGCGCCATCGGCCGGGAGCGCTGTCGGGGGGCGAACAGCAGCGAACCGCCGTGGCACGCGCGCTGGCCGGGCGGCCGTCCGTCCTGCTTGCCGACGAGCCAAGCGGGAATCTGGATCGGTACAACGCGGAAGCGTTGCATGACCTGTTCGCCGAGCTGGCCCGCGATCAGTCGTTGGGGCTGGTGGTCGTCACGCACAATCAGTCTCTGGCATCGCGGGCCGATCGGGTTCTATCGTTGGGAGGTGGTCGGTTGGTGCAGTCGGACGTTCACGGGGGGGGCTGATGCTCTGCGACAACTGCAAGGAACGCGACGCGGTGGTGCACCTGACGCGGATCGTGGACAACGCGGTCACGCAGTTGCACCTGTGCGAGAAGTGCGCGGCAGCCAAGGGGGTGGAAACGACACTCTCCGTTCCGCAGCATCCGCTGGGGGACATTCTGCAGGCGGTACAGCAGCAGGCGGCGAGCACGAGCGAAGACGCGGCCGCTTGTGCGTTCTGCGGGGCCACGGCGCGGGACTTTCGCGCGACGGGGCGTCTGGGGTGCCCCCACTGCTACGACGCCATGGAGCGCAGTCTGCGCGAGCTGTTGCGGCGCCTGCATGGCAGTTCGCGGCATGTGGGACAGCGCTACGAAACGCCGGTGGCCCATGTGGTCGACAAGCCCGATACGCTGCATGATCTGCGCGACCGTCTGCGCCGCGCCATCGCGAACGAGCAGTTCGAGGTGGCGGCCGAGTTGCGCGACCGCATCAAGGCGCTCGACACGGAGTCGGTATGAGGCGCGCGACATGACGGCCCCCCGGCCGGGACTCGATCTGTCACTGCTGCCGGATGGTGGCGTGCGCTGGCTCGACGCGTCGGGACCGAACAGCGATGTGGTGATCTCCACCCGCATCCGGCTGGCGCGCAATGTGTCGGGGTATGCGTTCACCGGGCGGGCGCGGGAAGGGGAGCGTTTGCGCATGCTGGCGCAGGTCCGCGATGCGCTGGGCGCGGTACCGGCGCTCAGCGGGAGCCTCCTGCTGCGGCTCGACGACCTGCCGCTGGTGGACCGCCAACTGCTGCATGAGCGGCACCTGGTCAGCAAGGAGCTGGCGGGACTCGACGCCCAGCACCCGGTGCGCGGCGGGGCGGCCGTCTTCCTTGGGGAGTCGGTCGGCCTGCTCGTGAACGAGGAGGACCATCTGCGGCTGCAGGCGCTGCGCAGCGGCTTCGCCGTGCCTCAGGCGTTCGAGGGCGTCAGCCGTCTCGACCGTGAACTGGGCGCGCAGGTGCCGTACGCCTTCCATCGGGAGTTCGGCTTCCTGACGGCCTGTCCCACAAACGCGGGCACCGGTTTGCGGGCTTCGGTGTTGATCCATTTGCCGGGGCTGGTACTCACGAAGGAAATCGGCAAGGTGCTGGCCGGTCTGCAGCAGATGGGGCTCACCTACCGCGGCTTGTACGGCGAAGGGAGCGAAGTCGTCGGTAACTTCTTCCAGTTGTCAAACCAGACGACGCTGGGCCGATCGGAAGAGGAGTTGCAGGATCTGTTGGTCCGTGTGGTCCGACACGTCATCGAGCGCGAGGAAGAGGCGCGCCGTGTGCTGGTTCGGGACGCGGGCTATATTATCGAGGACAAGCTGTGGCGGGCGTACGGGACGTTGCGGTACGCCCGCAGCCTCACGTTTGACGAGGCGATGAACTACCTGAGTGGCGTTCGTCTGGCGGTCGGCCTGAAACTGATCACCGGGCTCAGTGTATACACACTCAACAAGCTCCTGATCTTTGCCCAGTCGGCGCATCTCTCCCATCTCGAGGGGCGGGCGCTGACGGACAGCGAGACCAGCGTGGCGCGCGCGCGATACGTGCGTCAGGTATTGGTGAGCGAAGGCGGCGGCGTCGAATGATCCGCTTCTCAACGACCCTGAGGGTGCGATGAACGGCTACAACTTCACCGAGCGGGTGCGGAAGGTCCTTGCGATGGCACGCGAGGAGGCAGCACGCCTGCACCACGAGTACGTGGGCACGGAGCATATTCTGCTCGGGCTCATCCGTGAGGGTGAGGGCGTTGCGGCGGCGGTGCTGCAAAACCTCAACGTCGACCTGGACGACGTGACCCAGAAGATCGAGGACACGGTCAAGAAGGGGAAGGCGGCACAGGCCACGGGCCCCGACCTGCCGTACACGTCGCGCGCCAAGAAGGTGCTGGAACTGGCCATGGCCGAAGCGCGCGACCTCAACCACAGCTATGTTGGCACGGAGCACCTGCTCCTGGGACTGCTCCGGGAGGAAAAGGGGATCGCCGCCCAGGTGCTGACCGATGCGGGGGTCAATCTTGAGGCAGCGCGCGCGGAAACGCTGCGCCTGCTGGGGACGGAGCTGCCGCCGGGTGGACAGCAGGCGGCGCCGGAAAAGGCTGGCGCGGGCGCGCCGCCGTCGGCGGGCCAGGCGAAGGGGGACAAGAAGTCGAAGACCCCGGCGCTCGATCATTTCTGCCGTGATCTCACGCAGCTCGCGGCCGAGGGACAGCTCGACCCCACCATTGGGCGCGCCAAGGAGATCGAGCGCGTCATGGAAGTGCTGTCGCGGCGCAAGAAGAACAATCCGGTGCTCATCGGCGAACCCGGCGTGGGCAAGACCGCGATCGTGGAAGGGCTGGCGCAGCTGATCGCCAACGGCGAGTGCCCGGAGAACCTGCGCGAGAACCGCGTGCTGTCGCTCGATATGGCGGCCGTGATCGCCGGCACGAAGTACCGGGGCCAGTTCGAGGAGCGCCTCAAGGCGGTCATGAACGAGATCGCGCAGAACAAGCAGGTCATTCTGTTCATCGACGAGCTGCATACGCTCGTGGGGGCAGGCGCGGCGGAAGGTGCGATCGACGCCAGCAACATGCTCAAGCCGGCGCTGGCGCGCGGTGAGCTGCAGTGCGTGGGGGCGTCCACCCTGAACGAGTACCGCAAGTACATCGAGAAGGACGGAGCGCTCGAACGTCGCTTTCAGACGGTGGTGGTCGATCCGCCGTCCATCGACGAAACCGTGCAGATCCTGCAGGGGCTTCGCAAGAAGTACGAGGAGCACCACCGGGTGAACATCCCCGACGAGACACTGCTGGCGGCGGCCAAGCTGTCGGAGCGCTACATCACCGATCGCTTCCTCCCGGACAAGGCGATCGACGTGATCGACGAAGCCGGCGCCCGTGCCCGCCTGGCGGCGCAGGTGCCACCGGCGGAGGTGGCCGATCTCAAGGAACAGCTCGAAAAGATCAATCTCGAGAAGGAAGCGGCGGTCCGCGACCAGAACTTCGAGCGGGCGGCCTCGCTGCGCGACAATGAACGCGAGCTGCAGGGGGAGATCCGCCGCAAGCAGGAAGAGTGGGAGCAACGGCGCCAGTCGTTCCGTCCCACGCTGGGCGAGGAGGAGATTTCGTTCATCGTGAGCCGGTGGACCGGTATTCCGGTGACGAGGCTGCAGGAGGCCGAAACGTCGCGCCTGCTGCGCATGGAAGATGAGTTGCACGCCAGCGTCGTCGGGCAGGATGAGGCCATCAAGGCGCTCGCCCGTTCCATCCGTCGCAGCCGCGCCGGGCTCAAGGACCCGCGTCGTCCCATCGGCTCGTTCATCTTCTCCGGCCCCACCGGCGTCGGCAAGACCGAGCTCGCCCGCTCGCTGGCCAAGTTCATGTTTGCCGATGCGTCTGCCCTCATTCGGGTCGACATGAGCGAGTACATGGAGAAGTTCTCCGTGTCGCGCCTCATCGGTGCGCCGCCGGGCTACGTCGGGTACGAGGATTCGGGCACGCTCACCAAGGCGGTGCGCCGCAAGCCGTACAGCGTCATCCTGCTCGACGAAATCGAGAAGGCGCACCCGGATGTGTTCAACATCCTGCTGCAGGTGCTCGATGAAGGACACCTCACCGACAACTACGGACGGGTGATCGACTTCAAGAACACCGTGGTGATCATGACGTCCAACGTGGGCGCCAAGGACATCACGCGCGGCAAGTCGCTGGGCTTTGCCACGAACGACGCGCGCGGCGATTTCGAGCGCATCGCGGACAAGGTGAAAGAGGAGATGGGGCGTGTGTTCAACCCCGAGTTCCTCAACCGTCTCGACGACGTCATCGTGTTCCATCCGCTGGGCAAGGAGCACATCTCGCAGATCGTGTCCATCCTCTTCGCCGACGTCCAGAAGCGGCTGTCGGAGGAGGAAATCACCATCAAGCTCACGTCGGAAGCGACCGAGTTCCTGGTCAACCACGGGCACGACGAGCACTTCGGCGCCCGGCCGCTCAAGCGGGCCATCCAGCGCTATGTCGAGGATCCCCTTTCGGAGAAGTTGCTCATGGGCGAGTTCTCCCGAGGCGACGACATCGAGGTGGCCGTTTCGACCACCGAGAAGGAAAAGCTCGAGTTCCGCGTACTCTCGGCCACACCGCAGGCCAGCTGATCGTCGGCTGATCGTCGGCTGATCGCCGGCTGCGGGCAACGGTGGGTGGTACCGCGCGTGTCAAACGGCCGGGTCCCTTGCGGGATCCGGCCGTTTTTTGCCCGGGTAGGGGAAAAACCGCGCCCGAGGACTCGGCCCTTCCCGCGCGCCCGTGTATATTTCGAGGCTATGCTGAAACGCGTTTCCCTGTCTTCCGTCCCTCCGGCAGCGCGCCCACTGGCTGCGCGCCTGGGGGCGTTCGTACGTGCCGCCGGTGCCACGCCGCTGCGCATCGGCGTGCTGGCCGCTGCCATGCTCACGGTGGCGGCGCCCGACGCGCTGTCGGCGCAGGAGGTGGCCGGGCGCTGCACGACTGCCGATTCGCTCGCGGTGCGGGGCAATGCGCGCGTCAACGAGGCACGCATTCGCACCGAGGCGGGGATCACGAAGGGGGCGACGCTCAACTTCCCCACGTTGCAGCGCACGCTCAAGGCCCTTTATGCCATGGGCGAGTTCGACGACGTGCAGATCCTGTGCGATCTCGAATCGGTACCGGGACAGGTGCTGACGGTGGTGCAGGTGCGGGAGCGGCTCATTCTCGGGGACATCACGGTGACCGGGCCCAAGGCCATCTCGGAGCGATCCATCAGGGACAAGGTCGACCTGCTCATCGGCCGGCCCATCGATCCTCTGCAAGTGGCGCGCGCGAAGGCCAAGATCGACTCGGTGTACGAGAACGCCGGCTACTATCTCGCGCAGGTCACGATCGATTCCACCGCCATGAGCGATGGACGCATTGCCATTGCCTACACCATCGACGAAGGGCGTCGGCTGGCCATCTCCGCCATCGACATTCTCGGCAACCGGTCGGTGCGCGAGAAGACGATCGTGGGGGCGATGAAGACCAAGCCCGAAGGCTTCTTCTTCTTCAAGAAAGGTGAATACGACGACGACAAGTACGTCGGCGACTTGGGCGAACGCATTCCCGCGCTGTACGCCAGACTTGGGCATGTCGACGCGCGCATCACCAAGGACACCCTGGTGGTGGATCGCGACAAGGGGAAGGGGCTCGTCCAGATCACCGTCGACGAGGGGCCGCAGTTCCGAGTCGGCAGTTTCGAAATTGCCGGCAACCGGCGCTTCAACACCGAGGATCTGCGCAAGTTCTATCCCTTCGACGGCAACGAGTCCAAGACGCTGACCCAGCGCGCCATGGGACTCATCTTCCGTCAGCCGGAAGCGCCCCGCGGGGTCTTCGACCAGGCCAAGTGGGATGCGGCGCTCGAGAAGGTGAACGGTGCCTACCGCGACAACGGCTACCTGTACGCCAGTGTCCGCCCCGTGGTCGAGCGCCGCTATGAAGGCAACGATTCGGTGCCTACCGCCAACCTGCGCTGGGAGATCGACGAAAAGAACCCGGCTATCGTCAATCGCATCGAGATCGTCGGCAACGACTTCACCGCCGATGACTGCATTCGCCGGCAGATCTTCCTGGTGCCCGGGGGGCCGTTCAATCAGCAGGCGCTGATTCGCAGCTATCAGAGCATCGGCAACATGAACTTCTTCGAGCAGCCCATGCCGTTTCCGGACTATCGTCCGATCAACGAGCAGGGCGACGTGGACATCGTGTTCCGCGTGAAGGAGAAGCGTACCGGGTCGGTGAACTTCGGCGCCTCCATGGGGCAGGGGGGCGTGGGGTTCGGTGGCTTCATCGGCCTCGAGCAGCCCAATCTCTTCGGCCTGTGCAAGTCCGGGCGCCTCAACTGGCAGTACGGCCGGTTCTTCAACGACTTCACCGCCACCTACACCGACCCGGCCCTCAAGGGATCGCGCCTGTCGGGGGCGCTCAGCGCCTACCGCACGCAGTCGCGCTTCATCGTCGGCAACCTCGGCCAGAACATCCGCACCGGTTCGCAGTTCCGCCTTGGCGTTCCCACTCCGTGGTCGTTCTTCTCCACGGTGGCCGTGTCGTACAACGTTGAAAATGCGACGTTTACGTCGGGCACCATTGTCGGCAGTTGCTCACGGAACTGCCTGCGCTCCAATGTGGGACTTGAGTATCAGTACGACACCCGCGTGGACATGCCCTTCGCCACCCAGGGGTCGCTGCGATCGCTGCAACTGGACCTGAGCGGTGGGCCATTCGGTGGCACCGTCAACTTCCAGCGGCTCACCACCGAAATGCGGGGGTATGCGCTGCTGGGGCAGTTCGGCGGCAGCAACCCGGGGTCGCAGCCGATCAAGTTGACCATGGGGCTCACGGCGCGCAGCGGCGCGCTCTTTGGTAACTCGGGCCCGTTCTTCTTTCAGCAGCAGTTTGCCGTGGGTGGCGTGATGTTCGGGCAATCGCTTCGTGGGTACCCGGAATTCTCCATTACGCCGCAGGGGTTCAACCCGGGTACGGACCAGTTCCGCTCTGACCCCGCGTCGTTCGGTAACGCCTTCATGACCATGACCGGAGAAATCGGGCTCCGGTTCAACCAGATGTTCTACTTCAACGTCTTCGCCGACGCCGGGAACAACTGGGCCTCCGCCCGACAGATCAATCCTACCCGCCTCTTCCGTTCGGCCGGTTTCGGGGTATCTACCGTTACGCCGCTCGGTCCGCTCGGACTCGATCTGGCCTATGGCTTCGACCGCCAGTCGGTCAATGTCGCCACGCTGCGTCTGGAGAAGGACCCGCGCTGGCAGTTCCACTTCCGTCTCGGTCAGCTCTTCTAACACAGGACTTCACCATGCGCGTGCTCTATTTTGTCGGTGCCATTGCCCTCTTCGCAGCCGTGCCTTCGCTGGCCACGGCGCAGGCGGCACAAAAGTTCGCGTTCGTCAACTCGCAGGCGCTGCTTCAGGGGGCGCCGGGACGTGCCGAGGCCGAGGCGTCGTTCGAAAAGGAGATGACGGGCGTCCGTACACAGCTGCAGAAGCTCCAGGATTCACTGCAGGCGATGAACGAGGCGTGGGCGAAGGAAGAGCCGACGCTGCAGGGCGCGGCCAAGGACGCGCGCCTCAAGACGCTGCGCGAGAAGGAGCAGAAGTGGGGCGCCGAGGCGCAGAAGCTCCAGTCGCAGGCGCAGGAGCGGCAGGAAGAGCTGATGCAGCCCATCATGGAGAACCTGCGCAAGGTGCTCGACGACGTGCGCATGGAAGGCGGCTACGCCTTCATCTTCGACGTGGCGGCCGGTGCGTTCATCGTGTCGGCGGACAAGAATCTGGACATCACCGACCGCGTGCTCTCCAAGATGCGGTTGGCGGCACCCCGTGCCGCGCCGGCCAAGCCGGCGCCGGCAGCCGGCCCGACGTCGGCGCCGGCTGGCATCACGAAGAAGCCGCCCACGGAGTAAGCGCCGCGTGAGCGGCGAGACGCACGCTCCGCGCAGTGGCGGCGGTGATGGGCAGACGCCCATCACCGCCGCTGACGTTGCGGCACAGGTGGGCGGACGCCTCATGGGCGAACCGACCGCGCTGGTGCACGGGATCGCGCCGCTCGACCGGGCCGGCCCGCACGATCTGAGCATCTTGTCGCACCGCCGGTACAGCGGCTGGTTCGCCCAGTCGCGTGCCGGTGTGGTGCTGGTGGCGCTTGAGCTGGCCGACCAGCCCGGGCGCCCCACGACTCGCATCGTGGTCGAGCGCCCAATGGATGCGCTGATCGGGCTGCTGGGGCACTTCCAACGGACCGAACCGCGTGCCGCTGGCGTCCACCCGACCGCGGTCATCGCGGCCACGGCGCGCCTGGGGGCCGGGGTGACCGTCGATCCACACGCCGTCGTTGGCGACGGTGTGGTGGTTGGCGATCGGTGCTGGATTGGTGCGGGGGCCACGGTGGGGGCGGGGAGTTCGCTGGGCGCCGATGTACGCCTGCATCCGCATGCCGTGGTCTATCCCTTCACCGAGCTTGGCGACCGCGTCGTGCTGCACGCCGGTGCGCAGGTGGGGCGTGAAGGGTTCGGTTTCGTTCCGCGACCCACAGGCGTCATTCGCATTCCCCACGTGGGACGCTGCGTGCTCGAGCACGACGTCGAGGTGGGGGCCAACAGTTGTGTCGACCGCGGCAGCGTCGACGATACGATCATCGGAGCCGGTACGAAGATCGACAATCTGGTCCAGATCGGGCACAACGTACGCATTGGGCGCTTCTGCTTCATTGCGTCGCAGGTCGGCATGGCCGGCTCGACACGCATTGAAGATGGCGCGCAGGTTGGCGGGCAGGCGGGGCTTGGCGGGCACCTGACCATCGGCGTCAAGGCGTCCGTCGCGGCGCAGTCGGGGGTGTTCGGGGATGTTCCCGCTGGTGAGGTCTGGTCGGGCTATCCGGCCCGTCCGCACAAGGAACAGATGCGGACGCAGGCGGCACTGGTGCGCCTGTCGCGCCTTGTGAGGCCGCTCGAGCGGTTGCTCGGTCGCTCGGACGCCTCGGCTGAAGGAGCGGGTACATGATCGCGCGCGCTGGATCGAAGGCCCCGTCGGCCGACTCGGTATCGGCGACTGCCGGGCGTCTCGGGCGTCGCACGATCGGGGCGGACGCCAAGGTCGAGGGCGTGGGGCTGCACCTCGGCCGACCGTGCCGGCTGGTGTTCAGGCCGGCCGCGTCAGGCACGGGTATCGTGTTCCGCCGTGTTGACCTGCCGGGGAGCGACCCCATTCCGGCGCGCGTCGATCTGGCCGTGGAAGCGGAACGCCGGACCCAGCTGGGCGAGGGGGAGACGGCGCTGCACACGGTGGAACACGTGCTGGCGGCCGTCGGCGGGCTGGCCATCGATGATCTGATCATCGAGATGGATGGCCCGGAGCCTCCCATCATGGACGGCAGCGCGACGCCGTTCCTGGACGCACTCACCGGCGCCGGGCTGGTCCTCATCGAGGGGCGCCCGGATTGGCTCGTGCTGCGCAAGAGCATTCGCGTGGTTGAGGGTGAGAGCGTCTACGAGGCACATCCGTGCTTCGGGCTGTCGCTCGATGTCTCCATCGACTTCCCGCATCCGCTGATCGGCGCGCAGCGGGGCACCTACATGGTCACCCCGACCACCTTTCTCGAGGCGCTGGCGGGGGCGCGCACTTTCGGTTTCGTGCACGAAGTCGAGGCGCTGCGGGCGAAGGGACTCATTCAGGGGGCGTCCACGGCCAATGCGATCGTGTTGGACGCCAACGGGCTGGTGGACACGGCCCTGCGCTGGCCGGACGAATTCGTTCGGCACAAGGCCCTCGACTGTGTCGGGGACCTCGTCCTGGCAGGCGCGCGCGTGCGCGCCCGCATCGTTGCTCACAAGCCCAGCCACCGCGGCACGGTGGCGTTGGTGCGAGCGCTCGTTCAACACGCCACCCGGGAACCGTCCGTGTACACCGTCGAAGACATTCTGCAGGTACTGCCGCATCGCTACCCGTTTCTGCTCGTCGATCGCATCCTCGAGCTAGAAGAAGGCAAGCGCATCGTAGGCCTCAAGAACGTCACCATCAACGAGCCGTTCTTCCAGGGGCACTTTCCAGGGCATCCGATCATGCCGGGCGTCCTCATCATCGAGGCCATGGCGCAGGTGGGCGGCATGCTGCTCATGCGCACCATCGAGGATCCCTCGTCGAAGGTGGTGTACTTCCTGTCGCTCGACAACGTGAAGTTCCGGCGCCCCGTGAAGCCCGGGGATCAGCTGCGCCTCGAGCTCGATGTCGTTCAGATGCGAGGCACGATGTGCAAGATGAAGGGCACGGCCTACGTCGACGGGCAGGTCGTGACCGAAGCAGATATGGCGGCCATGGTTCGCGATCGATGAGCACCGTACCGGAGACAATCGCGGGGACTCGCATCCATCCGAGTGCGCTCATCGATCCGACGGCGCAGATCGGCCTGGACGTCGAGATCGGCCCGTGGGCCATCGTGGGGCCGCATTGCACCATTGGCAACGGGTCGCGCGTGGGCGCGCGCGCCACACTCGAACGCAACGTGACGCTGGGCGAACGCGTCGTGATCGGCGTGGGCTCCGTGCTCGGCGGAGATCCCCAGGACCTCAAGTTCCGCGGGGAAGAAACGTGGGTCGAGATCGGTGACGATACCACCGTGCGCGAGTATGCCACGATCAACCGCGGCACGGCGCACTCGGTCACCACCCGCGTGGGGAAGCACTGCTTTCTCATGAGCTACGTGCACCTGGCGCACGACTGCCAGCTGGGCGATCACATCATCATCTCGAACGGGACGCAGCTCGCCGGCCATGTGCAGGTCGAGGATCGCGCAATCATCTCCGGGCTGTGCGCCGTGCATCAGTTTGCGCGCATCGGACGGCATGCGTTCATTGGCGGCTGCTCCCGCGTCGCGCAGGACGTCCCGCCCTACGTGCGCGCCGTTGGCAACCCCATCAAGCTGTTCGGTCTCAACTCCGTGGGGCTGCAGCGTAGCGGCTTTGACGAGCCGGTGGTGCGCGAGATCAAGAAGGCCTATCGCCATTGCTTCCGTTCCGATCTCAACCTGTCGCAGGGGGTGGAGAAGGCCCGCGGCGAGCTTGAGCTCATTCCCGAGGTGCAGCACTTCCTCGAGTTCATCGAAGCGAGCCAGCGCGGCGTCGGCTTCTGAGCTCGTAACCTTCCGGAGCATCGCATGACGGCGCTTGCCGACCAGCAGTGGTTCAGCCGTGCCAGCGCACCGCGGGTGGGCGTCGTGGGAGCGGGCGGACTGGGGGTGCATCATGTCCGCATCCTGCGTGACCTGTGCGGCGACCGTTTCGCCGGCTTTGTCGACGAGAATCCCGCGCGGGCCGCGCAGGTGGCCGCGCAGTATCACGTCACGGCGTATCCATCGCTCGACCGCCTGCTCGACGACGTCGAGGCCGTCTCAATCGTCGTGCCCACCACGGCGCACCATGCCGTGGCCTCCGCCGCGCTCGCCCGCGGCAAGCATGTCTTCGTGGAGAAGCCGTTCACGGTAACGCTGGCCGAAGCCGACGACCTGCTGCAGCAGGCCGAGCGCGCGGGGGTGATGCTGCAGGTTGGTCACGTCGAGCGCTTCAATCGGGCGGTGCGCGCGGCCATGCCGTTCGTCGACGGCCCGCGCTTCATCGAAAGCGACCGTCTTGCCCCGTTCAACCCGCGCGGGTCGGATGTCGCGGTGGTGCTGGATCTCATGATCCACGACCTGGATCTCGTGCACACGCTGGTCGGATCGCCGGTGGCTGATGTGCAGGCCATGGGCATTCCGGTGCTGACGCCGCAGCTCGACATCGCCAACGCACGGCTCACCTTTGCCAACGGCGCCGTGGCGAACATCACGGCCAGTCGCGTGTCGCGGGAGCGGCTGCGCAAGTTGCGCATTTTCCAGCGAAGCGGCTACCTGTCGCTCGACCTGGCGGCCGGGACAGGCGAATTCTTCCGTCTTCGGGGCGACTTCGATCCCATGCAGCTTGCCCGTGCTCCGCGCGCGCTGGAGGAGTTCGTCGAACGTGTGGTGCTGGAGGCGCCGGAAAGTGAACCGCTGGTGCTGGAGCTATCGCAGTTTCTCGGGGCCATTGCGGGACGCAATCCGGTGGCGGTGACCGGCGCGGAAGGGCGCGAGGCGCTCGAAGCGGCGCTCCGCATCGTCTCCGCCATCGAACGGGCCCACGCGAAAATGCAGGCCGACGAGGCGGCGGTCGCGTCCGCGGCGGCGAATGACGGGGCGACGCGTGCGTGAGGTGCTGTTCGTCGTCGGCGAAGCGTCCGGCGATCTGCATGCAGGCAAGGTGGCCGAGGTGCTGCGGCAGGTGGCACCCGCCGTGCCGCTCGTTGGCGTTGGGGGCGGGCATATGCGCCGCGCCGGGGTGGAGATCATCGAGGACGTCGAGCAGCTCGCTGTAATGGGGTTCGTCGAGGTGCTGCAGCACATCCCAAGGCACTGGGCCCTGCTGCGGCGGCTGCGCGCGCGCATGGCAAGCGGCCGGGTCGGGCTGGTGGTGCTGCTCGATTATCCCGGATTCAATCTCAAGGTGGCCGAAGCGGCCCGCGCGGCCGGTATTCCGGTGCTCTATTACATCACGCCACAGGTGTGGGCGTGGGGGGCCAACCGCCTGCCGAAGATCGCGCGTCTGGTCACCAAGGCCGCGTCGATCCTCCCCTTTGAGGAAGCACTGCTGCGGAAGCATGGGGTGGACGCCACGTTCGTGGGGCACCCGCTGCTCGATCGCGCCCAGGACCTGCCGTCCACGATGGAGGCACGGGGCGCGCTTGGGCTCGATGCAAATCGGCCGGTGCTTGCCCTCTTCCCCGGGAGCCGTCGCGCGGAGATCGCGCGGCATCTCGATCTCTTCATGGCGACCGCCCAGGCCGTACAGCGAAGCCGACCCGAAGTGCAGGTGGTGGTGGGGGTAGCCCCCACGGTGTCCATCAATGCCGCCGACTGTCCGTTTCCACTGGTGCAGGGCGCCTCGTTCGTGGTGCAGCGCGCTGCCACGGCAGGGCTCCTCAAGAGTGGCACCAACACGCTGGAAGCGGCCGTGGCCGGGCTGCCGCATGTGATCGGGTATCGCACGAGTGGGATCACGTACGCGATTGCGAAGCGGGTGGTGAAGATTCCCAACATCGGCCTGGTCAACGTCGTGGCCGGGCGCGAGGTCTCGCCCGAGTTCGTGCAGGAGCGATTCGTTCCAGAACGTGTGGCCGCGGCACTGCTCCCACTGCTCGAGGCGGAATCCCCCGCGCGTTCCGCGGCGCTGGCGGGACTCGCCGAAGTCCGCGCGCGTCTGGGCACGCCGGGTGCCTCGCGCCGGGTAGCCGAGATGATTGCGCAGCTGCTGGTCGCATGAGCACCGCACCGGTGGCGCCTGCTGCCGAGCGTCGCCCCGTCGCACTCGACGGGCGTACACGTGCTGCGATTGTGCTGGGCGGATGGTTGCTGCGCCTGCTCGGCGTCACGTGGCGCGTTCGGGTACACGGTCGCGAGTGGCTCCTCGCCCGCCCAGCGGGGGAGACACCCGTGGTGTATGCCCTCTGGCACGGACAGATGCTGCCACTCCTGTGGGCGCACAAGGCGCCGACCGGCGTGATCGTGAGCGAGCATCGCGACGGCGAAATCATCGCGCGCATCATTGCGCTGTTCGGCCTGTTTGGCGTGCGCGGCTCCAGCTCCCGTGGTGGAACGCGCGCCCTGCTCGAGTCCGTGCAGGTGGTGCGGCGCGGTACCGACATGGCGTTTACTCCCGACGGTCCGCGTGGGCCGCGGCATTCGTTTGCCCCCGGGGCGCTGATGCTGGCGAGTCGGGCACGGGTGCCGCTCGTCACGATTACCGGACATGTCGATCGCAAGTGGCAACTCCGCAGCTGGGACGGTTTCGAGATTCCCAAACCGTTTGCGCGGGTGACGGTGCTCTACGGCACTCCCCGCGCGGTTGAGGGCGAAGACATCCGCGCCGTTGCCGAGCGGGCGCCGGAGTTTGCCGAGTACATGCAGCAGGATCTCGCCTTGGTCGAAGCCCTGGCGCGCGGCGAGACAAGCCAGGTACCACCGCGCGGCGAGGCACCGGCGCCGTGAATGGGCGCGCCGTGGCGGAGTGGGTGTGGTATGGCACCAGTACGCTGGCGGCGCTTGCCCGCGCCACCCTGGCACCGGCATCCGCGCTCTTCGGAGCGGCCGTCGCCCGCCGGAACCGGCAGTTCGACGGTGTGCCGGCGGCGGCCGTTCTGCCGGCGCTGTCGGTCGGGAATCTCACGGTTGGGGGAACCGGCAAGACCCCCGTTGCCTCCTGGTTCGCCAGGCAGCTGGCGGCCCGCGGCGCACGACCGGCGATCATCCTGCGCGGTTACGGGGATGACGAGTGGCGCGTTCACCAGCTGCTCACGCCGCGCGTACCGGTCGTGGTCGGTGCGGACCGGGTACACGCCATGGCCGAAGCGCAGCAGCAGGGCGCCGATTGTGCGGTGCTGGACGATGCCTTTCAGCATCGCCGCGCGCACCGGGTGGCTGATGTCGTTCTCGTGAACGTGGATCGCTTTTGCGCGCCCGCCCGCCTGCTGCCTGCGGGGCCGTATCGCGAGCGGCTGTCGGCGCTGCGCCGCGCCACCGCCGTGGTCCTTACGCGAAAGGCGGCCGATGACGAAGCCGTGGCGCGCGTCGAGGCGGTGATTCGCGAGCAGACGCCGGAGGCAGCCGTCGCCATCGTGCGCCTGCTGCCGCAGGGCGTGCAGCGTGTGCCGTCTGCTGCCGGTGAGGCAATCCCCGTTTCTGAAAATGCGCACACCGCGGAGCCGCTCAGTTGGCTTCGCGATCGCCGCCTGCTGCTCACGTCGGCCATTGCCGATCCGGATGCGTTCGAGCGCCAACTGATCGCCACCGGGATGCGGCTCGTCCGTCACGTGCGCTTTCCCGATCATCATGCGTTCACTGACGCGGAGATCGCGCGGTTGGTGGAGGAGGCGCGACGGGGCGACGGGGCGCTCTGCACACTCAAGGACGCGGTGAAGCTGGGGCCACGTTGGCCTCGCGAAGCGCCGCCGCTTTGGTATGTTTCTCAGACACTCGTGGTGGATCGAGGCGCCGAGGTCCTGGAGCGCGAATGCGACCGGGTTCTGGCGGCGCGCGACGCCACGGTTCCCACCGTCGGCTGACGCCGGCACACCAAACTCCCCGCGAAATGGCCATCGACCTCCTGCGACTGCCGACGGACAGCATCGTTCGTCCGGACAAGGATCGGTTCCTCAACGAAGAGAATCCGTTCGAAGCGATGATGTCGCGCTTCGACCGCGCCGCCGAGTTGCTCGACCTCGAGCCCGGCATCTACAAGATCCTCCGCAATCCCGAGAAGCAGCTCATCGTCTCCGTTCCCGTCATGCTCGACAATGGGGACGTCGAAGTGTTCACGGGCTATCGCGTGCTCTACAACACTTCCCGCGGCCCCGCCAAGGGCGGCATCCGCTTCGATCTCAACGTCACGCTCGAGGAAGTGAAGGCGCTCGCCGCCTGGATGACCTGGAAGTGCGCCGTGGTGAACTTGCCCTTCGGCGGTGCCAAGGGCGGTGTCATCTGCGATCCGCTGTCGATGAGCGTGGGTGAACTGGAGCGGGTGACGCGCCGCTACACCAAGGGCATCATCTCGCTGCTCGGTCCCGACACCGACGTTCCTGCGCCCGACGTGAACACGAACGAGCGCGTGATGGCGTGGCTCATGGATACGTACTCCATGCACGTCGGACGCACGGAGAATGCCGTCACGACCGGCAAGCCCGTGGAAATGGGCGGGTCGCTGGGGCGCAAGGAAGCCACGGGTCGCGGGTGCATGCTCGTGACGAAGGAGGCGCTCCAGCACCTCGGCATGGACATCACGGGCGCCACGGTGGCCGTGCAGGGCTTCGGCAACGTCGGGTCCATCGCCGCGAAGCTCATGGCGGAGCAGGGGGCACGGATCGTCGCCATCAGCGATCGCGCGGGGGCCTTTCACAACGCCCTGGGCATCGATGTGGACGCAGCGATGCGGCACGTGCAGCAGCACCGTTCACTCGAGGGGTTCACCGGGGGTGACGCGATCGACGCCGACGACCTGCTCACGCTCGATGTGGACGTGCTCGTACCGGCGGCGCTCGAGAACGTCATCACCACCAAGAACGCGCCCCGGATTCGCGCGAAGGTGATTTGCGAGGGGGCCAACGGGCCGACGACCGCCGCGGCCGATCCCATTCTCGAGGAGAAGGGGATCTTCGTGATTCCTGACATTCTCGCCAATGCAGGTGGCGTGACGGTGTCCTATTTCGAGTGGGTGCAGGACCGCATGGGCTACTTCTGGAGCGAGGCCGTGGTCAACGAGCGGTTGGGGGACATCATGACCCGCAGCTTCGCCGACGTACTGCAGCTCTCCAAGCAGCACCGGGTCAACATGCGTACGGCCGCGTACATGCTCTCCATCAGCCGCGTCGCGACGGTGCATCGCCTGCGCGGCATCTACGCCTGAACGGACCGCGCTGTGCGCGTGTCGGTGGTGGTCATCGGCCGGCCTCGTCATGCGGGGCTGGCCGATGCCATTCGTGACTACGAGACTCGGGCGGGCCGCTACTGGCCGCTGGAGGTGGTCGAGGTCAGGGAGGAGCCCGGGCGCGGGCTGTCCGCCGAGCTCGTTCGTGACCGCGAAGGTGAGCGTCAGGCGGAGCGCCTCGCCGGTGATGCCATCGTGGTCGCCTGTGATCCAGGGGGCGCGGTCATGGAGTCCGAGCCCTTTGCCCGCTGGCTGCAGGAGCAGCGCGACACGGCCCGCAGCGTCTGCTTCGTGGTGGGCGGGGCCCACGGACTGGGCGAGCCGGTCCGTCGCCGGGCCAATCGGCGGCTCTCACTGGCGCCATGGACGCTTCCGCATGAGGTTGCACGCCTGGTGCTGGCCGAGCAGCTCTATCGTGCTGGCACCATTGCGCGCGGCGAGCCCTATCACAAATGATGGCCCTGACGTACACACCCTGTGCCCCCTCGCGATGAGCTGTCCGTGACCAGCAGCCCCGTGGCTTCCGAAACGGCCCCTGCGGCCGAAACTGGCGCCGTGCTCATTCGGCCCGTGCCGCTCGGAGGGAGTGCGCTGTCGCAGGCGCTGCAGCGCGCCGAAACGGGGCGCGAGTGGCTGGCTGCACGCCCGGAGTCCGCTAACGGTTGGCGTGCATGCGCGCAGGCCGTGCGCACCAGCCTGCAGGGGCGGGATTGGCTGGCACCACTGGCTCCCGCCTTTGCCGCGACGGGGGCTGCCGGGGAGCGCCTCAGCCGCGCCGCCGCGTCGGGCGTCGTGGTCACGACGGGGCAGCAGCCAGGACTCTTTGGCGGGCCCACGTACACGTGGACCAAGGCGCTCGGCGCGCTCGCACTCGCCGACGAGTTGGAGTCAGCGACTGGCATGCCCGTGGCACCGGTCTTCTGGGCTGCCAGCGATGACGCCGACTGGATGGAAGCCGCAGTCACCCACTTTGCGACAGCCCGCGGCCTGCTGTCAGTCTCGCTTCCCGGGCCGGCCACCGAGGGGGTGGCCATGGCCGATGTCCCGCTGGGCGAACTCCGCGAGGCCCGACAGGCGCTGGCTGCCGCCGCAGGGTCGGCGGCGCACCAGTCGGTGCTTGCCGCGCTCGATGCGGCCTACGTCCCGCACGCGACCATTGGCGCGGCGTACGTCCAGCTGCTGCGCGCGCTACTCGAGCCGCTCGGCATTGCCGTGCTGGATGCGGCCCACCCCGCGCTCCGTGCGGCGGCCGACCCCTTCCTGCGTCTGGCACTGAAGCAGGCGGCGCCCGTGCAGGAGGCGCTGCAGCGGCGCACGCACGAGATCGAATCGCACGGCTATCGCGCGCAGGTCGATGTGGTGGACGGCCTGTCGCTGGTCTTTCGCTCGCGCCTCGAAGATCATGGCGGCCAGATGCGCCCGGTGCGCGAACGCGTGCCACTGGCGCACGCCGCTGCCGTGGCACGCGAGGCCGAACCGGGGACGCTGGGGGCCAATGTCCTGCTGCGTCCGGTATTGGAGCGGGCACTGCTTCCCACGCTCACCTATCTGGCGGGGCCCGGGGAATACGCGTACTTCGCGCAGGTGGCGCCGGTCGCGGCCGCGCTGCAGGCAGAGGTTCCGGTGGTGACACCGCGGTTCGCCTGCGAGCTCATCGAACGCGAATGGTTGGCGCGTCAGGAGGCGCTGGGTATCGACGATGCCATGCTGCGCGATCCGCATGCGGCTGAAACGCATCGCGCGCGCGCGCAGCTGTCCGAGGCGCTGGCCGACTCCATGGAGCGGCTGCGACTGGCGCTGGAAACGCAGGTGCGTGGCCTCCAGGAAACGCTGGCCGGGCAGGGCGGGCCTGTGGCTGACGAGGTGGTGCAAGGACTGGCGCGCGATGTGACGCACCGGATCGACCGTTTCGAGCGTCGCGTTCTTGCCGGCATGAAACGCGTGGAGCAGGACGCGCAGGTGGAGGTCGCGGCGCTTCGCTCCGCCCTGCGACCGCAGGGCCGGTCCCCCGAACGGGTGCTCAACCTCATGCCGATGCTTGCCCGGTACGGTCCGGCGCTCCTGGCAGGTATTGCCGACGCGGCGCGCCCGTACGCCCGCTCGCTCGTCACGGGCGCCCCCGCGTCGTCGTGAGCACGCGGGCATGAGCGAGGGCACGGGCGGACGCGCAGCGTTCGTCGTCGGGGCCGGCATCCTCATCAGCCGCGTCGTCGGTCTCCTGCGCAACACGGCGTTCGCCTACTTCTTCGGCGCGGGCGCCGCGTCGGACGCCTATAACGCCGCGTTCCGCATCCCCAATGCGGTGCGCAATCTGCTGGGCGAAGGGACCCTGTCGGCGGCCTTCGTCCCCGTCTACAGCAGGCTGCTCGGCTCGGGTGATGAGGCGGCTGCTCGCGCACTGGCCAACGCCGTGCTCGGTCTGCTCTTCGTCGCCGTCAGTGCCCTCACCCTCATCGGTGTGGCTGCTGCACCATGGCTTACCGCCGCGCTGGCAGCGGGTTTCGACGAGCCCACGCGGCAACTCGCCACGCAGCTGACCCGTGTGTTGTTCCCCATGACCGGAGTCATGGTGCTCAGCGGGTGGTGTCTCGGCGTCCAGAATTCGCATCGGCGGTTCTTCTGGAGCTACGCGAGTGCGGCCATGTGGTCCGTGGCACAGATCGCGCTGCTGCTCGTGGGAGGTCCGCGCGCGGCCGATGCTGCCCAACTGGCGGTATGGCTGGCGTGGGCAACGCTCGCCGGCGCGCTGCTGCAGGTGGCGGTGCAAATGCCGGAGGTCCTGCATCTGCTTGGAGCCGTGCGGCCGTCGCTCGATGCGACCAACGCGAGCGTCCGTCAGGTGCTGCGCAATCTGGTGCCCGTGATAACGGCGCTGGGCGTCGTGCAGATCTCGGGGTTCGTCGATCTGCAGATCGCCTCCTTCCTGCCAACCGGCGCCACGACCACCATCACCTACGCCAACACGCTCGCCCTGCTCCCTGTCTCCCTCTTCGGTGTGTCCGTGGCCGCGGCCTCCCTCCCGGAGTTCTCCCGTGACACCGCGGGCGCGGCCCATGAAGCACTCCGCGAACGACTCCGGGGCGGGTGGCAGCGCATCCTCTTCTACGTGGTCCCCAGCGCTGCGCTCTTCCTTGCCCTGGGTGACTATTGCGTGGGGGTGCTGTACCGCGCCGGGCGCTTTGGTGCGGCCGAGCAGCAGGCGGTGTATGCCGTCCTCGCTGGCTACGCGCTGGGGCTGGTGAGCTTTGGTTCCGTCAAGCTGTTCGGCTCGGCGTACTATGCGCTGCAGGACTATCGGACACCGTTACGGGCGTCGGTGATCAGCATCGTGGTGTCGGCGATTGCTGCCATCAGCATGACGCTTCCGCTGCGCAGTTCGTCGCTCGCCGCGGCCGGCATTGCCGTGGGATCGGCGCTCGGATCGTACGTGAACCTCGGGCTGCTGGCGCGCGGGTTGCGGCGCCGCCTCGGCCCCCTGTATACCCCGGCCATGTGGAAGGGCACCCGGCGCATCATGCTCGCTTCCCTCGTGGCAGTCGTGGCCGGTAGTGGGGCACGGCTGCTGCATCAGCACTTCGCGCCCGACTGGCATGTGCGCGTGGCCGCGTTCCCGGTACTCGGGGTGTTCGGCGCGTCCTATCTCCTCGCCGCATGGTGGATGGGATCGGCCGAAGCCGCGCGATGGTTGCGTCGTCGCCCGCGGCACGTGGACTCGCCCTCGGCGGGAGCATGAGCGCGTCTGCCACGCACGACGACGATCGGAGCGGATCGTCGCTGGAGCAGCTGCCTGTTCCCGATGACGAGTGGACCAAGGCGGCACTGGCCCGAGGCATGCCGCTGGCGGTCGCGCGTCGGTTGCCGCACCTGCCGGAATCACCGGGCGTGTATCTCTGGAAGGATGAGCAGGGCGGCGTGTTGTATGTGGGCAAGGCCAAGCGGCTTCGGTCCCGGGTGCGCAGCTACTGGGCGCAGGAGCATGAGGCGAGCCCCAAGACTCGCGGGCTGCTGCGCAAGGTACGCGACCTGGATACGATCGTGGTGCCGAGCGAGGCGCACTCGCTCATCCTCGAAGCCACGCTGATCAAGGAGTATCGTCCGCGGTTCAACATCGCCCTGCGAGACGACAAGTCGTATCCGTACATCAAGGTCACGGTACAGGAGCCGTTTCCCCGGGTCATCGTCACCCGACGGTTGCATGACGACGGGGCGCGCTACTTCGGACCGTATACCGACGTGGGATCGATGCGCCGGGCGTTGAACGTCGTGAAGCGCATCTTCACCGTGCGTTCATGCCATTACGCGCTGCCGGGGGAGGCGCCGGAGCGCCCCTGTCTCGATTACTTCATCAAGCGCTGCAAGGCGCCGTGCGTCGGCTATCAGGATACCGCCGAATACCGCGCGATGATCGACGAAGTCGTCTGGTTTCTCGAGGGGCGTACCAGCGACGTGGTGCGTCACGTGCGCGAACGCATGCTCGAGGCCTCGGAACGACTCGACTTCGAGCGTGCCGGCGAGTTGCGCGATGCGCTGCGGCATCTCGAGAAGATGGAGGAGCCCACGGTCGTGCTCGAGGTGGAGGGCGGCGATCGGGATGTGGTGGGCTATGCGCGCGATGGCGAGGACGCCTGCGTGGTGATCATGCGCATACGCGGAGGCAAGCTGCTGGCGCGTGACCACCGCCTGCTCGAGCAGGCCGAAGGCGAAGAGGACGGCGCCGTGCTGGGTGCCTCGCTCGCCCAGTGGTACCGTACGGCCGATGCCCGTGCCGCCGACCTCCTCGTCCCATTCGATTTCGACGATCGGGAGACGCTCGAGGCCTCGCTGGGCGGCACGCGCATCCGCATTCCGCAGCGCGGTCCCCGGCGGGCTCTCGTCGACCTCGCCGACAAGAACGCCCAGCACCTGCTCGAGGAGTTCAAGCTGGCCGCACTCGAAGCCGAGGAGCGCGCTGCCGACCCGGTCTACGAACTGCAGCGGGAGCTCGGGCTGGCGCGGTTGCCGCGCTCGCTCGTCTGTTTCGATATCTCGCATGCCCAGGGGACCGACGTGGTGGCCAGTGCGGTCTGGTTCGAGAATGCCCGCGCGAAGCGCAGCGAGTACCGCAAGTTCAAGATCCAGGGATTCGAAGGCAACGACGACTTCCGCTCGATGCACGAAGTGGTGACGCGGTTCTTCCGTCGACGCATCGACGAGGAAAAGCCGTTGCCCGACCTCGTGGTGATCGATGGCGGCAAGGGGCAGCTGGGCGCCGCCAGGGAGGCGCTGGAGGCGCTTGGGGTGCAGCAGCCGGGGCTCATCAGCCTGGCCAAGAAGGACGAGGAAATCTTCCTGCCTGGCCGCAGTGATTCGGTGCGCCTGCCGCGTCGCTCGCCGGCGCTGCGCATGCTGCAGCAGGCTCGCGACGAGGCGCACCGATTCGCGGTGACCTTCCAGCGGCAGAAGCGGGCTGCGCGTACGATCACATCGGAGCTGCTCAGGATTCCCGGTATCGGACCAAACAAGCGGCGCGCCCTGCTTCACGTCTTCGGCAGCGTGCAGGGCGTGAAGGACGCGGCGGTGGAGGACATCGCCCGGGTCCCCGGGTTCGGAGTCGCATCGGCGCGCAAGGTGTTGCAGGCGTTGGGCGTGCCGCTTCCAATCGAGCTGTCCTCCAACGCCACCGCCAACGATTCTGCATTGTCGGAGTCGGCCCCTCCCGCGGGCGATCCGGGCGATGCGTCACCCGACGTCTACTCCCCTCCACCCCCTCGTGCATGACCACCGCCTCCTGGACACTGCGCTGTTCGGCCTGTGACACGCCCGCGCCGCTCGAGCGCGCCTCCCTGTGTCGCAGCTGCGGACAGCCGCTCTTCGCCCGGTACGCCCCAGTGGCCCGACACACGCCGCTGGCCGATCGCTGGGACATGTGGCGGTACGCCCCCTTCATGCCCCTGCTGGCAGGGGAATCGCCGGTCACACTCGGTGAGGGGCTGACGCCCCTGATCGACGCGCCGGCACTCGCCCAGGCGGTGGGCGTGCGGAAACTGTGGATCAAGGATGAGGCGCAGAACCCTACCGGATCGTTCAAGGCGCGCGGTATGAGCGCCGCCGTTACCCGCGCCCGCGCGGCCGGGGTGCCGGGGCTGGTGGTGCCGACCGCCGGGAACGCTGGCGCCGCCCTCGCCGCGTACGCTGCCGCGGCCGAAATGAAGGTGCGGGTGATTGCCCCACGCACCACGCCGCGCCCCATTCTCGATACCATCGACGCCATGGGCGCCGAGCTCGTTCGCATCGATGGGCATATCGGTGACGCCGGCAAGATGGCGCTGGCCTACGCCGCCGAGTCCGGCTACTTCGCCATCTCCACGCTGCGTGAGCCGTATCGGGTGGAAGGGATGAAGACGATGGGGTTCGAGCTGGCCGAACAGTTGGGCTGGCGTGTGCCCGACGTGGTGGTCTATCCCACCGGTGGCGGTGAGGGGACGGTAGGAATCTGGAAGGCGCTGCAGGAGCTGGCCGCCGGTGGCTGGATCGCCGCTGATCGCGTGCAGCCCCAGTACGTGGTGGCGCAGGCCGCAGGGTGTGCGCCCATTGCACGGGCGTTCGACGCTGGTGCCGACAAGGCGGAACCGTGGGTCGACCCGGTCACCCATGCGAGCGGGTTGCGGGTGCCGTCGCCACTCGGCGATCGGCTGGTGCTGCGCATCATGCGGGAAACCGGCGGGTTTGCCGCCACGGCCACCGAAGACGCGATCCGCGAATGGACGCGGGTCCTGGCTACCGCCACGGGCATCGACGCGGCACCCGAGGACGGTTGCGCCCTGTCGGTCCTGCGCGACGGTGTCACCGCCGGCCGCATTCAGCGCGATGCCGAGGTCGTGGTGTTCAATACGGGCAGCGGGGCCTCCTATCGGGCGTGAACCGCATGCCGTCGTCGCCCGGTGTTTGAGCGACCGAAGTCCATGAAATTGATTGACTTCGGGCCTCACGCCTCGTAGTATTTCTCAAGTCGGCGGCAACTCTTCCGTTGCCGCCGGCCTGATCTCCGGGGGAGGGCCATCGGGCTGCTTCCCCGTTTTCGTCCCGGGCTATGGTTCGCGTTACGCACGTCGAGCCGGGGAGTATTGCCGACCAGGTCGGCATCGTTCCCGGCACTGAACTCCTCGCCATCAACGAACGGCCGCTGGAGGACTTCCTTGATTGGGAGTTCCTGACGGCCGACGAGGCGTTCGTGGTGTCGGCTCGTCTCCCGGATGGTGCCCCGGTCGAGTACGAGATCGAGCGGGAAGATGGCGACTCGATGGGGGTGGAGCTCGCGCCGCCCACCGTGCGTCGCTGCGCGAACCGGTGCGAGTTCTGTTTCATCGAAGGGCTCCCGAAGGGTCTCCGCAAGGGGCTCTACATTCGCGACGACGATTATCGGCTGTCCTTCGCATACGGCAACTTCGCCACGCTCTCCAACGTGAAGGAGCGCGACATCGCGCGCATTCTGGAGTACCGCCTCTCGCCCTTGTACGTGTCGGTGCATGCGACGCCCTGGGAGGCACGCAAGGTGCTGCTCAACAACCCGCGCGTGCCCAACATTCTCGAGCAGCTGACGCGTCTGGCGGAGGGAGGTATTCAGTTCCATTGCCAGATGGTCATCGTGCCGGGGCTCAATGACGGCGACGTGCTCGAGCAGTCGCTGGCCGACCTCTGGGCGCTCGAGGAGGCCGTGCTCTCCGTGGCGCTGGTGCCGGTGGGGGTCACCCAGTTCTCGCATCTGTACACCGGCAAGTCCATGGACGCGCGACAGGCCGGCGTGCTGCTCGACGCAGTGCATCGGTGGGAAGACCGGGCGTTGGCGGAGCGCGATGATCGCTGGGTGTTCGGCTCGGACGAACTGTACCTGCTGGCAGGGGTCGAGCTGCCGGGAGTCGAGCATTACGGCGAGTTCTCACAGATCGAGAACGGCGTGGGGGCCGTGACGTCGCTGCGCGCACGCGTGCGCGACGGGCTGTCGCAACTGCCCCGTCTCGATGGCAAGCGCATCGGGGTAGTGACCGGCACGTCCATGGCACCGCTCATGCCGGAACTGCTCGAGCAGCTTGCCGACGTGACCGGGGCGGCCTTCGTCCTCATTCCCACCGAGAATTCGCTGTTCGGGCCCACCACCACCACGGCGGGGCTCCTCGTGGGGGCCGATATCCGCCGGGCGCTCGCCGACCGGACCGATCTCGACCTGGCCCTCATTCCCGCCGAGTGCATCAACGACAACGGCCTGTTTCTCGACGAGGAGCAGTTCATTGCCGTGCGTGAGTCGTTGCCCATGCCGGTGTTTCCCTCGTACGACTTCATTGACGCGCTCGTGCCCGAAGGGGATGCGGCGGTCGTTCCCGCTGCCTGCTCTCACGCATGAGTCTCCCCGTCGTTGCCATTGTCGGTCGCCCCAACGTGGGCAAGTCGCATCTCTTCAACCGCATCATCGGTGAGGCCACCGCCATCGTCAGTGACGAGGCGGGCACCACGCGCGATCGGCACTTCGGCGAGGCCGAGTGGGCGGGGCACCACTTCTGGCTCGTCGATACCGGCGGGCTCGTCGAGGATTCCGATCTGCCCATGGATCTCGCCATTCGCCACCAGGTCATGGAGGCGATTGAAGAGGCGGACCTCATGCTCTTCGTGTGCGACGCCAAGGTGGGGGTGCACCCCAGTGACGCCCGCATCATGGACCTGCTGCGGAATGCGCAGAAGCCGTGGCTGCTCGTGGCCAACAAGGTCGACAACCCCGAGAGCACCGACTTCTACGAGTTCTATCGACTCGGGGTGCCTGACGTGTACCCGGTCTCCGCGTCGAACGGCAAGGGCTCGGGCGATCTGCTCGATGCCGTGGTCAACGCCATTCCCGAAACCAGCGAAGAACGCCCCGAGGCCATTCGTGTGGCGGTCATCGGACGGCCGAATGTGGGGAAGTCGAGCTTCGTGAACCGCCTCCTTGGGGAAGAACGGCTGGTGGTGAGCGATGAGTCCGGGACGACCCGCGATGCCATCGATGCGCCCATGCGCTACAAGGAGACCGATCTCATCTTCGTGGACACGGCCGGCCTGCGTCGTCAGGCGCGAATCGACGATGGCGTGGAGTTCTATTCGTCGTTGCGTACGCGCCGCGCCATCGACTCGGCCGATGTGTGCGTGCTCATGATCGACAGCACCGAGGGCTTGCAGAACCAGGATCTCAAGATCGCCACCATGGCGTGGGAGGCGGGACGTGGCCTCATCCTGGTGCTCAACAAGTGGGACCTCTACGAGGACAAGACCGACAAGAGCGCCGACAAGTTCCGCAAGGAGTGCATCGAGAAGGCGCCCTATCTGGGCTTCGTGCCATTTCTCTTCACGAGTGCCCTCACTGGCCAACGCGTCACCAAGGCGCTCGATCTGGTGCTCGAGGTGCAGGCGCAGCGCACGCGCCGCATCAGCACCTCGCAGGTCAACGATGCGCTCGGTGAGATGATTGCACGCCGCCAGCCGCCGCAGGCAGCGGGCCGTGAAGTCAAGCTGAATTACGCGACGCAGGTAGAAGTGGAACCGCCCACCATCGCGGTGTTCGGCAATCATCCTGAACTGATCCCCGAGCATTACATCCGGTTTCTGCACAACGGCTTCCGTGAGAAGTGGGGATTCACGGGCTCACCGCTGCGCATCATCATGCGGAGAAAGAACAGTTGACCGGCGTCGCCATGCCGCTGTGGGCGCTCGGTGCGGCGTATCTCGCCGGATCGTTTCCTACGGCGTACCTCGTGGGCAAGGCCAACGGTGTGGATCTGCGAACCGTCGGCTCCGGCAACCTCGGGGCGACGAACGTCTTTCGTACGCTTGGATGGAAGTGGGGGGCGCTGGTCTACGTGGTCGATGGATTGAAGGGTCTGCTGCCCACGTTGCTGTTGCCCGCGGCGGTCGGGGTGGCTGCGGGGTGGCCGTGGGGCGTACTCATTGGCGTGCTCACGATCGTGGGACATGTGAAGCCCATCTTCCTGTTGGGACGTGGAGGCGGGAAGGGGGTGGCGACGGCGAGCGGCGTCTTCTTTGCGCTGGCCCCCGTGGCCGGCGCGTGGGCGCTGGGGGCGTTCGTGGTCACCGTGGCACTCACGCGGTACGTCTCCCTCGGCTCACTGGTCGGCGCCGTCGTACTCCCGCTCACCATGCTGCTGCAGGCGCGCGCGGTAACGCCGCTGGCCCTGGTGGCGTTGACCATTGGCGCGTTCGTCTTTTGGACGCACCGCGACAACATCCGCCGGCTTCTGCGGGGAGAGGAGCGGCGCATTGGCAGTGACAAGGCCGCCACGGCGGGAGGGTCGGCGTGATGCCTGCCGCCGTGCCATTCACCCCGCTGTCCATGCCCGCGCCAAGCGAGCGATACATCGTGCCGCGCCGCTGTACGGTCGTTGGAGGCGGTGCCTGGGGCACCGCAATCGCCGACCGACTCGCGCGCAATGGACACCACACGGTGTTGTGGGCGCGTGAGGACGACGTCGTGACCGCGGTAAATGGCCGTCACGAAAACCCGCGGTTTCTGGCCGGTATTCCGTTGGCGCCATCGCTCGTGGCGCGCGGCGCCCTCGACGAGGCGCTGTGTGACGCGGACCTCGTGGTGTATGCGGCACCCTCGCACGTGCTGCGCGTGGTGGTAGCGAACTGCGCGGCGCATACACCACGGCATGCCGTGCTCTCGGTGGCCACCAAGGGGATCGAGCGGGAGACGCTCGCCCTCATGACCGACGTGGTGGCCGAGGCGTCGCCGGGGCATCCGGTGGTGGCGGTGAGCGGTCCGAGCTTCGCAGCCGAGGTGGCCATGGGGCAGCCGACCGCGGTGGTGGCCGCGAGCGCCGATCATGCGGCGGCGACGCTGGTGCAGGGGGTCTTGAGCGCCGCCGCGTTCCGGGTGTACACGAGCGACGATGTGGTGGGGGTCGAATTGGGTGGGGCCCTCAAGAACGTCATGGCGGTGGCGACAGGCATCCTCGACGGACTGGGGCTGGGGTTCAATCCGCGCGCGGCGCTGATGACGCGCGGCCTCGCCGAAATGACCCGCCTCGGCGTGGCGTTGGGCGCAAAACCCGACACGTTTGCCGGATTGGCCGGCCTCGGCGATCTCGTGCTCACCTGCACGGGCGCCCTGTCGCGGAATCGTGCCGTCGGTATTGCCATTGGCCAAGGACAGACGCTCGACCAGGCGCTGGCCGGCAAGGACAGCGTGGCCGAGGGCGTGCTCAATACGCAGAGCGCACGCGCGCTCGCGGCGAAGACCGGCGTGGAGATGCCGATCATCGAGGCCACGCATCGGATCCTGTTCGAGGGGTGCGCACCTCGGGACGCGGTCGCCGAACTCATGGCGCGCGAACTGCGCCCGGAGCGCGACTGACCATGGCGGCGCCGCGCGGCGAACTCGTGCAGGAGTTCTACTCCATTGGCGACGTGTGCACGCTCACCGAGCTCAAACCACACGTGCTGCGCTATTGGGAGAGCCAGTTCAAGTTGCTCAACCCGGCGAAGAACCGGAGTGGCAATCGGGTGTATTCGCGTCGCGAGGTGGAACTGATCCTGCTGGTGAAGCATCTGTTGTATACCGAGAAGTACACCATCGATGGGGCACGCCAGAAGCTCGACGAGCATCGCAAGGGCGGCTCGCTGCGTCCAGCCGCCCGCGCGGCCCTTGAGGTGGAGGCGCTGGAAAGCATCGAACGCGAACTCGCCGAACTGCAGGCCCTGCTCGACGACGGCCCGCGCTGACTTCAACTCACGCCATGCGCATTCTCCTCAGCAACGACGACGGTATTCTCGCCAAGGGACTTGGCGTTCTCGAGCAGGCGGTGGCGCCGCTCGGCGACATTCACGTCGTCGCTCCCGATCGTGAGCAGAGTGCCACCAGCCACTCGCTCACGTTGCATCACCCGCTGCGTCCCGTCCGGCTGGGCGAGCATCGGTGGCAGGTCGACGGGACGCCCACCGACTGCGTCATGCTGGCGTGCGAGGCGCTGCTCGATGCGCGCCCCGATTTCGTGCTCAGCGGAATCAATCACGGGCCGAACATGGGCGAGGATGTGCTCTACAGCGGTACGGTGGCCGCGGCCATGGAGGGCCTTGCACTGGGCATCCCCGCGATCGCGCTCTCGTTCGCCGGCAGCGTCCTGCGCGCCGATGCGCTGCTCGACACCCAGATCGCGCAGATTCGGTCGCTCATCGACCACCTCATGCGCCTGCCGAGTTTCCCTCCGCACACCCTGCTCAACGTGAACCTGCCCGCCGTTCCCGGCGAGGAGATCAAGGGGGTGCGGCTGACGCGACTGGGGAGGCGGGTATTCAGCGACTCCATCACGCGCATGAAGGATCCGTGGGGACGCGAGATCCTCTGGATCGGTGGCGGCAGCGTGGAATGGAGCGGTCCCGACGATTCCGACTTCCGTGCCGTGCACGACGGGTTCATCTCGGTCACCCCGCTGCACCTCGACCTCACGCACCGGGATATCCTTGAGACGGCGACGGACTGGTGGCAGGCGCCATAGAGCCGGAGTTCCGCGGCGCACGCCGGCGGCTGGTGGAAGCGTTGCAGGACAAGGGCATCAAGGATCTGGCCCTCTTGCGCGCCATCGACGCCGTGCCGCGTCACCTCTTCGTACCGCCAACGGTGCGGCATCGGGCCTACGAAGACTCGGCCTTGCCCATCGGTAACGGGCAGACGATCTCCCAACCGTACGTGCATGCCCGAGCGGTCGAGCAGCTGATGCTCACGGGGAAGGAGCGCGTGCTGGAGATCGGCACAGGCTCGGCATACCAGACGGCGCTGCTCTCCGAGCTGGCTGCCCAGGTGTTCTCCGTCGAGCGATACCGCGAACTGCTCGATCGCGCCCGTGGCGTGCTGCAGCAGGCGGGGGTGCGCAATGTGTCGCTCTCGCTTGGGGATGGCTCGCTGGGATGGCGGGAGTATGCCCCGTACGACGGTATCGTGGTGAGCGCTGGGGCCCCGCATGTCCCGGCCGCCCTCGAGGAGCAACTGGCCGAGGGAGGACGGTTGCTCATTCCGGTCGGGGACAAGGACGAACAGATGCTCACGCTGTTCATCAAGCGGGGCGGGCGACTCGAGCGCCGTGACATCACCCCGGTCCGCTTCGTCCCCTTGATTGGAGCGCAGGGCTGGCCGAGCTGATTTCCACCGGCCGGGTTTGCCTTCCGTCTGGCGGTCGTTCAATTTCGCTCCTCGAGGCACGGCTGCCTCGGGCGGCGCCCCGCGCACACCGTCCCAACCACCATGTCCGCATTTCACTCGCCTCACACCCCGTTGGCTGGGCATGACCGGCCTCGCAGGCTCGTGCCCCCGTATGCGGCGCCAGTGGCAAGCGCCGGCGAACAGGGGCGTGCTGGCCGGGTTGGCCCATTCGTACCCGCCGAGTGGCGAAGCGAGGGGATGAGCGCCGTGGCGGACGCAACGGCTCCGCCGAGCACCGCGGCCATACACCAGCTGTCCAACGTGGAGCAGGGGACCGCCGCGGCAACGCCGACCGCCGCATCGACAGGCGCCGAAGTGCCTGCGCTTGCTGCCCCGCTCGTTCCGGCGGGCATTCCGCCGTATCGGCCGCTGCGCCCCACCCCCATCGCCTCACCGGCGATTCGCACTCCATTGTACATCCCGCTCATTCCCACCGCATCGGCCGAGGCGGCGGTGGAGGACGAAGGGATCATCGACCCCATGTTGGTCGACACGGCGGAGTTCCCGATTCCCTCGGGCACGTGGCAATCCCTGACAGCGCTGGACACCCCGGCTGTGGCCCCCCAGGAGAGCGCCGCGGCAGACGTCGAGGAACCGGCTGCCGGTGATGAGGCGCCGCTGCCGTGGATCGACGCCTTCCTTGCGGCGACCCCTCCGCTCCCAATGACTGCGGTCGAGGAGCCGGCTCCTGTGGAGGAGGCGTGGGGCATGGAGTCCGCAACGGCGGAGGAGTTGCTTGCGGAGGCGCTCGCCGTCTCCGCCGATGACGCTGCCGCCGATTTCGGCGCGGACGAGGTGAGCATCGAGCAGGAGGGAGCAACCGCGCTGGACGCGGTGCAGATGGAAGACGGGTGGCCGCTGGACGAAGCGGTCGCGGAGTTCCGCAGCCTTGGAGCCCGACTGGAACCGCTGCCGTCGCCGGTGGGCGACGAGACAGACAGCACGGCATTCAGCGACCCGCACGTCACCGCTGGCGGCGTCGACGCCGACGGATCGCCGATGTCACCGCCCATGTCTGCCTGGAGCGATGACGACCTGCTCGACATCATGCCCATCCGTCACTCCGGGCGCACGCCGCTTTCCGGTGCCGCGTTGCCTGCCGATGGCGAGCTGTGGGCCGAGCGGGCGCTCAAGGCGCAGGAGGATGCCCTGTCATTCGGCGCGAACCCCGCCACTGATCTGGCGGGGGCCGCACGTGAGGAAATGCCGGGGGGTGAAGAGGCCACGGCCGAGCAGGCAGCGCATGCCCTCGAACTGCTCGCCCAACGGGTGAGAGCTGGTGAGCTGCTGCTCCCCGGCTACGATCCGCGCATGGGCGAACCGGCCGCACTGGTGGCGGCGCTGGCGGCGGTGCTCGGGGTCCGGCTCCGCTGACCGCCGAGGGGTGAGCATTGCTGCCGGGTACGATAACTTGGCAGCATGCCGACCACCCTCGACCTTCCTGAACTGCACGCGCGCCTGACGCGTGCGCTGCGTGATGTGCCCGACTTTCCAACGCCGGGCATCCTGTTCAAGGACATCACGCCGGTTCTCGCCGACCCGCTGCTCATGCAGGATGCCGTGGCAGCCATGTGCGCGCCGTTTGCCGCGGCCGGCATCACGCATGTCGTGGCGGTCGAGAGTCGCGGATTCCTGTTCGGTATGCCCATGGCTCTGCAACTGGGTGCCGCGTTCGCGCCGGCCCGAAAGCCCGGGAAGCTTCCGTGGCGGACGACGCGCGAGGAGTACGTGCTGGAGTACCGCAGCGACGTTCTCGAAATGCACGACGATGCGCTGGCCGTGGGTGGGGCGGGGGGCGACACGCGTCCAACGCCTCGGGTGTTGGTCGTTGACGACGTGCTGGCTACGGGGGGAACGGCCGCAGCGGCAAGCCGCCTTGTTGAACGACTTGGCGGTACGGTGGTCGGCGTGTCCGTCCTGGTCGAGCTCGCGTTCCTCGGCGGCCGTGAGCGCCTTGCGGAGCGTCCCGTGTACAGCGTGCTGACGTTCTGAACCGACCCGATTATCATTAGGCGCGCGCCGTCGTACAGGGCGCCGCGCGTTTCGCCCCCGTAGCTCAGTTGGATAGAGCAGCAGTTTCCTAAACTGTTGGTCGGAGGTTCGAATCCTCTCGGGGGCACTCTTGGCTGGGGCGGCCGAGGACTGGCGGGTGCCTTGCTGCGCGCAAATGCGCTATGTTACGAGGCTGACCCCCGGCGGCTGATTCCGGGCCTCATCCCTTTACCGTTGGCATACTCGCATGGCGCAGGCGACCCGTAACCCACGCACCTCGACCGGTGCTTCGGCTCCGTTGAGCGACGACCCGATCGAGTCGGCGACCACTTGGCTCCAGCTCAACAGCAAGCCGATCCTGCTGGCGGTGGGCGGGGTGGCCGTTGCCGCCGCCGCGGTCATGATCTACCGGAGCAGTGCGGCGTCGACGCGCGAAAAGGCATCCATCGCGCTGTATGAGGCCCAGGCGCCGTTCGTCCAGGGTAAGCTGCCAGAGGCGCAGCGCGAGCTCGAAAAGGTGGCCACGCGGTTCGGCGGCACCGCCTCCGGTCAGCAGGCGGCGATCCTGCTGGGGCAGGCGTTGTACGGGCAGAACAAGGTGGACGAAGGCATCAAGTCGCTGGAGAAGGCGCTTGGCAGCGCGTCGTCCGAGTTCAAGTCGAATATCGAATCGCTGATCGCCGCCGGCTACGAGCAGAAGAACGAGATGGTCAAGGCCGCCGAGCATTACGGTAAGGCGGCGGCGCTGGCCCCGTACAAGTCGGAGAAGTACAACCATCAGGCCAGCCAGGCCCGCAGCCTCATGGCCGCCGGAAAGAACGCCGACGCCAAGAAGATCTGGGAAGAGCTCTCGAAGCTGGAGGGGGAGCCGGTGCAGCAGGAGGCGACGGTCCGCCTTGGTGAGTTGGCGGCGAAGGGCTGAGCCAACCCAACAGTCCTCGGTCAGTCAGCAGGGGAATCAGGCGGGCGACGGGGTGGTCGCCCGCCTCGTTTTTTGAGGGTTAACGGTGCGTATAATACATGTTATGTAAACTAGAGTCGGTGGATAAGTGTGGGAAAGTCCGCGCGTGGAAATCCCCTGTGCTGTGGGAAGAGTGCGTAAGTCGTTGCTGTACAAGCAGATGAAATGTCGCCGCGGCGTTCCTTCGTGCCGGGCGCGTCACGAACACGTGAACTGTCCACCTGTCCACATCGTGGAACCGCACAAGTGACAATCGCTTAGAGCGCGGCAATAACCCCGCGGAAAACCACGCGCCCTTCACCTCGCAGCGAAGGCTGGCCGCGCCCTTCTGCCGCCGCGTTTTCCCCACCAGCGGTGGGAAGCCGGACCTGCAGCTCTCGGCCGGAACTGGTCAGGATGGTGACCGCCGGGCCAGCGGCCAGCCCCCAGGCCGAGAGCAAGACGGCCGTGGCCACTGCCCCCGTGCCGCACGCCAACGTCTCTCCCTCCACCCCGCGCTCGAAGGTGCGGTAGCGCCAGCGGCCGTCGCGTTGCCGGCTCACCCAGTTCACATTGGCGCCCGCGGCTCCCAGGCTTGGGTGATGGCGGAGGACTGGTCCGCGCTCGCGCAGCGGGACCGCTTCGGCGTCCTCGCAGAGTACCACGAGATGCGGAATGCCTGCCATGGCGAAACCGACCGCCTGCTCACCGGGCGCCCGTTCGATGTCCACCGTTGGACGCACGTCCATGACCGGCTGCAGGTCGATCTCCGGCAATTGGCCGGGGCCGTGTCCGGTGAGGCGGCTCGAAATGACACCCGCCCCGGTGGTCAGCCGCATACCCGCTGGCGATGCCATATCCAACTGCGCGGCCAGCGCGGTTGAGCACAACGTGGCATTGCCGCAGAGATCCGCCGGCGACCCATCGCTGTTGAAGTAATGGATCGTGACAGCGGCGCCATCGCCTGCTGGCTCGAGTACGACAAGGCCGTCTGCGCCTATCCCATTGTTCCTGTTGCAGATGCGACGTATCACCTCAGGTGAGGTGACACGTGCCAATGGAGTAAGGCGACCGTCGAAGAACACGAAGTCGTTCCCCGACCCGGTCATCTTGGTGAACGGGAGGCCGGCCAGCGAGGTGAGATCGACCGGTGGTACGGGGGGCGTTGGCTCCACTGCTTGGGAGCCCATCAGTACTTGCCAGTCATGCCCCACCAACGGAGGCGCCACACCATCCAGATGGCTTCGCGTACGATCCGCTTGGACATCTTGGATTCCCCTTCGGTGCGGTCGTGGAACACGATGGGGATTTCGGCAATGCGGAAGCCGCGCTTCCACGCGCGGAAGCTCATCTCGATCTGGAAGGCATACCCGTTCGAGCGCACGGCGTCGAGCGGAATGGCTTCCAGGACCTCGCGGCGAAAGCACTTGAAGCCTCCCGTCGCATCGCCGAGCCGAAGTCCAGTAATGGCACGCGCATAGATGTTGGCGCCGTAGGACAACATGAGGCGCGTGATCGGCCAGTTGACCACCGTGACCTTGCCGTCACGGTACCGGGAGCCGAGCACCAGGTCGGCATCGCGGACGCTGGCAAGGAACTCGGGGAGGTGCGCCGGGTCATGCGAGAAATCGGCGTCCATTTCGAAGACATAACCGTAGTCGCGAGCCAGGGCCCAGCGGAACCCGGCCAGATACGCCCGCCCCAGTCCCTCCTTCCCCGGCCGGTGGAGCACGTGGACCCGGGGGTCCGCCGCGGCCAGTTCATCGGCAAGCCGACCGGTACCATCCGGGGAGTTGTCGTCGACGATCAGCACGTCGAGCCGCGGATCCTGTTCGAGAATTCGCGGGACGATGCGCGTGACGTTCTCACTTTCGTTGTAGGTCGGCACGATCACGACGCCCCGCTCATCGATGCGGAGCACGCCACGTGCCGGAGTCTTGATACGGGTCATCTTGCGGCAGAGGTAAAGCGGACTGGCGGCGAGTCACCGTGCAGACACGGCGACTCGCGTGGTGTCCGTTCAACTCCGAGAAGGGGAAGAAAGGCACGGGGAGGGACGGCACGGCCGCCGAGCCTGCACCGTGGATGCTGGAGCAAAACTAGTGGAACGGAGGCGAACTGGCCTGTGGCGACCGCAATGTGCCTCGCTCCTGCGGCGACATGCAGAAGAGCCCGATGACCCCCGGCAGGATCTCGAGCACGGTCAGCCAGACGCGCGATGTCGCGCCGAGCAGCGCCGCGTCCCCCTGCCCCGCCGCGCCTCCTGCCACGAGCAGGGCACTCAGCGCCACCTCGCGAAAGCCTATCCCGCCCGGCGCAAAGAGCACCAGAAAGCCCACCAGATAGGACGCGGCGAAGACGGCAATGAAGAGCGGCGCTGAGGCGGAAATGACCGGAGTCACCCCGCGGGCGAAACAGGCGAACGCCAGCCCGTACCCGAGCCATGAGCCCGTATTGATAACCGCCGCCGTCCAGAGGTCGCGCTTGGAAAGCTGCCGCTCGGCGGCGGCCACGCCTCGCCAGCGTGCGACCCGACGGAGCAGGAGCGGCAGCACCGCCGGCAGCAGCGCGACCGCCAGGACGAAGAGGATGCCCGCCACGATGGACACGCGGCTGAGACCAGGGGATATGGCATCGAGCAGATCGGCACCGAAAATGGCCGCCACGCCGAAGCCAGCGCCCAGATTGAGGGCGGTGCCCAGCACGGCAGCGCCGGCCGCGGCCACCCCCGAGACGCCCTCGCGGGCCGCGAGCACACCCAGTGCGCCCACCGACCAGAGCTTGCCGGGGATGTAGCGACCCAGATTGGCCACGGTCCAGATTTGGGCGGCCTTGGCGTACGGCAGCGTGCCCCCCCATCCTCGGAGGAGCATGCGCCAGCTCTGAATGAGCATGGCGTAGGTGAGCAGCACGAGCACACTGGCCGCGATGATCCACCCCCACTTCACCTCGATGCTGCGGGCGGCGCGTTCGACCTCCGCCCACTGGCGGGATAGCACCCAGGCGATGCACCCGAACGTGATGAGCAGCAGCAGCGATTGCAGCCGCGGCGATCGCAGATACGGCGCGATGGTCACGCGGACGGGCCTCGGGTCCCGGCGGCAGACGACGGGGTCGCCAAAGCGCTCGCGTGCGCGCCTCCACGGGCCTGTCGATACAATGCCTGATACGTGGAGGCCACGGCCTCCGGAGAGAATCGCGCGAGCATGTCGGCGCGGGCCAGCTGCCCCAACTGTCGCTGGGTCGCGTGGGAGCCGATCACGCGGGCAAGGCCATTGGCGAGCTCCGCGACGTTGCCCACAGGAATGAGGGTCCCGCCATGCTCCGGGCGGACCGCATCGACCAGCCCGCCATCGGCATAGGCGATGACCGGAGTGCCGCACAGTTGTGCTTCGACCGCGACCAGCCCCAGCCCTTCGCCGCGGGATGGAACGGCCACCGCCTGCGCCGTGGCGTAGTACGACGCGAGCATGTCCTGTGAGACCGTGCCCCCCCAGACGACCCGGTCGGCTACCCCGAGCGACACCGCACGCGCCGCCAGCGCAGCGCGATCCGGACCGTCCCCCAGGACGTGCAGCGACGTGCCCGCCAGCACCGGCAGCGCCAGCGCCTCGAGCAGGTCACGCAGCCCTTTTTGCGCGTTGAGCCGACCCACAAAGAGCACGCCGCGCCGCTCCGGTGCCGCGTCCGCCAGCGCGAACCGGCGGGTATCCACCGGCATCGGTGCCACCGTGATGTTCGCGGATGGGGCGATTGCGCGGGCCTCACTGGCCAGCCAGGAGGAGACGGCCGTGCACACCACCGCCTGTCCAAGGACGGCGCGCATGACGGGGTGTACCGCCGGTTTCAGGCTGGCGAGCCGGACATCCGAGCCATGCATGGTGACCATCAGGGGCGGATCGTGGGGACCGAGCGCCTTCCACAGCGCGAGTCCCGCGGGAAACCACCAGTGCGCATGAACGATGTCGAATGGATCACCTGCCTGTCTGGCGACTCGGAGGCAGCGCTGCACGTGCCGGCGCATGTTGGCGAGCAGTTGCAGCAGGGCCGCCTTGCCTCCCCAGGAGCCGCGCACCGTTTCCGCCATGGTCCCGGTATAGGCCAGCGTCATGCGCGCATCGCTGGCGTACCGAACACGATCGATGGCCACGCCCTCGAGGGTGGTCTCGGGGGGAAGGCCCGCCGCCCCCGGCGCCACGATGTGCACGCGAGTCCCCTGGGCCTGCAGCGCCGTCGCCAGGCGCAGCACGAACGATCCCGCTGCGTCACCGGCAAAGCGCGGCGCATTGTGCGTGACGAAGAGCACGCGGCGGGGGCCAATCACGGCCGCGGCCTGCGGGTCGGGCTCAGCGGGCGTCGCGTGCGGCGTCGCGCACGGCGCCGGAATCGTCCTGCTCGAATTGGTTGGCCGCCAACTCGCTGAGCTCCCGCCGCATTTCTCGCACTTCGCTGCGCTGCTGAGCGATCTGCTCGCCCAGCAGGCCGGTGGCGAAGAAGACAGAGCCCAGCACCAGGCATGTCTGGATGACGGTCCACGCCCAGCGCTGGCCCTGCCCCGTGACAAGCAGCCAGACCAGCGCCGCGCAACCGGCCAGGACCCCGAGCGCAAAGAGCGCGGCGCCCAGCATGCCGAAGGCAAGCAGCGGCTTCTGGCCAAAGCGCAGTTCGAACCACACCGCCAGCATGTCGAGCACGCCCACGGGAATGCGGGACAGGCCGAACTTGGAGCGCCCCGCGTGCCGCGGGTACAGCGGGATGGGCACTTCGGTGACCGTGAAACCCTGCGCCGCCGCCATCACGATCATGTACCGATGAAAGTCGGGGCGCATGGGAAGCGCCGCCATGATCTCGCGCCGATACGCCTTCACGTTGTTGAGATCGCGCACGGGGACGTGAAACAGGGTGCGGCTCAGCTTGTTGTAGATCCCCGACACGAACGCCTTCTCGTACTTCCCCTGCTTGAATCCCGTCACCATGTCGCTTTCGTTGGCGAGAATGGGCCCCACCAGGCTCGGGATGTCCTCGGGTTTGAACTGCAGGTCGGCCGGATAGAACACCAGCACCTGCCCCCGCGCGTGCAGGTACCCCGTGCGAAGCGCTTCTGCGATCCCCCGCTGGGCCCGATGGCGCACTGGATGGAGGAAGCCGTACTGCTCGCGCAGCTCCTGCAGCAGCGCCCAGCTGCCGTCGGTCGAGCCGTCGTCCACCACGATGACCTCATACCGCGCCTGCTGGCCGCGGATCATCGCGTCGCAGAGCTCCAGGAAGAGCGGTAGATTCCCGGCTTCGTCCTTGGCCGGCACGAGCACGCTCACGTCCACCTCCGACCAGGTGGCCGGATGCGGCATCGTGCGGAGGGGCCTAAGACTCACGGCCATGCGAGAGGAGGAAGGATCAACACGCCTGACGGCAGGAGGGGACGGCGGCGCGTGCTAGACGCGCTTGCGCATGCGGGCGGGGAGCACGCCCAGCTGGTCACGGTACTTGGCCACCGTGCGTCGCGCAATCTGCACCCCGGTCTGCTGCAGGATTTCCACGATCGCCTGGTCGGTCAGGGGATTCTTGGGATCCTCCCCACCCACCAGTTTCTCGATCTGGTCCTTGATCCCGCGCGCCGAGACGTCGTCGCCGTCGGCCGTCGCCAACCCGGACGAGAAGAAGAACTTCAGCGGGAGCACCCCACGAGGGGTCTGCACGAACTTCTCGTTCGTCACCCGGCTGACCGTCGACTCGTGCATGCCCACGGCCTCGGCCACCTCGCGCAGGGTGAGCGGCTTGAGCGCCTGCACGCCACGCTCGAAGAAGTCCCGCTGCCGGTCGACGATGTAGTGCATGACCTTGAGCATCGTCTGGCGGCGCTGCTCGATGGCCTGAATCATCCAGTTCGCCGAATTCAGCTTGCTGGCAATGAAGTCCTTGCTCTCGGTATCGAACCGCTTCTTGTCGCGTGCAATCTCCTGGTATGTACGCGACAGCTTGAGCCGCGGCAGGTTGCCGTCGTTCAGGAAGATGTGGTAATGCCCATCGATCTTCTCGACCACCAGATCGGGAATGATGTAGTTGTCGTTGCCGGCACTGAAGCGAAGTCCCGGCTTGGGGTCCAGCTTGGCGATTTCATCAGCGGCCCCCTGCACATCCTGCGCGCTGATGCCGAATCGCTTTGACAGTTCGCTCCACCGGTGCGCGATGAGCTCCTCGAACGACTCCTCAACCAGGCGGTAGGCAAGCGCATCCCGCCTGCCGGCGGCGCGCAGTTGCAGCAGCAGACACTCGCGCAGGTCGCGGGCGCCAACTCCCGCGGGATCGAGATCCTGGATGATCTGCAGCATCCGCAGCATTTCGGTGTCGCTGAAGACCGGCACCTCGCCGTCGATATCGCGCTCCTCGGCTTCCTTCAGTAGCCATTCGTTGACGCCGCGCTGGATTTCCTCCAGCGGACACGCCAGCCACCCATCGTCGTTGATGTTTCCGACAAACTCCTCGGCCAGAATCGCCTGCCGCGGCGTGAGTTCCAGCAGTGACAGTTGTTCCGTGAGGTGATCGGCCAGGTCGCGCGTGTCGACCGTGACCGGTTCGTACCATTCGCGCTGCTCGTGCTCTTCGCGCTGCCCCCCGGTCTCGAACCCGTCGAGCAGCACCGCTTCCCAGTCGACATCGTCGTCACCGGTCTTTTCCGGTTCCGGTTCGGCCGTCGCTTCCGGTTCGGCGAGATCCTGCGCTTCGGTGGCTGGTTCGTCGGCGTCGGGCGCCTCATCGTCTTCCTCATCGGGCTCAACGAGCTCGAGGAAGGGGTTCGTCAGCAACTCCTGCTTGAGGTGCTGCTGCAGATCGAGCAGCGGCATGTACAGCAGATCCATCGCCTGGTAGAGGCGTGGATTGACCTTGAGTTCCTGCCGGAGTCCGGCGTTCTGTTGCAGTCCCGTTTTCATCAAGCCCGCACTCCTTCATCGGCTTCGGCGAAGCGTGCACGGAGTCGGGCCGACAGCGTCGGGCCGAGGTAGATCTCCGCCACCGTGTCATCGAACACGAGTTCACGAACTGTACCGGAGACATTGACCACGCCGTCGTACATGATGTAGGCGCGATCGACGATGTCGAGGGTCTGCTCGACGTTGTGGTCACTGATGAGTACGCCTATGCCACGATGGCGGAGTCCGGCCACGATCTGCTGAATATCGTGCACCGCGATCGGGTCCACGCCGGCAAACGGCTCATCGAGCATCATGAACTTGGGCTGAGTCACGAGCGCACGCGTGATCTCCAACCGCCGGCGCTCCCCGCCGGACAGCTGAAACGCGCGGCTGTTTCGCAAATGCTTGATGCTCAACTCATCGAGCAGCATTTCCAATCGGTCCTTCCGTTCGCCGGCGGAGAGATCGAGCGTTTCCAGGATGGCCAGAATGTTCTGCTCGACGGTGAGCTTTCGAAAGATGGAAGGCTCTTGCGAAAGATAACCGATTCCCTGGCGCGCCCGCTCGTACATGGGCATGCGCGTGATGTCCGTGCCGTCAAGACGGATCGTGCCCGTCTGCGGGGCAATGAGGCCCACCAGCATGTAGAACGTGGTGGTCTTGCCGGCGCCGTTGGGGCCCAGCAGACCGACGATCTCTCCCTGGGAAACACGCACCGACACGTCGTTCACGACCCGCCGACCGCGGTACACCTTGACCAGTCCCCGCCGGTGTTGTCCCCACGGCAGCGCGATGCTCACCGGTGGCACGCAGCACACGTGCCAGTTCGGCACGATGCGCCTGCACCGACACCCAGAGATCCGGCGTCACGCGCACCTCGGCGTCCGGTTCGGCCACCCCACTGGCGAATGGTTCGATGACACCACTGGCAGCCAGTCGGGGCAGCAGCGCTGCCGCCAGATGGCTGCGGACTTCGTCGGGGGCGATGGCGCGGCCCTCCCGGTGCGCCTCGATGTACCGTCGCGTGATGGCATGCAGCGGCACCCGGCCCGTCATGTCCGCGCCGTCGACAATCGCGCCCAGCACCATCGCCAGTGACCGGTCTCCGTGCACGGCACGCTCGACGACCGACACGATGTCGGTCGCGGAGGTTGGTGTGTGGGGACGTGAGGAATCGCTCATGGACGGCGGCGGGTAGCGGAAGCAAGTGGTGGCAACGTGGCGGGAGCAGCTCTGTCGTCTTCCCCTGGGGGACGGCGCGGCGGCGCCCCCGGAGCGCCGCCCGGACGCCCAGGAGACCTGCGCGGGCGGGTGCCCGGCGCCGTCGCCGTGTCTGCTAGACTGTCCGACGCCGGTTCGAGATACACCCCGGAGGCCGCCGAGTCCACCCGCACGTCGCGCACGGTCCCCGTATCGAAGTTCACGAAGATGCGGAGCCCGCGTACATAGTTGATGGCGGGCGGTGCCGTGGGCCCCTTGGAGGTGGCCATGTGAAAGAGGGAACTGGCGTTCCCCAGGGCACGGATCTCCTTGATGTTCACCCGGTTGCCCGTATCGCGCGGCGCCGTCGCGCCGGGAGCCGGTGCGGCGACCGGGAGGCGAACGGCGATGCTGTCGAAAAAGGCGAAGATGCTGTCGCCGCGGAGCAGATCCTTCTCGGTCGTCCGGATCGTGAGCGTATCCGGCGTGCCCACCGCCACGGCACTGCCGACCGCGCGTACCTCGCGCACCTGCTTGTCCACCAGACGAATGCGAAGCGAATCGGCAATGACATCCTGCTGCGGGGTGGTGGCTTTCGCTCGCCCCGCCCCGAAGGCAAACGCCTCCTCCAGCTGCTGCGCCTTCAGCCGCACGTCGATGATCTCGGCATTGAGGACGAGGTCATCGCTGGTGGCCGTGGATTTGTGGCGGGCCACGACGCGATCGAGTTTGCGCTCGGTACTGTACATGTCGATCGTGTCGCCGACCAACGTGAACTGCTGCGCGGTGTCCCGGTTTACGATACGCGCGCCGCGCACGAGTCGCGACTTCTCCGTGATCTTGTCGAAGGAGGCGGAGTCCGCCTGGGCATTCAGTTGCTCGCGATCGATCCGCACGTCGCCCCACGCCATGAGCAGTGAATCGCCCGCATCCTCGAAGCGATTCGCGATGACCGTGGTGGGGGGCTGCAGCCGGCCCGTACTGTCCTTTTCGATCAACCGTGCCGTGGACCGGCTGGGCGCAATGAGACGAGAGGCGGGACGTTCCGGGGTGGCCCGGAAGTACTCGATGCTTGGCCCCGCAAAGGTACTGCCGGTGGCCAACTGCGTCGCCACGACGTTGCCATCGGCATACAACCGCCCTTCGCGTGTGAAATATGTGGCATGCATGGCCGTGATCTGCACTTTGTTGGGCTCTTCGTAGACCACGTTGCCGTACAGATTCACGATCCCCGCCGCCTGAAACTGCTCCGCGCTGTCGGCCCGCAGCCGGTTGTTCTCCCCTTGGCACCGTCCCACGAAGCCGCCGCCGACAAACGTGTTGGATACCGTCTCGCTCATGCGGCTGTACAGGAGTCGCGTCTCCGGCGGCGACTCGGTCATGTCAAGCACGCAGGGGCGCGACGGCGGTGGCGCCTTCTTGGCGGGCTTCTTCGGCACACTGTCGGTCTTCGGGGGACGGGGCCCCGTACTGTCGGACGGCGTTGGCGCCTTGGCCGTGTCGCGCCCGGGGCGAGCCGCGCTGTCCACCGGGGCTACCGCAACCGGTGGGCGCGCCGCGACCCGCTTGGGTGTCACCGGGCGACCGGCTGAGTCGGACGGTGACACGACCGGCAGCGTTGGGGCCGCCCGTCCGGCGCCGCGACATCCGGCAATCACGACGGTTGATACCACCGCCAGCAGGAAAAAGGCGCGGGAGGAGGGCACGCGCCAACGGCGGCCAGCCGGCATGGTCACCGCGTGGGCACCTGAACCGTCGCGATGATCTTGCAGCCGCGCAAGCATCGGAAGTTGTTGAGCTTGGGATCGGACTCGAAGCCGATCCCCGAGTGCTCACGCTTCGGCTCGTTCAACACGAACGCCGAATCGGAAAAGAACTGGTTGCGAACCTGATCGAACACCAGCTGCTGCGAGGTGAACCGCTTTCCGTCCTCACGCACCACCACCACATCGCCGCGCGCTTCGAGGCGCTGCAGGCGCGAGTTGTAGGTGCCGGTCTTGGAGGTGAGTACCCCGTCCTTCACTCCCTGCGCGGTGTAGAACGTGAGATTCACGCGCCGCATTTCTATGCGGGTGCCGTCGTCGTAGAGGTACGCCGTATCGGAGAGGAGCTCACCGTTGTTCACGCCCTTGTTCGTCAGGACGTGGCGAACCCCGAACCCCATCTGGTCGGCCGAATCGGGCATGGTGGACGTGGCCACGCGTTTCACGGCTGGGGTGGCCGGCTTCTTCGGGCATCCCGCGCCGCTCAGCAGGCCCCACCCGGCGACCGCCGCCACCACCAGCCGCCCGGTGCGCGGCGCGGCTCCATTCCATGGGCGCATCAAACCGCCCCCGCCCTCATGAGATCGTGCAGGTGCACGACACCCACCAGGCGTTGCGCGCCATCGACGACAGGCATGGCCATGATGCCATGCGTTTCCATGCGGTGCACGACAGCACTCCCCAGTTCAGTATCCTCCGCCATCCGTGGCGCCGTCGTCATGACCGAGGCGACGGAAACGGTCAGCACATCATCCTGCCGCTCGAGCATTCGAGTGAGATCTCCTGCGGTGACGACCCCGGACACCCGGTCCTGTTCCACCACGATGGCAATGCCGCGTCGCGCGGCGAGCAGAACCACCGCCTCGCGCATCGTGGCGCCGAGTGGGAGCGTGGGGAGCGGCTCCCGTACCATGACGTCGGCGACACGGGTGAGCAGGCGCCGACCGAGCGCACCTCCCGGATGCAGTCTGGCAAAATCCTCGGCGCGGAACCCCTTGGCCTGCAGCAAGGCCACGGCCAGCGCGTCACCCAGGGCCAGGGTGACCGTTGTACTGGTGGTGGGGGCGAGGTCGTGTGGGCACGCCTCCTCCTTCACCAGCAGGTCGAGCGTGACATCGCAGAGACGGCCGAGGCGCGATCCGGGCACAGCGGTCATGGCGATGCGCTTCACACCGAGGCGCGCCAGCGCTTCGATCAGTCCGAGCAGTTCGTCGCTTTCCCCACTCTTCGAGATGAGGATGGCGACATCGTCGGGGCCGACGATGCCGAGGTCGCCATGCACACTCTCGACGGGATGGAGAAACGTTGCCGGGGTGCCGGTGCTTGTGAAGGTGGCCGCGATCTTCCGCCCCACCAACCCCGACTTGCCGACACCGGCCACGATGATGCGACCGCTGCACGAGGTCAGCAGGCGCACCGCTTCGGCGAAGGGTTCCCCCAACGCCTGTTCGCTCCGCTGAAGCGCCTCCGCTTCGAGGGCCAGCACGCGTCGCCCGCGTTCAATGATCGTCGTCGAGTCGAGCGCGGCCCCTGCTGTCTGCGTGCGAGTCACTGCGTCACCTCGGTTGCATGCGGCCGGCCTGCGGCGCCGACCGCCGGTTCACTGCGGGAGGCCACGTACCGCTCCACCGCGTCGCTCCATTCGCCGCGCGCGTAGAGCAAGGCCTCGGCGAATTCGCGCACCGCACCATGTCCGCCACGCGCCTGCAGCTGCAGCACCGCCGCCCGACGCGCTTCCGGGACGGCATTCGCCACGGCGACCGGCAGGCCCACGACGCGCAGAACGGCAAGATCGGGAAGGTCGTCACCCACGAAGGCCACTTCGTCGAGGCTGATCCCCAGCGAGCTGCACAGATCGCTGAGCGCCGGGAGTTTCCGGGCCTGCGGGTCCTGAATACAGGCATCGACCCGCAATTCACGCGCGCGCATGGCCACGCTTTCCGAGACGCGTCCGGTCACGAGGGCCACCTTGAGCCCGCATTCCCGCAGCATGGCCATTCCCAGCCCATCCTGCACGTCGTAGCGCTTGAATTCGAACGGGGCCGGCACGCCGTCATGCAGCGCGCTCCCCAAGTAGAGGCCGCCGTCGGTGAGTACCCCATCGACATCGAACGCCACCAGGCGCACGCGGCGGGCCAGCGCCGCCTCGATGCGCGGCGCATGGACCACGAGTGGCGGGAGCGAGGAACCGTGGCTGGTCACGGGCGAACGGTGCGATCCCAGATGTCCACGGCGCGATCGATCAGCGCGGAGAGGTCATCGAGCGGAATCATGTTGGGGCCGTCGCTGGGGGCCGTCGCCGGCGTGGGGTGCGTTTCGAGGAACAGCCCCTGGGCGCCCGCCGCCACCGCCGCGAACGTGAGCGGCGGAATGAACTCCCGCGCGCCGCCGCTGGCGCCCCCCTGCCCCTTCCCCGGCTGCTGCACACTGTGCGTGGCATCGAAGATGACCGGCACGTTGCACGCGGCGCGCATGCGGGCGAACGCCCGCATGTCGACCACGAGGTCGCCGTACCCGAAGAACGTTCCACGTTCGGTCACGGCCACCTCGCCCACCGTGCGTCCGGCGAGCACGGCGCCGCCCTCCACCTTGCGGACCGCGCCAAGCATTCCTTCCGGGTGCATCCACTGTCCCTTCTTGACGTTCACCGCCTTGCCGGTGGCACCGGCCGCCAGCAGCAGGTCGGTTTGCCGGCAGAGGAAGGCCGGAATCTGCAGGACATCCACCACGGTCGCCGCCACGGCACACTGCTCCGCCTCGTGCACATCGGTCAGGATGGGCAATCCGCTGGCGGTGCGCACGCGATCGAGTGCGGCAAGGCCAGCCTCGATACCGGGGCCACGCACACCGTCCACATTCGACCGGTTGGCCTTGTCGAAGCTGGCCTTGAAGATCACCCCACCGGGCACACGTTCGGCCAACCGCGCCAGCGCGTCGGCGACGCGCAAATTCAGCGCATCGTCTTCCAGTTGGCACGGACCGGCAATGAGAAACAGCCGCTGGTCGGGGAACCGCGTCATGAGGCGGTCGCTCACTGGTTCACGTGCGCGAGGGCGGGCGACGCGCTGACCGGCGCTTCGGCAAGGCGGCGCGTGTGTGCGGCCGCAACGAAACCGGCAAACAACGGGTGCGGGCGCAGGGGGCGCGACTGCAGTTCGGGGTGGAACTGGCAGCCCACGAACCACGGGTGCGAGGGGAGTTCGATCATCTCCACCAGCGAATCGTCGGGAGAGAGCCCGCTCAGGCGCATGCCGTGCTCGATGAACCGCTCACGATACCGGTTGGACACCTCGTACCGATGCCGATGCCGCTCGCTGACCTCGGGCTGGCCATAGATCTCCGCCGCCCGCGAGCCGCGCTGCAGGCGGCACGGGTAGGCCCCAAGGCGCATGGTGCCCCCTTTATCCGTCACTTCGCGTTGCGAATCCATGAGGGAAATGACGGGGTTGCTGCACTCGGGGGCAAACTCGCTGGAGTGACTGTCGTCGAGACCAAGCGCGTGCCGCGCGAACTCGATGATGGCCACCTGCATGCCAAGACAGATGCCGAAGAACGGCAGCTGCATTTCGCGGGCGGCACGAATGGCCTCGACCATCCCCTCCACACCACGCACGCCGAAGCCGCCCGGCACCAGCAGGCCGTGATGCTGCGACAGGATCTCCCGTGCGCGCTCCGCACTGGTGAACAGGTCGCTGGAGGTCCAGGCCAGCTCGACGCCCACATGGTTGGCGATGCCGCCGTGAATGAGCGCTTCCTGGACACTCTTGTAGCTGTCGACGTAGTCGGTGTACTTGCCCACGACGCAGATGCGGACCTTTTCGCGCGGATGCGTGATGCGCTGCACCATCGTGCGCCACGCCGAGAGATCGGGAGTGGGGGCGCTGAGGCGGAGCCGCTCCATGACGCGGTCTGCGAACCCCTGCTGCTCGAACACCAGTGGAATCTGGTAGATCGTGGGCACGTCAGGGCTCTCGATCACCGCGCCGAAGTCCACGTTGCAGAAGAGCGCGATCTTGCGCTTCACGTCGTCCTGCAGCGGCTTTTCGCTGCGACAGATGAGGAAGTCCGGCTGGATGCCGATTTCCATGAGTTCACGCACCGAATGCTGCGTGGGCTTGGTCTTCACCTCACCGGCGGCGGCAATGTACGGCACGAGTGTGAGGTGCACGAAGATCGCGTTCTCCTTCCCTACTTCCCGGCGGAACTGCCGGATGGCTTCCAGGAAGGGCAGCGATTCGATGTCACCGACGGTCCCACCGATCTCGACGAGCACGACGTCGTTGCCGGGGGCGATGCGCTTGACGGCGTTCTTGATCTCGTCGGTGATGTGCGGAATGACCTGCACCGTGGAGCCGAGGTACTCGCCCCGACGCTCCTTGGTGATGACGTTCGAGTAGATCCGCCCCGTCGTGATGTTGTTGGCCTGCGACAGCGGTCGGTCGAGGAAGCGCTCGTAGTGGCCGAGGTCGAGATCGGTCTCGGCCCCATCATCCGTCACGAACACCTCACCGTGCTGGAACGGGGACATGGTGCCCGGATCGACGTTCAGATACGGATCGAGCTTCATCATGGTCACGCGAAAACCGCGCTCGACGAGCAGCCGCCCGAGCGAAGCCGCCGCGATACCCTTGCCGAGGGAGGACACGACGCCACCGGTGACGAAGATGTACTTCGGGGCGGACGTCTGGCCTGTCGGCGCAATGGGAGTGGACATGAGCGGAGTTCCGTGGGGGACCGGGTCGAAATTCAGGAAAGTCGCGCCCTATGGCGCGACATGGAGCGTGGGATCCGACCAGCGCTGATTCGCGCGGAGCAAATCGGCTTCGGTGTCGATACCGCCCTCTGCGAAGGGCACGTGCGCTACGCCGATCGGGATATCGTGTGCGAGTGGCCGTAGCTGCTCCAGCCGCTCGACGAGCTCGAGCGGATGCGGCGCCAACGTCACCCACTGCCGCAGGGCTTCGCGGGTATAGGCGTACACCCCCACGTGCTGGCGAACGAGCGGCGCCAGGATCGGCTCGTCAGACGCGTCGCGCAGAAACGGAATGGGTGCCCGCGAAAAATACAGGGCCCGACCGCTCTCGGTGCACACGACCTTCACCACGTCGGCTCGCTGCTGTGCGAAGACCGCCACGGAGACCGCTGCCGTCCCGATGGGCGCGCGGCCACTGGCGACGATTCCGACGGCTCCTTCGAGCGCCTCGCGTGACACAAAGGGCTCGTCCCCTTGTACATTGAGCACGACCGGCCAGGTCGAGAACTCGGGACGCGACGCCACCTCGGCCACGCGATCCGTGCCGCTCGGGTGGTCTGCTCGCGTCATCACCGCGTGGATGCCATGAGCGGCGCAGACGGCGGCAATGTCCGGGTGGTCGGTTGCCACCACCACGCGGTCTGCCACCTGCAAGGCCTCGACACGCTGGTGCACCCGGACGACGAGTGGTTCGCCTCCCAGGAGGCGAAGCGGTTTGCGGGGGAGCCGGGTCGCGCCAAGGCGCGCCGGAATCACCGCGAGGACAGCCATGGTCCCGTGCGCTGGGGCGTGGTTGCAGCAAAATTCACGCCAGTTAAGATACCCGTTTCGACTCGGCAAGGCAAACGTGTCTTGCCCGTTGGATGCGTCACCATTTGCATCTCCAGCTTTCCGGCATGCCCACGTCTTGGTGGATCGGCTTCAACGTCATGGTGCTGTTCCTGTTGGCCCTCGATCTCGGGGTGTTCAACCGGAAGGCACACGCGGTTTCGGTCAAGGAAGCGCTCGGCTGGAGCGCCCTCTGGGTGTCGCTGGCGATCGGCTTCGGCCTCTGGATCGGGCAGTCCATGGGACGCCAATCCATGCTCGAGTTCTATGCCGGCTATCTGGTGGAACAGGCACTGTCCGTCGACAACCTGTTCGTCTTCATCCTGATCTTCGGCTACTTCCGCGTTCCGCAGGAACTCCAGCACCGGGTGCTCTTCTGGGGCATTCTTGGCGCGTTGCTCATGCGTGGCGCCATGATCGGCGCGGGCGCCATCCTGCTCGCGCAATTCCATTGGATCATCTACCTGTTCGGCGCCTTTCTCGTCTACACCGGCTTCAAGATGGCCTTCGGTGGGGGAAGCGACATCGAGCCGGAGCAGAACCCCGTCATTCGGATGGTGCGCCGGTTCGTTCCCCTCACCACCAAGTTCCACGGCGAGCAGTTCTTCGTACAGGAGGCGATCGAGCCGGGAGGAGCGCTACGGCGCGTCGCCACGCCCCTCTTCGTGGTGCTCGTGCTCGTGGAGACCACCGACGTGGTGTTCGCCGTAGACTCCATCCCTGCCATCTTCGGTGTGACGCGCAACCCGTTCCTCGTGTACACGTCGAACGTGTTCGCCATCCTCGGGCTCCGATCGCTCTATTTCGTGCTCGCCAACGTCATCGGCAAGTTCCACCTGCTCAAGTACGGCTTGTCGGTCGTGCTGGCGTTCGTGGGGGTGAAGATGCTGCTCAGTGAAGTGCGCCCCATCGGCATCGGGGTGTCACTGGGTGTGGTGGCCGGTGTCCTGGTGGGGAGCGTGCTGCTGTCGCTGGTGATTCCGCCGCGCAAGGAAAGCGAAGCGGCCGACTGATGCGCCGTCCGGCAGCTGGGTGGGAAACGCGTCAACACGGAGTTCACGGAGGAAGGTGAGAGCGCGGAGAACGGTACAAGTTGGCGCTCTTCTCCGTACCCTCACCTGACTCGGTGAACTCCGTGTCAGCGCGTCTCGCCGGCGGTCGTGTGTCGGAACTCGCGCGCCATGCGCAGAAAATTCACCAGGATCGTACGCCCGTGTTCAGTGAGAATCGACTCGGGATGGAACTGCACGCCAAACACGGGATGCACACGGTGCTGCAATGCGTGGATCTCCTCCGCGTCGTCGGTGGCGACGGCGGTCACCTGCAACTCGGCCGGGAACGATTCGCGCTCCACGACCAGCGAGTGATAGCGCATCACGCCAAACGGTGACGGAATGTCGGCGAAGAGCCTGGTACCGTCGTGCACGAGGCGCGACATCTTGCCATGCATCACGCGATCCGCGCGAACGACGCTGCCGCCGTATGCTTCGCCGATGGCCTGATGGCCGAGACACACCCCGAGCAGTGGAATGTGCGCGCCGTAACGGCGGATCACGTCTACCGAAATGCCGGCCTCGCGCGGTGAGCAGGGCCCCGGTGACACCACGATCGCCTCGGGGGCCATCGCGCCCACCTCGTCCACGGTCAGCGCGTCGTTGCGATGCACTTCGAGTCGCTCACCGAGCTCGCCGAAGTACTGCGCGAGGTTGTAGGTGAACGAATCGTAGTTGTCGATGACGAGAAGCATGGTGAAGCTCGAGGTCAGGAGCGCGGGTGGAACTGCTTGTGCACACTCCGAAGATACTCGCGGTCCACGTGCGTGTAGATCTGCGTGGTGGCAATGTCGGCGTGGCCCAGCATTTCCTGTACCGCACGCAGGTCCGCGCCTCCCTCCAGCAGGTGGGTCGCAAAGGAGTGGCGCAGTGTGTGCGGGGACACGGCTTTCTCGAGTCCCGCTTGTTCCACATACTTGCGCAGAATCTTCCAGGCCCCCATGCGCGTCAACGGCGCGCCGCGTCCGTTGAGAAACAGCAGCCCCTTCCCCTGCCCCCGCTCCAGCACCGGACGGAGCTCGCGCACATAGACCGCAACGGCGCCGATCGCCGAGCGTCCGATCGGGACGAGGCGCTCCTTGCTGCCCTTGCCGAACACGCGCACGAGCCCCTCCTCGAGCAGCACGTCCTTGACGGCCAGACCGATCCACTCCGACACCCGGAGTCCGGCGCCGTAGGCCAGTTCGAGCATCGCGCGGTCACGAAACGCCAGGCGTTCGTCAAGCTGCGGCGCCGCGAGCAGTCGCGTCACCTCATCGACGCTCAGGACCTCGGGCAAGGTCCGCCACCGTTGAGGGGAGTCGAGCCGCTCCGTGGGATCGGTCGTGACCACCCCTTCGGCAAGCAGGATCCGATACCATGTGCGGAGCGCCGAGATGTTGCGACGGATCGAGCTCCCGGCAAGACCGAGATCCTTGAGGTGGTAGATGAACTCCCGGAGCGCCGCCGCGGTGATGGCACCGACCGTCGTGATCCCCTGTGTGCGCATGAATACCGCACAGCGCAGCACGTCGCGCCGATACGCGTCGATGGTCCGGGGCGAGGCCCCCGCCTCGAGCGCCAAGACATCCTCGAACAGCTGCAGGGCAAACCCCTGCTGCAGACGGCGCCAATCATCGCCACGGTCCGGCAACGCCGGAGACGTCACTGGCGGGGCCCGCCGCCCGCACGGGACGAGCGCGTCCGCCACGCGACAATCGCCACCGCCACCATGGCGAGCACACCGGCGCCAATCGCCAGCAGGCGTTGCTGCTCCGCGATGCGCGCCAGCAACTGATCCGCATTCGCGCCGGCCCGAAACGCCAGGACACACACGATCCCGTACCACACGCCGGAGGCCAGTGTCATGGCAATGGCGGCACGCACGGCGCCAATGCCCAACGCTCCCGCCATGGGTGGCACCAACGCACGCACGCCCGGCAGGAAGCGACTCGCCATCACCGCGAACAGCCCCTGCGTTTGGAAGCGTTCCGCAAAGCGGTCGGCCGCGGAGGGTGACACCACGGCCGGAAAGCGCCGCATCAGCCACGGGAGACCGTAGCGGTGACCCAAGCCATACATGAGCATGGCGCCGCCCACGTTACCCACCATGGTCGCCAGCCACACGCCCCATTCGGTCCCGCTGCCGCGTGCGGCCACGAACGCGCCGAGCGCAATCACCGTGTCGGCAGGGAGCGGCGGAAAGACATTCTCGAGAAATGCCGCCACGATGATGGCCCCGTACAACAGGGCCTCGGGAAGCGACGTCAACCACGCCAGGAGCTCAGTCATGTCGCCGCCCGGTGCCGGGGTGATGGCCGGGCGATCGGCGCGTGCATGGCGCGGGATCGCCGCACATCGTCAGTCGCGTCGGATGACGGACGCCGTCGCCATGACGGCCAATCCCTCGCCTCGACCAATCCAGCCCAGGCCCTCGTTCGTTTTGCCCTTCACAAATACCTCCGCCACCCCGATCTCGAGCACCGCGGCCAGCCGTTCCCGCATCGCCGCCCGATGCGGGCCGATCTTGGGCTGTTGCGTGATCACGGTGACGTCTACGTTGCCCACCCGCCATCCCGCCTGGTGCAGGCGCGCGACGGCCGCGGCGAGCATCACGACGGAGTCCTTCCCCTTGTTGGCGGCGTCCGTATCGGGGAACATCTCGCCGATATCGCCGAGGCCGGCGGCACCCAGTACGGCATCGGTGATGGCATGGCACACGGCATCGCCGTCGGAATGTCCCGCACAGTGCATGGACGCCGGGATGTCGATGCCGCCCAGTCGCATGGGGCCGCCCTCACCGAAACGATGGGAGTCATAGCCAATCCCCACGCGCAGTCCCATCGACATCGTCACGCCGCCGCCGTGGCCGCCACAGCGGGAGCGGCAACCGACGACCCGTCGTCGTTGCTGATGATGGAGTAATCCTGCCGCCGCCGCGCCGGCGTGAAGCCCGCGTCGACAATGAGCCGGTCGAGCTCGTCGGTGGTCGTGCGGTACGTCGTGTTCGCGGCCGACACCACGTTCTCCTCGATCATGAGCGACCCGAAGTCGTTGCAGCCGTAGCGCAGCGCCATCTGTCCCACCTTCATCCCCATGGTAACCCAACTCGACTGCAGGTTGGGAACGTTGTCGAGAACAATGCGGGACATGGCAACCGTGCGCAGATACGTCACGGCGTCGGTCTTGGGCATGTGCGACATCGTGGGCGTGTTCTCCGGCTGCAACGGCCACGTGATGAACGCCGTGAAGCCGTGCGTACGCGCCTGCAGTTCACGCACGCGCTGCAAGTGCTCGATGCGTTCGGCCAGCGTCTCGCCAATGCCGTACATCATGGTCACCGACGTCTTCATGCCGGCATGGTGTGCCAGTTCCATGATCTCGAGCCAGCGATCGGCGCCCGCCTTCTTGGGAGCCGCGATGTCCCGCACCCGCTGCACGAGAATTTCGCCACCGCCACCGGGAATGGAGTCGAGCCCCGCGGCCTTCAGTTCGCGAATGACATCGGTGGCGTCCATGCGGAAGCGCGTGGCGAAGAAATCCACCTCGCTCGGGGAGAAGCCGTGGATGTGAATCGGGTGATACGTCTTGATGTAGCGCAGCAGATCGAGATACCACTCGAACGGGATGTACGGATTGTGGCCGCCCTGAATCAGGATCTGCACACCGCCGAGCGCCTTCGTTTCCTCGATCTTCTCGCCGATCTGCTCGTATGAAAGGGTGTACCCCTCCCCATGCTTCGGCCGTCGATAGAAGGCGCAGAAGCCGCAATCGGCGACGCACACGTTCGTATAGTTGATGTTCCGATCGACGATGTAGGTCACGACGCCATGCGGATGCGTCTGCTCGCGAATGCGATCGGCTTCGAGGCCCAGTTCGAGCAGCGGCGCGTTGGTGTAGAAATCGAGAAGATCACGCATGACGGTCACGAGTATGGAGCGGGAATGCGGTCAGGCGGCGGGCAGGAATGCCAACGTCCCATCAGGAACACGACCCGCCAATACGAGCCGACGGAAGAACTCGGTGAGTCCCGCGAGGTGCGGATACGACAAACGGTAATCGAGTCCGGCGAAGTACTCGCGGCAGGTCTCCACGGGTACCCCGCTGGCCAGGGCAGCCTGGGCAGACAGCTGGTCGAGATGGGCCAGACCCCAGTCACGCGAAGCGATGAGCGAGGCGTGTGCCCCCAGCGCTGCGTGCACCGGAGTGCGCCGCTGCGCCACCCAGACGGCAAAGACGAACGGGAGCCCCGTCCACCGCTTCCACACCGCCCCGAGGTCCTCGATGAACGGATAGCGCTCGGCCCAAGGTCCCCCGCGACGCGCAGCATCGAACAACGTGAGGGCGGCGTCGCCGATGACGAGGCGCGCGTCGTGTGCCTCGTCGCCGAAACGCGAAATGTCACCCATTTCGGCGTCGCCAGGCACGAACTCGGGGCGGCACTTCCAGACATGTTCGAACAGGAGCTCGAGCAGGTGCACCGACGTCATGCTGCTGCGACTCACGACCACCCGGCGGCCACCGAGATCGCGTGCATCACGCCTGCTGAAGAGCATCACGCTGCGGACTGGTCCGTCACTCGTGATCCCCAACTCCGGCAACAGCAGGAACTGGTGCGCGTCCCGCGCGTACTCCACAGCCGAGACCACGCTGATGTCGATGTCACCCGTGGCCATGAGGCGGTTGAGCTGCGTCGGCACACCGTCCACCAACGTCCCATCGAGTGGCACGATGCCGCGCTCGATGGCCCCGTACACCGGGTAGCAGTTGATGTACCGGATACGTCCTACCCGCAGCGCGGCGCGCCCCGTGTCGCTCATCGTCAGGTCACCGCGGGGACGAGCGCGTCGCCGGGAGCGGTGACGCCCTCGCCCATGTCGTCCACCGCAAACTCACGGATGACCCGGTAGAACGAATCCCGCTCCGCCGGCTGCTTGCCGGCGCCACGAATGAGCTGCAGCAGCTGGGGCAGCGTCATGCCCTGCGGCGTGCTCGCTCCCACGGCATGGTAGATCTTCTCGCGCACGACGGTGCCTTCGATGTCGTTCACGCCGAAGTGCAACGCGATTTGTGAAACGGGGGTGCCCACCATGATCCAGTGGGTCTTGATGTGTTCGAAATTGTCGAGAAAGAGACGCCCCACCGCCAAGTTGCGAAGGTCATCGAGGCCGGTCGTGCTGGTCCCCTGCCGACCCAGCGTCACTCCGAGCTCGTTGTCGTCGGGGTGATAGGCCAGCGGGATGAACGCGAGGAAGCCGGCGGTCTCATCCTGGAGGGTGCGCAACATGTCGAGGTGCTGCATGCGATCGTCGATCGTCTCCACGTGACCGTAGAGCATCGTGCAGTTCGATCGGATGCCGAGGCGATGCGCGGTGCGGTGCACGTCGATGTACTCGGCCCCGCCCAGCTTCTTGTCGGCAATCTGCTCGCGTACGGCCGCACTGAACGTCTCCGCCCCGCCGCCGGGGAGCGTGTCGAGCCCTGCCTCGCGCAGCGCGAGGAGCACCTCATCCCGGCCCATCTTCTCGATGCGCGCAATGTGCGCAATCTCGACGGCGGTCAACGCCTTGATGTGCACTTGCGGATGACGCGCCTTGAGCGCGCGGAACATCGTGGTGTAGTACGCCAACCCGGCCTGCATGTCGAGGCCGCCGACGATGTGGAACTCGCGCGTGATCGTGCCGTCGGCGCGGTCTGATTCCGCAAGGACTTGCTCGAGAGAATACCGGTAGGCGCCCTCTTCCTTCGGCAGGCGCGCATAGCCACAGAAGACGCACGTCTTCCGGAGCACACAGATGTTGGTGGGGTTGATGTGCTGGTTGGCCGCGAAGGTCACCCGGTCGCCGTGGCGCGCGCGGTTGGCGGCATTGGCCATGGCCCCCACCCCGAGGATGTCGGGGCTGGTGTACAGGGTACGGCCGTCGGCAATCGTGAGCCGCTCGCCGCGCACCAGCTTTTCGGCGATGGGGCGCAGCGCCGGATCGCGCAGCGAGTCGAGGTCGAACGGTACTGCGAGCGGCATCAGGACATATCCGGGCTTCGGCACGGCACCACGCCGCGCGTCATCTCGATATACGCCCCGACGGGCTTACCCGTGCCAGCGTCGGAGCGCGATCGAGACGTTGTGACCGCCGAAGCCGGAGCTGTTGGAGAGCGCGACCTCCACCGGACGCGCCCTGGGCGTGTTCGGCGTGATGTCGAGATCGCAGTCCGGATCGGGGGTGGTGTAGTTGATCGTAGGAGGAATCATACTGTCGCGCACGGCCAGCGCGCAGGCTATGAACTCCACGCCACCGGCCGCGCCGAGCATGTGCCCGGTGGCCGACTTGGTCGAACTGACGGACAGCGCGGACGCATGCTCGCCGAACACCGTCTTGATGGCCCGGATTTCGTTCGGATCATTCAGCGGCGTGGAGGTGCCGTGCGCATTGATGTACGTCACCTCGGTGGGTGCCACCTTGCCGTCGGCCATGGCCTTGCGCATGGCGCGCTGCAGCCCCTCGTGCGCTTCCGGCTGACCGGTGAGGTGGTACGCGTCACCGGTGGCGCCGTACCCCACCACCTCGCCGTAGATGCGCGCCCCGCGCGCGAGCGCATGCTCGAGCACCTCGAGCACCACCACGCCTGCGCCCTCCCCGAGCACGAAGCCGTCGCGCGTGGCGTCGAATGGACGTGACGCGGTGGCCGGCGAATCGTTGCGCTCGGAGAGCGCCGTCATATTGCCGAAGCCACCGATGGCCATGGGCAACACCGACGCCTCCGTACCGCCGCACAGCATTACGTCGGCGTCGCCGTAGGAGATGGTGCGGAACGCCTCGCCGATGGCGTGTGCGCTCGTGGCACACGCGGACATCGTGGCGAAATTGGGGCCCTTGGCGTTGAAGCGCATGGACACCACACCGGCCGCGATGTCGGCGATATACATGGGGATAAAGAACGGCGAAATGCGCCGGTTCCCCGACTGCATAAGCACCGAGTGCTGGTCCTCCATCGTGGCCAGCCCACCGATGCCGCTCCCGATGATCACGCCGAAGTCGTCGGGGACGTAGCCTCCCTCCTCTAACCCCGCATCGCGCATGGCCTGCACGGACGCCGCCATGGCGTACTGGGTGAAGAGGTCGGCGCGCTTGGCTTCCTTGCGGTCCATGTACAGCCCCACATCGAAGCCCTTCACCTCACAGGCAAACTTCACCCTGAAGTCCGACGCATCGAACTTGGTGATGAGCGCGCCCCCCGATACTCCGCCCAGCAGCGACTGCCAGGTCGTCGCCACGTCGTTGCCGACGGGCGTGATCGCCCCAAGCCCCGTGACGACGACCCGACGCCGCATCAGCCCGCGACCTTCGCCTCGAGGTACGCGATGGCGTCGCCCACGGTACGCAGCTTCTCGGCATCCTCGTCGGGGATGTCGATGTTGAACTCCTTCTCGAACTCCATGACCAGTTCGACGATGTCGAGCGAGTCCGCGCCGAGGTCTTCGATGAAGCTCGCCTCGGGGGTGAGCTTCTCGCGCTCAACGCCGAGTTCCTTCTCGATGATGTCCTTGATCTTCGACGCGTTATCCGACATGGGAACGGTTCCTCTGATGGTGTTGGGGTGAGAATGGAGAACTTAGCCATGGCACGGCGTCTCAGGGAGGCCCTCCCGGGAGAATCCCGCAGGACGGAGCCACCCATGCGCCCGACTACATCACCAGGCCGCCGTCCACCACGAATACCTGCCCGGTGACATAGCCGGTCAGGTCCGACGCGAGCACGAGTACCATGCCCGCCACGTCCTCGGGGGTGCCGAGGCGTTCGAGGGGGATGCCGGCGCTCATGCCGGCCCGAGCCTCGGGGGTCATGGCAGCCGTCATGTCCGTCTCGATGAATCCGGGCGCCACAACGTTGGCCAGGATGTTCCGCGACGCCAGTTCCTTGGCGATCGACTTGGTGAGGCCAATCAGCCCTGCCTTGCTGGCCGCATAGTTCGTCTGCCCCTTGTTGCCGATCAGCCCCACGACGCTGGCGACGTTGATGATCCGGCCCCACCGACGCTTCATCATCCCGCGCGTTGCGGCCCGACAGGTGGCAAAGGCCCCGCGCAAATTCGCGTCGATGACCGCGTTCCAGTCGTCGTCCTTGAGACGCATCAGCAGGTTGTCCCGTGTCAGTCCGGCATTGTTCACCAGAATGTCGAGCTGCCCGAAGTCCCGTTCGACCGCCTCGATCAGCGCCGTGGCGTGGGCAACGTCGGCGACATCAGCCGCATAGCCGCGAACCTCGGCCCCCGTGGCCGCCGCGAGCTCAGCCGCTGCCGCCTCGGCCTTCGCCAGATCGCGTCCGGTCACCGCCACCCGGGCACCGGCGGCGGCAAGCGTGCTGGCAATGGCGCGCCCGATGCCTCGGGTGGACCCCGTCACGAGCGCCACGCGGCCGCTCAGGTCAATTTTCCGACCAGTGGACATAACGTATTGACCTGTCAGGAGTTTTGTGAAATGAGCGCAACGAACTTCTCCACGTCGGCGACCGTGCCGACCGCCGTGGTCTGCACCTCGGGCGCAATGCGACGTGCCAGGCCGGTGAGTACCGCCCCCGTCCCGACCTCCACGAACAGCGCGGACGGAAACCGGTCCGCCAGGGTGCGCATGACACGGGTCCACTGCACCGGCGCCGTGAGCTGCTGCAGCAGCAGCTCACGCGCCGTGGCCGCCGCGGTGACCGCCGAGGCGTTGACGTTGGCGACCACCGGAATGACCGGGTCGTGCCACGTTTCGGCCTCGAGCGCACGAGCCAGACCGTCAACGGCCGGGGCCATGAGCGGCGAGTGGAAGGCACCACTGACCGGCAGCGGAAGACACCGCTTGGCGCCGGACTCCTTGGCCAGCTCCATTGCCCGCTCCACGCCAGCCACCTCGCCCGAGATGACCACCTGCTCTTCGCTGTTGTAGTTGGCGGGTACCACCAGCCCGCGCTCCGCGGTCGCCTGGGCGCACAGGTCGTCGATGGGGGTGCTCAGGACCCCGAGAATGGCGGCCATGGCTCCGGGACGCGCAACGCCCTGCTCATACATGAGCGAGCCGCGGCGCCGTACGAGGCGCGCGGCAGCCGCAAGGTCGAGCGTTCCCGCAAGGAGATACGCCGAGAACTCACCGAGGGAGTGGCCCGCTGCCGCGACGGCCCGCGTACCGACGGCGTCGCGGACCACGGCCCAAACCGCCGCGCTGTGCGCCAGCAGCGCAGGCTGCGCATTCACGGTTCGTGTCAGCTCGTCGGCGGGTCCTTCGAAGGCGAGGGACGACAGCGCCGCCCCCACGGCATCGTCGACCGCATGAAAGGCGTCACGCGCCGCAGGGAACGTCTCGTAGAGATCCTTCCCCATGCCGACTTTCTGCGACCCCTGTCCAGGGAGCAGGAACACGAATTCCATAGCCATCGCGATACGAAAGGGCTGAAGTGAGGAGCGGCGCCGAGGCGTCCGCGCCTGACGCGTCTAGAAGCGGGCCACGAGTGAGCCCCACGTGAACCCCGCACCGAAGGCCGCGAAGAGCACCGTGCTGCCCTCCCGGATGCGCCCCTGCTCCATGGCATCGTTCAGCGCAATGGGGATGGAGGCGGCGGAGGTGTTGCCGAAGCGATCGACGTTCACGAACACCTTGTCCATGGGGATGCCGGCGTGCTTGGCCGTTGCCTCAATGATGCGGATGTTCGCCTGGTGGGGAATGAGCAGGTCCACATCGGCGGCCGTGATGCGCGCGCTGTCGAGCGCACGATCGGTGGCCTCGGCCATGGAGCGCACCGCATGCTTGAAGACTTCACGACCCGCCATCTGGATGCAGGCGCGGCTCCCGGCGTCCGGTGAGTACGGTTCCGCGCCGCCACCGGCCGGCCGCCAGAGCAGCTCGGCCAGAGCCCCATCCGAGCGCATGAACGTGGACTGGATGCCCCTGTCCCGCTTTTCCCCCTTCGCGCGGCGCAGCACGGTGGCCCCTGCGCCGTCAGCAAAGAGAATGCACGTGTTCCGGTCGCTCCAGTCGACGATCGCGCTCAACTTCTCGGCGCCGATAACCAGGACCGTGTCGGCCGCACCGCTCGCGATCATGGAGTCACCAACGATGGCGCCATACAGCCATCCCGAGCAGGCGGAGGCTACATCGAAGGCCGCGGCGCGCGATGCGCCAAGCACCGTCTGGACTTCGACCGCCTGGGACGGCAGCAAGTGATCGGGCGACGCGGTCCCCACGATGATCACGTCGATCTCGCCGGCGGTCACTCCCGCCTTGGCCATGGCCTGCTGCGACGCCTTGGCGCAGAGCGAGGCGAGGGACTCGTTGGGTTCGCAGAGATGACGCTGGCGAATGCCCGTCCGCTCGACGATCCATTCGTCGTTGGTGTCGATGCCCATCGCCGCGATATCGGCGTTGGTGACCACCTTGGCCGGCACGGCGTGACCCGTACCGGCAATGTACGAAAACGGTCGCTTCATGAGGCTGTTCCGGAGGGGGACGCCTGCGGCATCGACTCGGCGAGCCGGCGACCGATCTCGTCGGTCATCCCCGACTCGTACGCCCGCAACGCCACCAGGATGGCGTTGCTGATGGCCCGGGGCGAGCTCTTGCCGTGGGAAATGATCGAGACCCCACGTACGCCCAGCAGCGGCGCCCCGCCGTACTCCTCGACATCGAGCTGCTTGAGAGAGCCGGCCACCTTGCGCGCGTCCAGGCCGGCCACGTGGGATACCATGCCAATGAGCATGGGGCCAATGCTCTCGTAGAACTTGAGTAGGATGTTGCCGGTGAACCCATCGCAGACGACCACGTCAATGGGGCCGCGATCACAGACGCCGCGCGGCAGGTCTCGCCCCTCGACGTTGCCGAGGAAGTTGAGGCCGGCTCCCAGCAGTCGCTGATGGGCCTCTTTCACGGCCACGTTGCCCTTCTCTGGCTCCTCGCCAATGGACAGCAGGCCGACGGCCGGTTCAGCGCGGCCAAGCAGGGCACGCGCGTACACCGTGCCAATGCGCGCAAACTGGACCAACTCCTCGGCGGCGCAATCGACATTGGCGCCAACGTCGAGCACGAGGATGGGGTCCTTGGCGGTTGGGAAGATCGTGCCGATGGCCGGCCGGGTAAGCCCGGCGTGCAGCTTGAGCAGCACAAGGGACGCGGCCATCTGCGCCCCGGTGTTGCCGGCGGAGACGAACGCGTGCGCATGCCCTTCGGCGACGCGCTTGATGCCGACCACCATGGAGCTGTTGGTCTTGCTTCGCAACGCGACCGAGGGCTTGTCGGTCATGCCGATCACGTCGGGCGCCTCGACAATGGCAAGGCGCTCACGGACGTGCGACAGCCCCGCGAGCTCACCGCCAAGGAGCGCGTCGAGCTCCGCTTCGAGTACGGCGGTTGGGCCGACGAGGTCGATGTGGTGTTCGGGGGCGAGCGCGCCGAGCGCCTGCACGGCGCCCGCGATGGGGGCCCGGGGGGCAAAGTCGCCCCCCATGGCATCCACGGCGATGCGCGCCAAGCTTACGCTTCCTGCGCCGTTACCCGCTGCTCGCCCGCATAGTACCCGCATTCCGCGCAAACGCGGTGCGGGCGCTTCGCCGTGCCGCACTGCGGGCACGACTGGATCACGATGGCGGGCGCGGTCTTGTGCGTGTTGCGGGCGCGCTTCCGCCGCTTCGAGGTACGGCGCTTCGGTACGGCCATGGGATGCTGACCTGAACTTTTCGAGACGTAAGGACCGGCAGGCGCTCAGCGCAGATCGCGCAGCGCATCCCACCGGGGATCAGAGGGTGGAGGACAGGTGCAGTCCCCCGCGTTTCGATCGGCGCCGCACGCCGGACAGAGCCCGCGGCAATCGTCACGGCACAGCGCGAATGACGGAACGGCCAGCAGCCACTCCTCGCGCATCGCCGGACGCAGATCGAGTTCTCGCACACCTGCCGGAATCACGACCACATCGTCTTCCCCCGCCTCGTCCACACCGGACTCGGCGAAGATCAACTGCACGTCGTCGGACACCGATACACTCGCTTCGGCCAGACACCGCCGGCACTCCGCGAGTGCTGTACCTTCGAAATGGCCGCTGAAGTAAAAGCGACCGTGTCCCGCAGCGGAGAGACGGCCTGTCACGTGCACCCCGGGATCGACCGGACGCGACTCACCTGCCTCCCACACGGAATCCCCGGCATCGAGCCAACCGTCGACCACTTCTGCACGGGCTTCCAGACTGCGGATGTCAAAGCACAGCATAGCCGTGTAACGTAGAACGCCAGCCCCCGACACACAAGGGCTGGCGCTACTTCTCGCCCCGCGTCCGGTGGAGACAAGTGTCGCCACCGTGCGGAGTTAGCTGGCAGCCACCGCGGTAGGCTCACGCCGACCGGTGGCGCCCGCCTCTTCAGGCGATGACGTCGGCTTCGGCGAAGAAGAAACGCGCTTCGCGCGCCGCGTTCTCGTCGGAGTCGGAGGCGTGGATGGCATTCTTCCCCTTCGATTCGGCGTACAGCTTCCGCACCGTCCCGTCCGCCGCTTCCGCCGGGTCCGTGGCACCGATCGCAGTGCGCAGGGCTGCCACCGCGTCGTCCTTCTCGAGGATCAGGGGCATGCACGGGCCACTGGTCATGAACTCCACCAGTTCGCCGTAAAACGGACGGGCTGCGTGCACTTCGTAAAAGGCGCCTGCCTGCGCCGTGGTCAGGTGCATGACGCGAGCGGCCTTCACCTGAAAGCCCTGACGCTCGAGCAGCGCAATGATGTTGCCCGCGTTGCCGGCGGCAAAGGCGTCGGGCTTGACGATGGTAAGAGTGCGGCGACCAGCCATGGTCCGGGAGGGGTCGAATGGTGAACACAGGCGCCAGAAGCACGGCGCGGCGGGAGCCAAAGCCCCCGCCGCGCGCAAGATAACCAAGCCGGACGCCGAAGAAAGCGGCGCCCGCCACAAGACCGTCACCCCAGACGGGCCTGGATCAGCTCCACAAAGTCGACCGGGCGCTGGGCCACACCCATGCCGGCGGCCTTGAAGGCGTCGATCTTCTCGGCGGCCGTACCGGCCGAGCCCGAGATGATGGCGCCCGCGTGACCCATGCGGCGGCCCGGCGGGGCCGTCTGACCGGCGATGAACCCCACGACCGGCTTGGTCATGTGGTGCTTCACGAAGTCGGCGGCTTCCTGTTCGTCGGTGCCACCAATTTCACCCATCATGGCGACGGCCTTCGTCTTCGGATCCTTCTCGAACGCCGCAAGGCAGTCGATGAAGTTGGTGCCGTTGATCGGGTCACCACCGATGCCAACGCACGTGCTCTGGCCGATGCCAGCCTTGGTGAGCGCGTTCACGACTTCGTAGGTGAGCGTGCCGGAGCGGCTGACCACACCCACCGGACCGGGCGCGCAGATGCGGCCGGGGATGATCCCCACCTTGCTTTCCCCCGGCGTGATGAGCCCCGGGCAGTTGGGGCCGAGCAGACGCGCGCCATGCTCCTTCACAAAGGGATACACCTTCGTCATGTCGAGGACTGGCACGCCTTCGGTGATGCAGACGATGAACGTCACGCCCGCCGCCGCGGCTTCCATGATCGCATCGGCCGCGTACATGGGCGGGACGTAGATCACCGAGGTGTTGGCGCCGGTCGCCTGCACCGCATCGTGCACAGTGTCGAAGATGGGCGCGGTGCCTTCGAACGTCTGGCCACCCTTGCCCGGGGTCACGCCGGCCACGACCTGCGTGCCGTATTCGATCATCTGCTTGGCATGGAACGAACCGTCGCGGCCCGTGATGCCCTGCACCACCAGCTTGGTGCTCTTGTCGATGAAGATGCTCACGCCGCACCTCCCGTCGTGGCGAGTTCCACGGCGCGCTGCACGGCCGAGTCCATGTCGCTCGACGCCGAGAAGCCGTTCTCCTTCAGGATCTGCAACGCGAGCTCCTCGTTGGTGCCGGTGAGACGGATGACAATGGGCACCTTCAGCGGATTCTGCTTCGTCGCGGTCACGATGCCGTTGGCGACGTCGTCAGTGCGCGTGATGCCGCCGAAGATGTTGAACAGGATGCACTTCACGTTCGGATCCGACGTGATGATGCGCAGCGCGTTCACGACCTTCTCGGGGTTCGACGAACCGCCGATGTCGAGGAAGTTGGCGGGGTCGCCGCCGTAGTACTTCACGAGGTCCATCGTCGCCATCGCGAGGCCAGCGCCGTTCACCACGCACCCCACGTTGCCGTCAAGCTTGATGAACGTAAGGTTCGCGTTACGCGCCTCCACTTCACTCGGCGCTTCGCTGCTTTCGTCGCGCAGCGCGGCAATCTCGGGACGACGATCGAGTTCGTTGTCGTCGATCACCATCTTGCCGTCGACCGCGATGAGCTCACCCTGCGGCGTCATGACCAGCGGGTTGATCTCGGCGAGCGAGCAGCCGGCGTTCATGAACGCCGTGTACAGCTGCTGCATGATTTTCGCGGCCTGACGGGCCAGCTTCACATCCTTGTACAGGAAGAAGCCCATGCGCATGGCCTCGAAGGGCAGCAGCCCGTAGCGCGTGTCCACCGGGTGGTAGAGGATCTTCTCGGGCGTGGTCGCCGCCACTTCCTCAATGTCGATGCCGCCGGCGGCCGACACCATGAAGACGGGCTTCTTGGTGGCGCGGTCGACGATGATGCCCACATACGCCTCGGACCCGATGTCCGCGGCAACGGTGACGAGCACCTTCTCCACCGTGAGATCCTTGATCGTCATGCCCAGAATGGCGGTGGCCTTCTCCTTCGCCACGTCCGGGGTGGGGCAGAACTTCACGCCACCCGCCTTGCCGCGACCACCGGCATGCACCTGGGCCTTCACCATGACCGCGGTGCCGTACTTCGTGGCGATGGCTTCCGCCTGATCGGCGGTCGTGGCGACTTCGCCGGGCGGAATCGGCACACCGGCCGCCCGCAACAGCTCTTTTGCCTGATACTCGTGTAGGTTCACGCGCTCTCCAAGGACTGGGGAATGTCAGCGGTTCAATGCTAGGTGGTCGCACCGGTGGGGGGCAATACGAGCCTGCCCGCCACCGGTGTGTCCTGACGGATCCACCGCCGTGAACCGCCGGCGGTGCGTCCGGCCGCAATCACTGCGGCGGTCTGCCCAACGCCCGTCCGAGGCTGTCGAACGCCGCCCCGAAGGCACTCCAATCACCTTGTTTCATGGCTTGTCGCATGGTGTCGTACCATCGCGACGGGGCGCCCGCATCCGGCGTGGCAGCGCCGGCCTCGGCGCGCCCTCCAGAGCGCGGCCGTTCGACCGTCTCCCCGAGCGAGGCCAGCGCATCGGCGAGGGTGGGCCCCACACCGATCTGCTCCCCGTCGCTCACCACCGATTCGCCCATCGACAATCGCCCGTCGCTGTGCGCGCCCTGCGCCGCCTGCACGTAGAGCACCCCACGCGAGGTGACCATGGCTTCCGGTCGCGACAGCAGGGGCTTCGTGACCGGCCCGGCAGAATCGGCTCGGGCGCGCGCACGCACGCTGTCCACGGCCGCCGCCATGCGCGCCAGGGTCGCCGGCCAGGGCACCGCACGTGGGGACGTCGACCAATAGGTCGCCGGCACTGCCCCGCCCGTCACGGTCACCACGCCAGCAACCGCTTCCCGGGCGTCGAGCAGAGGCACACTCCATGACGCCACGACTCCGCCCTCCTGCTCCAGCATGACCGGTGCGGCGGGGCCATTGATGAAGGCGCTGTCCGGCAGGTGACGAAGGACCGGTCCCTCGAGACGGGAACCGAAGCGTGCGAAGGTGCGCACCTGCAACTCCGCCCCATCCGTTGGCGGTGGCAGCTGTACGGCGAGCGAGGCCGGCAGTTCGGTACGCCGCGAAAAAAGTCCGGGGAGTCGCGTCATCCACGTGCGTGCCAGCGCGTCGGGCTTCTCCGCCGGCATGAGCCGCACACGTCCGGTACCGGCATCCACGATGGCGGTAGCGGCCAACTTGAAGTAGGAATACACCCCGTCGCCCACCTGCCACCGCTGACTCAGGGGGTACCGGGCCGACGCGCTGTACAGATGCAGCACCCAATACAGCCGGTTCCCGTCGCGGATTGCATGCACCGTGGTGCTTTGCTCGAACACCGGCGCAATGCGTCGCACCCGTTCACGGACGTCGCGATAGCTCACGAGCAATGGGGTGCCCGCCGTGGAATCGGCGCCGAGCAACGAGAGATCGCGCAACGCCCAGGCATGCGCCAGACGCGCCAACGGCGTATCGAGCAGCGCGCCCGGCACATCGGCCGCCGTGGCACCATCCAGCAGGCGGGCACCGCTGGCACCCGGAGCCACCAGAGGCGCATTTCCGCCGTAACTTCCATCGGTACGCAATCCCGGCAACGGCACGAGACTGTCGGTCAGCCTAGCCCGCGAGGCATCCACCAGCGACAGCCGCCACGCGCCGGCCCCCGACACCGGGCGCTCGACGCGCAGCGCGGTCACGCGACCGTCGAGCAGGAACCAGCCAGGGGCTGCCACCGCCATGTACCCCGACGCGTCAGTCGCTGCAGGCCGTGGCTCACTCCCGGTCGTCGCCCGGTCGTCGCCTCGATTGGAGGAGACCGGCGCAGCGCCCCCCGGGTGCAGCCCCTCGGCGAGTGTCACGGCGTCCCAGAGACTGGCCCGGGTACCAAGTGTGGCGGTCGGTATTGGCAGGGGGAGCATGGCGGCGCCATCAGCACGATCCGCGCTGACACGCGGAAGCGGGCGCACCGCATCGGCGTCGAAGGCGCGCCGGCTGAACAGCGCACGTGCTGCCACGTAGTCGGCATCGCGGCGTGCCCGGTCACCCATCGTATCCCCCCGCGCTGCCACAGCGGGGACGACATGCCGCAGCCCGACGGCTGCAACCAGGATTAGGGTAAGGGTGATGAAGGCGGCCCGCAGCTGTCCGGCCCAGCCCGTACGCAGGACGATCAGGGCGGCCATTGCCGCGCCGTATGCCAGCACCGCATCCATCCGCAGGGTGACCCGATGATCGACGCGCAGGAAGAGCCCGTCGGGACCGCTGCCCGCACGCAGCAGGTCGAACGCATCGAGTCGATAACTCCAGGCCAGCAGCAGCAGCACCAGTGCCCCCAGCACGCTCAGGTGCCGCCGGACATGGGTACTCGCCGCGATGCGTCGACCCTCGAGCCGGAGCGAACGGGTGAGGGCATAGAGGACCAAAACCATGGCCGTCAGCGCCACGACACTGACCAAGGCCCAGAGGTACATCGTCTCCTCGAAGGGCAACCAATACACGTAGTGGCCAAGGTCGCGATCGAAGATGCCTTCGATTTCACCGAACGGGATGCCGTGCCGCGCGAGGGCGAGAGTTTCCCACTTGGTGAGCGGGACGGCCAGCACGCCCCCCACCAGCAGGGCGAGCATGATCGTGGCAGACAGCAACCGCCGTCCCGGCACCATGGCCGTGAGCTCGATGTTGGCCACGCGCGACGGGACCGCCACGGCGAGTATGGTGCGCCGAACCGCGTGCAGATTGGCAAATGCGAAGAGGGAGCCGACGATCCACGCGCCGCCCTGCAGCAGCATCGTGTCGAGGACCCGTTCCCAGAACAGGGCGGGCACGCCCATGGCGTCGTACCACGCGTGATCCACGAACAACGCCGTCGCGGTGCGCCCCACGAGGAGCACCACGGCAGCCACGGCCACCAGGAGGAGGAGCCAGCTCCGGGTGCCCACGTCAGTGTGCGCGGACGGAGGTCAGAGCGCTACACCCTGTTCGCGCACCCATGTCTCCATGATGGTGCGGATCTCGTGCAGACGCCGCTCGGTGCGTGCTTCGTACCGCGCAACGATCACCGGTTGAGTATTGGAGGCGCGCAGCAGCCCCCAGCCATCGCCGAAGAGCACCCGCACGCCATCGACATCGATGACATCGTACCGGGCGGCAAAGTGCGGCACGGCCTTCGCCATGATGGCGAACTTCGTCTCGTCATCCGTGTCAATGCGGATCTCCGGTGTCGATACGAACAGTGGCACGTCGGCCAGCAGCTCGTCGATACGCTTGCCGCTGTCGGCCACGATGCGCAGGAGCCGCGCCGCGGCGTACAGCGCATCGTCATGGCCGTAAAACCCCTCCGAGAAGAACATGTGCCCCGACATCTCGCCGGCGAGCGGCGCGTGGAGGCTCCTCATTTTCTCCTTGATGAGCGAATGGCCGGTCTTCCACATCACAGGCGTGCCGCCAGCCGCTTCGATCCCGTCGGTGAGTGCCTGCGAGCACTTCACGTCGAAGATGATGGGCTGACCACGTCCGGTGCGCGCCAGCACGTCACGCGCGTAGAGGATGAGCAGATGGTCGCCCCAGATGATGCGGCCGTGGGCATCGACCACGCCGATTCGATCGGCATCGCCATCGAACGCGACGCCCAGCTCCGCCCCGTGGGCCCGCACGGCGGCAATGCAGTCGGCAAGATTCTCGGGGACGGTGGGATCAGGGTGGTGATTCGGGAAGGTGCCATCGCTTTCCGTGAAGAGCCCGATGGCGTCGACGCCCAACGCGTCGAAGAGCTGGGGAGCCACGAGGGCGGCCGCGCCGTTCCCGCAGTCGTACACCACGCGCAGCCGGCTCCCATCGGCACGAGCGATGGGCCCCACCCGCGTGGCGATGTCGTGCACGTAGCGATCAATGACTGCCGCGTGACGTACTGCTCCCTGCCCGCTTGGGAAGTGCCCCGCCACGATGCACTCGTAGAGCGCCTGAATGTCGGCACCGTGCAGCGACGCCGTACCGAGGCACATCTTGAAGCCGTTGTACTCGGGCGGATTGTGCGATCCGGTGATCTGGATGCCACCCCCCACAGCCTCGTGGTGCAGCGCCCAATAGAGGAGCGGCGTCGGCACGATGCCGATATCCACGACATCCACACCGCTTTCCGTCAGCCCTCGCACGAGCGCGTCGCGCAGCGCCGTCCCGCTCGGCCGGTTGTCCCGTCCCACTGCCACTGCCCCGACAATCCCCCGCTCGGCCAGCAGGGAGGCGTACCCGCGTCCGATTCCGTACGCGACCTCCTCGGAAAGATCGGTCCCCACCACACCGCGGACGTCGTACTGCCGGAAGATCGCTCGATTGATGCTCATGCCAGACCGTGCGGAGGGGTCGCCAAGGGGAGGAAGAAAGCTATCACGCACCGATCGCCGGCGGGGTCGGCCCCATCATCGGCGCGTCGTTGGCTGACGTGACATCGCCACACCCGCGTCCGCCGACGGGACCGCGAGGACGGCCGCCTGCAGTCGTGGCCCGCGCTGGGCCGGCTCGAGGGGCGCGCTGCGGGTGATGGGACTGGTGAGCGCACGCTTGGCCATGCGGACGACGGGCGTCGGATACACTCCCAACACCAACAGCACCGCGGCTGCAAATGCCACGAGCGACTGGTCCATGGGAAGCAACTGCGGTGTCGGATGTCCCTCGGTGCGCGGACGCATGAACATGGCACCCACCACATTGAGGTAGTACGCCGCCGAGACCGCGCTGGTCAGCACCAGCACAACCGCCAGAATGGTCTGGGGGGCGTTGGCCTGCAGAGCGGCCTGCAGGACATACCACTTGGCAAAGAACCCCATGCCTCCCACCAGCGGCATGCCGAGAAACGCCAGCAGGAACACCGCCATGGCGCTGGCCAACCACGGGCGCACGAGCCAGAGACCTGCGATATCGTCGATGGTGGGCGCCACATCACGGCCGGCATTCACCGCGATCAGCACACCAAACGTACCCATCGTGGCCAGCGTGTAGGACACCATGTAGAACACCAGCGCCGTCGTGGCGGCCGCCCCCCCCACCACCAGCGTCACGAGCAGATAGCCGGCATGCGCGATGCTCGAATAGGCGAGCATGCGCACGAGATTGCGCTGCGACAGCGCGAACACGTTGCCCACGACCATCGTCGCCACGGCGAGCCACCACAGGCCGGTGTGCCATTGGGCCGAGGCACGCCCGAGCGCCTCGACCATGACGCGGGCAAAGACGGCAAACGCCGCGGTCTTGACCGTAGCCGACATGAACGCCGTGATCGGCAGCGGGGCGCCATCGTAGACGTCGGGTGTCCACAAGTGAAACGGGGCTGCGGCCACCTTGAAGGCGAGGCCCACGAGTAGCAAGGCGGCCCCCATGATGAACAAGGGGGAGAGCGGCGGATGTGCGGACACCCACTGACCGATGTCCACGAGGCGCGTGCTGCCGGTCGCACCGTAGAGGAGTGCGATACCGTACAGCAAGAACCCGGTGCTCACGGCGCCAAGCAGGAAGTACTTCACGGCCGACTCGGCACCACGCCCACTCCGGCGGTTGACGCCAGCCAGGACGTACACGGCAAGCGACATCAGCTCGACACCCAAGAACACGAACATGAGATCTCGCGCTGCCGCAAGAATCATCATGCCCACAGCCGCGAACAGCACGAGCACGGGCACTTCCGGGCTGAACGCACCGCTGCGGTGCTGTTCCGCATCTATCAGCACCAGCGCCATCCCCGTGCCCAGCAGAATCACCAGGTCGATCGCCCAGCGGAAACCGTCACCCGCCAATCGCTGATCAGCCGAGCCGGTAGCGCCGTCGCCCCACGCAATGACGACGACCAGGCCGACCAGCAGGCAGAGCACGATGGCAAACCGTGACATGGTGGACGTCCGCTCCGAGCCCTCGGCTGCCCCGGCGCGTTGCGACTGCGGTGTCCACACGGTTCCCACCAGCATCGCGAGCGCGCCGCTGGTGAGCAGCAGTTCCGGGGCGAGGGCGCGCAGCAGCGCGCCGCCTGATATGAACGCACTCATCGGTTCAGTGACACGGGAGGAAGCGCCGCTGGCGCGTTGGGGCCGAAGCGCACGATTTCCACCAGATCGCGGGACGGGCGGTCGGCGCGCCCCAAAATCGCGCCAGGCACGAGGCCAAGGTAAATGATCGCCACGGCGAAGACCCCCATCACGAACTTCTCACGCGGGACCAGGTCGGCCAGTTCACCCTGTCGCGGCGCGTCCATCGCGCCAAAGAGCAGCAACTGGAGGGCGCGCAACCCGTACGCAGCCGCGAAGATCACGCCGGTGGTGGCCACGACCGCCAGAACGGGGAACTCGGCATAGCTACCGAGCAGCACGAGGAACTCCCCCACGAACCCGTTGGTCCCCGGAAGAGCGACCGTGGACAACATCACCAGCGTGAGCATGAGCGAGAACCACGGTACCACCCGTGCGATGCCGCCAAACGCGGCAAGGTCGGTGGTGCCGGTACGATCTTCCAGCATGCCGGCGAGCAGGAACAGGGCGCTCGTGCTGATGCCACTGCCGATGATGCTCATCACCGCTCCCTGCACGCTTTGCTGCGTAAGGGCGAAGCTCCCCAGCATGATGAAACCGAGATGACTGATGGAGCTGTACGAGATCACACGCTTGAGGTCACGCTGCGTCATGGCAAGCAGGGCGCCGTACACGATGGCGATGACCGAGAGCACGAGGATCGTGCCACGCACCAGCTCGTGCGTGGCCGCCGCAGGAAACAGGGGAATCGCAAAACGCAGGATGCCGTAGGCGCCCACCTTGAGACCGAGCGTGACGGCCGCGAAGGTCGGGGCGGCACTTTGCGCGTCGGGAAGCCACGTGTGGAAGGGCACCAGCGCCGACTTCACGGCGAACGCCGAAAAGAAGGCGGCAAAGAGAAGCAGCTGCGCACGCGGAGACAGTGCCACGGCGCGCAGGGTATCGACGTCGAGCGTGGTACCGCCACCCAGATTCCACAGCGCAATGATGGCGACCAGCATGAGCAGGGAACCGACCAACGTGAAGAGCACGTAGCGCAAGCTGGCCCGGGAGGTGCCTTCGCGCCCCCACACCCCGACCAGCAGATAGGTGGGGATCAGCATGAGCTCCCACGCCAGATAGAAGAGCAGCAGATCGCGCGTGACGAACACGCCAATCAGGCCGCACAACAACAGCAGCGCCAACGCGCCGAAAGCCGGTGTACGCACGCGCACGTTGTCCCACGACCCCAGCAGCGCCAGCGGCACCACACACGCCGTGAGCACGACCATGGGCAACGACAGCCCGTCCACGCCGAGGCTGATCGTGGCGCCAATGTCCGTCAGCCATGGCAGTTCCACCCCGGCCTGCCACCCCTGCTGCGAAGGGTCGAACGACAGCCAGAGCAGCAGGGCGAGCAGTGCCTCGACCAGCATGGCCGCGAGCGTCAGCACACGGGCATCGGGGCCACCTGTCGGGGCCGCGGTGCCGGTCGCATCGGCATCGACATCGCGGCCCAGCAGACGCACCAGCACGGCGGCGCCGAGCGGCCACAGCAACATGGCCGGCAGGATCCACCGATCGACATTCATGGAGAGAATCACGTCGCGCATATCAGGTCAGCGTCAGAGCCGCGATGAGCGCCAGCGCACCGGCGGCGAGCATCCAGGCGTACTTGCCCACATCCCCGTCCTGCAGGCGGGCTCCCATCAAGGTGGCCGTACGACTCAACAGCGAGCCGCCAGCGCTGAAGCCCCGGTCTACGGTCCGGTCGATGCCCCGGTCCAGCACCACGCGCGCGAAGGCCTGAACGGGACGCACGATCAGCGCATCCACCAGCGCATCTACGCCGTAGGCGCGGGCGAGCAGACTGGTGCCCTTGGTGGCGGCCGACTGCTCCGCACCGGGTTGGCGATACCGCACCGCGGCAAAGCCGATGCCCAGCAACGCGACGCCAATGGCCACCCCCACCAACACCAGCTCGGTGGCGTGGTCGAGATGTCCCGCCCCGGACAACGCCCGTGAACTGGCGCCGGTTACCGGCTCCAGCCACTGCTCGAGCACGCCCACCGGGCCCACGGGTATGAGCGCGGGCAGGTTGAGCCAGCCACCCGCCACGGTCAGCAGCGCCAGCACCACGACCGGCATCGTCATGACCGCGGGGGCCTCGTGCAACGCCTCCTGCTCGGCTTCCCCTGTTCGGTTGTCACCGTAGAAGGTGAAGAGCAGCATGCGGGTCATGTAGATCGCCGTGAGCAGCGCCGTGAGTATGCCCACCCCGTATACGGCGTACAGCACCGTGCTGCCGGGGATGCCGAGCAACGTGGCCGAAGCCAACGGCGAACCATGGGTGCGACTGAACACGGCCGCGAGGATCTCGTCCTTCGAAAAGAAGCCAGCAAGCGGTGGGATGCCGGCAATCGCCAGCGTCGCCAGTGTCATGGCCGTCGCCGTGGCCGGCATGTACCTGGCCAGCCCGCCCATGTTGCGCATGTCCTGCGGGTCGTCGTGACGGTGGGTCTGGTGATAGGCGTGATGCATGGCGTGAATCACCGATCCGGCCCCGAGAAACAGCAGCGCCTTGAAGAAGGCATGGGTGACCAGATGGAAGACACCTGCCGTGTACGCGCCGGCGCCGACGCCCACGAACATGTACCCAAGCTGCGAGACCGTCGAATACGCCAGCACCTTCTTGATGTCCCACTGCCGCAGCGCAATCGTTGCGGCGAAGAGCGCGGTGAGCGCGCCAATGGTGCTCACCAAGAGGGAGGCTTCGGGTGCGCCAGCAAAGATGGGGGCGGCGCGCGCCACGAGGTACACGCCCGCCGTAACCATGGTGGCGGCGTGGATGAGCGCCGAAACCGGCGTCGGGCCGGCCATGGCGTCCGGCAGCCAGATGTAGAGCGGCAGCTGCGCGCTCTTGCCGGCACAGCCGACGAACAGGAACAACGCGATGGCCAGGACCACCGGCGTGCCACCCATCGCCCCGAGTGCGGCGTGCGCACCCACGAAGTCGAGCTTCTGGGTCGTCGTCCAGATGAGGAACATGGCGACGAGAAAGCCGAAGTCACCAACCCGGTTGACCACGAACGCCTTCTTGCCGGCGTCGGCGTTGGCCTTGTCGCTAAACCAGAAGCCGATGAGCAGGTACGAGGCGAGCCCCACACCTTCCCAGCCCACGAACATGACCGGGTAGCTGCCCCCGAGCACCAGCACCAGCATGAACGCCACGAAGAGATTGAGATACGCGAAGTACCGGGCATAGCCGGCGTCATCGCGCATGTAGCCAACCGAGAATACATGGATAAGCGACCCCACACCGGTGATGACGAGCACCATCAGCATCGAGAGCTGGTCCAACTGCAGCGTCCAGTCGACCACGAGATTGCCGACCGGCATCCACTGGCCAAGCGACAGCACCGCAGGGGCCGGCAGCCCCACCTTCACGCGCATGAAGAGCGCAACGGCCAGCGCGAACGCTGCGATGACGACGCCGGGGCCAACGACGGTCACGAGCGGGTGCCGTGCCGTGGATGACTCGGAGGCGCCGGTGGTCGGCCGCCGGGTGAGAGCGATCGCGCCGTTCACGAGGAACCCGAGCACCGGCAGCAAAATGAGGAGCGGCAACAGGGCGGCGATCATCCGCGGAGGCTCCGGAGTTTCGAAAGGTCCACCGTGCCGAAGTGCCGGAAGATCGCGATGATGATGGCCAGTCCAACGGCGGCTTCCGCCGCGGCGACCGACATGACCATGATCACGAACACCTGCCCCGTGATGTTGTGGAGCTTGGCGAAGGCCACGAAGCTGAGGTTCACGGCATTGAGCATGAGCTCGGCACACATGAACAGGATGATCGCGTTGCGCCGGGTCAGCACGCCGACCAGGCCGATCACAAAGAGAATGGCGGAAACGATGAGCGCTTCGGTGATCATGCCGAGACTCGCTTCTTGGCGAGGAGCACCGCGCCGACCACCGCCACGAGCAGTACGATGCTCGTCAGCTCGAAGGCCACCAGGTAGTCGGTGAAGAGCGACGCGGCGACCGGTTCCACCACGTTGTCCGACATCGGTGCCGGTGCAACGCGTGGCAGCCGGTGGCGCTGGGCCACCAGCAGATTGGCCAGCAGTGCGAGTCCCATGAAGCCGGCCCCGAGTCGCGCGCCCAGTGAGCGCAGGTCGGAGATCTCATGCCGACCAAGATTGAGGAGCATGACCACGAACACGAACACCACCATGATGGCACCGGCGTACACCAGCACCTGGATGGCGCCCACGAACGGCGCATCCAGCATGACGTACAGCCCCGCGAGCGCAAACATCACGTTCACGAGCCAGAGCGCCGCCGGAACGGCATTCTTGCGCGTCACGAAGAGCAGCGCCGACACGATGGCCAGCAACGCGAAGAGATAGAACTGGAACTCGAAGTACCCGTTCATTCGCCCTTCGGGTCGGCAGGGTCCCAGAGCTCGCTCACGGGGTGCGTCTGCGCCATGAGCCGTTCCAGATCGTACACGAACGTGGCGCGGTCGTACTCGGCGTTCTCGTAGTGGCGGCCCAGGTGGATCGCTTCCTCCGGGCACACCTCCTGACAGTAACCACAGAAGATGCACCGGAATTCGTCGATTTCGAACACAAGCGGGTAGCGGTTGCCCTGCTCGTCTTCCCCCGGGGTGAGCTTGATGCAGTTGGCCGGGCACACCGTCGGGCAAAGACCGCACGCCACGCACTTGGCCTTCCCGTCCTCGGTGGTGAGCATGCGGTGCGTGCCCCGCCACCGAGGGGAGAGATCCCACTTGGTCTCCGGGTACTCCATCGTGACCTTGTGCGGATCGACGAGGTGCTTCAGCGTCGTCGCCATGCCCTTGAGCGTGGCGCGCACGTAGCTCACCTGCTCAAGCGGCCGATTCATGACCTTCACACCGATGGCCATCAGTGTCCTCCCTCGGCAAGGATGCCCGGGGCGGCACTCGCCGCGAGCACCGGGACGTCATCGTTGGGACTACGCTCGACGCCACGCTGGACGGCCAGCTGACGGCGCGACAGGTCGAGTCCGCGCGCACGCAGGCGTTCGAGATCGGTGGGGCCCACGCGGGCGCTGGCGGGACTGATGAGCTTTCCGCGATCGAGCCACGCCAGCAGCACGGCGATCAGTACGGCGTTCAGCGCCAGTAGTGCCAGCGAGAACAGCGGACCGCGGCTCACCCCGACCATGTCCAGCGCCAATGTGGCCGTGGCGACGATGACGATGTACGCCAGCGCGAGCGGCAGCATGACGCTCCAGCCAAGACTCATCAGCTGGTCATAGCGGAAGCGCGGCAGCGTCCAGCGCACCCACATGAACACGAAGATGAAGAAACCCACCTTGGCGAGCATCATGGCGAGCGTGGCGAGCGTCTTTACCACCGAGTACGGCCCGCTGTTGTCCCATTGCGTGAACGGGATATCCCAGCCACCGAAGAACAGCACCGCTGTGAGCCCGCTCACCGTGAGCATGTTGGCGTACTCGGCGATGAAGAACATGGAGAACTTCATGCCGCTGTACTCAGTGTGATACCCGGCCACCAGCTCCGACTCCGCTTCCGGCAGGTCGAACGGCAACCGATTGGTCTCGGCAAAGGCCGCCACCAGAAAGGTGAACCAGGCGATCGTGAGAGACAGGACATTCCACCCCATACTCGACTGCTGCTGCACGATGACACCCAGCGACACATTGCCGGCCAACAGCAGGACCGGAATGGTGGACATCCCCATCGCAATTTCGTACGACACCATCTGGGCGCTCGAACGCAACCCACCGAGCAACGCGTACTTGTTGTTCGACGACCAGCCCGCGAGCACGATGCCGTACACACCGAGCGACGAGATGGCCAGCGTGAAGAGGAAACCCACCGGGAGCGGCGCGATGGCCATGTCGACCAGCCCCCACGGGGTGGGCAGCGGTGCCGCGAAGGGGAGCACGGCCCACGTCATCATGGCCGGGATGAAGGCGAGTGCCGGCGCAATGATGAAGAGCCACCGGTCGGCAAACTCCGGGTTCGTCTCTTCCTTCATGAAGTTCTTGATCCCGTCCGCCACCGGCTGAAGGATGCCACCGGGCCCGGTCCGATTGGGCCCTCGGCGATCCTGAAACCACGCCGCCAGCTTGCGCTCCAGGAGCGTGAGGAGCGCCACGGTAACGAGATACACCCCGAAGAAGAGCAGAATCTTGATCACACTCGCCGCGACGAACGTCCCGATGGCTTCCGGTGCCACCTGCGGATTGGCACGCGGGAACAGCGCGGCACGATCGATGGCCGCGAGCACGGACGCTCCGCTCATGCGGACACCTCAGCGCTCACGCCCGCGGCCTGCCCGTCTGCTACCGGCAGTCCGCACAAGCCAAGCGCGGTGTAGTCGAGCCCCGCAAAGGCGGGCAGCGATGCCGCCAGTGCCGTGAACACCTCGCCGGGGATGAAGAACGTGCCTGATCCGCCCGCGGCAGCAACCAGATCGGCCAGCACGTACCAGGCGGGACGCGCCACGCCGGGCGCCGATCGCGCCTGCAAAAACCGCTGCACGCGCCCACGCAGGTTGGTAAAGGTGCCTTCTTCCTCCAGCGTGTTGGCAATCGGCAGGACCACCGTGGCACGTTGCGCGATCACCGCGGGCATTGTGGTGCCGAGATACACGATGGGGCCGGCGGAGGGAAGCGCCGCGCCGTCCACGCCGGTGAGATCATCCCCAAGGATCAGCAGCGCGTCATCGGCTCGCACGTCGGCGAGCAGCGCGTCGTGTTCCGTGAATCCCAACAGGCGAGCGCCGGTGGCATTGGCAGCGCGCTCTTCGCGAAGGGCGAGATCGCTGGCGCCAGGCAACGGCACGGCAGTCCCCTTCTCCACCCGGAAGCGCTTGTCGTGATCCTGCCCGGCCACCAGTCGGTCAAGCAGGAACAGGGCCTCGTTGGACGCATTCGGGGACGCGACGACGACGACGCGCCGTCCCGCGAGCACACGCACGGCCGCGGCGATGGCCTCGTCCCATTCCACCACGCTGAGGGCACCCGCCGTGCGCACCAGTGGCTGATCGGCGCGGTCGCGGCGCGCGAACTCGCGGTAGGTCTGCCGTCCCACCTCGCACATGTAGTACTGATTCACGGCGTCGTTGGGACGCGGCCGCAGGCGCACCGGCACATTATCGCGCGTCTCGGCCACGGCGTTGCACCCCTGGCTGCATCCGGTGCAGACGGTTGCCGCGCGGTCGAGCTCCCAGGCGCGCGCCTTGTTGAGGAAATCCTTGCTGAGCAGCGCGCCCACCGGGCACAGGTCGACCACGTTCCCCGCCCACACGTTCGTGAGATCGTGTCCCTCGGCCTTGCCGATGAACGCGCGGTCGCCGCGCTCGGAGACATTCAGCACGGGTTCGTGCGCCACATCGTCCATGAAGCGCACACAGCGCGTGCACAGGATGCACCGATTGGCCACGTACAGCACGTCGCCGCCGAAGTCTTCCACGGGATTGAAGCGCTTGGGCTCGCGATATCGCGAGTCCGCACGCCCTTCGGCGAACGTGTAGTCCTGCAATTCACACTCGCCCGCCTGGTCGCAGATGGGACAATCGAGCGGGTGATTGATGAGAAGGAACTCGAGCACGCCCTTGCGCGCTTCCAGCGCCTTGGGCGAGTGCACGTGCACCACCTGCCCTTCCATGACCGTAGTGGCGCACGCCGGAGAAAGCTTGGGGAACTTCTCCACCTCCACCAGGCACATGCGGCACACGCCCGCCACCGCAAGGCCGGGATGGTAGCAGTAGTGCGGAATGAGTACGCCCGCCGTCTTCGCCGCCTCCAGAATGGACATCCCGTCGGGTACCGTGACCGGCCGCCCTTCGATCGTGAGGTTCACCATCTTCACGTCAGCCATGATGCCCTCACGCGGCCGAGGCGCGGAGCGCCCCGGGGACGGTGACCCGCGACGGGTTCGCGGCGATCTTGGCCTCGAACTCGTGACGGAACTTCTTGAGTCCCGACACCACCGGCGTGGCACACGAATCGCTCAGCACGCAAATCGTCTTCCCGCTCATGTTGTCGGCGATCGACAGCAGCGTGTCGAGATCTTCGCTGGTTCCCTGCCCGTCGCGGATACGCTCCATGATGCGGGTGATCCATGCCGTCCCTTCCCGACACTGCGAGCACTGCGCGCAGCTCTCGTGGGCATAGAAACGCGTCAGCCGTGCGATCTGTCGCACCATGCACTGACGATCATCGAAGACGATGACACCGCCGGACCCTAGCATGGTCCCCGCAGCGACCATGCCCTCATAATCCATGATGGCGCCCTCGGCTTCCTCACGCGTGAGAATGGGCACCGACGATCCGCCGGGAATGACCGCCTTGATCTCCCGACCGGGAAGCGGACCACCGCACAGGTCGTTGAGGAACTCGCCGAAGGGAAAGCCCAGCGCAACCTCGTAATTGCCCGGCCGCGTGATGTTGCCGCAGACCGAGAACAGCTTGGTGCCGATGCTCTTGGGATTGTCCGGACGGCCGAACTGCTTGTACCACTCGGCCCCGTTCTTCACGATGTACGGGACCGCGGTGAGCGTCTCCACGTTGTTGATCGTGGTGGGCTTGCCGAATAGCCCCGCTACGGCGGGAAAGGGCGGCTTGATGCGCGGGTTGCCACGCCGTCCTTCCAGCGAGTTCATCAATGCGGTTTCTTCACCGCAGATGTAGGCGCCCGCACCGCGGTGCACGTGCACATCGATGCGCTTCCCCGACCCCATGGCGTTGGCCCCGAGAATGCCTGCCGCGTAGGCCTCGGCCACCGCCTGCGTCACCCGTGCGTACGGCTCGGTGAACTCACCACGGATGTAGATGTAGGCGGTCTCGGCGTAAATGGCATACGCGCCCAGCGCGACGCCCTCCACGAGCCCATGCGGTGTCCAGCGCATGATCTCGCGATCCTTGAACGTGCCAGGCTCCGACTCGTCGGCGTTACAGCAGAGATAGTGGGTCTTCCCGTCGGGCTTCATGAACGACCACTTCATGCCCGTGGGAAAGCCCGCGCCACCGCGGCCACGCAGCCCCGAGTCCTTCACGATGCCCTGGATCTCCTGCGGATCCATGGCGACCGCCTTCTGCAGCGCCTCGTAGCCTCCGCGAGCGCGCCATCCCGTCAGCGTGCGCGCCTCGGCGTCGCCAAAGTATTTCGACAGCACCGGTGTTTCGCGCTGGTGCGAAGGATGCGGGTACCCCATTACGTCAGCTCCGACAGAATCCGCGGCACCGACTCCGGTGTCACCGACTCGATGAACGCGTTGTTGATCATCACCGGCGTGGCGAAGCCACAGGCGCCGAGGCACTCGACTTCGATCACGGTGAACCGGCCGTCGGCACTGGTGAGCCCCAGATCACCGCAGCCGGTGTGTTCGAGAAAGCTGCGCACCACATCTTCGGCACCGCACACGTTGCAGGGGGTGGTGGTGCACACTTGCACGAAGTGGCGCCCTACCGGGTGCTGGTGGTACATGGTGTAAAAGCTCACCACGCCCTTGATGTAGGCCGGCGTGAGTGAGAGGACCTGCGCCACCTCCTCGATCCCCTTTTCGCTCACCCAGCCGCGAGCATCCTGCAGCATCCACAGCGCCGGAAGCAGCGCCGCTTGCTTGGTGGGATAACGGGAGAGAATGGTGTCGAGCGCGGTTCGCGCCGCCCCCACGAACACGGGTTCGTGCGGTTCATCATGATGGTGGCCATGCGGTGGGGCGGCCACGAGCGCGCCGCCGCTGGCAGAAGGGCCGTGACTCACCGGTCGATCTCTCCCATCACGATGTCGATGCTGGCGTTGATGGCGATCACGTCGGAGAGCAGATGCCCCTCCACCATCTTCGGAATCGCCGACAGGTTCACGAACGAGGGGGGGCGGATGCGCCACCGTACCGGCTTGGAACTGCCGTCGCTCACGAAGTAGTACCCCTTCTCCCCCTTGGGACTTTCGACCGGCACATAGCATTCGCCGGCCGGCGGACGGGGGCCCTCCATGACCAGCTTGAAGTGATGGATCATGCTTTCCATCTCGCTGGTGGCCTTGTGCTTTGGCGGTAGAATGAGGCGCGGGTCGTCGATGTTGACCGGACCGTCGGGCAGACGTCGAATCGCCTGCTCAAGAATGCGTACACTCTGGCGCATCTCCTCGACACGCACCAGAAAGCGATCGTACACATCGCCCGCCGTGCCCACCGGCACGTCGAAGTCGTAGGTCTCGTAGTCGAGGTACGGGAAGTCCTTGCGTACGTCGTACGCGACGCCCGAGGCACGCAGCATGGGTCCCGACAGGCCGGCATTCACCGCTTCCTGCGCGTTCATGGCCCCTAGCCCCACCGTGCGCCCGGCCCAAATGGCATTCGTCTCCAGCATGCGCACCGATTCCTCGAGGGTCTTGGGGAACCCCTTGAGGAAGGCGCGCAGGCCATCGAGCCACCCGTCCGGGAGGTCGGCGGCCATGCCCCCGACTCGCGTGGCGGTGACCGTGAGACGTGCTCCGACCCACCCTTCGAGCAGGTTGTACACGTTCTCGCGCTCCTGATACAGCCACAGAAACGGCGTGAATGCCCCGATATCCACCGACGTGGTGCCCAGCCACACCAGATGCGAAATGATTCGCGAGAGCTCCATGAGGATGACGCGCAGCACCTTGGTGCGCTCGGTCATGCCCACGCCGAACAGGCGCTCGGCGCCGAGCGCGAACGCCACGTTGTTGCCGGGGGAGTTGAGATAATCCTCGCGGTCAGTCCACGGAATGATCTGGTTGTACTGGCGGTACTCCCCGATCTTCTCGAAGCCACAGTGCAGATAGCCGATGTGCGGAATGCACCGCACCACGGTTTCGCCATCGAGCTCCAGCACGAGGCGCAGCACCCCGTGAGTCGCCGGGTGCTGCGGACCGATGTTGATCAGCATGTGATCGGCCTCAAGCTCGGGCTCCTCACGACCCGGCAACCGCTCGAGGGCCACGGCACTGCCGCCCTGCGTTACCAGCGGTGCCCGCAGGGGCTGCCCCTGCGCGTCGAGCCCACTTGTGCCCAACGCCACCTCGATGGTGCGACGTGCACTCATGCCGATTCCTCCGGGTCACCAAGCGCAGCCCGCTCGGCGATCCGTTGCTTCATATCGGCCGGCAACGATTCAAAGGCGTCGGCAATGCTCAACTCCTCCATGGAATAGCGCGCCTCCGGGTCGGCGGCGAGCGCCTGTTTGAGCTGTTCGGCACGCGAGAATCGACCACGCAACGGGAAATCCTTCCGCAGCGGATGGCCTTCCTTGTACTGCTCCCACATGAGCAGACGCCGCAGGTCGGGATGCCCCTCGAAGCGGATGCCGAACATGTCGAAGCACTCCCGCTCGAGCCAATCCGCCCCACTGTAGATGTCGATGACACTCGGCACCCACAGCGGGCCGCGCTTGGGCAACTCCACCTTGAGTCGCAGGAAGCGGCGGTGTCCGAGTGCGCGCAAGTGCCACACCACCTCGAGCGGGCGCCCGCCATCGCGATACTCCACCGCCGTGACGTCCACGAGATAGTCGTAGCGCTCAGACGGCTCGTCATGCAGGAAGCGCACGATGTCGTGCACGCGATCACGCGCCACGAACACGGTCGTTTCTCCCCAAATCACCTCGGCGCGCAGCACGTCGGCACCGAAACGCGCCGCGAGCACGGCGGCCGTGGGGTTGGCCGGCGCCCCGGTACGCGGCACGTTGACGGGCGTGATAGGCGCGCCGTTTTCGTCGGCCGCCACGGCGGCCATGACCTGCGGCACCACCGGTGCCGACTGCGGGACTGGGACCGGCGCGGTCATGGCGCCGAGCGGGTCTGGTGCACCGAGTTGCCGAACGGCTCCGACAATTCGTCGATGCGCGACGGCGGGATGTACAGCTGGCTGGTCGGGTCGGGCTCGATCTCGACGTGACGCCCGGTGTCGTTGAGGCGCTCGCGCATGACCTTCTTCTGCAGCATGATGATGCCGTGCATGAGCGCTTCCGGACGCGGCGGGCATCCGGGGACGTACACATCGACCGGAATGATGGTGTCGATCCCCTGCACCACGGCGTAATTGTCGAACATGCCGCCCGTTGAGGCGCATGCGCCCATGGAGATGACCCACTTGGGCTGCGGCATCTGCTGATAGATGCGGCGCAATACCGGTGCCAGCTTGAGCGGCACGCGGCCGGCACAGAGCAGCACGTCGGCCTGTCGCGGGGAGTAGCTCAAGCGCTCCATACCGAAGCGCGCCAGATCGAAGCGGCTGGCCGCCGTGGACATGAATTCGATGGCGCAGCAGGCGGTGCCGAAGGGCATGGGCCACAGCGAACCGGCACGGGCCCAGTTCACCAGAAAATCGAGGCGCGTGGTCACCCAGCCGTCCTGCGAGCCGGGATCAACCTGCATGAGGCGCGAGTCGGTGGCGGGGGTCAGTCCCACGTGAGCGCTCCCTTCTTCCAGACGTAGATGAAGCCGACCACAAGAATGAGCACGAACACCAGCATCTCACCCAGGCCGAAGAACGACAGCTGACCGGCGGGGCAGCTGTTCGCCACGAGCGGCACCGAGCACGACAGCTGGCGGTAGTGCACACCCCACGGGATCATGAACACCGTCTCGATGTCGAAGACGATGAACAGCATCGCGACCAGGTAGAACTTCACCGAGAATCGATCGCGGGCATCGCCCAGCGGATTGATGCCGGACTCGTACGGCTGGGACTTGACCGCGGTGGGCTGGGCCTTCGTCGTGAGGTGTGCGATGCCAAGGATCAGCACCGCGTTGAGGATCACGAAGCCAAGAAGCAGCAGGACCGGCAGATAGGTGCGTAGCATCGCGGTGCAGCAAGGATCCGACAGATCACGAAGGGGGAGTGGACTTCGTGAAAGAATTCACAAACCATATGCGAGAACAGTACCAAGAGGACCAGAATCCCTCAACAGCGTGCGTAATGCTTTTTGCTGCAAGTAACCGGCGAAGGCCGTTTGGCGGGGTCAGCCGGGCGCGAGTAGCTTCCCCATATTCTCGGCGCGTCGCGCGCGAGGGCATATGGACCACCTGGTCCTAATGCGAGTCCACCTTCCGCTTGCTCATCACATGGGGCTCTGCTCAGACCGCTGGATCACGCGCATGGCGCGCGAGCACGGCATGATCGAACCGTTTGAAGACCGCCAAGTTCGCCAGGGGGTCGTGTCGTACGGCGTCAGCTCGTACGGTTACGACATGCGCGTGGCGTCGGAATACCGGATCTTCACGAATGTGCTCAGCTCGATCGTCGATCCCAAGCAGTTCGACCCGAAGAGCTTCGTCGAGTTCGAAGGTGATGTCTGCATCGTGCCCCCCAACTCCTTCGCGCTGGCGCGCAGCGTGGAGTATTTCCGCATTCCGCGCAACGTGCTCACGCTCACCGTGGGCAAGAGCACCTATGCGCGGTGCGGCATCATCACCAACGTCACGCCCTTCGAACCCGAGTGGGAAGGCTACGTGACGCTCGAGATCTCCAACACCACGCCGCTGCCCGCGAAGATCTACTCGAACGAGGGAATCGCACAGGTGGTGTTCTTCACCGGGGACGAAGAGCCGGAAGTCAGCTATGGCGACAAGCAGGGGAAGTACCAGGGCCAGCACGGCGTGACCCTGCCCCGCATTTAGGCTCGACCGCGCTCAGCCGCCGGCGTAGACGTAGCGCAGACCGCGGTCTTGCGCCTGCTGCAGCGTCACGATCATCGCCGGCACCACGTCCACGCCGGGGAGCAGGCTCTTCCGCGCCTCTTCGGCGAACAGGGTCGTGCGTTCCCGATCGGTGCGCTGCTCGGGGGGGAGAAACCGCCCCCCCGACGCGCGAATGGAGTTGCCGCACGCCAGCAGAAGGACGTTGCGGCGGGCAAGAATGGCGACGGATTCGGTCATCGGGTTCCGGGTCCCGGGCATACCCATGACCTCGCCGACGCTCGGATACTTGGCCCACATCGCATCGTTGAAAAACCAGCCAATGGAGCGGCCGTTGAGCCCGACCATGACGGTGCAATCCTGCTCGCGGATCCCGTACACGGTCTTCTGCGTGTCGAGAAATGTCTGTGCCCAGCGCAGCGCGAGCCCATCGGTGGGCATGTGCGAGTGAAACACGACCCGCTGGGTGCCCGCCACCCGCTTCATCCACGGATCTTCCACGGTGGCCGCGCTCGCCTCGTCAGCGGCGGGTGCGGGCGCGGCGTAAAGCGCCTGGCTGGGGAGCACACCGATCGTCGCTCCGAAAGCGGCCAGACGGCCGAGGAAATCGCGGCGGGGAGTGTTGGCCATCATCGGGAGAGCGAGTCTGGGGAAACGCGCCGCGTGAGCAACGGGCGCGGAGGAGGCACGGGCTTGCCGGCGCGACGGGCGGCAGTGGTGGCATAGGCGACATCGGCGGGAGGATCGCCACGCGGCCAGTCGTGCTCTTTGCCGGGGTGATCCTGACGGGCCTTGCTGAGCACGAAGGCTGCAATGTCTGCCGCTCGCTGCGCACTCAACGTGTCGACGCCGTCGAACGGCATGTTGTGCTTGAGGAAGGTGGCCAGCGTGAACTGGCGCGCCATACCGGCGCCAATGGAATAGCTGCCGCGCCCCCATACGGCCGGTGCATTGAGAGCGGGCATCCCCTGCCCTTCGCCCCCGTGGCATCGGGCGCAGCTGGCGGCGTACCCTTGCCGGCCACGTGTCACGCTGCCAGCGAGCTTCACGGTGTCCACCCGGTCGTGGCGAGGCCGCCCGTTGAGCGTGGCGATGTACGCCACCATGTCGCGCATCTCGCGGGAGTCCTCGTGCAGCATCTTTCCGGCGAGGCTGCGCGCAATGCACTCGTTGATGCGCCGCTCGATCGTTTCCTCGTATCCGGGACGGCTGCGATAGCGCGGGTAGCGCGACAGCGTCGCCGTCCACGGCATCGCCCGCCCGCGCGTGCCGTTCTCCAGATGGCAGCTCACGCAGCGCAGCCCATTTCCGCTGTAGGTCGGGAGCGAGTCGCGAAACGCCGAGAGCAGCGCCAGTCCACGCACCGGATCGCCGGAGCGTGGCTGCGCGCCAAGCGCCACCGGGCCAATCACGGCCAACCATCCCCACCGGAGGAATCGTCGCATGTCGCCAATATGCGGTACAACGCGCCACGCCGCAGGGGCCCCGGACGCACGACGGGCGGAACTCGAAGGAGTCCCGCCCGTCGTGATGGCAGAGGCCGGCGCCTGATCCGTCAGCCCGACCCGACCGTCGCCCGCGGTTCCTGGCGTTTGGCGGTGGCCAGCAGGTAGTCGCGGTTCATGCGCTTGATCACGTCGATGCTGATCTCCTTGGGACACGCCTCTTGACACTCGCCGGCCAGGGTGCAATGACCGAAGCCCTCGAGATCCATCTGCTCCACCATGGCCAGCGCGCGCTTGTCACGCTCCGGCTGTCCCTGCGGCAAGAGCCCGAGGTGCGTGATCTTCGCGCCGGTGAACAGCGAGGCCGACGCATTGGGACAGGCGGCGACGCAGGCGCCGCAACCAATACATGCCGCCGCATCCATCGACTCTTCGAGCACGTCCTTGCCAATGAGAATCTCATTGGCATCACGGGCGCCGCCGGTGTTCACCGACACGTAGCCGCCCGCCTGGATGATGCGATCGAACGCCCCTCGGTTCACCACCAGATCCTTCACGATGGGAAACGGCGACGCACGCCACGGCTCGACGGTGATGATGTCCCCGTCCTTGAACGCCCGCATATGCAACTGGCAGGTGGCCGTGCCCTTCCAGGGACCATGCGCCTGCCCGTTGATCATCATGGCGCACGAGCCGCAGATCCCCTCGCGGCAGTCGTGCGCGAAGGCCACGGGTTCCTTCCCTTCGAGGGTGAGCTTCTCGTTGAGCATGTCGAACATCTCGAGGAACGACATGTCGGCGCTCACACCATCGAGATCGTACGTCTCCAGCTTGCCCGGAGCCTGCGACGCCGGCTGGCGCCACACGTTGAGCGTGATCTTCATTACTTGTAGCTCCGCGTGGAAAGCTTCACGTTCTCGTACTCCAGCGGTTCCTTGTTGAGGATCGGGTCCTTCCCCTCGCCGGCGTACTCCCAGGCAGCAACGTAGGCGTAGTCGTCGTCGTTGCGCTTGGCCTCGCCCTCTTCCTGGTACTCCGTGCGGAAGTGCCCGCCGCACGACTCTTCGCGGTTCAGCGCATCGCGGCACATGAGCTCGCCCAGCTCGATGAAATCGGCCACGCGCCCCGCCTTCTCCAGCGACTGATTGAGTGAGTCGCCGCTGCCCGGCACGTTCACGTTCTGCCAGTACTCCTGCTTGAGCGTCTGGATGAGCCCGATGGCCTTCGTGAGCCCCTCACGGTCTCGCGCCATGCCGCAGTAGTCCCACATGATCTTGCCGAGCTCCTTGTGGAAGGAGTCGACGGTGCGCTTGCCCTTGATGCTCAGGAACGTGCCCTGCCGGTCGCGTACCGCCTGCTCCGCCGCGAGGAACTCGGCGTGCGACGTGTCCACCTTCTCCAGTTTGGTGCTCGCCAGATAGTCGCCAATCGTGTACGGCAACACGAAGTAGCCGTCGGCCAGCCCCTGCATGAGCGCCGACGCGCCGAGGCGATTGGCGCCATGGTCGGAGAAGTTCGCCTCGCCGGCCACGTGCAGGCCGGGAATCGTGCTCATGAGGTTGTAGTCCACCCAGAGGCCACCCATGGTGTAGTGCACGGCCGGGTAGATGCGCATGGGCTGCTCGTACGGATTCTCATCCGTGATGCGCTGGTACATGTCGAACAGGTTGCCATAGCGCTCGGCGATGGTGGGCTTGCCCAGTCGCTTGATGCTGTCGGCGAAGTCGAGGTACACCCCGAGGCCGCCCGGACCCACGCCGCGCCCGTCGTCGCACGCCTCCTTGGCGGCTCGCGAGGCAATGTCTCGCGGGGCGAGGTTGCCGAAGCTCGGGTACTTGCGCTCCAGGAAGTAGTCGCGCTCCGCATCGGGAATCTGCGACGGCGCCCGCTGGTCGCCGCGCTTGAGCGGCACCCAGATGCGCCCGTCGTTGCGGAGCGACTCCGACATGAGCGTGAGCTTCGACTGATGATCCCCGCTCACCGGAATGCAGGTGGGGTGGATCTGCGTGTAGCACGGATTGGCGAACGCGGCGCCTTTCTTGTGCGCCCGCCACGTGGCCGTGACGTTGGAGTACATGGCGTTCGTGCTCAGATAGAACACGTTGCCGTAACCGCCGGTGGCGAGGACCACCGCGTCGGCCGCATGCGACGTGATCTTGCCGGTGAGCAGGTTACGCGTCACGATGCCGCGCGCATACCCGTTCACCACCACGAGCTCGAGCATCTCCTCGAAGGTGTGCATGTGCACCTTCTTGAGCGCGGTCTGCCGCTCCAGCGCCTGGTACGCGCCAAGCAGCAGCTGCTGCCCGGTCTGGCCGCGGGCGTAGAAGGTGCGCGACACCTGTGCACCGCCGAACGACCGGTTGGCCAGCAGGCCGCCGTACTCACGCGCAAAGGGCACGCCCTGCGCCACACACTGATCGATAATGTTGACCGACACCTGCGCCAGGCGATAGACGTTCGCCTCGCGGGCGCGGAAGTCACCGCCCTTGATCGTGTCGTAGAAGAGGCGCTTGACCGAGTCACCGTCGTTCTGGTAATTCTTGGCGGCGTTGATGCCCCCCTGCGCCGCGATGGAATGCGCACGCCGCGGCGAGTCGTGGAACACGAAGCAGGAGACGTGGTAGCCCAGCTCCGCCATGGTGGCGGCCGCCGAGGCGCCGGCGAGACCGGCCCCCACCACGATCACGTGGTGCTTCCGCTTGTTGGCGGGGTTCACCAGCTTCATTTCGAAGCGGTGCTTGTCCCACTTCTGCTCGAGGGGACCGCTTGGTGTCTTGGAGTTCAGGTCGAGCATGTCAGTGCGTCTCCGCCGCGGCCGTGGTGGATTCCGCGGCGCGTTCCTGCAGCGCCGGCGCTTCGGGGAACAGCCCCGCCATCGAGGCCACCGGAATGGCGATGAAGCCGCCCGCCACGATGATCGCAATCACCAGCGACAGGGTGCGCTTGAGCGGCTGCGCCGACGGGCGCGCCACCCCGAGGGTACGCACCACGGCCCAGCCACCGTGATAGAGGTGTAGACCGAGGGCGCCCATCGCGAGGATGTAGAACGCCGCGACCGCGGGATTCGACAGCCCGATCCGCACGTTGTTGTACGGGTCGAGATGGGTGAACTGCGGATGCACCGACCCGATCGTCATGTGCAGGATGTGAAAGACAATGAACACCAGCAGCAGCACGCCCCCCCAGCGAATCGTCTTCGCCGCCAGGGTGGTGACCTGCGGGCGCCGCACGGCATACGCGTCGGGACGCGCGGCCCGGGACATCATCGTGAGCTGATAGGCGGCCACGGCATGCAGCACCACGGCGGCCAGGAGTCCGAGCCGAATGGCCCACAACAGGGGCATGCTCGTCCGAAGCAGGAGCGCGTAGTCGTGCATGGCGCCCTGCCCCTTGAACATCAGGAAGTTGCCGGACATGTGGCCGATGACGAACAGGATCCCGATGATCCCCGTCACCGCCATGACGATCTTCTTGCCGATCGTGCTCTGCCAGAATCGCGAGAGAGCGTACATAAGCGGGGTGGAAGAAGAAACCGGCGCACCGCAGGGTGCACCGGTTTCGCCGGATCAGAGGGAGAGTACCGACATCGGTTCGCGCACGGCTTGCGCCGACTTCTCGAGCGCGGTGCGCTCGTCGGCCGTCAGCTCGATCTCGAGCACCTTGTCGAGGCCGTTCTTGCCAAGCTTGCAGGGCACGCCCAGGAAAAGCCCGGACAGGCCGTACTCCCCCTCGAGCCACGCCGCACACGGAAGGATGCGCTTGCGATCGTGCACGATGGCGTCCACCATCTCCACGGCGCCCGACGACGGCGCGTAGTAGGCAGACCCGGTCTTGAGGTACTTCACGATCTCGGCGCCGCCATCGCGTGCGCGCTGCACGATGCCCTGCAGCTGCTCCTCGCCCATGAGCTGGCGGATGGGAATGCCGCTGATGGTCGTGTACGACACGAGCGGGACCATGGTGTCGCCGTGTCCACCGAGCACCATGGCCTGGATGTCGCGCACCGACACGTCGAGCGCTTCGGCGATGAAGGAGCGATACCGCGCGGTGTCGAGTACGCCGGCCATGCCGATCACGCGCTCACGCGGGAATCCCGTGACCTGCTTGGCCACGTAGCACATCACGTCGAGCGGATTCGACACGACGATGATGATGGCATTGGGGGAGGTCGCCTTGATCTGCTCCGCCACCGACTTGACGATGCCGGCGTTGGTGTTGAGCAGGTCGTCGCGCGTCATCCCCGGCTTGCGCGCAATGCCGGCCGTGATGACGACGATATCCGAGCCGGCCGTCTCCTCGTATCCGTTCGTGCCGATGACGCGCGTGTCGAAGCCCTCGACCGGGGCCGATTCCCACTGGTCGAGGCCCTTCCCTTGCGGAATGCCTTCGACCACGTCGACCATCACCACCGTGCGCCCGAGCGACTTCTCGGCAATGCGCTGCGCCGTGGTGGCGCCAACGTTGCCCGCACCAACGACCGTGATCTTGTTGACCATGTTGTGCCGGATCTCCGAACGGCTTGCGAAGCGAAAAACTGCGGCGTTGTGAGATGGGAATCGCCGAGCGCCAGTGAAAACCAGGTTAGCTGGTTACTGCGTGCGCGGCGTTCAGGGAGTGTCGTTTTCGCAACATAGAGCGGTGCACACGGCCGAGCAATGCGGACGAAACGGTCCAATCCGCCTCGGGAATCAGCCGCCGACCTGGCTCAACGCACGCAGGCCACCCACCTGCATCTGCAGCAGGGCGTGCTCCATGGGCTTCTCCGCGAGCGCCTTCTCAAAGAGAGGACGCAGCGGTTCGCCGCGCCGCAACGCGTCGCGCAGCGGCACCTCATGGTCGCCGAACAGACAGGTACGGAGCCGGCCGTCGGCGGTCAGGCGCACACGGTTGCAGGTGGAGCAATACGTGTGGGTCATGGGGGTGATTACCCCCACGGTGCCCGGCGCCCCGTCAAAACGATGGTAGGCGGCCGGCCCATTCCCGCGCGGCGGACCGGCATCCTCGTGCAATGCCCCCAGGGACCGAATGCGCGCCAGGATCTCGGCGCTCGGCACCACGTGATCCCAGGTCAGCTCCCGGAGCTCACCCACCGGCATCAGCTCGATGAAGCGTACATGCCACGGGTGCTGCCGTGTAAGCGCGGCGAACTCCACGACCTCATCGTCGTTGATGCCGCGCATGACCACCATGTTGATCTTGATGGGCGCGAGCCCGGCCTCCTGCGCCGCGAGGGCCGCCGTGACCAGGTCGAAGCCCAGGTCGCGGCGCGCAATCTCGACCACCCGCTCCGGGCGCAGCGAGTCAGCGCTGATGTTCACCCGGTCGAGCCCCGCACGGGCCAGATCCCGGGCCATGACCGGCAACTTCACGCCGTTGGTGGAGAGGGCGATATCCTCGACCTCAGCAATGGCCTTGAGCTGCGCCACCAGTGCGACGAGATCCGGGCGGATGGTGGGTTCCCCGCCCGTAATGCGCAGTCGGCGCAAACCGAGCGGCGCCAGCTGCCGCACGACCTCCACGATCTCTTCGTAGCGCAGTATCTCCTGCTTGGGAAGCCACGGCAGCCCCTCGACCGGCATGCAGTACTGGCAGCGGAAGTTGCAGCGGTCGGTGACCGAAATGCGCAGATACTCGATGCTGCGCCCGAACTGATCGCGCATCAGCTCCCTCCGGATGCCAGGGGGCCGGTGGCACGAGTCGGGTCGACCCATGCGCGTTCCCCATCGACATAATGCTCGCGCTTCCAGATGGGCACGCGCTGCTTGAGCGACTCGATGATCGCCCGCGCGCCATCGAGCGCCGGGCCGCGGTGCGCGTGCGCGGCGACGATCGCCACGCTCACTTCGCCCACGCTCAGGGGGCCGATACGATGCTCGATGGTGACCCGGAGCCCAGGCGTCGCCTCGCAGACCTCGCGCGCCACAGCCGCGAGCTCGCTGGCCGCCATGGACTCGTAGGCTTCGTAGTCCATGCCGGTGACCGGGCGCCCGTCGTTGAGGTCGCGCACGGTACCGAGAAACACCGAGAGCGCACCGACCCCCGCCGCCTGCGCTTTCGCGACGAGGTGCCCCACGTCGATGGGGGCCGTGACGATGGCCGCGTGCAGCACGCCCGTGTCCATGCGCGAAGGCATCCGCTCACCCGCCGGCAACGGGGGGAATCAGCGCGACCTCGTCGGCTGCCCCGACAATCCGATCGGGGGCGGCGAACGCCTGGTTCACTGCCACCAGCGGTGATGCCGGCAGTCGGTCTCCCCCCGGCATGGTCCGCAGGGCGGCCACGAGTTCGGCGACAGCGCACGGTGCCTCTACGGGCACGAGCAGCTTCCGGGCGCCGAACGCGTCGGCATACGATGCGAAGAGCAGGACGGGAACGGTCATGTCAGTTGCAAGATAGTGCGTGGACGGGCGCTTCGTTCCACGCCGTGCCCCGCCAATGTGCACCCCCGATGAAAAAGGGTCCCCGATCAAGGATCGGGGACCCGGAACCGCTGGGGCCGCGGCCCGCACGGCTCAGCTGTCGTGCATGTCGTCGTCGCCGTCGTCATCGAGCAGATGGGCCTCGATGCCGGCGACCATGGCGCGCAGCTCCTTGCTGGGCTTGAACACCGGCACCGGACGCGCCGACACCTCGACCGGAGACCCCGTACGCGGGTTGCGCGCCATGCGGGTCTTGCGCTGGCGGATCTTGAAGGTCCCGAAGCCGCGAACCTCGATGTTCTTCTGCTCCTGAAGCGCTTCCTTGATGGCATCGAGGAACGCATCCACGACGCGCGCACAGTCCTTCTTGGAGATGGTCGGACCGGCGGTTCGGGCGATACGAGCCGTGACGTTCTCGACCAGATCGGCTTTGGTCATGTTGCGGGCGGAGAGATTCAGGGCAGAAACACCACGGGCACCAAGCAACGGCTCGGTGCCCGCGAAGCATTGCGACAGCGAACGTATGGCCTTAGTGCTTATCAGTCAAGCGTTTGGGCCATCTCACCCTCGACGATTTCTCAGCGCCGTGAGAAACTGGTCGAACAGCGGAACCGCATCGTGAGGCCCCGGCGCTGCCTCGGGGTGATACTGGACGGCGAACACGGGAAGGTGCCGATGCTTGAGCCCCTCCACCGTCCCGTCATTCAGGTTGATATGCGTGACCGCCAGATCCGGAGCCCCTTCGACCCCGTCGGGGGAGCCGACCACGGCAAACCCGTGGTTCTGGGAGGTGATGAGCACCTGACCGGTTTCCAGATCCTTGACCGGCTGATTCCCACCCCGATGTCCGAACGGCATTTTGGCGGTACGCCCGCCAAAGCTGATGCCGAGCAGCTGATGGCCCAGGCAAATGCCGAACATGGGGACGCGCTGGTCCGCGATCTCCCTGATCGCCGCGGGGGCGTAGGTCACCGCCTCCGGGTCGCCGGGACCATTGGAAAGGAAGACCCCGTCGGGGTTCATGGCGAGCACATCGTTGGCCGGCATGTCCGAGGGCACGACGGTCACCCGAATGCCGTGCGCATCGAAGAGGCGCAGGATGTTGCGCTTGATACCGTAGTCGTACGCCACGACGTGGTACGGCGCGTCCGCCTGGCCCCATTCGTACGGCTCGCGCGTGGACACCACCGAGGCGAGATCGAGTCCGGCCATGCTTGGACACGCGTCGAGCGCAGCCAGTGCGTCCTTGCCGGGTGTCTCCCCGGCGCCGATCACCCCGCGCATCACGCCAACGCTGCGCAGATGCTTGGTCAGCCGACGCGTGTCGACTTCGGTCAGCACGGGCACCGCAGCGGCGCCCAGCCACTCAGGCAGGCTGCCGGTAGCGCGCCAGTTGGAGTACGTGGGCGACAACTCACGGCAGATCACGCCGGCAACCTGCGGACGCGCCGACTCGGGGTCTTCGGTATTGATACCGTAGTTCCCAATCTGCGGCGCGGTCATGACGACGATCTGCCCCCGGAAGGACGGATCGGAGAACGTCTCCTGATAGCCGGTCATATTGGTCGTGAAGACGACCTCCGCAACCGTCGGCTCGGCGGGCCCGACGAGTCGGCCGTGAAAAAGGGTTCCGTCCTCGAGGAGGAGGAACCCCTTCTGCGACAGCGTAGCCACCTCGGCTTACTTGCTGCTGTCGGGCGAGGCGGGCGCGGCCGGTGTGGCCGGTGCCGCCTGCTGCGTCAGCGGCGCTGCTGGGGCGGCGGTGCGATTGCCCCCCGCTGGCGCAGCGGGCGCC